>Ga0326727_10006174_pt1 | contig 33154 bp, 35 predicted proteins | sample MB2enrmetagenome_FD_207643 | JGI IMG/M metagenome (GOLD analysis project Ga0326727, IMG submission 207643) | Lab enriched peat soil microbial communities from McLean, Ithaca, NY, United States - MB29MY | ecosystem: Environmental > Terrestrial > Soil > Wetlands > Peat | place: USA: New York...
TACGGGTGCTTGTGTATATCCAGAACCATCTAGATGATGACATGTCCTTAGAACAGCTTGCCTCGGTAGCACATTTCGCCCCCTGTCACTTCCACCGCGTTTTTCGGCGCGTTACCGGAGAGCCGGTCATGGAGCATGTCCGCAGGTTACGTTTGGAGCGGGCCGCGTATCGACTCAAGATAACGTCTATGTCTGTCACCAATATAGCTTTGGCGGCAGGATATGAAACTCCTGAGTCATTCACTCGCGCTTTCGGGGAATCATTCGGTATATCCCCATTCCGTTACCGCACTGATGGCTGTCCCTTATCTTTCTTGCCCGGCTCTTCGACCGACCATATTGCCCCTATGGAACATTTTCCCGACTTTGAAATCCCCGCTACCATAATTTCTGATTTGGAAGTGGCTATTACAAGTTTCGACCCTGCGAAGGTGGCTTTCGTGCGAAGCGTCGGACCTTACGGAAGTGGGTGGCTGGCATGGAGAAAATTACTGGCATGGGCAAGAGAACATGAACTGCTGAAAAAAGGTACTCGCCTCATCGGCATCCGCCACGACTGCACAAATGTCACACCGCCTGATAAATGCCGCTATGATGCGTGTATAACGGTGGATGAACGTTTTGTTCCAAAAGGTGATGTTGGCATTCAGGAGATTGGCGGTGGTAAGCACGCTGTTGTCAGTCATCATGGTTATTACGGGACGCGGTTCGGAATCTATGCCCAACTGTGTAACCAGTGGGCTCCCGTCAACAGGCGTAAGCTCCGTGCCGCACCGGTGTTCGAGGTTTATCGGAAAGACATCAAGTTACCTTCACCCTGGAATATCATTACCACCATACATTTTCCACTGGAGACATAGAACAGGAGGACATTATGTATAAGGCATCAGTCGAGAACAAAGGCGATTCCAAATTTTATGCGATTACACGGCATTCCCGTTTCGTACTAGACACGGAGGGCGAAGGAGCAAATCCCATCGATGCACTGCTAGCCAGCTTGTGCAGCTGTCTTGGGCATTATGTCCGTGACTACTTGACAGACCATCAGATTACTCACGAGGGATTCTCAATTGAAGCCAAGGCAGAAGCAACACAGGACAAGTCAAGGTTAGCAGCTATAAGTGTCGGTATCGACCTGAAAAATGCCCATCTTGTCAGCCCGCATGATTCAGAATTGCTAAATTTCGTGCAAAATTGCAAAGTGTACAAAATATTGAACGACAATCCAGGGGTCTTGATATCTCTGGCTGGCATCGCAGTCTGAAGGGGGAAACCTGCCCCTGGAAAGGACAGTCTTTTGACCGGATAACTCCCCTGAGGCAATACCCCACAGAGCCGCTGTTAGTCTGCAAATGAAATCATTCGCCCATCAAAATACTCGTTGCACTTTATACCAAAAAATATAATATAAAGAGAACGTCTGTTCGCGGATGCCGCATCAAGTTGTACCAGAAGATATAGTGTGACGGATACTGTGACGGAATCGCAAGACCTGTAATGAAGCCACACTTCAAGCCACAAGAAATAATGTGTTGAAAAATAGCTGGTTTATGGCATAGTTGCAATGGTTGAAAATGGGTTGGTCAGACCCCTGTTTCGCCCACCAATTAAATCAGGCACTTGCAATGATACATTGCAGGTGCCTTTTTTAATTTCTACCCGTAGGATCAAGGGTCAGTGACGATAAAGGGGCCTAGTGGGCCATGGTGACGATGGGGGTGTCGAACAGCGCCGTAAGATCGTCGGCGAACTGGGTTGCACTGTCGCCGGTTGCCTGGAAATTCAGAATCTGGAATCCGCTTGCCGTGGCAGTCGCACCCGCCGCGACGTCGCAGGTCAGCGTCGCGAACTCTCCGGCTCCGAACGGGGTGGGGCTTATAAAGGAAATGGTGACTGCGCCTCTCCCCGATCCGCCGGTGGAATAGGAGCCAAACAGCGGCCTGGGAAACAACTGTGAGGTCAGGTTGGAGAAAGCGGCGTTCCCGGAATAGCTGACGACCCCGTCAGCGGTCTGCCGAGAGGCGGCGACGGTCCGAAGCGTCACCCCGGCGGGAAGGAGAAGCTCCACCGTGATCCCGCTTACCTGGGGGTTTTGCCCACTCTTGGCCACCGTGGCGAGACTCACGGTCGCGGTGGTCGGCGCGGGAGCGGTCAGGCTCCCCCCGCCGCAAGCGGTCAGAAATATCGCAAGAAGAAGCACGGAAATGCGGATGGCTGGTCGTGTGGTCACGGAACTACCTGCCTTCTGAACGGTTACCACAGGCCGACGACCCGTTCGAGAACGGCCAAGGCATCCTGGATATTGACCTTAGTGCGGCCAGGGGCCGGTTGCGGCTTTCCGGTTGTGCGGTTGACGGGAGCGATGATGATCTGTGTCAGATTGACCTGAGGCTGCGGGTCCAGATCCAGTGCCACCCTGAGGAATTTCATCACGGCGGCGATGTCGACCTTATGGTTGTTGTTGATATCCCCGTAGGAGTCGGTTGTGAAGGTCAGGTTCTGCGCGACAGCAAGGGGGCGGCCGGAGATGTCGTTGACCCCCGTCGTTACAGTGATCGTGTACCCGGTGCCGGCCATCAGGGGGGTACTGGGGGTGAAGGTGACGGTCATGGTGGTCGAATCGTAGCTGATCCGGCCGGGGATGATGGCGCCGTTGGCGTCCTGCACCAGGACGTTGGCTGCAGTGAGGGTGGACGGGTCAATCGGGTCGGTGAAGGTGATCGCGATGGGCTGGTTAATGGAAAGATCTCCCTGAGCGCCCAGGGCCGGGACGAGATCGTGCATAACGTAAACCTGAACCGTATGCGTTCCCTTGGGGAGAAAGAGCCGATACTGCCCATAGTACGGATAGATATCAGGGGTGTAGGCGGAGCCATCCAACTGCACATAGAATGGTTCGCTGTCCAGCTTGTCGAAGGCCTCGATGGTCAGTACCGCCTTTTGCCGGGGGGAATTGTATTGCGTCGAGATGCCGCCGGGGACAACCCCGGCGTCGGTCAGGTCGCAACTGATGCCCGCCAGGCGTATTACGGGGGATGCCGATCCGGCATTGAGCCCGACAGTGCTGCTTCCCACGGGTAGAAGAATTGAGCCATCAACCGAACTCCAGGCCGGCCAATCCTTTCCGTTGAGGGCCACGTTGTAAAAGGTGGGACTGCCTTCGAGTTTCGTCGTCCTTTTGGTCGTAAACGAGAGGGTGCCGTCGGCAGCGCGATTAACCAGGCTGTCTCCGGCCAGCGCCCACTTGAGCCTATCGTAATCAATAGTCTGGATGGTGTTCTCCGAGAACACAGCGGATCGGTCGTTATCGCCAAACAAGTTCTTCAGCAGCAGGGAGAATTCGAGTCCGGTCTGGATGTTGGTGGGGTAATTGAAAACCGGCACGGCCCACCCTAAAGGGTTGTGTGCACTCGCAACGATGTTCACGTCGAACATGAGGTCACTTTGATGCGTCTGAAAATAAGGGAATGTGTTGAGATAGGTTTTCTTAAAATCAATGTAACGATAGGGGTTTGAATACCAAAACGGCCATGCGTCCTCGACCTGGAGTTGGTAGTCGTAGCTGGATTTGAGCCCCAATATGGCCATGATATCCACGCCTGTGTTCCATAGGTTGTAGCCGGGAAGGAGTTGCAGATCAGGATAGTTGGAATCAAGGCTGTCCACAGCGGTGAGGATAATTTCTCGATCCGCAGTTCCGGGTTCTTTATAAATGGTATCGAGGAAGGTCTGGTGTAGACCAGTGACCAGACCGGTCCGGTAATTCAGGAAAGCCTGCCATGATGTGGTATCGACCAGGTAGTAATGCGGCGAGGTTGGGTCGAAGAACTGTATCGGATCGAACCCCGATATGGCGGCGTAGTTTTGCCGTACGTCGGCGTTCATTGGAGTGAAGTACTTGATGTCCTGTTCAAAGTCATAGTAGATTTCGGCAAGGTTGATTCCATCCCAGTCGTAGCTGCTCATCATGGTGTCGACAAATTGCTGTACCGAAGCCAGACACGCTGGGTTCTGGAGATTAACCATAAGTCGCCAGGAAACGTAGTTCTCCCCGTTAGTGGCGGTTTGCTCCCGGCACTCTGGCCTGGAGTACCAAAATTTCTGGCTCACTTCGGGAAGCTCGAACCAGGCGTAGGCCTTGATTCCATACAAATGGCAGACATCGATGAAGTGGGCGTAGTCAAAATCCCACTCCACACCAGTCTGCTCGTTGATCCAGAATTGCCAGCCAGCGGTGTAGACGGTAGTTATGCCCCGCCCGACCCAGCCGCTTATAATGGTTTCGACAGATATCTGGGACAGGTCGTAGTTCCCCGGATCGAAATAGGCGTCGAGAGATCCGGCGGAGACCATCGGCTTCAGGTGGAAGAAGTCAGTGAAGTGATAAAGCAGGTAGGGATGCCCCTTGGTGCCGTAGGGGGAGTAGTGGTCGTAGTAATTGGTCCCGACGTAAAGAATACGACCCTTGTTCAAGCTTCGACCAATGGCAATGGGAGCACCAGACGCCTGGTCGATTGAGAAGATGATGTCGCCGTCATTTTGCTGGAAGAGCTGGACCGCCTCTCCGTTAGACCACACCTGGAACAGTTGAGGGTTAAGGTAATCGATGAACTGGGTCACGTTGCCGGTCGCACCGGTATAGGAAATACCCAGCGCCTGGCTCAAGGGGCTATTGCCGAAGAGGAGCACCGAGCCCCCATTATTGACGTAGGTTACCACCTGTTGGATCGTTGCCGGCGTGAGCGAGGCTGCGGCGTAGGACGGCACCACGAGAATATCCCCCACCGCGTTTGCATTGAAGGCGGCGGCCAGATCGTTAACATTTGCCGTGTTGAGTCCGTAGATTCCGAGCAGGACGGCGAGGCTTTTTTGGTCGTTATCCTGATCGGAGCCGGCAGTGGCCGTGCCCGTGACGAGCGTTACCTTCGGGGTGGTGGACTGGATCAAGACCGGCGTGACCGCGGCAACGTTGATGCTGATCTGCTGTGGAGCGGCGGTAGGGGTGTCGGCGCAGGCGAATGAAACCGTGTAGCTTCCGGCGCTCCCGTAGTCGGGGACCCAGGTGAAGAGGCCGCTGGGGCCGTCAAGCTGCGCCCCTTGGGGAAGATTCGCCGATGTGAAGTTTGAGCAGGGTTCAGAGGGATCGGGGCTTGGGACGGTGTAGTGAAAAAGGTCCTTCTCCCCGATTGAAAAGGATGCTGCCTGGGCCTGCGCCGCCGCCACCATGAGGAACAATGCCGACAGGAGTAAGGTGATATGGAGCCGACTTATGGCGCTTCTCCCACAGCCCATCCAGTTAGCCTCGCGTTCTTCAGGGTCTCCACGATGCGCTCGGCGATTTGGCCGTCACAATAGGGAAAATTTATTCATAAATACACCAATTATTGAAAAATAGAATTACTATTTTTATCAAAACCGAATTTATAGATCTCAACGTTAAATTTCAAGGGGACCAGATTTCTTCCTATGAGCCGGCATCCATAGTAACTCTATTCCGTCCGTTCTGCTTGCTGAGGTACATTAGATCATCTGCTCTCTTCACTATCGATAATGCCGAGTCTTCAGAATTTGAAATGGCTCCTCCGATGGAAACGGTGACCTGAAACTTTTGATCACCCGCCATAATAAAGCTATTGGCAATAAGCATCCTAATCCGCTCCGCTATGGCACCGACAACCACCCGAGTTGCGCCTGGCAGGACGACAACAAATTCTTCTCCTCCCCATCGTGCCACCACATCTATTTTCCGTAGAGAGTTTGCGATTGACTGCGCCACCATGACCAACACATCGTCACCAGCGTTGTGGCCGTGGGTATCGTTAAATAACTTGAAGTGATCTACATCAAGAAACAATACGCCAAAGAGAGCGTTGTGCTCGCGCAACCCATAAACCCTGGTTGAAAGCACCATTTCGGCATATTTTCTGTTGGCTATGTTTGTGAGGGCGTCCCGATATACTTCCTGTTTAAGTTCTTCAAAGTCCTTCATGATTTGCAAGGTAGAGGAATTATCGGTAAATATCTCAACGGCACCGATAATAGTGCCGTCATCATCACGCACAGGTGAAACTCTTATCGAAACGGGGATCCTATGCCCTGATTTATGATGCAGAAACACGGTAGCCTCTCGCATTTTACCATCAAGAATAGAATCGCTGAGGGGGCAACCACGATGGCAAAGCTCATTGCCGAGCTGATCAATGTGACGCAACAGATTGTCAGCGCAACACTTGCCGATGACTTCACCTTTCAAATAGCCGGTGATCCGTTCGGCAGCGGCATTCCAGTAGGTGATAGTCCTGTTGGTATCCACAAAATAGACACCGTCAAACAAATTATCCAGAAGCTTTTCACTAGTGATTTGAGTCATTACTTAACCTCTGAATAATGAAAATGATTCACATCTTGTCACCTGATGAATTTACTGAGCTTATTTAAAAAACCCTTCTTTGCAGGCCCATTCCCTGCCTTTAAATTCTTTTCTTCCAATCTGTGGTGAGTTATTATGCTATTTTCGATAGCTATGGCTTTCACAATTTTCTCTGCTTCATCACTAGTCAGGCCGACACTGGGCGTATTCCCCATCCAGTGCGTCAGGTCGCCTTTAGGAGGTTTGAGGGGTTCGGGCTGGGAAGGCCCATGGACAAAACGCCCATTTACCATGAGTGCAGCACGGTAACTGCTGCCGTCCATTGCCACCACAACATCGGCCCTGATACCGTTTGACAGAGTTTTGGTAAGGATCGTGCGCTTGTAGACCACGGATAGCATCTCTCCTATGTCGTTAGGATGGGTGACATTTGATACTAATCTTATTATTGATTAATAAAGATAAATTATAATGCTCCACGATGCAAATCAATTTCCATCGCCTATCAATCTGCAGGAGAACATTATTTATTTATTATTGACTTTCTCGATCTTTTTGGTCCAATATTAATCATACAATTTGCCCTGTAGCCTCCCCTCCAGGCTGTGGGGCTTTTTTTAGTCACACGACACTACAAACGGCGCCTACAGGTACCACCTTCAATCGACAGCCAATAATGCACTGGAATGAATCGGTAAACAGAGGGCATGCGCCATGGAAGACCAGAGACAGAACATACGACTCAAATACGAATGGCAATGCAATGTGCACCTGGCAAATTCATCTTACCACACCATGACGAAAAATATCTCTTCGTCCGGCGTTCTTGTGCATTCCCTCGATCCGGTGCCGGACATTCACGTTGGTGATAAATGCATATTGACCCTGAATAGAGGATACCTTTTAAGATACGACTCTGAAGTGGTAAGAGTCGAGGCGCCTACCATTGCTTTTAGGTTACTCAGCACTGCCATGTAACCGGCAAGCAATAGCAGCCTTTACCGGACGCCACGAAGGCGAGTGCAAATTCGACCACGTGGCGGGCGAATAGGCCTCCAGAATAGATGGAAATAACCAACCCGTGACTGCAATTCAACTATTGCGCCAGCCATCCCTCCCAAAGACGAAACCCGCTTCACCGGCTTTGACGACAATCTTTCCAAGTTATGGAGCACTATTCAAGCCGATATATCCGGCATTGAAAAACATCGCAAAAAAGTGGACAATGCCGATCAGAGTTTGGAAGTCAGCATAGAATCAATTTTGCATTATCTCCGACTGTTGGGTATCTACCTACTAACCTGGGGGCAATTTGGACACTTTCACAGGTTTGTTAAATAATGCGGCATTGATGCTTATCCTTTGCATTGTTTATGACACATTTAGCATCTATGCAATTTCAAGAAAAATTCTGCGGGACAGTTTGACCGGTGTCTTGGCTGGGCTCATATGCATCGCAGTGATGCTGAATCCTTGGCCTTTTGGGCACGGCATATTTTTTGATACGAGATCAGTTCTTCTCAGTCTGGGCGGGCTTTTTTTCGGATTTGTTCCTACAATTATTGCGGCAGTTATTGCCGGAGCATTTCGGCTCTACCAGGGTGGCTCCGGGGGATTAGTCGGAACTATTGTTATTGTAGTGACTGCATGCGTAGGCCTTGCCGGAAAATATTGGAAAGATAAAAACGACAAACCTCTCAATTGGATGCAACTGTACCTATTTGGCATTGTTGCCCATCTGGGAATGCTCTCCTGCATGTTCCTCTTCCCCGCCGAGTTGCGTAATTCCATCCTCAAAAAGTCCGCCTTCCCTATCCTGCTTATTTACCCTGTCCTTACCATGATTATCGGCCTCATATTGAAGAAGCAGGAAGAACGCAGAACGGCTGATAGCAAACTACTCTACTCAACCTCTCTGACCACGGCCGCCCTGGAATCGACACCCGATGGCATGCTGATCGTAAATATGGAGGGAAAAAGCACCCATTGGAATCAGAGATTTGTCGAACTCTGGCATATTCCGCCGCATCTTCTCGATATGACCGATAATGCACCGATGCTTGCCCATGCGGCCTCTCAGATGGCCAACCCTGAGGAGTTTATGGCCAAAGTCGCCGAACTGTACGATCACCCTGAAAGATCAGGTATCGACACGCTCTATTTTGCCGATGGCCGTATCTTCGAGCGTTACACACAACCCCAGAAAGTCGGCAATGAAATTGTGGGACGCTTCTGGCAATTTCATGACATCACTGAACAAAGGAAAGCTAATGAGTCGCTACAGATGATGCGGTTCTGTGTGGATCATGCGGGTGACAGCATGTTTTGGATCAACAGCGAGGGCCGTATCCTGTACGTCAACGACACGACTTGCGCTGGGCTTGGTTACTCCCGTGAAGAACTACTCGGCATGAGCATCTTCGATCTTGACCCAGATTACCAGCCTGGCGTATGGGGGCCACACTTCGAAGAACTCAGGCAACGAGGCAACATTATACTGGAGACTCGGCACCGGGCGAAGGACGGCCGTGTATTTCCTATCGAGGTGAATGCTAACTACGTTCATTCCGGCATCCATGAATTCAATTTTGCCTTCACCCGCGACATAACAGAACGTAAGCGTGCTACAGAGGAACGGCTGAAGCTTGAACAGCAACTCCTCCACGCCCAAAAACTTGAGAGCCTCGGAGTACTGGCCGGCGGCATTGCCCATGATTTCAACAATATCCTTACATCTATTATCGGGAATGCCGACCTGGCTCTCATGCGCATCAATCCTGAATCACCCGCAATCGACAACCTGCGCAGCATCGAAATAGCATCCGCCCGCGCTGCTGACTTGGCCAGACAGATGCTGGCCTACTCGGGTAAAGGCAAGTTTGTCATCAGCAATCACGACATCAACGATTTGTTGGAAGAAATGCTTCACATACTTCAGGTTTCAATCTCTAAGAAGTCCGTATTGCGCCTTAACCTTACCCGCCCCTTGCCATCTGTCGAGGCAGATGCCACCCAAATTCGCCAGGTTATGATGAACTTGGTTATAAACGCCTCGGAAGCCATTGGCGATAAAAGCGGCGTAATTGCAATCACCACCGGTTGTATGAATTGTGACAGAAGCTATTTGAAAGATGTCTGGCTTGATGAGAACATCAATGATGGACTTTATGTTTTCATCGAAATTGCCGACACCGGTTGCGGCATGAGCAAAGAAACACTTGCAAAATTGTTCGACCCGTTCTTTACGACGAAATTTACCGGGAGAGGACTTGGAATGGCCGCTGTCCTCGGAATCGTTCGCGGACATAAGGGAGCTGTTAAAGTATATAGTGAGCCGGGAAAAGGCAGCTCATTCAAAATTCTTCTCCCGGCAAGCGGCAAACCAGCCGAGATTTTCAATCACGATACAGGGGATGATCATTGGAAGGGGAGCGGCACTGTGCTCCTTGTTGATGACGAAGAAACGGTTCGAGGGATTGGAGCTGAAATGCTCAAGGAGTTGGGCTTCAATGTCGTGACCGCCAACGATGGCCGCGAGGCCATAGAAGCCTATAAGGCAAGGGAAGATATAAGTTTTGTCATCCTTGACCTGACCATGCCGCATATGGATGGCGAACAGTGCTTCAGGGACTTGCGGGTGCTGAATCCCGACGTGAAAGTAATCATGAGCAGCGGGTTCAGCGAGCTGGAAGTGACGCAAAAATTTGTCGGTAAAGGATTGGCAGGATTTATACAGAAGCCTTACAAATTGTCAGCATTGCGTGAAAGCGTTGTTGGATTACATCTTGAACAAAACAGCCCCAAAATAATGGACCGATAAAAACGTTTACACGAATAAGTTGACGGGCCGTCATTCAGACATGGGTTGCTTCTTTGGTCGATCACGATGTGTAAGCGGCCATCAGACAATTCTCTTTTACCTTGCTTGAAAATGAAAAGCCCGCTTTTAATCGCGGGCTTCACTTTATTTTAATTCTTCCCATTTCATGGGCCTCAGGCATTATTCATAAGCCTATGATGGATTTCCTATGTGTGCCAAACTACCCGGTGGCGTGTCTTCCGTCATGCGTTACCTCCTTGGCTCGTTTCTTTTCTTCGTGGAGCTTCCTCTTTGACGCATGAACTCCTTTTGAACCTTTTTTCTATTTCAGGTAGAACTACCTTGATTACACTATATTCAATAAATGCTACAAAAAACAGCCTGTTTTTTATTTTTTTCTGAGTGTATACTAGTTAATTATCGTCGGCGCATGCTGGTGTACGCTCACAATTTGAAGTCAGTTGAGCAATTAACGACAAAGGCCGCCCCGGATGAGGCGGCCTTACGGTAATGCACTAAGAATTGCCGTTGAATTGCCGCTTGAACTAATTTGATTAAGGTTAATCATCTCCTTCATCTCCTGCCATCAAGTCAAAATGCTGGGAACCAACATGCTTGGGGTGCCCTCCCCATACTGATTCGAGGAGCAAGACCGTTCCAACAATAAAAATTAACATGAAGATTATCATTTTCTTCGCCCCCCTTTCTCTGGATAACCACCCTTCCATTTAAATTATAACCCTTTTGGACAGTTTGGTCATAGGGAAAATGGGCATCTGTTTGTGGATAGGCATCAACGTTAGACCCATTGACGAAAATTCCAGAAAAGCCCCCGGCCCTCCTGATTTAGGAGGGCCGGGGGTGGTAGTCATCCACAAAGAGTGACAAGGCACCAGACTGCAAGAAGGGAAATCTACCCGACCGAGTGCTCTGCGACACCAATCTCCATTAAGTACAGACGAATATCCACCGAATAGTGCTCAGCAAACTTTGAGAGCAATGAAATAACTTTTTCGAGGATCTCTCGTGCCAAAGTCTGTTTTGACGATAACCGTGGCTCGTTGCTGCTGGCTAATATCTTGATCCTTATATCGGAACCGACATCACGAAGGCTCGCTTGTAAAAATTCCAGAGAAACTTGCTCCGGTTTGAGCAAGGCCATATAGCCACCCGGCACTTCCAACAATCCTGAAATGATGGCAGGCAATTCCTTGGCCAGAATATCCAGTGCTTCCGAGGTAACATGCGACTTGGTGACGACCGAAACATTCATAAGACTGTTCTCCTTTTTTATTTTTACTCCTCTTATCATATATAACATTACAATCAAGATTTTTCGATTGAATAGCCGTAGCCTGTTTTTTCCCCGGCGCGATTTTCGCCCGGAAGGGTCTGGGGGACATTGGGGCCTGCAATTTTCAAAAAAAAGGTCAGCCAAAAAATGGCATCCCACTTTTCATTGACAAAATAAAGGCAGTTTGCTATATAACGTATTCCTGTTTTTAACCCATCCCTTAGTCCAATAAGCGCCTTATTGGGGTTGTAGCTCAGTCGGTTAGAGTGCCAGCCTGTCACGCTGGAAGTCGCGGGTTCGAGCCCCGTCAACCCCGCCATTCAAAAAGGGTATTCGCCAAACGGATACCCTTTTCAAACATGGAAAGCCGCGAATCCCATGAACGAATCCAATTACTCGCTGCCTGTTGCCAAAGATGCCCCCCTACCCTTTCACATGCCGGACTGGATTGCCCTGGCCCCGTTTGAGACCTACCTCGGGATGAGCATCGACGAGGCCGCCGATGGCAGGGCGGTGCTTTCCATGCCGTTTTGCGTGGCCCATTGCCAGGGCGCGGGGCTCATGCACGGCGGTGCCATGACTTCGCTGGCCGACACTGCGCTCGCCATTGCCATCAAGACCCTCCTCCCCGAAGGAACTCACTTCGCAACCATCGAAATGTCCATGCAATTCAAGAGTCCGGTGCGGTGGGGAACGATACGGGGAATTGCCGAAGTGACCGACAGGACTGATAGAGATATTACCGGCACGGTAGCCATCGTGGACGAGGATGGGATTACAGCCGCCACCTTCCAGGCACGCTTCCGCGTCAAAAGAGCTCGCAACGCATCCGCACCCAGTTGACTCCCCATCCCGCCGAAATGTCGTCAAACCATATTATTTGAAGTTGATTCTCAGACCCGTATCAGTGGATTTGATCTCGTAATCAGGAAAATGCGAGTTGCCGGCGTCAAGAACGATACGCGTGTGGTTGGGATAGCGTCCGACCCTCACCTGGGCAAGGCCGAACCGGTGGACCGGTATCCCCTTTGCGCTCCATGAACTCGTCGCACCGGGCACGTCGATGACCAGGCGATTCGGCCCGGTCAGCCTCATCTGTGCAAAATCATCCAGGCGTCCGCTGGCCTTGATGTCAATATGTGTTGCTTCAACCTTGATAGCCGTGATCGTCAGGTGTTTGCGTGGCGGAATAACGGCAGGAACCACCGGTTCAAGTTTCACGGAAACGGTTGGGGCGGGGGCGATGGGCGGTAATACTGCGGAGGCTGCCGGCGTGGCTGCCGGTGCGCTCTTCTCAGAGGTGGCGAGACGATTGTCAGACCCGAACGAGTCAGCTTCATCCGGAGCTGTCGCCGGTCCGCTCTTTGCGGTGGCGGAGGCAGCGGCGGACTCAGTCTTCACCGGGGCGGCGGCAGGCTCGTCCAGCCCGAGCGGGTCCGCTTCATTGCGGACTGCCAGCGGCGCGGCAGCGGCAGCGGGAACAGGGGAGGCGAGCGGCGCTGGCGCTGGAGCGGATTCTACCGGGGAAGCAGCCGGTTTCTCCGAATCTCCGCTCGCCGGTTTGCCGCCGCTAAAGGTTACCGTCAGTTTTTTTCTGTCAACCGATGCCGTAACTGAAATATCCGCATCCGACACAAGGTTGAATATCAGCCGGCTGACCACCATCCCGGCGATCTGGACCTTGTCGACGCTGACACTGGAGACGGCTCCCTTGTTGACGACAATCAGTGGTTCAACCTTTTCCGGGTCGGCATCGGCAATATCAACAACCGCCCGCGCCTGCCCCGGCACCTTGTAATAGGTGTACGTCATGGGGATGTCGGCCAGTATCTCCACAACCAGGTCGGCTCCCGCAACCACCGGCTTGACATCCAGAAGTTCCGCCGCAAAAACAGGAGCCACCGGCAAGGCGATGACCATCATGAACAGGATAAAGACAACCGGACGTTTCATGCTCCCCCTCCTCCTAATGATTGAGTAACACCTTCCCACTGCGCGACAACTATGGTAATGTTTTTTTATATCAATATTATCGGAACTTGCCCAATCCTTATTTATGATTTTTTCACAAATACTCGACACCAACCCGCTGGGAGCGGCTTACGTTCACCGCAGACGCTGGATGGGATGCGCATTGGCATTCTCGCTCATGCTGCACCTGCTGGCGGTTGTCTTTATCATAGCGGCCGGGAACACCATCAGAAACACCTCCGCCATAAGCGGCATACTGGTCGAGAACGTCGCACTCTCTCCGGAAATCAGCCGACCCAAGCCGGCGGAGACCTTGCTTGCCCCCACACCACCCGAGACAGAGCCCCGGCCCGACGTTTCACCGGACGAAAAACCTCTCACCCCCGCTGCCGAGCAGCCATCCTCCAAGGGAAAGGCTTCCGGGGAGATGAAGGAACTGATGACCACCCCACTGGGGCTTGGCATGACCTACGGCTATGTCAGCAGCCTGGGGGAAGGCAACTCGCTCAGGGAAGATATCCGCGTATATTATCTTGATGTGGTGGAGAGGATTAACCGTGAATGGTGGAAACGGGCAGAAACATTGAAAGAGCCGATCCGACAGGATGGAATCATCGAATTGTACTTGCGGCCCGATGGTTCCATCGTCTCTCAGAGAATAGGCCAGGGGACGGGATCACGGGAAGCCGATCAGATCCTTCAGGACGTCATCAAGGCGGTGTCCCCCCTACCGCCCCTCCCGGCCAGCTTTGACCAGAATATGTTCCTGGCGCCGCTCAGAATAAAGGCGCCATCCTATCTTTTCCGTTTCAGAGGCTAGTGTCCCGTGCGGTGAGTCGTGGAAAGTAATTCCGTGCTATTTTGGCTGATGCCAAGGCGCGGCGACGTAGGTGTAGAGGGTCTACATCAAGGAGCCGCAACGATGGCAGCGGTCAAAAGGGCCGGAATTACGAGTACGAACTCACCGCACGGTACACTACTGTCCCGTGCGGTGAGTCATGGGACACTACTATCGCTTTAGCTCAAAGTCCTGCAACTCCTCATCGGAAAAATCGAGGGAGTCGCCGGCATCCATGAGGCGTGCGTGGACGTCGCGGAAGCCGGGATTCACTTCATCGATCTCCGCCATCAGCGCGGAAGCCTTCTCGTCATGCCCCTGCGCTTCCAAAACCAGCGCCAGTTCGTACTTCACCGTGCAGGCGTCCTCAATGCTCAACTCCGGCTTCATCAGGGCATTCAAAACCCCTTCGGCGGCGTCCAGGTCCCCTCGTTCGCGCAGGCAGTTCGCTTGCAGTGCAAGACACTCCACCCTGCGGGCGGGGTCGCCGGCAGCTTGCTGAAACTCGTTGATAGCCTCGTCATACAACCCCATCTCTTTAAAAGCGATCCCCAAATCATAATGGGACTGGGCATCGGAACCGTCCAGGCTGCTGCCGAACCTGACGCTGCGCGGAGAACTTGAGATCAAGTCCGTGACATCGCCGAAAAAAGACTCGGGCCACTCCTCATCGGGAGCACCACTCTCATCCCTTTCGGCAGAAGGACCGTCAAAGGGAAAATCTTCGATGTCCACCTCTATCTCGATTTCATACTCATCCGGCAGTGGCTCGACACCGTCTTCACCGTCACCATCGATGGCAGCGGCAATCTCCGCAGCCGGTTCGGTCTTCTCCGGCATAGAGACGCCGGCATCCATGCCCGCAAGGTCATCCGGCAATTCCGACGCCGTTGGGGCATGCTCGCCATCTTCTATGAAATCCTCCATCCCGGCAGGCTGCTCGGTTAGTGCCGGGAGGGGCTCATTTTTTGACGAAAGTTTTTTCAGCGTCTGTATCCTTGCCTCCAGGTGGCCTGCCTCGTCAAGCATGCCGGCCGCCTCGCAGGCCTTTCGGTATCCCTCAAGAATGCGCGTATTTATGGGATCAAAGTCGACAAGATTCCGATAGATGGCCACCAGTTCGCCGGACTCACCGGACGAGATGACATCATGCTCGAACCGGTCAAGCAGGGCCAGCGCCCCCTTGACGTCTTTCTGATCGGCATGGCACGCGATCAAACCGGTCTTGGCCGAAACCTCGTCGGGAAAATAGCGCAGAAAATGTTGATAAACCCCCATAAGCTGCTGGGGTTGTTCAAGACCGCGATACGCCCGGATGATCAATTCCCATACCTTTTTATCTTTGGGATTGTTTCGCAGCAGAGCCTGAAGCCCGCTGACCGCCTTGGCGACATTCCCTTCTTCCAACTGGCTGGCCAGCACCTCCAGGACGAATTCCGTCTTTTCCGGAAAGAGCTGCTGAATGCGCGCATTCAGATTGGCAAAAGGTCCGGTTTCGCCCCGCGACTGCAAGAGCAGTGCAAGCTGTCCGAACAGGCCATATGACTCCTCTTTTTTGCCGGCATGGAAATACGCCTCGGCCAGCTTGAATGTGATGTTGGCGCTCTGCGGGTCAACATTATGCATCTTTTCGAGTATCGTGAGCGATTCGGCCGCATTTGATTCCCGCTCGTAATAATCATACGCCAGCTTGTATTCGGCAAGAGCATTGCCGACCAAACCGTGTCTTTCGTTCAGGCCGGCAAGGGTCAGGGTAATGGCGATATCGCCGGGGAATAGCTTCTGCACCTGCTTATACACAGCGATCGCCTTCTGGTAGAAACCACTCGATGCGTAATGCTTGCCGATGACCTCATACTCGGTTCGCGCACCATCGGGCTGCCCCGCCTTGACGAGAAGTTCCGCCAGTTTCTGGCGCAGGTTGATGGCGGAAGGCTCAAGGGACAGTGCCTGCACATAGTTCTTGACGGCCTTATCCAACTGGCCGCGTTGTATGAACTTTTGAGCCTCTTCAATCAGCTTGTCCTTATTTGAACTCACCGTTTAAAATTCCTTTCGGCCCATACCACCGGCATGAGACGGAAATCTTGAGTAAACATGGGCAAATACTTAATCAAACGACCATGACATGTCAAGCATATTAACAGGTTGATGAAAACGTCACGAGGAAGGCCGAAGGCCTGGCGCCGGAACGGAGCAATACCGCAAACGGCTCTCCGCAATAAACCTGCAAAGCCGTGACGGGACCCGTTCCGTTCGCTTTTTTTCGCCGCTTCATCCCGGAATTACATTTTGACATGACCGGGGAAATACAGTACGCTGAAATTTTATCGGGTGGAGAGTGGTCTAAAGCCTTGGTCACCCGCCGTATTCATCTGAATTTTCGAGGATATTCCGGGGACAGAACATGCATGTTTTGCCGAAAGCAAATCCTCTGTATGAAAAGATTCCCGCCCACAAGATCGTACCTCCCGATGTCCTGAACAAGTTGGCCAAGGAGAGCTTTTCCGGCTATCTCAGTTACACGGATGCCGATTTTGTTGCGGATTGCATCTTTGTCCAGGGGATACTGATCTGCATCAGCGCCTGTGAAAAAGAGCTGGAGAGGAGCGGTTTCGAAGCCTTTTCATTGTTGTTTGACAGAATCCTCTCTTCCGGCGGAGAAATCAACATCTATCGCATGACGGACGACGTGGCCGTGTGCGCCCATGCGCTGCTCCTTGGCGCCAAGCTGTGCAACGGCAGTGAGGTTCGCCGGATCGACATCAAAGAGACGCTGGCCCAGCTCAGAAACCAGGGGCTGAACGGCGTAGTCCGCTTTTACACGCCCACACGCTCTGCGATGATCTTCTACAAGGACGGACGGCCGATCGGCTATTACCACGATGACGCCCAAACCATCGGAACGTCTCCCGAAGAATCCCGCAGGATTGCCGCGCTGCCCGGGGCGCTTGTCGATGTATGCTCCACCAAGCCGTTGGAAGAGCTGACACGCAACAATCTGCTGCACATGGTCAATCTCGGAAAACTATGGGAAGCAGCTCAGGCCCGGCGGACAACCTCACGCCCCAAAGAAGCGCCCGTTGCAAAAAAGATCGCTGCAGAGGGTCCGGATGACGTAAAGCTGCAGGGGCTGCTGGAAGACCTCAAGGAAATCGCTGCGGCATACCTTTCCAAGGAAGGGCGCATCGCAGTTGAAAAAGGGGTGCAAGAGGCCGGCGGCAACCGAATCCTTTTCGACGATGAAAAAACCGCGGCATTCATTGAACGGCTTGAAAAAGAGGCCAGAAACATTGACAGTAATGCCCGCATCGACGAAATGATCGACCTGATGAAATCGGAAATCGCAGGACGTCTGGCGGTGTAGCAAGTGGAGCACTTCCAGCAGGCACTCAAAGATTATCTTCAATTCCACGGTTATTGGGTCCTGTTCGCCGGCACCTTTCTAGAAGGTGAGGCGATCCTGATCATGGCGGGATTTCTGGCTTTCCAGGGTTATCTGAATGTGGTTGGCGTCATCCTCACTTCATGGGCCGGCTCCTTCCTCGGCGATCAGTGCTACTTTTACCTCGGCCGGCTCAAGGGCAAAAGCCTGCTGCGGCGCTTTCACCCCATTGCCCGTAAATTCCGCAAAGCGCTTCAACTGATTGAAGAGTACGGATCGTTCGTGACATTCATGTCGCGCTACACCTATGGGTTCCGCATCGTGCTTCCCATCATTCTCGGCATTACGGGCCTGGCGCCCCGGACATTCCTCTGGATCAACCTGCTGAGCGCCCTTTCCTGGGCGGTCGTATTCTCGCTTGCCGGCTACCTGTTCGGCAAAAGCGCCTCACTGGTGCTGGATGACGTTGGCAAATACGAGCACTACCTGATGTTGGCGCTGGCGGGATTCATCGTGATCACCTGGTGTTTCCACGCCTACCACGTCTTCAAACTTAAAGGGCCGGCCCGGCAGAGGCTTGCCGGCATGCGCGCCCGGCAGAGAGCAAAGAACCTGAATCCGTGACGCTATCCCGGCGTCACGGATTCAGGAGGAAGAGTACCCCATGAAAGATATCCTGGACAACATCTCCATCGTGCTGGTGGAACCGCAGTCACCCGGCAACATCGGCATGGCATGCCGCGCCATGAAGAACATGGGACTCTCCCGGCTTCGCCTGGTAAATGGGTGCGACCGGTTTCATCCCGAATCTCTCAAGTTTGCCATAGCAGCCAAAAACCTGCTGGAGCAGGCGGAGTTGTTCCCCGACCTGGCCTCGGCCTTGGCCGACTGCACACTGACCGTCGGAACTACACGCCGCCACGGCAAGTACCGCCAGGAGATCCTCTCGCCGACAGAGGTCGCCGCCAACCTCAGGGGGGAAGCCGGCCCGGGTTGCCGGGCGGCAATCGTCTTCGGGAGGGAGGACAGCGGGCTGACTACCGAGGAGTTGGCTCTCTGCCGCTGGCATGCAACCATCCCTTCGGCTGATGATTACGGTTCTCTCAACCTGGCCCAGGCGGTCCTGGTGTTCTGTTACGAACTTGGCAAGGCGGGCACCCCGCCCGGCGGCGGCCGAAACACGCCGCTTGCGACCTCTGAGGAAATGGAATCGTATTTTGGCCAGTTGCGTTCCTGCCTGCTGAAAATAGGTTTTCTCAACGAGCAAAACCCGGAGCACATCATGCGTTCAATGCGCCGGATATTTTTCAGGGCCGAACTCGACAGCCGTGAGGTCGCCATTCTGCGCGGCGCACTATCGCAGATCGACTGGGCCAGCAGCGATTTTGACGGCAGGAAGCGGCCGTGAACCCGACGCACCTCGGATTGATCGCCGGTTCGCTGACCAGCATAGCTGCCATCCCCCAGCTCGTAAAAACCCTGCGCACCCGCCATGCACGGGACATCTCGGTCTGGCAACCGCTCTTGCTCTCCATCGGAGTTGCTCTCTGGATGATTTACGGTATGCTTATTCACAACCTGCCGTTGATCCTGGCCAATATCATACCGCTGGTATGCAATGCCCTGCTCACCGGCCTGAAGCTCTACTATCGTGACAACGCCGCGTGACGGCGGCCCACATTATATCACCAGGCGCACATGGAGGAACAATCATGAATAAAATCGTCGCCAAGCTGCCCATCCTGCTGCTGCTGGCACTGCTGTCGGGCTGCGGCTACAACACCATGCAGGCCAACGAGGAAGCGGTCGTCGCCGCCTGGGGAAACGTGGAATCATCCTACCAGCGCCGGGCCGACCTGATCCCCAACCTGGTGGAGGTGGTCAAGGGATATGCCAAGCATGAGGCCGATACGCTCAAGGCGGTTACCGAGGCTCGCGCCAAGGTCGGCTCCATGCAGGTCAGCAAGGATGTCCTCAACAATCCCGATAGCCTGAACAAGTTCCAGCAGGCCCAGGGTGAACTCTCCGGAGCCCTCTCCCACCTGATGGTCGTGGTGGAAAAATACCCGGATCTGAAGGCCAACCAGAACTTCATGGACCTGCAGAAACAGCTTGAAGGGACCGAAAACCGCATCAACGTGGCCCGGGAACGCTACAACACGGCGGTACAGGAGTTCAACACCAGCATCCGCACCTTCCCCAACTCCGTGACCAACTCGTTGCTGCTGCACCTGAACCGGAAAGAGCCGTTCAAGGCCGAAGAAGGGGCAAAAACGGCGCCCAAGATCAAGTTCTGAGCCGCGCGGGACATTGATGACAACGGGGACATTCCCATGAAGGTACGACGAATCTTCATACTGGCGCTTCTGGTCCTACTGCCGCTCCCATTGGCGGCCCTCGACGTCCCGCAGCTCAGCGGGCGGATCAACGACTATGCCCACGTGCTGTCTCCCGGTACCGCGCAACAACTGGAACAGAAACTGGCGGCCTTCGAACGTGACCAATCCACCCAGATAGCCGTGCTGACCGTTCCCTCGCTCCAGGGGGACGATATCGACCAATTCACCATCCATGTGGCCGAACAGTGGAAGCTCGGACAAAAGGGGAAGGACAACGGTGTGCTTCTGGTTCTGGCCCAGGCCGAACGCAAGGTGCGCATCGAGGTCGGCATGGGGCTCCAGGGGGTGCTGCCGGACATAACCACCAGCCATATCATCCGGGACGCCATGCGCCCATATCTCAAAACCGGCAACTTCGACCAGGGTGTCACCGCCGGAATCGATGCCATCATCTCCGCCACCAAGGGGGAATTCACGGCATTACCCCAGGGAGCGGGAAAAGCGGCGCACAAAAGGTCATCCTCCCCGTTTCCCGTACTCCTCTTACTGATCGCTGTTGTTGCTGTCCTGCTCGGCGCGTTTTCCCGCAACCTGAGCGGCCTGGCCGGGGCGGTCGGCCTGCCGCTGGCCGCGTTCCTGGCCTTTCCCGGCATGGGCATCATGATGCTCTTGATCCTGGCCGGAGCCGGCCTGGTGGGGGGATTCCTGCTCAGTTTCCTGTTTTCCGGCATGTTCGGTGGTGGCGGGGGGGGCGGTTTTTACGGAGGCGGCTGGGGGGGAGGCGGCTTTTATGGCGGAGGCGGCGGTTCATCCGACGACGACGGCTTTTCCGGCGGCGGTGGCGGCTTCGACGGCGGCGGATCGTCAGACGATTTCTGAACTATCGAGAATGGTGAATCGTGAAATGTGAATAGTTAAAAGCTAGTATTCACCATTCACCATTCACCATTCACCATTCACTGTTCACTGTTCACTGCTCACTGTTCACCATTCACGCCTTTACTTCATCAGTATCTTCAAGGCCTGCTTGAGCAACTCCTCCACCGTGGCGCCGCCCGCGGCGTCAAGTCCCGCCAGAGCCTTTCGTAGCTGCGGTTCCTTGTATCCCAGATTGAGCAACGCCGAGACGACATCATCCATGACATCCTCCGTCGGGATTTCCCGCGCCTCGAAGGCCGGCAGAGAGGCAAGATCCAGCTTGCCGGCCTTGTCCTTCAATTCCAGGACCAAACGTTCAGCAGTCTTCTTGCCGATGCCCGGAATCGTTGAGAGTTTGTGGACATCGCCCTGGGCAAGGGCATGGGCAAGCGGGGCAGGCTGGATATTGGAGAGTATGTCGCGGGCCATCTTGGGACCGATGCCCGAAACCGAAATCAGCAGTTGAAAAAAGGATTTTTCCAGGCGGGTGCGGAAACCGTACAGCTGGATGGCGTCCTCCCGCACGCTGGTATGGATATGGAGCGAAGCGGCGCCCCCTTCTCCGGGCAGATCGTAATAGGTGGAAAATGGGATCAACACCCGGTATCCGACGCCGTGCACGTCAAGAATGATGTGATCGGGCGATTTGTAGGCAATTACTCCCGTCAACAGTGCGATCATACCTTCAGGTCCCTCCAGGAACCGGATTTCCGCGACAAGGGTTTGCCCCCCCCGGTCATCTTCTTCAGGGCGTAGGAGTTGATATGGCAGACCGCCACCGCCAAGGCATCGGAGGCGTCTGCCTGGGCGATCTCCGGCAACCCGAGGAGAGCCTTGAGCATCTTCTGCACCTGACCCTTTTCGGCCCTGCCCTGCCCCACCACGGCCTGCTTGACCTGCAGCGCCGTATATTCGGCCACCGGCAGGCCTGTATGCACCGCCGCCACGATCGCCGCGCCCCGTGCCTGGCCCAGCTTGAGGGCGCTCTGCACGTTGGTGGAAAAGAAGATGTTCTCCACCGCCACCTCATCGGGACGATACTCGGCGATGACGGAGCAAAGACCGTCGAAGATCCTTTTCAGGCGGCCGGGAAAGTCAGCGGCGCTGTCGGTGAAGATCGCGCCGTTGTCGACGTGAACGAGCCGATTGCCCTCTTGTTCCACGATGCCGTAACCGGTGATGCGCGAACCGGGGTCGATGCCCAACACTCTCATGACCGCACCGCGTCATACCGGTTCCAAATCAAGGATGAAATCAAGGCGGCGAGGATTGATACCAAGATGCAATCAAAATGAGTACTAGGCGGCGAGGAGAGTGGCGACGGAGGCGTACGTGTCAGTACGTTGAGGAGCCACCGACGAAGCCAACAACGTAATCGTTTGATTGCGACTTGGTATGAGGCGACGAAGGCGTACAGGTCGTACCTTGAGGAGCCGAAGACGAGCCAACGCAGATAGCGCCTTGATTTGGAATCGGTGTCAGGCATTCAGCAATCCGGCGATCCACACGGCATAGAACACAATCAGGACACATCCCCACACCATGGCGGGCCGTTTTTCGAAACGTCCCCGCTCGGGAAACGATTTAAAGAGAAAAAGCAGGGTCGCCGACAGCCATCCGGCAAACCCGACGATGGTCACAATTGCCCACACCTCATTCATGGCGACATTATCCTTTCCCGATCAGGCGCCTGAAGAACGTCCCCAGGCGGAGCTTCCATACCATGGTGACCGCCTCCCTGACGATTTTGCCGGACATCTTTGAGGTGCCGGCGTGACGGTCGATAAAGATGATCGGCACTTCAACTATCCTGAAACCCTTTTCCATGCAGTGATAGTTCATTTCGATCTGAAACGAGTAACCGTCAGATTTGATACTGTCCAGGTCGAAGGCCTCGATCACGGACCGGCGAAAGCATTTGAAGCCGCTCGTGCAGTCATTGACCCGCAGTCCGGTCACAATACGGGTATAGACACTGGCGAAGTAGCTGAGCATCAGGCGGCGAAGGGGCCAGTTGACGACGCTGATGCCGTTGAGGTAGCGCGATCCTATGACCAGATCGGCGTCCTGTATGGCTTCGAGGAAGAGCGGAAGCACTGTCGGGGAATGGGAAAAATCCGCATCCATCTCGATCAGGTAATCGGCTCCCGCGGCAAGGGCCAATTTGAAACCCGCCCGGTAGGCCGAACCCAGACCGAGCTTGCCGGAGCGATGGAGCACCCTGATCCGTTCGTTTCCAGCGGCCAGTTCATCAGCCAGCTTTCCGGTGCCGTCGGGCGAGTTGTCATCGACAAACAATATCTGCAGGTCGGGGTGCTGTGCCAGGACTTCTCCGGAAAGGCGGAGGATGTTGTCCCGCTCGTTGTAGGTGGGAATAATGACGATGGCTTTCAAATTCCGAATTCTCCAAGGCGCATGGAATGGGTGTCGCCGGCACACTCCGTAGCTGCTGAATGTACGGCATGACCGGCATAAAAGTCAAGGCTGGATACATCTGCCGCACAGGCGCCGGGATACGAAGGAAACATCCGGAAAAGCGGCAAAAAAGGACGGAAAGGGGCTTCCCGATGGCCTGTTTTCTCCGTTTCGCCGTAACTAGTGTGCTGTGCGGTTAGTCGTGGGAAGTAATTCTGAGCTATTTTTGCTGATGCCAAGGCGCGGCGACGCGGGTGTAGCTGGGTCTACATCAAGGAGCCGCAACGACGGCAAAGGCCTTAAGAGCCGGAATTACGAGTACGAACTAACCGCACAGCACACTTGGGACCGGTTCAGGCGAAGATTCCGGCAAGTTGCGCGCCGCACTCGGGACAAACATCCCCAACGAGCCTGTTGTCGACGATTTGAAACGCTTCGCGCCTGATGATCGTGGCGTTGCACGCCGGACATTCGGTATTTTCGCGGCCTCCGGCCAGATTCCCCACGTAGATGAAATGCAGCCCGGCCCGGCGGCCAGCCTCGACAGCCCGTACCAGGCTTGCTTGAGGTGTGGCCTCCCGATCCGTCATCCGGTACTGGGGGAAGAAACGCGAGACGTGCCACGGCACGTCTCGGCCCAGTTCGTCAGCAATAAACCGGGCGATGCCGTTCAGATGTTCATCAGAGTCGTTCTCGCCGGGGATCACCAGGGTCGTGATCTCAATCCAGATCCCGCGCCGGCGGTAATCGCGAATACAAGCCAGGACCTCCTCCAGCCTCGCCCCGGCAACACGCCGGTAAAAGTCGTCCGAGAAACCTTTCAGGTCGATATTTGCAGCGTCAAGAAAGGGGGCAACGGCATCCAGGGCCTGGGTGGTGATATAGCCGTTGGTGACGAAGATATTTTTCAGGCCGGTCGCTGAAGCCAGCCGGGCGCAATCGAGTGCATATTCGCAGAAGATGGTCGGCTCGGTGTAGGTGTACGAGATGGAGCGGCACCCGTTCCCGAGAGCCTGCTCGATAATTTGTTCGGGTGTTACGGACTGCCCGGGCATCTCCGCGGCAGGACCAGGCTCGTACTGGGCAATGGTATGATTTTGACAGTGGCGGCAGCGGAAGTTGCATCCAACCGTGGCGATGGAGTAACTCGTGGTTCCGGGCAGCACGTGGAAGAGCGGTTTTTTTTCCACGGGATCGACATGCTCGGCCACAATCCGGCCATACACCAGCGACATGAGCCGGCCGGCCCGGTTTTCCCTGACTCGGCAGATGCCGCGCATCCCCGGCGCAATCCGGCAATGGTGGCGGCATAGATCACATCTGACGGCATCGTGCGGCAGTTTTTCGTAGAATAGAGCCTCGCGCATGACACACCTCCCATGCCGTGTCCGAACGCCCGCAGGATATGTTCTAAACTTGTCATCACCCCTGCTCTGATATATGATCCTGAATAGATACTGCGGTGACAAATCAAGGCTGCGCTTCGTTGCCGGCAAAGGGCGACATATGACACTGGACAAGCAGGCGGTACTTGCGCGGATAGATAACGATCACGAACTGTTTGAGGAAATCTGCGCCATCTTCAAGGATGACGGGCCGCGACTCGTGCGCAAGCTACGGGACGCCGTCGATGCGGGACAGATTGTCGTGGCAATCCGCCACGCCCACTCCCTCAGATCCTCATCAGCCAACATTGGGGCGTCTGAGCTCAGCGAACTCGCCCGCCAGGCGGAACTGGCCGCAAACCAAGGCAACGACGACATCATTCGCGCCCTTCTCCCCGTGATCGACGCCAAGCTGCATGAGGTGATCGCCGAGCTTTCCTGAGTTGCCTGCCGAATATCCCGCCCTTCGCCGCACAATTTCTTCAACTATCGGCGCAGGTATTTTCCGGGATTAACTGGATTACGGCACGGCAATATAACGGTTTTTCCCGGCTTTCTTGGCCTGCTGCAATGAATGGTCGGCCCTGCCGACGCACTCGTACAGGGTCTGGCCCGGTTTATACTCGCTGATCCCAATGCTGATCGTGGTACGGATGCCCGGCTTAAAGGCCTTGAATTCAGTCATCGCGACCGATTCATGAATCTTCTGGGCCACGGCAAGAGCGCCATCAATCGTGGTTTCGGGAAGGAGAATGAGAAACTCCTCGCCACCCCAACGGGCACAGATATCCTCATTGCGGACGCACCCCTTGAAAACGCGCGAGATTTCAACCAAAACGTCGTCGCCGGCATTATAGCCGTAGGTGTCGTTGATCTTCTTGAAACCGTCGATATCGGCCAGGATAATGGAAAAAGTGCGGTTGTGGCGCTGCGCGCGGCTAAACTCCTGCTCTACCATTTCCTTGATGTGGCGGCGGTTAATCAGGCCGGTCATGGGATCTACCCTGGTTGCCAGGTCTAGCGAGCGATCAAGTTCCACTAGCCGCGTGTTCAGGATTCCATTCTCATGAGCCAGATTTTCCGAGCGGCGGGCCAGCTTCTTATAGCTCTCCAGCAACAACTTGAACTTGGGGAACAGAGGGTTGCCGTCTGCGATGATATTCTCGAACTGGCTGATATCCTCGGACAATGACAATCCCGCTGCTTTTCTGTTCAAGGCCATGGTCCATCCTCCGGACGGTACTGCGAAGATCACCGCCGGGAATTCCCGGCATGGGGCTGAAGGCTGTCATTTTAGCCGATAATATCATTTTTGTCACGCATCATCACCGGCAGAATCCGGGTGCGCCCCGGCAGCGCCCAATTAGCCTGCCGGCGCGGCTCAAGCCTTGCTTCGGGTAATGAACTATCGTAATAATCTGGTTCTGATCGGATGGTTCATGTATCATGCCTGCCGGCCGGTGAATAAAGGAGGGCCGTATGAAAGCGAACATATTTGCATTAGCTATCATATTTATCATATTTTCACATATGCTGGCCGGGGCACACGAAGAATACGCGCAGAGGACCGGCAAGGAATGTGGTTACTGCCACCTGAGCCGGTTCGGCGGCGGCGAATTGACCGTAGAAGGCGCGCGTTTTGAGCTGCATCACTCCTTTCCGGACGTCGGCCCGGAGGCCGCCGAAGCCGGCCCGACCCGGGCCATACGCTACATCCATCTGCTGGTGGCCATGTTCTGGCTTGGTACGATCCTCTTCGTGCAATTGGTTCTCAAGCCGGCATATGCCTCACAGGGATTGCCCCGCGGCGAGGTGCGGGCAGGTCTGGCCTCCATGGCTGCCTTGGCCCTGACCGGCGCAATCCTGGCCCACTACCGGGTCACCTCCGGCGAGATGCTCTTTCATACCCGCTTCGGCATCCTGCTGCTGGTCAAGATCGGCCTGTTCGCCATAATGGTGATCTCCGCCCTGATGATGGCATTCGTTATCGGTCCCCGCCCGCGGGCAAACCAAAAGCGCATGTTCTTCTTCATGGCATACCTTAACCTGGCCATGGTATTCTTGATTATCCTGATCGTTGCCCTCTGGCATTGGTGGTGAGGAACGCCATGGCGGAATCCGGCACTATATTCGGCCACATCCCCCCTTCCCTGCCCACGGAGTTGTTCGAGACCCTGGTCCACAGGGGAGCCGTCCGCATTGAGCGCATCCTGTCCCATGGCCAGGCCACGCCCGAGGGTGAATGGTACGACCAGGACCAGGACGAATGGGTACTCTTGCTGGCCGGCAGCGCCGGGCTGCTTTTCGAAGGAGAACCGAAACCGCGCAGCCTGACGGCGGGAGATTACCTCATGATTCCTGCCCGCCGGCGTCACCGGGTGGCCTGGACCTCCACGGACGAAACAACGATCTGGCTGGCGGTGCATATCGGCGGATGACGTCATTTGGGCTTTTGCCGCGAACTTGCCACGACTGACCGCACGGGACACCAGTACCTTTTAACACTAACAATTTAGGAAAAGACCCTTTAGACCCCAGAGGGTCCTCCCCCAGCAGGGGAAGGCTGGGAGGGAGGCTCAGTTGAATTTGACGCCTGTTTCCCCCTCCCTAACCCTCCCCTTGTGTATAGACTGGGGAGGGGACCAGATACGTAACTTTCAGTGTTACATGGTAGCAGGAAAGGATATCCCATGACGCTAACGACCTTGCTCTACTTTCTCGGCGCATCCATTGCGTTGAGCCTGGCGCCCGGCCCCGACAACATCTTTGTCGTGACCCAGGGGATCGCCCGCGGCAGAAAAGCCGCCATCGTCACGGCTCTTGGCATGTGCAGCGGCGTCAGCGTCCATACCACGTTGGCCGCCTTTGGCATTTCCGCCCTGTTCTATTCATCTCTGGTCGCCTTCAATATCATCAAATACGCCGGCGCCGCCTACCTGCTCTACCTGGCTTATAAGACACTCAGGGAGCGTTCCGCCATACGGCTGGCAAAGGCCGACAACCGGCCCGCCGCCTCTCTGTTCAAGCGGGGTTTCATCATGAACGTGCTCAACCCCAAGGTGGCCATGTTCTTTCTGGCCTTCCTGCCCCAGTTCATCTCTCCCAAAACCGGCCATTTCGCCCTGCAGATGCTGCTCCTGGGACTGATCTTCATGCTGCAGGCGATCGTCATCTTCTGCCTGATAGGCTACTTTTCCGGCAGCGTCGGCAACATGATCCTCACCAGGCCCAGGATCGGCACCTACCTCGATTTTCTGACCGCAGGGGTTTTTACGTCGCTGGGAATCAGGCTGGCGCTGATGGAACGGTGAATAGTACCCACACAAACCATGACATGAAAGAGAAACCGTGATGAAACCCCATATCCACGTAGCCTGCGCCGTCATCGAGCATGACGGGATGATACTGGCCGCCCAGCGCAGCGAAACCATGACCTTGCCGCTCAAATGGGAATTTCCCGGCGGCAAGCTGGAATCGGGCGAAACGCCCGAGGCGTGCCTTGTCCGCGAGGTCCGCGAGGAGCTTGCCATCGGCATCAGCCTCGGCCGGGCTCTCCCGGTCACAACCCATTCCTACGAAACCTTCACGGTCACCCTGTACCCGTTTGTCTGCGCGCCGGCCGACGGCGTCATGACCCTGCACGAACACCGGGACATCGCCTGGATGGAGCCGGAGCAATTGTCAGCCCTGGACTGGGCCGAGGCCGACCTGCCGATCATTGCCGGCTATCTGGCCACCCGGGGGCCGGAGGCTGAACGGGGTGCCCGTACGTGAACACCCCACACAAACCTGCCATGGGGCAGGTCTATTTTTTCCTGTTCCTGACCACCTTCTTCTGGGGGGGCAGCTTTCTTTTCACCAAGATCGGCCTCCGCGAGATCCCGCCCCAGCTCTTCGTCCTGATGCGCTTCGGCCTGGCGACCCTGATCATGTTGCTCGTCTCCGCCCCACGGCTCAGGCAACTCAACCGCCGGACAGTGCGGCGCGGCGCTACCGTCGGCGTCACCCTGGGCCTGACCAACATCAGCTTCGTCTTCGGCGTCCAGGGGACCAGCATCTCGCGGGCCGGTGTCCTCAACAACCTGTTTGTTCTCTTTATTCCATTACTGGTAAAGATCGTTTGGGGCGATAGAATTGGCCGGATCAACCTGGCCGGAATCGTCATGGCCTCAGTCGGCATCTGGCTTTTGGCCACCGGAGGCAGCGAGGGTTTCAACCGGGGCGACCTGATCTCAACCTTCTGCGCCCTGATGATTGCCTGCCAGATCATAACCGTATCCAAGGTATTGAAGGACGACGACGTCTACCTGGTCTCGCTGGTGCAGTTCGCCACGGTGACCCTGCTGGCCGGATGCATCGTCCTGCTGCTCCCCCTGCCCCATGTCACCCTGTCGCGACCCGCCATCCTGTCGGTGGCCTATTGCGCGCTGTTTCCCACCGTGTTCTGCTTCACCCTTCAGAATGCCTACCAACGTTACGTCACCGCAACCCGGGCCGGGCTGATCTATACCCTCGACCCGGTCTGGAGCCTGATTGCCGGCTTCTTTTTCCTGGGGGAACGCCTCGGCGCCCGCGAATGGCTGGGATGTGGAGTCATCTTTATGGCTATTGTCATCCCTCTGGGCGTGCGGTATCTTACCGAACGAAGGATGGTGAGGAGGTACGTGGAAACGGCTGCGGCCAAAGAGCCGGAATTACGACTATGAACTAAGCGCTTGGGACACTGGCAGGTTATTGAAAAACGTCATGAGGAAGGCCGTATGCAAGGCGCCCGGAACGGAGCGACGGAGGCATAACAATTCGTTATGCCTCCGTCGTGAGTACCGCGCAACGCCGCAGACGGCTCTCCGCAGTAGTTTTTCAATAACCTGCTAGCGTCCGTTTGCCTTGGGGGCCGCATCCTTGGTCTGAGCCTCTTTGCCGCTTCTGTTCTGCGTTCCGGCCTCTGCAGCCTTTGACATGGCCTCTCGCGAGATGGTTACGGAATCACTTTTGGCCTTTTGCGTGCTCTTCTGGGCCACGGCGCCAACGACCGCAGCCGTGACGGTGTTGTCCGCCTGGGCCAGCGGATTCAGGTTGTTCGGGGTGCTTACAACGACAACAGGGGAGAGTTGTGCCAGTTCCATTGCAGCCTCCAAGAGATGGACTTACTAATCTTATCGGCAAGATAGGATTTTTATTAAATGAGGCTTCAAATCGTTATACCTATTTCGCTTTCTGACGACTTTATAACGCGCATACGCAAAGCGCAACCCCCATCGGTATCTTAGGCTTGAGTTTTGGCTAAAAATGGGATAAGGTGCGGTCTCATTTTCGGAGAAGTGGCCGAGTGGTCGAAGGCGCTTGACTCGAAATCAAGTGTGGGGGTGACTCCACCTAGGGTTCGAATCCCTACTTCTCCGCCAGTGAAAACAAAGGGTTACAGCAACGACGCTGGAACCCTTTTTCTTTTGTCATGCCTTCCGCACACCGTTTATGTAGCACATATGTAGCAAACGAACTGCTGAAGGCATATTCTTCAGCAAACGAAAAGCCCCGGCGATAACACCAGGGCCTCTCTTGTGAATAGAGTTCCACCAAACCTCTGTCTTACCACTTGGCTACGCTGCCAGGCGTTCCGCCTCAAGCGTTGCCACATCTGCCTTTCCTTGCTCACAGTACCTTTCTATGAGAAGTCCCTGTAATATCTCCGCACTGTTCAAAGCTGCCTGAATCAGCCCTCCCAGTTCTGCGTTACTGCATACCTCCACTGCCACCCTTAATGTCTCCACCAATGCATTCGCCTGTAAGCACTCCTCGTTGAGATCCTCATACCTTAAACCCTCCGTTTTCAAACAGATCAAATTTTGCGAAACATTTGCACTGTTCCGTGCGGCCAAAATCAAGCCCTCACAGTTTGGGTTAGTGTGAATTTTCGCTGCCGCCCTTAACGTCTCTACAACTGCATTTGCCTGCAAGCTACACTCATCATCAAAATCTCTCACCTGTTATTCCTTTCATTGGCTTAATATTCCCGGATGCGGGATCGTGGAAGTTACGATATTCTGATTGCCGTTTAGTGTCAATTAATTTAATTATTTCATATACTTACCAACTTAGTTGGTATTTTATTCCAACTTAGTTGGCACTGTGGTAGCCTGTCCCTGCTTGATATTTGGCTGATTGGCACGTATTTGAACCACGGGGAAAGGGGGTCTGCATGACTCGAAAATTACCGGAGAACGAACCCATTGATTTTTCACAGCTTGGTCAAGATTTTTACAGGTGCTATTTTGGTGACAGGCCAGATGTCACGATAACTGAGCTGTCAAAAATACTTGGCGGAAAAGGTGAGCGTAAATGGGGGAAACAGTTTCTTGCGTGGATAGAGCTGTGGGAAATGCCCTGTGTGACTAGGAGGGGGCGCGTAAGGGTTATCCCTGGGACCCTCGCTGTTTGGTTCGAACGGGAAGCCAACAGAAGGCAGTCTGAGATAATGCTGAGAAACAATAAGCCCCTCTGTCCAGGCCGCCCAGGTCCCGGCCCGTCCCTCACTGTCACCCCTACCCCGTACCCCTAGACCCCCGGCAGCGCCCCCCTTGCCGGATGAGCCCGGAGCCCTCTGCAATAGATTCCCCATTTTTCAAAAATGGGAAGGGGGGGATATTTCCATGAGAGTAACACCCATAATTTTTTTCCTGTAGATTTTGGAAAGTGCCCTTCCGTGTTGATTGGGTGGCAGATAAACGGCAACTCCCACCAACCGGGGAAACTCTTAACACCTTAAAAGAAAGGTATTTGTCTGATATGGTGATCTGTGGTAAAGAAAGCAGATATGGAAAGGGATGTATTTGTAGTTTTTCGTGTTACTGAGACAGGGAAGCAACCTCCCTATATATAAGGAACCGTTTTTAAGCATGATGCACAATTAAGCAATAAGGAGCAACATTATGCGGTGGAAAGAAATTCTTATTGGTGCAGCGATGACATTGATGGTCACTGTTATTGGCGGTTTATTGGTCTACAAATTTACTCAAACCTCAAATATCAATCGAGAAGAGTCGCTATTTTACGATGTTGATAAGCAAGTTGCATTTGAAGGAGCCTCTAATAATGTATCTATTGGTTCAGCTAAGATAGCAAATACTGGAGGACAAGCAGCAAAAAATGTTACGGCAGTTTTCAAGATACTTGATTCTAATTTTATGGAATTTAAGGCTAATAGCAGTAGTGGTGGAGATCAATCTACTAAGATATCAGATGATAAAAAAACTGTAATGTTGTCAGTAAAAAGTCTTTTGCCTGGTGAAATAATAAATACAGCTTTTTTACTCAGCAAAGAAGCTAAAGTAGATGTTCAATTGCGTAGCGATAACTCAATTGGTAAAGCAGGTCAGACCTATCGTGTAGAAAATACTAAAAAGGATAAGATAAACAGGTTTTTGGGTGATTTTGTGCCATTGTTAATTGTGATGACTATGTTGCCGCTATTATTTATTATAAAATATATACGTAATTCAGCATATGGTTACAGCAAAAATAATGTAGGTTTTGTGTTACTTCACTCAGGATTGAACAAAGAGGCCAACGAAATACTTAATGCCGCTGTCAGAAACGGAGAAGGTGGAAGTCTTGCAATCTCAAATTATGCCCTCACTCTTGCAATAAACAACAATATTGTTGACGCACAGAAATATATTGTTGCGGCGGGATTTTTAGCCAGGGGAAAGCTTGATCGCGCTGTTATTAAATTTAATTTTGCAATAATATCATTTCTGGGAGGCAATGAAAAAATTACAATACAGTATCTTAATGAATCTATTCAATTGTCAAAAAGAGAAATTCTTAATTACTGCAAATACAGCGTCCACATTAAAGACATTATGAACAAGTGCAACGACGTTAAGACATTGATTGAATCTGCATAAATATTTGCAATTATTTTGACATTATGTGGCAATGAAGTTGACATGCGTCACATTGGCCCTTTGTACGCCCTCTGTTTCTGGGCCTCTACACCGTTTTCTAATTATGTAAATGATTTTATGTAATTAATGTAAAACGGTATAAGGTAGATGACTGAATGGATAAATGCCGCTGTCCGGGTGAAGGCGTGGCGGCTCCAGAAACCCCAGAATGCTGAAACGCCCAAATCTTTGATTTAAGCCGTTTCATCTCTCCGGGGCTGGCTAGCGGCCAGCCAATACCAAGCACCTTCATCTGATCCTTATTCCATCCATGTGTGCCGGTCGTTGTCCCGGCCATCAGAAATTCATGCGTGATTGTCTGCATCGTGTCGTCTCCTATAACATCAGGCTCTTCAACGTTTCAAGTGGGTTGAGCATGTAGCCTGTTGAACTTGAGCTTACCTGCAATGAGATAAGCCATGGAAATCATGTTGCGAGGGTTGCGATACCCTCTGGCCCTTGCCTTGGCAGCC
>Ga0326727_10006175_pt1 | contig 33152 bp, 24 predicted proteins | sample MB2enrmetagenome_FD_207643 | JGI IMG/M metagenome (GOLD analysis project Ga0326727, IMG submission 207643) | Lab enriched peat soil microbial communities from McLean, Ithaca, NY, United States - MB29MY | ecosystem: Environmental > Terrestrial > Soil > Wetlands > Peat | place: USA: New York...
CACCCTATCATCCGATCACCCGATCTTCCGATCACCCGATCATGCGAATCGCAATTCTCCTCGTTCTTCTCTCCGCCGCCTCCTGGTGTTACGGTGATGCCGGCGTCATCATCCCGCTCGGGGAGGAACGGCCGAACCCTGCAATCTTATCGCTCGACGAAATGCACATCACCGTCTACATCGACAACGGCGATGCCCGCGTCTTCATCCAGCAGATTTACGGCAGCCATCGCGGCAACGTCCTCGAGGGCAATTACATTTTTACTCTGCCCAGCCGTGCAGCCATCTCCGACTTCGCCGTGTGGGACGGCGTAACGCGCATCCCCGGTGTCATCCTGGAGAGAAAGCGCGCCGAGGAGATTTACAACGCGCTGAAGTGGCAGTCGATCGACCCCGGCCTGCTCCAGATGGGCGAACGCGGCTCGGAAGAGGCGCGGCGCAGCCAGGTGTTCAGCGCGCACATCGTTCCCATTGCGGGCTTCGGCACAAAACGTATCGAGATCGAGTATCACGAGAGCCTCCCGGTAGAAAACCTCGAGTCGCTTTTCGCCGTGCCTCTGCATCCCGATGCCTACCAGGCCCAGTCGGCCGCTCATCTCAGGATCGACTTTGAGTTGCACACCCAACACCCCATCAGGGAGTTTCAGGTCGTCGGCCGGACGTTTCCTCTGAAGATTACCGAGCGCGGTCCAGCGGTGGTGAAGGCCTCGCTCGAAACCAACGACATCCTGTTCAAGGAAGATTTCGCCGTACGATACACCTTGGACGAAGCCAAAGCCGACTCACTCGAGGTCCTGACCTATCGCAACCCGCACCCTCCGCAGCCCGATGCCGCGGCGCCGGAGGCTCCGCCCGCGCGTTCGAGCGAGCCGGGGTTTTTCGAGGCCTTGGCATTGTTCGCCGCTCACGCCCACGTGTCCTCCGCCGGCGGCGCAGCCTTCGCCGGATCGCCAAGAACTTTTCTGGTGTTGTTCGATACCTCGCTTTCCATGCAGTGGGAGAAGCTGGAGCACAGCTATCAGGCCATGGAAGCGCTGCTTCGCTCGCTGCGCCCCGACGACCGCTTCAACGTTCTCCTTTTCAATACGGAGCTGAACTGGTTCGAAAAGCAGTCCGTGAGCGCTGACAAACCCGCGGTGGAGCGCGCTCTCGAGTTCGTGCGAGCCGGCAGACTGCGCGGTGGAACCGATCTTCAGCAGGCGCTCGCAGCCGCCCTCGAACAGGCGAAAGGTTCGAGCGGCGAGAGCTACCTCATCCTTTTGAGCGACGGAGACGCTACGCGCGGCCTCATTGGCACGGGACGGCTGGCGGCGTGGTATTCGCAGCAGTGGAAGGCCTTGCCCGAGGTCTCGCGTCCCCGCACCTATGCCTTCGGGGTCGGTGACGACGCCAATCAGGCGCTCCTGCGCCTGCTCGGCCGCAATCACGGTCTGATGGAATGGGTCCGCTCGACGGAGCCGATGGATTTCAAGCTGAATGCCTTCCTCGGCAAGGTCGGACGAGATTCTCTTGCGCAACTCAAACTCACCACCACGCCGGCGGCGAACTTCGATCTGGTTTATGCGCTCGAGGATACAGTCTTCCCCGGCTCTGTCGCCGCCTGGGTCGGCCAATACAAGAAGCCATTGCCCACCGCACAGTTCGAAAGCCAGGCCATTCGGGAAGGCGCTCCCGCCAGGATGCGCGCCAGCGTGCCACTGCCCCAGGAGAACCTTGAGCATCCGGATTTGCCGCGCACTTGGGCTAAGGCGCGCGTTGATGCGCTGCTGGCCAAGATCGAGCGCGACGGCGAGGACCGCGCTTCCGTGGACGAAATCATTCGCCTGGCTCGCAAGTACAAATTCGTTACGCCCTACACCTCGTTCCTGGCGGCTCCCCGGGCTCTGCTGCGCCCGCGCGTGATCCGGCCCGGCGATCCCGTGATCCGCGTGAAGACAGATCCCTCCATCAGTTCCGTGGTGGCGCTATTCCCCTTTGGGTTGATCAAAGCCCTGCGCTACCTGCCGGGGGAGGACATCTGGCAAACCCGCTTCCTGGCGCCCGAGGATATGACCGATGGGACCTATGTGGTTCGCCTCATCCTGCGCGACCGCGATGGCCACGTCTATCGCGAGTCGAAGAGCTTCGTTATTGTCACGCAGCCTCCGGTCGTAAGGGTTCACCTCGACAAGAATCAATTCCTGCGCGGCGAGTCGATTCCCCTGCGCGTCAGCGCATCGGCGCGGACGCGCACCGTGGTGGCTCGCCTGTACGGCGCCGAACCTTCCTATCTCACCTGGAACCAGGACGCTGGGGCCAACACCGGCAGCCTGCCCATTCCCGCGGACCTTCCTGCGGGAAGTTACACGCTGACGGTCACGGCGGAAGATATTGCCCACAACATCGGCAGTCAGGAGGTGACCATTGAAATCCTCCCCTAGCTCGCGCTCCCGAATTCTTCTGGCCGTTCCGGTCACTCTCCTGCTTTTTGCCGGGCTTACTGCGCGTGGCGATCTCGTCGAATGGTTACAAAACCTGGAAAGCAACGGCCGCTTCGAAGCCGTCTTCTTCCGCAGCATGACGCTTTTAGGCGGCCCGGTGAGCGTTCGCCGCCCGGCCGGCGAGGCTCGCAGCGCCTTAAACGACCTTGTCTCGAAATCTCCCCGTGATCCCGAGTTGTATCGCATGCGCGCCCGCGCCGAGGAGGCGCAATTAGATTTCGCAGCCGAGGAGGCAGACTGGCAGAAGTATGCCCAACTCGCCCCCGATAACGCCGACGCCCAATTACAGCTTGCCGACTTTTACCATCGGCGCGTACGCCCGTTGGACGAGGTCAAGGCGCTCGCCGCCGCCGCGCAGGCCCCTACCTTGCCTGCGGAAAAACTGCGGCCCGCGAACGAACAGCGGGCCTGGCAGGCTTTCGAACGCAGCTTCGAGGTCATCCGCCTGCAAGCTTTACCCGAGGCACTCTCGCTCCAGCAATATGACTCGTGGCTCGAGCGCTACCCTCATGAGGCGGCAGTTTATTCCCGCTTCTTTGATTTTCTTACGGGCGGGAGAACCGTAGCCCAGAAGGTGGGGTCGGGGGGAGTCGAGGCTCATGCAGGTTTCGACTCCTCGACTCCTCAACTTTCTGCAGAGGCCGAGCAGCTCATTCGCCGCTACGAAAAGGCCTTTCCAAGCGACCAGGTGTTTCCCATCGAAGCCCGCGCTACGCTGGCCTATAAACGCGGCTCAACGGACGAGGCGCTGGCCATCTATGACCACAATTTTCAGCCCCTCTGGCCGCCCGAACTCGTCCAGGACTATTTTGCTCTCCTGAAGGATACCCATCGGCTGCGGGAATTCCTCAGCCGCGCCCGCGCCGCCGTTTCCGCCGATCCCAGCGACGTGGCAGCCGCCTCGCGCCTCTTTTATTACTACCAGCAACAAGGCAACGCGGCGGAAGCGCAGCGCGCGCTCGTCGAGTATCGGCTGCGCATGGAGAGAACCCGTGCCGCCTGGAAACCCGAACCACTCTGGACGCTCGCTCGCCTCCTGGACGGCATCCACGCTTATAACGAAGCTGCGCGTTGTTATTACGCACTCTACAGCTTGCCCGGCACGGATCCGGCGCTTCAGGAAAAGGCTCTTGCCGGAATCGCCAATCTTCTTCTCTCTGCCCCCGAGCAGCCTATCGAATTCGGCAACAACTCGATTTCTTTCCTTCGTGATATCGGCTCCATGGATCCCTATCCCGGCTTTTTGAACGGCGTCCTTTCGTTATTGCTGAACTCCCAGTCGCCCGCCTTTCAATACTCGCAAGCCGAGGGGACTGCCGTGGCGTATTTCCACCGCGCGTGCGCCGCCGAACTCGTCGCGCTTTTCGACAAGCGCTTTCCGCAGTCGGCCGAGCGCAGCGGACTCCACGCCAGCCTGCTGGATGCCTATGCCGTCTATGCGCTGGACGATGCCATCTTGCAAGAAGGCCGCCAGTTCCTGAGCGCCTTCCCCACGACGCCCCAGCGCGTGCATGTCGCCCTGCTGATGGCTGATTCCTACGCGCGCAAGGACATGGAGAAGGAAGAACTCGCGCTCTATGACCAGCTATTGACCGAACTGGCCGCGCGTGCCGATCATGTCCCGCTCGGCGAGGGAGCCCGCGCAAACGCTTATATGGCACAACAGCCGGGGCAAACCGACGAGCCAGAGAACGAGGAGGCTGCGCCCGAACAAACCTCCGGAGCTACGAGCCCATCCTTTGCTCCCGCGGGCGGCCCAGCTACGGCAGTCCCGCAAGTGGTCCGGCCACGCCGCCGTCTGCCTTTCCAGTCCCGCCTCCGGGCCACGCGCACGCCGCCTGCCCGTTCGGGAGAAGCGCGATCGCCGGAATACTCGCAAGTCCTGGAACGTTACATTTCGCGCCTGGTCGCCCTTGGGAGGCCTCTTGCCGTGCTGGACCTTTTCCGACGCGAGATGGATCACAATCCCAACGACCCCGGGCTCTACGAACGGCTGGCCACTTTTCTCGAGCAGAACCGCATGGACGAACGCATCGAGGCCGTTTACAAAAAGGCCCTCCAGCAGTTTCCCGATCACTCCTGGTATCAAAAGCTGGCCCGCTGGTACTTGCGCCGGCACGAGCGGCAGCAATTCGAAGAGCTCTCCCGGCAGGTGATCCAGACTTTTACCGGCACGGACCTGGAGGAATATTTCCGCTCGGTGGTTTGGAGCGGCCCGGTCGTACCCCAGATGTACATGCAGTTGAACCTCTATGCCCACCAGCGGTATCCGCACAATCTCACCTTCGTGCGGAATCTGCTGGAGGCCTTCCGCTCCAAGCAGGCTTACAACCGGCAGGCCTGGGACGCGCTGATTCGCCAGTACTGGTTCTACGACGACACCATGCGTTCGGCGTTCTTTGCAGATCTCGTCAGCGGCGGCCGGCTCGATTCCGAGCTTCAGGCGGTCCGCGCCTCGATTCCCCAGGCCGCTTCCGGGCAGTGGGACACGCTGATGCAGGCCAATCCCGCCGCCGCGCAGTTCGTCGCCGAGGCGGAAATCTGGCGGTCCCACTTTGAAGCTGCGGTGCCGCCGAGCAAGGCGATTGCAGAGGCTTATCCGGCCGACTTCGCGATGGGCCGGCGCGCCTCTTCCCTCTTCCGGTCGCTTGCCCCCTTTAATCCGCAGGACACGGCGGCTGCCGCATCAATTGAGGAAACCCTCTCGAAGGCCCGCCCCGGCGATCGCGACATCCTGATTCGCATCGGCGACATTTACGCCGACCGCGAAATGTTTGCCAAGTCGCGTCCGTATTGGAATCGCGTGCCCGAACTCGAGCCCGGCAATCCCGACGCCTTCCTCGAATCGGCGACGGTTTTCTGGGACTACTTTCTGTACAGCGATACGCTGCGAATTATCAATGACGCGCGCAGGAAATTCTCGAATCCGGCCCTCTTCGCTTACGAGGCGGGAGCGGTGTACGAAGGTCAGCGGGACTACCGGCGCGCGGTCGGCGAATACCTGAGCGGCGCGCTGGTTTCGACGGCCGACTCACCGGCGCGCGCGCGGCTGTTGCGTCTGGTCAAGCGTTCCAACCTGCGCGCGACGATCGAACAAGCGACCGAGAAAGCAGCCGGCGGCGCCAACCCCGATTGGAATGCTGTCTCACTGCGCATTGACGTGCTCGAAACGCTCAACCGCCGCGCTGATCTCGAAGCCTTTCTGACGCACCTGGCGCAGGAGACTCCCTCGCTCGAGCTTCTTGCGCAAATTCAGCCGGTGGCGGAACGCTACGGTTTCGATAACGATCGCATCCTTATCCTCGAGCGCGAAATCGCTCTGCTCGCGGACCCGGTTGAAAAGCTTCAGCTCCGCATGCAACTGGCCCGCTTCTACGAATCGAAGAACCAGGTTGAGCAGGCGCACGCGTTAATGGAGAGTGTTTATACCGAGACTCCGCTGCTGCTCGGCGTGGTCCGCTCCACGGTGGATTTCTACTGGCGGAACAAGATGTGGGACCCCGCCATCGATACCCTGGTGAAGGCCGCCAAAGCGGCTTACCCGGAGCTCGGCAGGCAATTCAGCTTCGAGGCGGCAGCGAAAGCCGCGGAAGTCAAGGAATACGCGCGCGCCCGCGAATTGCTCACCGCGCTGCTCCGGGATCAGCCCTACAACGCCGAATACCTGGCGGCCATGGCGGATACCTACGCGCGCGAAGGCGACGATAAATCCCTGCGCGACTTTTATCTTGCTAAAATCCTGGCCTTCCACGACTCAAATCTGCCTGCCGATGAAAAAACGGCTCGCATTGCGGCGCTTCGTCGCGGGCTGATTCCCGCCCTGGCCCGTTTGAAGGATTTTGCCGGAGGCGTCGACCAATACATCGAAATCATCAACAAGTATCCCGGAGATGAAGGATTAGTTCAGGAGGCCGCAGGCTTCGCCGGCCGCAACGGCCGGCGCAAGCAACTACTCGATTACTACACCAAGACCGCCGCCGATTCTCCCAAGGACTTTCGCTGGCCGATGGTCGTGGCGCGCATCGACGCTTTCTTCGAAGATTATCCCGCCGCCATCGCTTCCTACGCGCGTGCCCGCGCCATCCGTCCCGACAGCACAGACCTGCTCGCGGCCCAAGCCGGCCTCGAGGAACGCTTGATGCGCTTTGACGACGCCATTAAGAGCTATTCGCGCCTCTACGAGCTGGCTTACCAGAATTCTGCCTGGATGGAAAAGGTGGCAGAACTCCAGGCGCGCCAAGGGCGCACCGATGCAGCCGTCGCGGCATTGAAGAAGGCGTTAATTGAAGGCCGGCCGGAGAAGCCCGAACTCTATTTTGCCGTTGCCGAACGCTTGGCGAATTGGAATATGCTCGACCAAGCGCGGCAATTCGCGGAGCGTGGCGTGGCGCTGGCCGGCAAGGATCTGTTGGTCCGGCCTGAGGATTTCAGTGGCGCGGCCGCCTACGCAACGACCCTCACGCGTCTGCGAGATTACAGCACAGCCTACACGCGTTTGCGAGAGGCGGCGCAGGCGGCTCGGGATCAGAAGATCGAACCCAACCTGACTCCTTGCCTCTCCGCCATGGGTACTGTGGTGAAGGATTACTACGCGCCGGAAGAAACCACCGCCTTCGCCAGCTTCCTTGTCAACCAGAAACAGGGAATGGAAGCGCGCGATTTCAAGGAGACTCTCCTCCCCTTGGCGCGATCCGCGGGCCTCACAGATCTCGAGGCGCGCTGGCTGCTCGAGGTGATGTTGGCCGACCCCGGCACGCCCGAGGCCCAGGCCATGGAGGCGCGGTTGACTTTGCTGCAAAAGCAGCGTCTGCGCTTCAACGAATACGGGGCGCAGCTCGAAGACTATTGGAAAGTCTTCCCCAACCGGCCCGGCAAGAATTTCATCCTCGAAAGTGCCGCGGAGAGCTACCGGGCAGTGGGGAACACTGCTGCGGAACAACGTGTCCTTCAAGAGGCCTTCGAGGGGCGTGGCTTGAATGGCGTGCCTCTCCGACGCTACTTCGATCTGCTGTCAAAGACCTTGCCGGAGCAACTCGTCGCCATTGCGGGAGGGGCGGACGCCGATCAGGTGCGCGACGGCGCTGCAGCTTCGACGCTCTCAACAGGAAAAGTGGATCTGGCGCTCCAGGCTATTGCTGCCCGCGGGCAACGCCTGCCGCCTGTGTGGACACGCGCTTACACAAGTCTTGTGGGTCTCTATTTCTCCGACACTTCGCCCGCGGTCAACTCGGCCTTCTGCCAAGCGCTCGATACGCGCACGATAGGCGACCGCGTGGTCAAGCCCCCCGACCGCGACGACACCCTGGCCGGCGATGTCTGGTTCTATTACGGCGGGCGGTACGGAGAATATCTTTCGATTGCGCATCAGGACAACGCCGAGGATTACCTGCCGGCCGCTCTGGAAGGGACGCCGGCAACTTCGGATGCCTATTTCACCCTTGCCGATTATTACCGGGAGGCGGGCCAGTTCGACGCTTCGCTGGAGGATTATGCACACGCGCTGGAACTGAATTCCAAGCGCGCCGATGCGCACGATCGCAGGGCGCAAATCCTCTGGCAGCGAGGCAAGCAGGAGGAGGCCATCAAGGAATGGTCGGCGGCATTCGTGGCCTTGCGCGCGCAGGAAGACGGCCGCACCGTCCCGCCCGCTTTCTGGACGGACCTTCAAGCCACGCTCGAACACATCGGCGAAAGGAAGCTTTTCCCTCGCTTGCGCGACGATGCCGAGCGCGTGGTGCGCACCTACGTCCGGCGCAACGGCAGTTATCGCGCCGGGCCCATCCTGCAAGGCGTGCTGGCTGCAGCGGGAGATCCCGCGCAGGGCGCGAATTGGCTGCTCGACCTTTCCCGCTCCGCCCAATCCCCTGTCGATTTCCTTTCGGAGGTTGTTCGCGCCCGGTGGTTCCCCGAAGGTCAGAAGGAGCCTGTCTATCAGAAGATTCTTGCCTTGGCTCAGGACCACGCCGACAAGACATTCGGCGCCGAACACTCAACAGCGCTTGAAACTTTGCACGATTGGCAAATCGACTGGATTACTTTCTTGCTGGACCATCGCCGCACTGCCGACGCCCAAAGCGCATTTAATAACCTTCCGGAGGGTTTTCGAGACCCGCACCGGCTTGAGATCGCTCCCCTCATGGTTCGCCTTGCGGCCCAGTCGAACACGCTAGAGGAACTGCTCCAGCAGTTTGAGCAGGCCCCCGAGAAGGCTCCTTCCTTCGAAGTCCTCCGCAATACCTCGATCGGTTTGCAGGAAAAGGACCCGGCAAGCGCTCGCCGGCTCCTCGAATACGTGTACACCCGCCAGATTGAGGCTCGCGATTTCGCTCCGGCGAACTTCCTGGGGCTTGCGGAAGTTCGCCTGCAGCAGGGCAACCTTGCTCAGGCAGCGGCGCTGCTCCAGCGCGTGAACCTTGTGGCAGGCCAGCCTTTCGAGAACCTGTCCGCAGCCGGGGACCTGCTCATGAAGATGGGACATCCGGCGGAGGCCGGGAATTTTTACAGTATGCGTCTGAAGGCTGTTCCCTGGGATGCCGACGCCCAGCTCAAACTGGCCCAGGCGGAAGCGGCGGCAAACACACAACGAAGCGATGCCATCCGACAACTCACCACGCTGATATCCTCTCCGAACGCTGCTTATGCCAAGCGAGCTTCGGCAGCCGAATCCCTTGGGGCCCTCAAGGCGTCTGCACCAGGCCAGCTCAGCGCCGAACTCGGGTGGCTGGTTCGTGGGGGACCCGCGGCGGCGGCTGAGTCGCCCGGCTTTTACTTTGCGCGCCTGCGAGCGGCGCGGGAGGTTGCCGACCCCACGGCCAAAATCCGCCTCCTGCTGGATGCGATTGCCATCCGCCCCGGGGACTTCTCGCAGCGTACGGCCGGGGCCCCGCCCTCGGAGGCTGAGCCTGAGAGCGTTTCGCCGCGTGTCGATCTGGCCGGGGCGGCGGCCGCGGCAAACCAGAACGAACTTGCCATAACGGCCATAACACCCTTGCTTGAGCAGAGCCTTACATTCGTCCTGCAGCCCGTTACGCAGGAAGGCGAAGCGGCTGAGGAAGCGTACAGTCAGGCCGAGTATCCGGACACGCTGTGGAAGTGGTTTCTGCGTGACCAGAAGTTGAGCGATGAACAGAAATCGCTCCTGGCGGCGCAATTGGCTGGCGCCTTGGTGAAGCTCGATCGGCTTGCGGAAGCGGCGCGGCTCTGGAAGATCGCCGCCATGCTCGCCACCGACGACTCCGTTCGCTCCAAGGCAAACAGTGAGCTCGAACGCGTTCAGGCGCAAATCAAGCTCGAGAAGGCCGACCAGGGGCGCCGCCCGGTGATCTCCAGCCGCCTCGAGCAGAGTGGCCTGGTCAGACCCCGCTTGCTCAGTCATAGCGGGCCGACGACTGAAGGAGGTGTAGGGCAATGAGGAAACCCGCGCTTTTCGTCCTCGGCTTTCTGAGTGTCTCCTTCGCCATGGCCCCGCCCGGCCAGGCACCTGCTCCGCCCTCGTCCAGCCTCGCCGCTTTCATGCCTACGGGGTCGCTGCTTTTCGTGGAGTCACCGGACTTTGCCAAGCTGGTCCACGACTGGAACAGCTCGCAAGAAAAACGGATGTGGCTGGAGAGCGACAATTTCCAGGTCTTCTCGCGCTCACGTTTATTTCTGCGCCTTCAGGAAGCACAGCGGCAATTCGCCGTGGCCGCGGGCGCTCCGCCGGATATGACTCTGCTGGATTCGCTCGCGGGTGGGCAGTCGGCGCTCGCCATCTACGACATTGGCAACCTGGAATTTCTCTACATCACCCGCATGCCGTCCGCCCGCGCCATGCAAAACGTTTTGTGGACGAGCCGGGAGAAGTTCGAGCCGCGCAAGGCCGCGGACCTTCCTTACTACGTTCGGACGGAACCGGAGAAGAATCGCGTGGTGGCTTTTGCCACCTCGGGCGACTACCTGCTGCTCGCGACCCGCGAAGACCTCATGGCCGGCGCGCTGGGCTTGCTTTCCGGCAAATCGCAGCCCCGGCTCCCGGACGAGATTTGGTATAAGAGTGCGGTGGCGGCGGCTGGGCCGATCGGCGATGTCCGCCTGGTAATGAACCTGCCGCTTCTGGTGAAGTCGCCGCACTTTCGCAGCTATTGGATCGAGCGCAACGTCGCGGAGCTAAAACCCTACTCGGCAGAAGTCGCGGACGTGCACCGGTCAGCGACGGAAGTTCGCGAGGATCGCGTCCTCCTCAAAACCAACCCGCCCGCGGGGGCGGAGCCTCTCCCTGCCGCCCGCAGCGCCTTGGGCGAATTGATTGGCATGGTCCCTGCGCAGCAAGGCCTTTACCTCGCCTGGAAAGACCCCACCTCAGATACGGTGCTCAACTTGGTGCAGCAGAAGGTTTTGATGCCCCACACCGGGCCGGGCGTCGCTTCCCAAATCGCGCCGACCGTCGCTTCGACTCCGGGGCAGGCGGGCAGCGAGAGCGACCTCGAGACACGGATCGACGTTGCTCCTCTTCAGGGGACGGCAGGAGCCCTTGGCGTCGAAGCTCTCAAGAAGCTCCTGAATGCGGCTCCGCTCGAGGCGGTGCTGGAGTTTCACTCGCTTCATCATGCCGGGTCGCCCGCTTTTATCGAGCCGCACACTGCCATCCTGATTCGCAGCTCAGCGAATTGGGACTCGCTAGCGGCGAGGGACGCCATCCGAACTGCCATTCAAGACCTGTGGACGACTTCACAAATCGGTGTGAACTGGGTGGAAAATCACGAAGGGAGTGCCAGTTACTATCAACTTGATGGCTTGGTTCCGCTCGCCGTGGCGGTCCGGGGACCAATTCTCGTCGTGGCAAACTCCAACGAAATGCTTGAGTCGCTGCTGGGCCACGCGCCCCTCGTCCCGGCGACGAGCCCAGCGAGCGCCGCGCAGGGTCAGAATTTGGTTTACGCGGCAGGATTTCAGCATGCCGCCGAGCGCGAAAAGATCCTGGCCATGATGCGGCTGATTGAATCGCCGCTGCCAAGAGCGAATGTCGGTTTGGCAGACGAGCAAGGGCGTGAGCCGGCTTTCTTTTCTGATAACTTGAGAACCCTCAGCCAGTCGCTCGGGAGCATCGAGTCCGAGTCGCTGATCGTCGAGGACCGCGGCCCAATGCTCGTGCAGACGGCCACGTACCGGCTGAAGAAAAAGTAGGTGGTAGGTGGCGGATCGTATGTCGCGTAAGGAAAGCAGGCGGTACATCGCTGAAGAGCCCTCTCCCCTGGGGAGAGGGTGTCCCGCTGCCGGCGTTTTCATCAACCGGAGCGGGACGGGTGAGGGGTTTCTTGCGGCAATGCTATTGGCTCTCATTTTCGCGGCCTCCCCCTTGGCTGCGGCTTCACTCTATGACCAATCGGTTTCCCGCCTGCTTCGAGAGCGCTATGGTTCCAGCGACTTGTCGTACATCGTGATCGACGCCGCCACGCGCCGCCTGATTGCCTGCCGTTGGGACGCGATCACCGAACCGGTCCCGGTCGGCTCACTCGTGAAGCCGTTCCTTGCCTTGGCCTACGCGCAGAAGCACGATTCTAGGTATCCGGGCTATTTTTGCCACGGAGCGCGCGACGGTTGCTGGCTGCCGCGCGGCCACGGGCCTGTGGATATTAGCTCGGCTATAGCATATTCTTGTAATGCCTATTTCATGAACCTGGTTTCGACCTTGAAGCCTGAAGACGTGGATTCCATGGCGCAACTCTACGGCTTTTCTCTTGGACAAGCGCCCTCCGGCGCGGCGCAAATGATCGGCTTGGGAGGCGCTTGGCGCATTGACCCGCAGGAACTGTTGCACGCCTACGTCCTCCTCGCCGCCGCGCCGCGAGTTGCCGGGGTGGCCGAACTGCTGCGTGGGATGGCTCTCTCCGCCAAAATCGGGACCGCCGGGGCTGTGGGTCTGACTCTTCACGGAGCTGCCGCCCTGGCCAAAACAGGCACCGCGCCGTGCGTCCACCAGCCTCGCGCGCCGGGCGACGGTTACGTGCTCATGCTTTACCCGGCGGACCAGCCTCGCCTGGCGCTGCTGGTGCGCGTGCACGGTGTCCCCGGCGCTCGTGCGGCCGAACTCGGAGGCCGGATCTTGAACAGCGTGGTCAATCTCGAGTAGAAAGCGTACCTGTCATTCCGAGCGCAGCGAGGAATCTCGCTCTGCCTCGGACCAGTTCCCAAGCAAAGATCAGAGCGAGATTCCTCGCTGCGCTCGGAATGACAGGTTAGGGACAGGCTCTTCAGCGCGCTTCGGAGAGGATCTAATCCGCAAACGGCTTGCCTTATCCGCTCTCGCGTTCGTTACGCTGGCGTTTTGCGCCTCCGCCCGGGATCTGCGGATTGGCGTATTTGGCCTGCTTCATCCCCGGCAGTTGGCGATTACCTGCCCGCCCGGGCAAATGCTGATTCTCGCCGCGGGCTCACACCAAGTCAGCCTCTCCGATGGCGGTTCAGCCTTCTTATATTTGGAAGGAGACCATGTGCGCGTGCGAAGCAGGAATGACGCCTTCGTGGCCGCTGAAGTACACCTGGCAGGCGCGACGGGAAGCGCCTCTCTTTTCCTGCTCTCCGTTCCCGGAAGGCTTGCCAGGCAGTATCGCGGCAGACTCGACGTCGAGTGCCGGATCGACGAATTGGTTGCTATAGTGAATATGGACCTGGAAACGGCCGTGGCTTCGGCGGTGGCCGCCGAAAGCGTTCCCGGGGCTTCCCTGGAAGCTTTGAAAGCCCAAGCGGTGGCCACGCGTTCCTACTATCTGGCTTCGCGGTCGCGCCACGGGCAAATTGATTTCTGCGATACGACTCACTGCCAGTTCCTTCGCGAACCGCCGTCCCCCCAATCGCTCGCGTCACAGGCAGCCGCGGCCACCCGGGGCCTGGTCCTCTTTTACGATGGCGCGCCTGTCCCCGCGCTATTCACAGGAAGTTGCGGAGGCAGGACCCGCACCCTCGCAGAAGTCGGCCTCGCGCCTGCTCCTTATCCCTACTTCTCCGTAGCCTGTAATTTCTGCTTGCAACATTCACCGCATTGGCAGGCGCGGCTCGAGGCTGAAGAGGCCGCCGGGCTCGCCAGCCACTCAGAAGCGTGCCGGCTGAAACTCGGCCGCATCCTGGGCTGGGACGTGGTGCCCGGCAACAATTACGAATTGCAGCCTCGGGGTGATGAGGTGCTGGTGGAAGGCCGTGGCAAGGGGCATGGCGTAGGCCTTTGCCAGTTGGGCGCGGCCTGGATGGCCAGGCAAGGACACGCCTTCCAGGAGATTCTTGCCTTTTATTATCCCAACACGCTAGTCGCAGGAACTTCAAACTGAACTTCATGCTTCCCTTCAAGTGCAATTTGTGGGACTATTTAATTTTGCAACCTGATTCTGCTGTCCCCTGAAAAACCTGCGCCGGCAGTTTAGAACTGAAGGGACGATGAGGAACTAATACGTGGCCTCCGTCAATAGCCTGACCACCAAAGAAGTCTTCGACTTGGTGCGTGCTGACCTCCAGAAGGTGGAACAGGAGTTTTGCCAGCAGAGCGTCTCCAGCGTTCCGCCCATCACCGAGATCGGTCAATACCTGCAAGGAAGCGGCGGCAAACGGCTTCGTCCCGCCCTGGTGCTGCTGTCCTCGAAACTCTGCGGCTTCGAGGGCCAGGCGGCGATTCGGTTGGGAACGGTGGTCGAGCTTATCCACACTGCCACTCTCGTTCACGACGACGTGATTGACGAAGCAGATATACGCCGCGGCCGCCCCTCCATCAATTCCCGCTGGGGCAATCACTTGAGTGTGCTGGCCGGCGATTGGCTGTACATGCAGGCCTTTAACATTGCTCTCGGCGAGCGCAATTTCAAGATCCTGGACCTCTTTATTGCCATGACCCAAGCCATGGTCGAGGGCGAATTACTGCAATTGACCTGGCAAAGACGGATCGACGTCCCGGAGGATGTCTATTTCGAGCTGACCTATCGCAAGACTGCCTACCTGTTTTCCGTCTGTCTCCGTCTGGGCGCGGTGCTGGCGGGAAAGAGTGAAGAGGAGGAAAGCCTGTTGGGCTCCTACGGCCTCAACCTGGGACTTTCCTTCCAACTGATCGACGATGTTCTCGACTTCGCTTCCTCTGAAGAGGTCCTGGGGAAGCCGACCGGGAACGATCTCCGCGAAGGCAGGGTCACACTGCCGCTTATCTACCTCCTGCAGCGCTGTACTCAGGAGGAAGCGCAGAAAGTAAAGCCGGTGCTCGCCGAGGGGGGTTTCAACTCTCTGCGATTCAGTGAGATTCTGGACCTGATCGATCGCTATGATACGTTGCGGGCGGCGAGAGAAAAGGCCCAGGAATTTGCTCAGAAAGCCAAGCGCTCTCTGGAGACATTCCCCGATAACCCCTATAAGGATGCCTTGCGGTCTTTGCCCGACTTCATGCTGGATCGCGAGTTCTGAGGACAACTTCTTAACTTGCAACTGGATGCCGGGGCTGTCCCTTTCGGCGACAGTGTCATTCCGGGCGCAGCGAGGAATCTCGCCGTGATTTTGGGAAAACGGAAGCCGCCTCTCGAAACCGAAATCAAGCTGCCGGCTCGCGACCGCAAGCAGGTGGCAAAGCAACTGGCACAACTGGGTTTCAAGGTTATAAAGCCGCGGCATTTCGAAAGCAATTACCTCTTCGACTTCCCGGATCTTCGGCTTGGCAAGTCCGGCAGGCTGCTGCGTTTGCGTTTCGCGGCGGGCGAGAGCCTGCTGACATTCAAGGGGCCCCCGCTCCGCGCACGCCGGTATGCAAGAAGACGCGAAGTCGAAATCCGGGTCGGGAACGGCGTGCTGCTGCGCGAGGTCCTGAAGAACCTGGATCTAAGGGAAGTGTTCGCTTACGAGAAATTCCGGACCGTCTTTGGCGGCGCGGCACAAGCGTCGCTCCATGCACCGCCGCAGGCAGTCTTCGACGAAACGCCCGTGGGCAATTACCTCGAACTTGAGGGACCGGCCAAGTGGATCGACAGGGTCGCAAGCCGGCTTGGCTATTCGCCCCGGGATTACATCACGGCCACCTATCTGTCGCTTTATTTGCAGAACTGCCGCACGCAAGGCAGGAAACCACGTAATATGGTCTTCAAGGGCCGTAAGCAGCGGTGACGAGTAGACCAGAGCGTGTGAAGGTGTGAAAGAACCCAAACAGCTCATGCCAAGGCGCAAAGACGCAAAGAAACGCCAAGGCGAAGTCCTGTCTCTGCTTTGCGAGCTTTGCGTACTCTGCGCCTTAGCGTGAAACCGGCTTGTCCCCCGTGGGTCGGGTAGGGCCGCTTGGGAAACCCGGCCGGAGGCCAGCATTAAATCGTGATTGGGTTTCGTTGCCACCTGAGTTATAATGATTCGGATTGTCGCGCCGCTGACCTTTGGTGGGCGGGCGAGGAGGATATGTTATGGAGGGTTTGTTTCAACCAACCCATTTGATTTTCATTTTGCTGATTGTCTTGATCCTGTTCGGTCCCGGAAAGTTGCCGGAGCTCGGCAAGGGTCTGGGAAAGGGAATTCGCGAGTTCAAGGATGCCATCAGAGGTGGCATGGACGGCAGCTCGGAAAAGAAGGACGAAAAGAAAGACGAAGAGAAGAAAGCCTGATCCTCTCCCCGCGGTTCCACTCCTTCTAAGCTCTCTCTTCGCCCTCGCCCTTCTTCGGCCGACGACGAGTTTAGTAACCGCGAGAAACACAAAGAGTGGTACAAACTGCATAATCCTCGGTAGCTCAATGGTAGAGCATTCGGCTGTTAACCGAAGGGTTCCAGGTTCGAGTCCTGGCCGAGGAGCCAATTCTTTTCGAAGACTCAGAAGTAGCCCGACACCCCTTCAGACCCTGATTTTTGGTACCCCGTAGGGACTTTTGCAGGGACACTCCTTCCACCGGTAGAGCAGTCACGAGCATCTGCAATGAATCCTGCGCTACTTTGGCGGCAATCATTCCCTTGTCGCCCCGAGTTTGTCACGGCGCGCTAGCCCGGCAGAGTAAAGAAGAACGTGGCCCCCTGGTGAGGTTGCGACTCGACCCAAATGCGGCCTCCGTGGCGTTGCACAATCTTCTTAGCGATGGCCAGGCCGATGCCGCTGCCTGGATGCTTGGTAGGACCGTGCAGGCGCTGGAAGACTTCGAAGATTCGGGTAGCGTATTGTGGATCGATCCCAATGCCATTGTCTTTCACAGAGAAGACCCATTCCGAAGACCTATGCTCTGCCGCAACGTGGATCCGGGGCGCATGAGAATCGCGGAATTTAATACTATTGCCGATTAGGTTTTGGAAGACTTGAATCAGTTGTTCGCCGTCGCAACAAACGACAGGTAGAGCGTCATGAGTAACCACGGCGCCGCTTTCCGCGACAGCAGCTTGAAGATTGGCCAACGCTTGGTCAAAGACCGTCATACACTCGGTGGGTACGAAATCCTTTCCACGGCTCCCGGCCCGGGAATAGGCTAGCAGGTCCTGGATGTGACCGTGCACGCGGGCTGCCCCGTCGACAATAGAGCCGAGGAAATCGTCGGCGCTCGTGTCAAGCTTGCCCTGATACCGCCTTTGGAGGAGCTGCGCGAATTCGACGATCGTGCGCACAGGTTCTTGTAGGTCATGCGAAGCCACATAGGCGAAGTGTTGCAACTCAGCATTGGAGCGTGCCAACTCCTGAGCTTTTTGCTCCAACGCACGCTGGGAATCTGTTAATTCCCGAGTTCGTTTCTCGAGTGCCTCATCAGCCCGTTTGCGCGCGGTGATGTCGTGCGCAATCGAGGCTGCACCCGTGACCTCTCCACGGGAGTCGAGGAGCGGGAACACACTCAGTGAAACATCCACCAGGCTTCCGTTCTTCCGCAGTCGTACCGTTTCGAATTGCTCCATGCGCGCGCCATTCCCTACGCTCGCCAGGAAGCTTGTCAACTCCCTGGACCTGTCGGACGGGATCAGGACGGAAACAGGGTGGCCCAAAATCTCTGTGGAGGGGTAGCCATAGAGCCTCTCGGCGCCTCTATTCCAGCTTGTGATAACGCCTTCCTTCGTCATACCGATGATTGCGTCATCGGACGATTCCACAATCGTGGCCAGCCAGGTGACGGCTTCTAAAGCCCGCTTGGTTTCAGTGCGGAGGCGTTTTTCTGCTAGTGCCCGTTTAACTGCAATTGGCAGGCGCGCTGGCCAATCCTTTGAAACGTAGTCCGCCGCACCCTGCTTGATGCATTCCACCGCTGCTTCGTCGCCCAAAACACCCGTCACCACGATGAGCGGAACATCCTTTCCCGAGTGTTTCAGAATATCCAAAGCGTCGAACGCTGACCAATCGCGAAGGTCGAAATCGGCGAGAATGATGTCGTACTCCGCTTTTTCCAGACGCTCCCGGAATGATTCCAGGGAGTCCGTGACCTCGCATTGCACCTTGCCGTTTCCGCCTTCGAGCACACTCGCCGTGAGGACTGCGTCGCGTGGGCTATCTTCCACGATCAGGGCCCGCAGGGGAAGCGGGGCGGAGTTCACTGCATCAGGCCGCAGGGTTTCCATTTCTCAGTGTCCTTTCAGGAACGAACCGAGCTCGCGGGTGGTGGCTCATTGACCACCAGCCAGAAGAGTCCCAGTTGCTTCACTGCCCGGCGGAAGGCGTCAAATCCCACGGGCTTTTGAACGTAGGCGTTGACCCCCAACTTGTAGCTCTCCACCAGGTCGTTTTCTTCGCGCGAGGAAGTGAGGACTACAACCGGAATCGTTTTGGTGCGCGGGTCGCCCTTTAGCGTGCGCAGGACTTCCAGGCCATCTACTTTCGGAAGTTTCAAGTCCAGAAGGACCAGTTGGGGCAGGTGTTCGAGGCCGCGACCTGCGAACTCGCCCTGGCAGAAAAGACAATCCAGCGCTTCTTCCCCGTCACGAGCCACCTGAAGGTTGTTGGCAAGGTTTTCCTCACGTAAAGCGTGGATGGTCAGCTTGGCATCCTTGAGGTCGTCTTCGACAAGAAGAATCTGTACATCCTTTGGCGTCATTGCATACCTCCCGATTCTGTTCGTTTTTCCCGTTCAGGACTGTCCGACGATCCCAGGGTGAAATAGAAAGTCGCGCCCTTGTCGAGTTCAGCTTCCGCCCAAACGCGCCCTCCATGTTTATGAATTATGCGTTGAACGGTTGCCAAGCCCACTTCGGTACCTTCAAAGTCTTCCGCCCGGTGGAGGCGCTGAAACATCCCAAAGAGTTTGTGGACATGCTTCATGCTGAAACCCACGCCGTTATCGCGCACGAAGATGGTGGCGTGTTCGTCCTGACCGGCCGCACCCACCTCAATGATGGCCGGTTTACGCGAGCGGGTAAATTTAACCGCGTTGGCGAGCAGGTTGAAGAAGACCTGTTTCATCAACCCCGGATCGCACTCGACAAAGGGTAGCGTATCAACCCTCCACTCGATCAAGCGATCGGGGTTTGCCCGATTCAAATCTGACCTGACGGCGTTGACGAGAGAGTTCAGGCCTGTCATCTGTACGCTCAGTTGCGATCGTCCTACCCGCCCCAGATTGAGCAAGTCATCAATGAGCGTACCCATCTGGAGGACCGATTCAAGAATGGTCGCGACATATTCTTGTGCGCCGGGGGACATCTCGGCCCGGTGCCGTTCGACGAGCAGCTTTGCGAACCCGTCAATTTGACGTAGCGGCGCACGCAGGTCATGGGAGACGGAGTATGTGAAAGCTTCCAATTCCCCGTTGGCGGCTTCCAATTCCGCCGTCCGTTTCTTCACCCGCGACTCCAGCTCTTCGTTGAGCTTGCGGATCTCCTCCGTCCGCCGCGTCACGCGCCCTTCCAATTCCAAAGTCGACTGAAGCAATTCCGAATTGGTTTTCTGCAGCTCCTTGTGCGCCTCCTGCAATTCCGCCGTGCGCGCATCGACGCGCTGTTCGAGTTCCAGAGCCAAAGCCACCAACCCCCTATTTGTCTCCTCCAACTCTTTCTGGAGGACCCGGATCGTGTCATAGGGGTCCGCAAGCAATTCGGACGTCTTGCTGTCGCACATAGGTTCTCTACCTAAGCCGGATGGAGAGTCCCGGAAGTTCGCCACCCAGTTTTACCTACCCTTCGCCATTCGCGCGCGCGGCTGGGCCTCCCTTACAACGACCACCGTCGCGTCGTCGTTGTCTCTCGCATGACGGTTTAACAGATGTTGGGCGGCGCGGGTGGCGGACGCGTCCCGTAGTTCAGGATAATCTTCCCATTCCCAACGGGCCGACACCCCGTCCGAGTGCAACACCATCACTTGACTTGGTTCCCAGTGGTGCTCGGTGATGACCGGATGGGGAGCGTTCAACCCGATCAAGCCGCGCCGCACCAAAAAGTTCATTTTTTGTGGACACGCAAACACGCGAGCTTCGATGTTGCCGACGCTGGCAAAGATAAGCCCTTCACTCCCCCAATCGAATCGCGCTAGCGCCATCACTACTCCTTGTGTTCCACGACAGGCTCGATCCACGCCGCAGAAGAGAGTGTCCAAAGGCCGGTCGTAATGTGCCTCGACAAAGAGTTGAGCCTCTCGTGCCGCCTGAAATGCCAATTGCCCGTGTCCCACTCCGTCAATCACTCCTACCAGCGCGTTTTCACCCCAACTTTTCAGAACGAAAGTATCGCCATTTTTCTCTTGCCCCGGATAGGGTCGAGTGGCCGCGCCCATGTCCAGGGGACAAGGCTTGAGGGCAGTGTTTTTAAGCGAATTCCAACGCTGGCAGACGATGCGCGTCCCCTTTTCTCCCACGCCCCTCGAAGAGATAATCAATTCGTCCATGAGCCGGTTGACCGCTCCCAAGCCGCACCCCAGGCTGCCGGCAGTGGAATAGCCATCCGCGATGGCTTGCTCCACATCGCTGATCCCTGGGCCCCTGTCGACGGACTCGATTTGAATTCCGGCCCGCTCGCTCTCGCGAGTTGGGATGAGCGTCAGCCTGCCTCGACCAGCATGTTTCAGGAGGTTGGAAGCCAGTTCGGTCACCACAACCGCCACTTCTTCGCACTCCCTCACGCCGAAACCTAGCGCCCGGGCCATCGTCCTGCCCGCCTGCTGAGCGGTACCCACGTGGCCGGCCTGAGAGACTTCAATGGATTGCGACGCAATGTCATTGCGGCGAGTCATTCCCGCAACCATTTCCGCACCATCACGGTTGTGCCTTTGCCCACTTCCGTGTGAATTTCCATTTCATCCATTAACCGTTTGACGCCGGGCAGGCCCAGACCCGGTCCGCGACTTGTGCTGTAGCCGGGCGTCATGGCCTGCTCGACATCCGGGATGCCGGCTCCGTGGTCTTCGAACGTTAGCTCCAGGCCCACTTCCCCGGACTGGTCGAGGATGGACCACCACATAACACCCGCACCTACGTAAAGAAATACATTGCGAGCCAACTCGGATGCGGCGGTAATGACGCGCGTGACATCGGTGACTCCAAAGCATAACTGCGTAGCCAGATCCCGGACGACCCGTCGCGCGGCAACGATGTCGTTCTCGGACTTGATGGGAATATTCCCCCGTGCTAAGTCGCTCATCGTATTCGCCTCCGCGGGTGCGGGTGGGCCAGCAGATCCAGGGCGCGGTCTACCGTAAGCGCCGTGAAAGTGCCAACCATTGTCAAGCCCAACTGCGTGGCGCTGATGGCGACACTCGGGCGCATTCCGGCGATCACTGTTTGTCCCCCCATCATGGTCACCATGCGGCTGGTTTCGGTGATCGTGCGCGCGAAAAAGGAATCGAGCGTCTCGACACTGGAGATATCCAGCACCAACCCTTTCGGCCGGTATTTTTCCATGGCCCCCAAGACCTCTTCCTGGAGAGTCGTCACCGTTACGTCGTCGGGGTCGGCGGGCATCGTCACCAGCAGCGTATTGCGCACCTTAACCAGTGAGATATTTTGGTTCGTCATTGCCACAACTCCTTCCGGAATAGAGGGAATGTCTCACAAGGAGTGCGCTCCCTTGGCCTGATCTTCCTGGGTGCTAATCTTGAGGTTGAGGATGTCCAGCGCCACGCGCAGCCCGGCCGCCAGGGAAGAACGGGTCGCAACGTCTGCCAGGTTGATCCCCAAATGCGCGAGGGTCTGTGCAATCGCCGGCCGCACACCCGTCAGTATCGCCTGCGCCCCCAACAACCGCACGGAGGTGATGGTCTCGATCAGGTGTTGCGCGGTTCGCGTATCAATGGCCGGGACGCCCGTGACATCCAGGAGGGCGACCGCGGAGTTGGTCTGCACAATCTTATCCAGCAAGCGTTCCATGAACTGCTGCGCCCGCTGGGTATCCAGCGTGCCGATGAACGGCGCGACAACCACCCCTTCCCACACTTGCAGTACGGGAGTGGAAACATCCAGGATTTCCTTGGCCCGCTCGGCCAGTGCCTCGCGCATCTTCTTTTGCTCGGTAATGTCTCGGGCCGTAGTCGAGGCTCCGATAATTTGGCCGGAAGCATCGCGGATGGGCGAGACATTCAGAGAGAGGTCAATGACCTCCCCATCTTTCCTAACCCGGGTAGTCTCAAAGTGACTTACACGTTCTCCCCGTTTCACTCTTTCGAGGATCGCGGGTACCTCGTCAGGTTTGTTGGGGGGCACCAGAACGCTGACGGGCCTGCCCACCATCTCCGCCGCCGAGTACCCATAAATCCTTTCGGCGCCGCGGTTCCAGCTCAGGATCGCGCCATCCAGGGTTTTGCCGTAGATGGCATCGTCGGAGCACTCTACAATCGACGCCAGAAAGGCCTGCGGGCCAACTCCCTCGATGTCTTCAAGGGCCGCCGTACCACTCAATTTGCTTCTAGTTGCCATTTTCCTTTCCTCCTCGGTCACATTTTGATCAACTTGCTATTGGCGCATCCTGCGGTGCACCGCCCACCTGTCTCTTGGCGCTGGTCGCGAGAGGGGAATTCTCCCGCTCCGCCGGGTTCCGCCGCCCACGTCCGCGTTTCCTTGCACCCTCACGCTGCCTCGCTTCGACCCTCCGCAGCACTTCCGATTTCAGCCTCCAGGCCTTCTTGGCCGCTGCCATTGAGCGTGAAGTAAAACGTGGCTCCCTGGTTCAGGGCGGCCTCCGCCCAAACCCGCCCTCCGTGTTTGTGTATAATGCGCTGGACCGTGGCCAGGCCCACGCCCGTTCCTTCAAAATCCTCGCTCCGGTGCAGGCGCTGAAACACCCCAAAGAGTTTGGTGGCATATTTCATGTTGAAGCCTACGCCGTTGTCCCGCACGAAAATGACGGCACAGCCCTCTTGTTGAGTTGTTCCCACCTCAATCACCGCCGGTTTCCGCGGGCGAGTAAACTTGACGGCATTGGAGAGCAAATTCGCAAAGACCTGTTTCATCAGAGCCGGATCGCACTCCACGAAGGGCAGGGTTTCGACCTTCCACTCGATCGTGCGATCGGGGTTCTCGCGCATCAAATCCGCTCTGGCCTCATCCACGAGGGAGTTCAGCCCAGTCGCTTGCATGCTCATTTGCTTTCGCCCCAAACGCGCGAGGTTGAGCAGATCATCAATCAGCATTCCCATATGGAGGACTGAATCGCGAATCGTCGCGATGTCTTCTTGGGCGTCAGGGGAAAGCTCGGCGCCGTACCGATCCACGAGGAGCTTGGAAAACCCGTCGACGTGCCGCAGGGGGGCCCGCAGGTCGTGGGAGACCGAATAAGTAAAGGCTTCCAGCTCTTTGTTGCTGGCTTCGAGTTCTGCCGTGCGCTCGCGCACCCGCTGCTCGAGTTGCTCATTCAGACGCCGGACCTCCTGCTCCGCGCGTTTGCGTTCGGTGATATCTCGCGCCACGGCGAACATGCCGATGACCACGCCCGCCTCGTCCCGGTAAACCGAAGCGTTATAGAGGACGGGGGTGAGGTGTCCATCCTGGTGCCGGATTCCCAACTCGTAATCCTGGACAAAGCCCTCGCGAAAGGTTTGTTGATATCCAACCCGGGCCTTTGCGGGGTCGGAGAAGTAGTCGCAGAAGTCCGTGCCGATCAACTCCTGGCGGGCGCGGCCGGTGGCCTTTTCCGTGCCGGAATTGGCGTCGGTGATTTTGCCATCGGGTGCGATCATCACCAGCGGATCCCTACTGGCCTCGATCAAGCTGCGGTTATAGGCGCTCGCCCGCTTCAGCCGTTCCTCGGCCTTCTGGCGCGCGGCGCTGCCCCGGAGGGCAATCCAACTTCCCGCGGAGGCGATCATAATAGCCAAGAGACACCCGAGGATGACCACCGCGTCCGCGGTGCGGGCGTGGGCCCGGCTCGCGGCCTCGCGGACCCGCAATAAACTGCTCTCGTTCGACTGCATGGAGTCAACAAGCTCGCGTATTTGGCTCATTAACCTGAGCCCCTCCGCCTTGTTCAGCTCTTGGCTGGCGGCCGCAAATCCTTGCTCGCGGCGCACCGAAACGAGGTTCTGCATCACAGCGATGTTGCGGTTGGTCAGAGACGAGAGTGTGTCCACCTTATCACGCTCGAACGGATCGTCCACGATCAGGCCGGGGAGTGCCTGGAGATGCTGGGGGACGCGTGAGATTCCCGCTTGGTGTTGTTCCAGGAAAGTCTCGTTACCCGTGGCCACAAACCCCCTTGTGCCAGCCTCAGCTTGCTGTATCGCAGAATAGATTTGTTCAAGTTCGGTGCGGACGACGTTGGTGTGCGCTACCCAGCGGTCCGTCTCAATCAGCGCCTGAGTGGCTCGGTACTGTACCGCACCCACCGCCATCAGAGTCGCCAGGGCCAGCCCGAAACCGGTTAGCATCTTTTGTTCCAGCGAGAACGGTCGGAACAATTTCGTCCAGTTGCTCATTCTTGTTTCATCCTGACAGGCCATTTTCCCAACCAAGCCGTGGAGGCTCCGCCGCTGGCCTGGGCTCCGTCGCGGACCGCCTTCAGGGCCAATTCGCGATCGTCTAAACCCGAAAGTATGATGATGGGAACGCTTGGGGCGCACGCCTGCACGGTGGCGAAGGTGGTAAGACCCTGTCTTTCGGGTAAGTGGAGATCCAGCAGCACTAAATCCACCACGCCGGACTCAAGTTTCTGAAGTCCCTTGCCAAGCCCATCAACCCACTATGAAGGTCATAGGTCCTGAGGATATCCTCCTCCGCCTTGGATGTTGTGAGGACCATAACGGGGATGTGTTTGAATTCGGGGTCGCTTTTCAAGTCTGCCAGGAGTTCGCGACCATTCAATTTGGGGAGGTTGAGGTCAAGCAGAATGAGGTCAAAATGACCTGCATCATTCTATGGGAGTGTGCCGCGCAGCATTGCCAGTGCTTCTACTCCATTGGTTGCTACCGTTAGATGGTTGCCGGCGTTCACATCGCGGAAGGCTTCGATCGTCAGCCCAACATAAGCCGGGTTATCTTCAACCAGCAGAATTCGGGTAGGCTTTTCAAGTCCCTCGTCCATGCCAGCTCATTCTTCCTCCGACTCAGGGTCCTTTAGGCGCTTGCTCGGGCACCCTTGCTCACAACGAACTTCCAGATATTCTTTCTATTCCAGGCATTATTACAATCGGCGGAATCCTTAAAAGGTTTAATCAATATCCAAAAGTAGGCAGACCCCTTATGAGACTCTAACTAAGCGCCATTAGTACGTTGGGAAAATGCCGGATAACCGATGCCGGGAATAGTCTTGACCGAACGTCTGGTCTTATGCCGCGGCGAGTTCTGCCGATGGGAGCGAGTGGAGGTAGCTGCGGATGACGTTGGTAACGCCGTACCCGGAGACAAAACTGGGCTGAGGCCGGTTTGCCTTTTCCTTCGTCCTAGTCGAAGAACCATTCGCCGCAAGTAAGGCGCATGAGTATTCTGCCAGACGCCAAAATCAAAACTGACGGTAATTCCGCGACGGATGAAAAGTCGCCTAACGGATTAAGCATCTCTCCGCCTCTCTTACGCGCGCTCATCCTGGAAGATGACCCGCGCGATGCAGTGCTGGCGGCGAGCGTACTCGAGGGCGGGGGGGTATAAAGTGCTATTCGAGGTCACGGACGACCTGGAATTCTTCCGGCATCGCCTCGAGCAAGCCGAGTACGATGTGATTCTCGCCGATTTTGACCTTCGCGATTGGTCTGCGCTCGACGCGCTGGACGTCTTAAAGCACTCGGGCAAGGATATTCCGCTCATCGTGGTGACAGGCGTTCTGGGCGACGAAGCTGCGGCAGAATCCATCAAGCAGGGCGCGGCGGACTTCGTTCTAAAGGACCGCCTGGCAAGATTGCCAACCGCAGTTAAACGGGCGCTGGAACAAAGACGCCTTCGCGACGAGAACAAGCGAGGTTTGGAAGCGCAACTCCGGCTGGCCACAATTGTGGAGTCGTCTGCCGAAGCGATTGTTGGCACGACCTTGGAGGGCTTTATTACGAGCTGGAACAAAGGCGCAGAGACACTTTTCGGCTATTTCGCCGGAGAGATTTTGGGGCAACCTATTTCCGCCCTCGAACCGGCCGAGCGAGCCGAGGAGGCTAAACAGGTCTTCGCAAGTCTTCGGCGCGGTGGGTCCATTGAGCAATTGGAGACGGCACGAGTTCGGAAAGATGGGAGCCTGGTGGATGTTTCGCTGAGTGTGTTCCCGCTCCTCGACTCCCGTGGAAAGCTGACGGGGCTGGCCACGATTGCGCGTGACATCACTGAGCGCAAGAGGGCCGAAGAGAAAGCCCAGAGCGCGGCCCGTCAGATCAAGTCGCTTCTGGAGGCGGCCGGCGAAGGAATCTATGGTGTGAACGGGGAGGGCATTCTCACCTTTGCGAATCCCACCGCCAGCAGAGTTCTTGGTTATGCGGCGGAGCAACTGGTAGGCCGCGGCGCTCACGCCGTCTTTCACCACAACCATCCTGACGGAACACCCTACCCGGCCGACGATTGCCCCCTGATGCATTCGGTCCTGCGCAGGGGCGTCCCGCTGCGTTGCGAGGCTTGGTATTGGCGAAATGATGGTAGCGGCTTTCCGGTGCAAGTATGCGCCACGCCCATTAAAGAATCCGGGAATGTCGTCGAGGCAGTGGTCACTTTCAGCGATATTACTGAACGAAAGCGCGCCGAGGAGGCGCTTCGCGACCAAGCCAGCCGGGATCCACTGACGGATCTTTGGAACCATAAGTCCATTCTTGCAATCCTGGCTAAGGAAGTAGCGCGTGCCTCCCGCACCCACACTCCCGTTGCCGTCGCCATGATCGACGTGGATCGATTCAAGACAATTAACGACACCTATGGCCACCCGGCGGGCGACGCCGTATTGCGGGAAGCTTCGCGCCGCCTGCGAGCGACGATGAGATCTTATGATTCCCTCGGACGAGACGGTGGAGACGAGTTCATGGCGGTGTTCCCCGGATGCGATTCTGCTATCGCCGCTCGCCTTGCCGAATCCTTTCGCACTCGCATCGACCACACGGCCATAGAAACTCCAGAAGGAATAATTCCCTTGACCCTCAGTGTAGGGGTGGCGGAGCTCGGGGAGCTCGGGGACCTCGGTGAAGTAAAACCTGAGGCGCTCGTCCGCACCGCCGATGCCGCCCTATATCGCGCCAAGATCGCGGGACGGAACCGCGTAGCGCTGGCTACTGCCGAAGACATTGAGAAAGGGGTATCGAAGCGTTTCCTCGAAGGCGGTCTGCCGGGCCTTGAGACGCCCCTTACCGAACTGCCGGCCTCGCATCCTCAATGGGATCAACTCTCCGCCGCTTCTCTCGAAACGAGCGCACAGCATCCGGCGGCCGAACACGCGGAAGCCCTGAGCAATCTCGAGTCCACTTGCTTGGAAGCCATGGAAGCGCTGGTGACGGCCGTCGATGCGCGAGACCACGAAACGTTTGGCCATTCCCACCGCGTGCGCGCCTATTCGCGCCACCTGGCGCAGATGGCGGGATACCCGGCTGAGCTTTTGCTGTGGCTCGAACGGGGCGCATTTTTGCACGACATCGGCAAGATTGCAGTCTCGGACGTTATCCTGAGGAAGCCCGCTAAGCTCACGCCCGAGGAATGGGTGGAGATGCGCAAGCACCCTGAGGCAGGGTATGGAATTCTGAGGAGCTTTCCCTTCTTGCGTCCTGTCTGCGATATTGTTCGCCATCACCACGAGCGCTTCGATGGGACAGGTTACCCCGGCGGACTCAAAGGTGCACAAATCCCACGTGGGGCGCGCGTATTCGCCTTGGCAGACACTCTTGACGCCATGACTTCCGACCGACCGTATAGAAAGGCACTAGGGTTTGAAGCGGCCCGGAATGAAATTTTGCTAATGAGCGCTACACAATTTGATCCTCAGCTTGTCGAAGTGTTCCGCCAGATTCCCATTGCCACCTGGATGCACCTCCGAGCAGAGACTGAGAAAAACTCGACCTTGGTGACCTGAGAGTTCCGCCGAGCCACGCACCCTGTGCAGGTCATGGAGCGGCCGCTAAGCGTACCCGTTTGCCGATTCGCTAATCGGAGTACAATGTTCTTCATTGAACCGGTCGCAAGTGCCGCAGCCACGTGGACGATCGCGGAGACTGCGGCGGAGGCTTCGAGAGCCGGGCAAGTTCTGGCGACACACACCCGCACGTTACGGAGGACATATGAGGCGTCTCCTGTTTGCTCTGCTTTTGCTTGTCGTCTGCTCAACGTCCCTTCTGGCAAAAGATCGGGCCTGGATCACGGGAACGCTGGTGAATGCTGACACGGAGAGAGATTCGAGAACCGTCGGCATCCCTCCCACCCTCATAACCGGGCCGAAGATCGAGACGCTGCGCAATGACGTAACCTATTACACCATTGACGACGGGAAATATATCTGGGTCGTCAGCAGGCACATGACTAAAAAAGATGATAAACCGCTCAACCTGACGATCGACGCTCCCGTAAAATTCGCCATTGAAAAAAAGACATGCTATTTGCTCGACGAGAAAGGCGAAGAGCATAAGCTGACGGTCGAGAGGAAGAGACCGAAAATCAATTGACCGCCGCCGGGCCCCGAGGGCTAGCCGGTCAATCCCTAATCCGACGGTAACGACTGGCGGAACTGGTAAGGGGCACGGCCATGGCCCCGGCGCCACATCCGGTATCACCAGGAGGGTGCTACCTGTAGGGGCGAGGCGGCGCCTCGCCCCTACTTCTCTGCCGCCGACCCGCGCGCTATCGACGGATTAGGCTCAATCTGCTGAGCTTCCCTGGACCGCCAATCTGTGGTAAAAATGAAGCTGAGAGGATAGGAACATGCTCGATTGGTCACAGTGCCCCGTGGTCGAGAGCATCCCGGGTAAACGCAGCGGCGCCTGGGTGTTCCGCGATACACGGACGCCGGTGTCAGTTGTTTTTGACAACCTGGAGGCGGGCGCGTCGATCAACGAAATCATGGAGTGGTTTCATCTGTCCCACGATCAGGTAGCCGCCGTTATCGAATTCGCCGCGCGAAGCCTTGACGCCCCGCCTCTCCAGCCTTCCGGCCCAATTCTCGATGCTCATACTCTTTGATAACGGTGTCCCCGCTCCGCTCCGGCATGCGCTCAAAGGCCATGTGGTTGTCGAAGCATACGAGCGCGGATGGGACAGGTATCTTAACGGCGAACTGATCGCGGCTGCTGAGGCCGCAGGCTTCGAGGTTTTGGTGGCCACGGACAAGAACATGCGCTACCAGCAGAACCTCAGAGCGCGGGAAATCGCCTTCGTCGTTCTCGGCAATCAGCAGTGGCCCACTTTGCGTCAATTTGTTGACAAGGTTGTAGCCGTTGTAAACGCGGTGACTCCTGGTGTTTACGTCGAAGTGGAGATACCGTTGGAATGAAATCCCAGCCCCTGCTCCCGGGCCAAAACGCTGGAAAGCACCAATCCGTCACAAGTTAGGGTAGCGCAGACCTGCCCTTTAGGTCTCCGGTTCTTTGCCTGGGACCACTCCAAAAGCCGCAGACCTGAACTTCCGGTCTGCGCTACCTTGCCCTTGGTCGTGCGTCCCGATCGGGGAAAGCCCTGGTATGGATCATTCCTGGCCGTGCCTTACTGCAATCCCGGCTCCGATTGCGGGGCCACCGCCAAAACCCCCCGGGCCGGGAGAGCTATCGCCGCGACAAGGTAGCAGGCTGCCCCGGTCAGCACACAGGTGGTAATCGATGTCTCTATGGAGACCAGGAGCGCGACAAAGCTGCCGAGCGTCGCAGCGGCGCCGTTCAGGGCCCACATCCAGGGCAAGTTGGCCCCCTGCTGGAGCCGGGTCATCCAACGTAAACCCACCGGAAAGCAAAACCCCATCAGGAATCCGCATGGCAGGACCAGTACGAGCGACACTGCTACCCTCTGCCAGAGGACTTCAGGAGTGAAGTGGTGGATGGCCGGCAGAACCGCCACCGAATAAGCGACAATTATGAGGGTGGCGGCCAGAGCCGGAAGGCGTGCGGTGCCGCTGGAACCGAGGCCCAGGCGGTCCGAAACCAAGCTGCCGAACCCGGTGGAGAGGATCAATCCCGCCAAGGCCACAACGAAGGAATAAACGGGGTGTCCAAGGAAGATCGAGAGTTGTTGCATGAAGGCCATCTCCACCACCATGAAGCCGAGCCCGATGGCGATGAAGTAGAGGATGCTGCCCGGCAGGGGCGGTACCGACTCACTTCGGCGGCCGATCCAACGTTTGACGGGAAGCAGGATGGTGGCAATCACCAAGACCACCGCCGCGAGCATGAAGGCGAAGACACACGCCAAGGCCCGGAGGTTGCCGACGCCGGCCCCGGCGGTCACGAACCGTGGAATGTTCCGAAGCCGCATGGTACTGAAGAAGTACGGTGAACTGTCGAAAACCGGCGAGTAATCATATCCCCCAATGTCGCCGAGGTTTGCCATGGCGTCCAGGGTGTGGTCAGAAGAGATGGCCTGCAGCTCCGGAACAGGGGTCTTCTGGCCGGGCAGGAAGAGTATCTCGAACTGCATCTGATCGGCGATGGCGCGAATCTTGCCGAGGTCCGCTTGGGATAGTGCTTCGTTGCTGGCGAGGAGGGTAGCCACGGGACCCGATGCAACCACCGCAATGTTGCGCGACGGGTCTCGAACGCCCTGACGGAGGAGCGTGGCCCAGGCCACGGAGAACAAGCGATAGGTCTCGCCCGGGAAGTAACTGCTGTTGTACCAGCGGCTGAAAGTGACTATACCGCCGGGTTTGAGGCGCGCGTAGAAAATCTGCCAGCCGTCCACCGTATAAAGAGCGTTTTCACTAAGGGCCAGCGCGCCCGCTGCCGTTGCTGCCCACGTATCCACCAGCGACGCCTGAATGATGTCAAATCTCTCGTTGCTGCGGGCGAGGAAGCTCCGACCCTCATCCTCATGAAGCTCGAATCCTGGAATCTTGCTGAATCCGGAGAACCACTCGAGCCGGCGCGTATCAAGATCCACGATGGCACTGTTGATCTCAATCCCAACGATGCGCCGGAAGCCGTTCACCGCGCAATTGAGTACGTCGCGCCCGCCCCCCACGCCGATGATGGCCGCCGTACCGCCAACGCGCAACTGGGCGCCGATTGAGGTCACGTCGTAACGAAGATAATCGAAGGGCTTTAAGTCGCCCCGGAAGCGCGCCATCGGGGTCCCGGCGTCGTTGTCGATGTCCAGCATGATGTGTTCCATGCTGAGTTTCGGCATCAGGGGACTCGGTCCCCACATTTGCGGCGCCCCGATGCCGGGCTTCTGGGCGCGGACCTTGGAGATGGGGGTCCAGACTTCGGCTTCCAGGTTCACACGACGGTCGATCTGGCCCTTCGACCAGATGGGCTGGATGCCGTGAAGGGTCGAGGCATTGAGGCCGGCGATGATCAACAGTGCGGCGGCCCCCATATACGACCTGCGGCGAAGCCGCCGATCTTCGGCATAAGTGGCATAGGCGGCGGCGCTCAGAAAGAGCAAGGAGGAAATCACGAAAACCGCGCTCGGGGCGTCGATCGTCTTGAGCAGCAGGATGGCGGCGACGCACCCTGCGGCGGCACCGGAGAGGTCGGCAAAATAAACGCGCCCGATAGGGAACGCAGTCTTGGTGAGCGAAAGGCAAACAGCAACGCCTGAAAAGAAAAATGGGACGGCGATGATGACGGAGACCAACAGGAAACTGAACAGGGTTTGAAGGGCGAAGGAAATATCCAGCGGCACGGCCAACATGAGGATGAGCATAACCGGCATCGACACCGCCATGGCGAACGCGGCCTGGGCAAGCCGGGTGGTCATCTCGCGGCCTGGGAACCAGTCGGGCCGCAACTGCACGGCCAGCGCCCCAGCCGTCATACCGAACATGGCAATGGAGATGGAGACGAACGCGAGATAATACCAGCATAGCACGCTCAACATCCGCGTCAGGACCACCTCGTACATTAGTGTGCCGGCACATATCAAGGACAATCCGATAAAGAAGGCAAACACAAGTCGACTCCTTGATTCGTTAGCGGAATCTCCGGCGCTTCAAATCAAATTTCAATGCTATGGTGTCGGGGCTAATGTGGACGGCCCTTGTAATTGGAACCGGAATTTCCATTATGGGCTTTCTTCCCTGCTGATAATATACAACTGACCACCGCTGAAGGCAACTGCCAGTCGGAATTGCGGTCCTGGGTGCTCCCACAGGCCACGGAACGGCCAGTTTTTGTTCCTCCCGACAACCCCAAGGGGAGAAAAGGGTGTCAGGGAGAAAAGGGTGTCAGGGGAGAAAAGGGTGTCAGGTACCCTTTTCTCCCAGAATACATCGAGGCTCTTCTCCCGAAACGTGCTGGTCAAGTCCCTTCAGATACACCTAAGTAGCCCAGAGTTCCCCGGCCCCCGGCCGACCTGCCTACACTGGCTGGGGAACGATTCACTGACGTAGTATGATGATGGTGAGAGGCCAAGGCGATGACGACGAACCGAATCCAGATCAACCCGGCGGTGATGATGGGCAAACCGGTGATTCAGGGGACGCGAATCACCGTCGAACTGATCCTACACAAGCTTGCCGAGGGAGCGAGCGAAGGCGTGCTCCTCGAAGATTATCCGCACCTGGCGCCCGAGGACATCCGGGCGGCAATCGCCTACGGCGCAGCGAGCGTGGCCCACGAGGAAGTGGTACTGCTCTCCGGCGCTCCGGTCGGGCACCAACCCTAAAGCATGAACTTCCTGGCCGACGAGAGTTGTGCGGGACCCGTAATTCAGGCTCTGCGCGATGCAGGCCACGACGTCATCGCGATTGCCGAATTCGCTAAAGGCACCGTGGACGAACTGGTGATGAGGCGCGCTTTTGGCGAGCGGCGCATCCTTGTGTCTCTGATTCCAGAGGGGCGCAAACATCCCGGCGACAAACGTCGGGTCGTATGCGCCACGCGTCTGCTCCAGCGCCGAGGCAGAATAGCGGATGGCGGTTCCGTGGCGGGATCGGACTTTCTGTTCTCTCCCCATTTTTCTCTTGACAAACAGCATGCCATAGGCTAGAATTGTGCCGTGGGGTTAGGCAGGCGGCTAGGGCCTGCCGGATTCGTTATGCTGGGAAGCCTTCCTCGGGTTTCGTCTGTGGTCCCTGCCTGTGGTTTCTGCCTTCAATCGCTGTCAAGGTGTCGAAAAGTCGGATGGTGTTCTAAATGTGGGCTGGTCATTGCCGATGATATCCCAGCCCTGAAGGGGCGGCCTAGCAAAGCCCAGGCTAACGGCCTGGGTGGAAGCGGTAAGAGGATATTTCATTTCCGGCCTCAAGCCCTGAAGGGGCGTGATAACTGCGAATCCCGTAGGT
>Ga0326727_10006178_pt1 | contig 33133 bp, 33 predicted proteins | sample MB2enrmetagenome_FD_207643 | JGI IMG/M metagenome (GOLD analysis project Ga0326727, IMG submission 207643) | Lab enriched peat soil microbial communities from McLean, Ithaca, NY, United States - MB29MY | ecosystem: Environmental > Terrestrial > Soil > Wetlands > Peat | place: USA: New York...
CGTTCAACCGAATGGGTCACCGAAGGCCGAACGGTCCAGGCGGCGGGCTGCAGTAGGTTTGCAGTGACCCGCAGTATAGAACAGTGTTCACTGAGGTGGGTTCAATTCCCATCCCCGGCTCCAAACTCCTGGTTCGGTTCCTTTCCCTTTTTACTATAGGAGCAAGGCTGACCTGTCCTCCTAGAAGAATCATGACGTGAGACAAAAAATAGACATACATGGAATGGCTGACCGCTACGAATCAGCACTCCGCATACTCAAGAATGACGAACAACTCTCCGAATACAACCGCAAAACAATCGCGAAATTCTGTTACGACCTCCAAACCGAAGGAATCTCAATCACTCGCCAAGTCAAGTATCTACGCATCCTACCATCAGTCGCAAAACTACTCCAGAAAGACTTCAACAAAGCCACCGTCGATGATATCAGACGAGTAGTCAATGAAGTAAATCGATCTGACTTCGCTGAATGGACAAAGTCAGATTACAGGGTCACACTAAAGCGATTCTACCGTTGGCTCAAAAGCCTCCCGAAAGGCCAGAACCCTCCTGAAACAGCTTGGATCAGCATTGGAGGAGGAAACAAACGAGTCCTCCCAGAGGAACTACTCACTCAGGATGAGATAATGAGACTTGTCAAGGTTTGTGAGAACTCAAGAGACCGAGCTCTAGTCCTTAACATATACGAGACTGGAGGACGAATCGGAGAACTCCTCAACCTAAGACGCAAACATGTCCAATTCGATCAATATGGATCAACCCTAATCTTTTCAGGCAAAACAGGAGATCGACGCGTAAGAACCATAGAAAGCACACCAGCACTAGCTCAATGGGTCAACTACGACCACCCAATAAACGACCCCGAAGCCCCACTCTGGATAAACACAGGAGACAGAAACCACACAGAAGCCCTAGTCTATGACGCTGTCCGCATGCTATTACGCCGATTAGCTCACAAAGCGGGAATTAAAAAACGAGTGAATCCCCACTCATTTCGCCATGCAAGGGCCAGCTACCTAGCAAATCATCTCACCGAACGACAAATGGAACAGTATCTAGGTTGGACAACCGGCTCCAAGATGCCACAAATCTACGTCCACCTAAGCGGCCGCGAAGTCGACGACGCTTTACTGCAATTGCACGGAATGCAGAGAGAAGATCCCAAAAAAACTCCAGAACTCACACCACTAACTTGCCCACGGTGCAATACAAAAAATCTAGCCATGGGTAAGTTCTGCTCCAAATGTGCCCTACCGTTGCAGATTGAGGCCACTCTCGAAATCGAAAATCAACGTTCGCAAGCTGACGACATAATGAACAGACTGTTCGATGACCCAGACTTCAGAACGTACATAATATCCAAACTGAAAAGGCTAGATTTGAATCAGACATCCAACAAGAAGGGTGGCGTTATTAGCTCTACCCAAAACAAAGATGAAACTAAGTCGAAGTCTCAGCTTCCTCGATCAGCTCGTTGAGTATTCGGATCCATCTTGGCAAGACATTTTCAGGAACTAACTGGCTAGTTGGTTTGTCTGCCTTTTCCCGTGATTCAACCATACATTATCCCTATACAAAAAAGGGGTTTCGAGAACATTTACGATTCAAGAAGTTTGGCAGCCTTGCTGAGAAGGGGAGCGATTTGTCTCAGTTTGCGTTTTCGAGACAGGTCCATTTTGACATCTTCTTCAATTTGCTTCTCGAGCTCCTCGATTTCTCTGAATTTCCCCCGCCAGTTCTGTAATCTCTTGAGTCTCTTTCGAAGCAAAGGATTTCCAAGTTCTTGGCTAATTCGTTGGATGATCTCTAATGGTTCTGCTAGGTAGTCTGGCAACCTAACTTGAGGTTCGATTGAACGCGTGAGGTCTCTTACCTTCGTAGCGGTCATGGTCTTCTTGATCGCTTCCCAGAGAGCTCTGGGTCCGACTTCGGCGAGCACAGCGTCTATCTCTACTCGTGTTTTAGTCACTTCGGCTAGTTCTTCTTCAGATAGCAGAACTGACCTGAGATGTTTTTCATCGGGTAAATACGTTTCTTCCACATCAGCACGTGTCAGGTCACGTGGGGGATCGCAGAATTCTCCGGCTAATCGTATTATTTCATGGTTGATTCCTATGCGTTGGAATTGTGGCAGCTTCTTACCCATCCACAATCCTTGGATGTCCCAGTCGGTTAGCAGGAATACGTTTGCTCTTTTTGTTTTAGCAGTATTCACAATTCGCTTCGCATATTCCACCGCGAATCCGCGAGTGTTCAAGATTGCGACACCATAATGTCTAGCATAGGGCTCCAAGATTTCTGCAACTCCTTCCTTCTCGATTAGAAGCAGGTCGCTTCCCTTTTCAGAGAGAGTTCCGATCGTATCGAACGCCACGGGCTCTTCTCTACCTCTGTGAAAGAATTGCGCTCGCACCGCTGCTTTGATGCCGAGAGTTTCCCTATATGAACGGTCCTCGCCTAAGCGGCTACATTCTCTGAGAATTGCTTTAATGAAGTTCTTCCTTTTCATGCCGACGTTACCTCCCATGCGAGTGCGAATCTTGTAGTATATCGCCTGCTGAGTGGTCCATTCCTCTTGAGGTATGTGCCCTAGTTCGTTGAGCAATTGCTGACGACGGACCAGTTCTTCAATTAGTAGCACTATGGCGGCGGTTCCTTTTGGTGCTCGTGCTTTTTCATAATTCTTACAACAGCGGTAAAGCAGCTGAACTAAGTCATCGCTGAGTGGTGAAAAATCGTATTTTGACTTAGCTAGGTTCCTTACCTTCAAGTTCGGACAAAGGATGTGAACAATTATGACTGCTCCCTCTCCTTGCTTTAGGTGAAACTGTTCGAGAAATTCCGAGTAGCTCTCTGCTTTTCCCTTCTGTCCCTTCTTTGGCTTCCATTCCCACGAAATATCGCTGAAGATGCCGCTCGCAGCGCTCTGGTGCCATGGGAATTCCATTAGAAAGGGTGAATAGTTCAGACCATAGAATTGGTATAGCCTAGAACCTTGTAGCTTGGCTACAGCGACTTCAATGACGTAAGGGACTTGGTAATCGTCAATCGTTACAGTTTTCCGCGATTTTTCGTAGAAGAATTGCTCTAAGGGCTCGCCTGGGAATATTTCATTCAACGTCTTGCAGATTCTTTCCTTTCCTAAGTATTCAAGAAGGTCCGCTGGTGGGGGAGTCGTAGTCGACTTCATGGCTAAGTATAATCGTTGAATTTTCTCATGATCGCCATTAAGATCTAGGAGCGAAATGTCTTCAACCTCTGCTGACTGAAGTACAGTGATTTGAGATTCTGGAGCTGACAGCCCTCTGAAATCTGATACCAAGTTACGAACAGTTAGAGGGCCTTCACGATGAATACTCTCAGCCAATTCTCTTACTAAGGATTCTAAGTCTGCCAAAGAATACCAGTGAATTGAAGGCCGTTTTAATTTGTGTGTGGGCTCCAGTGCATTGGATTCATACCTGACATCCACTTCGTTCCTTGTTGCACTGAAATCGAATTTCACCCACGGATTAAAGAGGAAGTATCCCGGAACCAGCAGGAATCGCGTGTATACCCCTAGGTCGTAATGCTCTTTTGACGGACGATAGTGGACGCTGAGTGTGATTTCTGTCTTCGACGATTTTCCTCCAGTTGGCTCAACGATAGGATCTGAGTCAGCGAGACGCTCTGGGCGCGTTACTTTGAACGAACCTTCTTGGGTGCTTATGGTGAGAAGGGTTTCAGGTTTGGATTGCTGAAATTTCTCAGCTAATGCGATGGGAGCACCGCTTACGACTTTCAAAGCATTGCCTAGGGAGCCCCGGCTGAGTAGTTTTCTGAACTTGGTACTGGTGAAACTGTCGAACGACGTAAATGCTTTGTAGATTGCTTTTCCAAGGAAAGTTTCCCCGTCGTTGGCCACGCTAATCGTGATCTGGTTCTCTGTCTCCTTGAGAGAAATTTCAATACTCCGAGCCTCTGCGTCGAGCGCATTGTCAATCAGTTCTTTGAGAAGTGCGATGTAGACAAGGCGTTCGGATCCAACGTTTCTTATCAAACCGTCGTAGGAATAGAACTCTAAGGCTCTGTTTCGAAGGAGTATTCGCTCGTCGATAGGCACTTGTGTCATAGAGGTTCACATCCCAGTTCGTAGGAAAAAAGAACTATCTTCAGCGCCTGAGACCATGGTCCCGTAGTGCGGTTTTTTCCCAGTTTTTCAGCTGGAATCTACGTTGAAATTTGTTGGTCTAATCTCAGGGAATTGTTTCCAGTAGTTACCGGGCTTATGTAGAAGGATATCAGCAAGCTCATACCTGTATGTTGTTGCTACCGCCAGTGCTCAACAATACCGAATCGAACACAATTAGAAATCGTTCAACTTTGCTTGCTCTGGCTCCAACCCTGGGCATGAAGAGTCCCAATTTACATCGCTAGGGTATCGCTTTGAGAAGAGGTTGACCCGGGTATCGTACTGGATTATTCTATGGTCCACCCTAAGCTTGTCGAATAGGCTAACCAGCTGATCCTCGAGGTCGGCAGGAACTGACAGGTTTCTTGGGCCGAAGCGCTCCCAATCAACTAGCTTCACTCGCTTACCATCTTTGAAGCCTGATAGTAGGCCATCAAAGCAGACAAAATCGCGATTACGCTTTATGCGATGACCGAACAAGCACCTGTGAAGATAGGTGCTCTTCTTATGGTCGCCTTTGGGTTCCCAGCATACTTGGATCCGTCGCTCAGTAGGCATAAGAGAAAAAGGGGTTGTGAATATGTTCACAGCGTAATTGTGACGAAGTTCACAACACCATTGTGATCATTATCACAACAAGCTAAGCAAATACGAGATGCACATAATCCTTGTATTCCGTGTCTTTAGCCCCTGAATGCGGAGAGTCATTTGCTGTTGATTTTCTGTCCCAATTTTTGTATCGGATAGCCCTTGCGAATTAGAATGAACATTGACGACGCCCAGAGCAATATGGACAGTTATCTTAGAAATCCAGTCGCTGAGGCGTCAACTGCTAGGTTACATGACGGTCATAGATGTGGCCCTGCCGGCTCCTACTCAAGAAGAGGAGCGAACACGGTCCTCCGTCTCCGCTGCCTGGACTGCCCTGACCAACCACGTTTTTCAACCGATCCGCTTTCGACTCACTCTCAACTGTTTCCTTGGGTAAGCCGATACCGCGACGATATCGCCATGAATGTTATCAACGCGTACGTTGACGGCAGAATGAGTTATCGCGGGTTGTCCCTGAACTCACTCGGCGGCAACAAGGTTAGCTCAGCAACAGCTTATCGATGGGTGAAAGCAGCTGCGCATCAATGCAAAAGCCCGCTCGAAGCTTCAACTGAACTCCAACCGGTTTGGGGAGGCTCGCTTCAATTGGACGCATTTCACGTGTCTGTTGAAGGATGCGCCAGGTGGGCCTTCTTAACACTTGATAGCGAGACGCAGGACATACCTCATGCACGGGTTCTTCGCAATGAGAGGGATCCTCGTAGAATTGCGAAAATGTGTATAGAACTAAGAGACGTCTTACATTACCGTCCTAAGATTATCGTAGTTGACGGAAATCCGTCCGTTCTGAAGGCGGTTCGATCAATCTACCCTTCCGTACCGATCCAACTATGCGTGTGGCACAAAGAGCAGACGATCAACAAAATACTACCCAACAGGAAGATCAACGCGAACCAGCGCGAACTCAAAGTCAAGATACATGAGTTCCTATGCGCAAACACCCTCAACGAAGCCGACACCGCCTATCAGTTCCTAATCGAAAATTCACTCATATGGCCTGAAAAGAAAAGCCAGAATGCAATCATCAGTCTCAATCGAGACCGCGAAAGTCTACTTGCGCACTTTTACGTCGATGCAAAATTTGGATTAACCGAGGAGAAAAGAGCGCCGAGAACAACTTCTGTAACAGAGGGGACAATCTCTAGATTTCGTTTGAAACTACATCAGGTGCATGGATTCAAAAGTTTCGAAAACCTTCCAGGCTTGCTAAATCTACTCTTCATGCACCACAGAGCGGTACCATTCCGGAGTGGAAGAGACAAACGGTCACCCCTCCAACGCGCCCAAAGACCCGTGGACAACTGGCTTCTCTTCTCACAACGCAAGTCCAATAATGAAACAGACAGACAAGTCTAACGCGCTTTAGTCTGAAGAAGTCCAAAAATGAAACAAACGCCTAGATAATGGGCGCGTCCAGCCTATGATAGCAGAACCACTGCGGCTCTGCTATCAAGTACGGGGCTTTTCCTCGAGCGGAGTAACTGTTTCATAAGTGGTCTTAGTTTCCGCGGCGATTTTCGCCAAAGTTGACTGTTTCAAATTTGGACGTGATCTGCGTAAATCCATATCCATTAAGGTCCCATCGGTGGTTCCGGTGGGATCTTAATCCACAATATCGTGGGATCGTTAGCGACAATATCGAGTTGGGTGGTTTTGTGATGTTCGAGTGAAAGTTATGGTTGTTTTGATCCGCATTCATTGCAGAACTTAGCGCCTACGGGCAACTGTTTTCCGCAGGTTATGCAATAAGCCATTACGCTCTTTGGTTGGTCCGCAGGTGCAAGCGAGGTAATTTGTGTCGGTCGGCACTGTGGAGACTTTGTGTAGTGTACTTCTGTGGCCTCGTTGAAAGCGTTTTCATCAATCTGACCGACAGGCGTGTAGATTACCTGGTGGCATTTCCCGCATTCGATATTTTCTGTGGGATTCACAGACGGAGGTTGCGTCACAGCGGTTTGAACTCTAGGTTTTCGTGGGCTCCTCCGTGAAATTATGACTGTTGTAACCACTCCTGCCGTTGCCAAAGAACAGATTGCAATCACTGGATAATTAATTCGCCATTCAGGTACCAAAGTGTGAGGGCCATCCATGAGGATTGTTCCAGCTGTTGAATTTGTAATCAGATTTCCTGACTCGTCGTACCATCCTACGAATATTATTGGAAGAAACTGATTGTTGACCGAGTAATTTGCGGTTGAACCTTTATCGTACCACTCTTGAGAACCGGCGGAGTATTGAGACGAAACTATGGTCAGCTCGTACTGAGTTACGTATACTGCCCTAGCAACGAAATTCGACTCGATCTCCACTGTGAAATTCGCCGTTGCGACGGTGTTACCTGTGTTTAATTTAGCGTTCCAGTGATCAAAGCGGAGTCCGGTGCCGTTGTCAAGCTGCACAAAGTTTGGAACAGAGAAAGTATGCGTCCCGCTCCGTAATGTGACTTGAGCAGTCCCTGTGGGTTGAATGGTGCCGTCTATGGTCACTTGAACTTGCTTTGGAACCTCTAAGATGACGTAAGGATTACCCCAAAGCAGAGTACCGTCTGGTACTGGATACTGCCCTGATCCAACGAGAATATCGTTGGGTGCGATCAAACTGACACCATACGGGACACCGTACGGGTTACCCGCGTAAATACCACAAAACTGATTAAAGTTTCCACACCGCAGCATGGCGGTTAATGACGTAACCGGCCTCCATTCGCCATTCATCAAGTACTGGAGATTACGAAATTCAACAGGACCTAAATTGCCGCTAACGGAGGTCGTAGTACTCTCTTCCTCAGCTACCATTATTGGTGGAGACTTTGATATCGTCGATGCGTATTTGTTGAAACTGGACACAACTTGTCCGTCTAGAACAAAATTCCAACCATTAGCAGCGTTTGGTGTGATCTGATAAGTGTGCCATGTGCCGTTCGAACCAGCAGAATTCGCTGGGCCCATCCCGTAATAGAAGTCGTGGACATTGGGATTCGGCCAGTAATTCCAAAGCCACCTTGCATCTCCCGACCCGACAAAACTCTCTGACCCCGAACAGTTGTCAACCCCTTGACTCTGTTCCCCCAAGAGGCAGTAAGTACCAGGAACAACGAGACCATATCCAAACGTTAAAGCCGCACCGTTAGCTAAGGGATTTGCAACAAAGAATGAGTCGAGAATATCTGGCTGCACGATATTGTATACGTCCGTCTTTATCTCTGCTTGAACGCCACTGTTACCTGCCGCATTGCTATTTCCAAAAGCGCCCCAGAGTGAGATATAGTTACTATCAGCCACAACAGAGCGATTAACCGACGCAAAGACAACACCGAACAATACGACGAAAAGGAGAATACGCCGACCTTTCATCACAAAGGCCCAATCGATCAAATGGGTGACCACATAACTGATTTTCGGCTTGCTCAATAATTGCTTAATATGTTTTCAATTTAGTTTGTGCGTCACATCCGGGGAGTTTTACGTCTGAAAACGCACAAATTGAACTTGATTCGATCCAACACTTATGTGAATGACATGTTCATGCCACTCACTTGTTTTAACGCTTGCCATAACATACGTCATCAGAACATTTGTTTAGCCAGTTGAAAATTACTCTCCGACGGTTCCTGTGAGCAGTCAACGTTTTTGTATTGAATGCGGCGAAGCCATTCTCCCAGAAGTGAAATTCTGCACAAAATGCGGCACTCAGACCCAAGAAATATCTACATCTGTCGATGTGGAAACTAATCAAACCCCCGCTCCGTCAACATCTCAACATGAGGCAAAACGGAACCAAGACACTAATGTGACACCAGTAGTCACAGAGACATCTCGTGAGACCAAACCATCAGGACCAACCATTACACCGAAACCATCGCCAAGTGATGGGTGTGCGCTCCGCGTCGAAGATGCACATAAGAGAGATATCGGCCATGGAAAAGTTCGCATCAATAGTCGCGCAATGCGGAAATTAGGCATCATGGCTGGAGATTTCGTTGAAATCCACGGAAAGAAAATGACCGTAGCGGTCGCTTGGCCAGCGTACGCAGAAGATCAGGGTCAAGAAATCGTTAGAATGGACGGATTAATCAGAAGAAACGCTGGCGTAGCACTCAACGAATACGTGAGCGCAAAGAAAGCAGAAGTCAAAGACGCACAGGCAATCCTCTTTGCTCCCACTGACGTTCGGCTAAACGTTGACGAAGAATTCGTAAGTTTCGTTAAGCGTCGATTCATGGATATGCCGTTCGTCGAAGGCGACATGACTCTATTGGCGACATTCGGTAGCGCCGTGTCAATAATCGTAACCAGGACTAGCCCCCATGGGGCTGTGAAAATTGATGAAACATCCCAGGTCCAAGTGCTGAGCGAACCCGGTATTTCGTCCGGCCGTATCGAAAAACAAGGCGACCAAATGAGCAGACCAGAACAAGAGATCATGACGTCAAAACCCGAATCAGGCGAACGCTGCTCACTACGCGTCCAAGACGCAAGAACACGCGATGTAGGCCATGCAAGGGCTCGGATTGATAACCTGATACTGCAAAAACTCAAGATTACGACTGGGGACTTCGTTGATATCCACGGAAAGAAAATGACCGTAGCCATAGCCTGCTCAGCGGATGCAGAAGACCAGGATAACGACATCGTCAGAATTGATGGATTAATAAGACGCAATGCTGGCGCAGCACTCAACGATCATGTGACCGTTAAGAAAGCAGCAGTCAAAGACGCGAAGACAATTCAATTAGCTCCGACTGACGTTCGGTTAACCCTCGATGAGGAATTCGTAAGTTTCGTTAAGAAACGATTCACAGGCACGCCCTTCATCAAAGGCGACATGACTATGTTATCGATATTCGGACAGGCTGTCCCACTAATTGTAACCTCCACGGACCCTCAAGGGGCCGTAAAAATGAATGAAAAGACATTTGTTGCCATCTCAGGCGAACCAATTCCCCGCACTTCATCCGGCCGGAAGCAACGAGGAATCTCACATAGGTTATCCCGCGTATTTGGCTCCAAGTAGAAACTCTTAATCCACGACATCGTGGGATCGAATTACAAATTCATGCTATATGATTGATTTTCTGAGTACGGGTCGAATTATTTGGAGTCGCCGACACGCAATTTACTTCAAAGGGGAGTCAGACTTCGCTTTTCGAATTAGATCAAGCCACCTATTTTTCTTCTGAACCTGTTCGATTCCAGCAGCCTCGGCAGGAGTTCGACCTCCTAACGCGGAGTGAGGTCGTATGAAATTATAGTAGGCAGCGAAGCCCTTCACGAAAGCTCTTGACGACCTGTCATTGTCCAGGCCGCGCATTGTCTTCAGTCTTCCTCTTACAGAGCCGTTAAGTCGTTCGACTCTGTTGTTATTCTTGTGGTTGGTCAGCCCTCTGTCTGGAAAATGATTGATTTGAACGCCTTCCGCGCCCAGAGCGCGGACTGCTTGGCCGTAGGAAGTCAGGCCGTCGGAGATCAGTCCGAGGTGCTTGTTTGCTTTCCTACTCAGACCGCTTCTTAGCAATCGCTTAGCTTCAGAACCTCCTTTACGTTTCGTTACTTGAACCGCCAACAGAAAACGAGTTTCGTGATCCATTAAGTTCCACAGGTTACGCAAGTTTCCATTCACATTTATTCTCATCTCGTCAGCGTGCCAAGTTCTTGAGATGATTTTCGGATTCATTTTTTCAGTGTATGATATGATTAGTGGAAGGTATTGTTTGATCCAGCGATACACTGTGAGATGCGAAATTTGGAGCTCGTAGGATTGGTTCAAGTGGTCGGCAACTGACCGAAGGGACAGACCTTTGAAATACAAGTCCAAAGCAGCCGTAATAATTCCTGCACTATACTTCATGCCAGAAAAGCCCGTTCTGGTCGTGAAGCGGCGCTTGCACTGTTTACAACCGTATCGCTGCGCAAAACCTAACTTGGATTTGTAGAAGCCGCGTCTGGTAATGGTTGTGCTCTCACCACAATGACCGCAAACTGCTAACTCTGATTCGCTATGATCTTCAGTGATTCGCAATAGGACTGCGTAGATGTGTTTGCATGTTTGGTGTGTTGTTCTGTTGAACGGACAGTCGCATGCCCAAAAACGCTTTCGCCATACAATTGTATACCAATCTGGTCGTGATTGTGATCGGACTTTGTATTGCCAGCTATCAATGCGGCGAATTTGACCAGGAAAACGGGCGATCAACGCACCGCGTTTTATTATTGAAGGCAAAACGGACCGGTCGTGCGAAATTTCCGACCTATTTTCCTTCATCTCGTTCTATCCTTCCTGAAGGCCATCGCCTCAGAACTTTTCGGGCATAATTCGATGAAAGGGCAGTAAGCGCAACCAGGTCCAACTTCGGGTTCAGGAATCTGCGATGTCTGAAATGCTCGATGCAGAGTCGTCGCTCGTGTGATCATCCACTCTCTACGCCCGCCTAGAGGAACCTGTTTTGCCAAGATCGTCTTATCGTCTACGTAGACAAGGACAAGGCGATTGACTGTTATGCCGTAGAGTTCGAATAATGTAGAGTAGCACTGAATCTGTGCTACGTGGTTTTCACGTGGTATGAATCCTTTCTCATCCTGCCATTTGACAAACCGGGTTGTCTTGAGATCGTATATCGTAGCTGTGTCAGGATCGTACGCATCTACGCGCCCGACGACCGTGATTATTCGGCCGTCCAGTTCGAAGGTCATCTTCACTCGTAGTTCGTTCCAGCCAAGAGACCGCCCAGCATAGTGGAGCAGAGACCCTCGAAGCTTGGCCCACGCGGATTCAACGGATTCCTCGATAGTAAAGGTTCTGTCGAAATACGAATGCGCTAAGCAGCCAGTGAGTGTCGTAACATGATACGTGTCCAGTTCAGGCTCGAACCGTTTCCACGTCATTCGAGCCCAGAGCGAAGGCGGCAGAAGCTCATTACAGGCCGCGCATGTTGCGATTGGTTGTTTATGAGTGCAGATGAGTGAGCTTGTGAGTGTTCATGACCTCTTTTTTAGAGCCCTACCACTTTGGCTTTCCGTCCCAGGATCACTCGTATTTCCTCTGCAAGTTGCCAGGCTACTTGGCTATCTTTCTCTTCCACGATTACAACTGCCATTCGATTTCACCTCTGCCCTCATGGATGCCATCCTTTTCGCAGCAAAGCGGACTGCACACTCTGTAGACCTACAGGCTCACCGTCACGCGAAACAGAACGAATAGCTTCACGCAAGAGATACAAGAAATTCTCTTGACGATCAGCGCCATCCTGGTTTGGATGGAGTGACTGAATTGGTTTCATTTGATTCATTGCCGTTATGCCAGCAAGCTGGCAAGCTGGCTAAACACGTATATAGGCTTTGCCGTCATGCTGTCAGTACGGCGAAATCAACCGGATAGAATTCAGGGTAGATAAATTGGAGATTACCAAGACTACACTTCGGCTCCCAAAAGATTTGGTCAAGGACCTGAAGAGAGTTGCACTCGAAACAGATCGATCACTTCAGGATGTAGCGGTAGAGGCTCTGAAGGAATATCTACGAAAGCATCAGACCCGCCAATAATACGAAATCGTTTGAAATGAAACGCTCCAACACTATAGTTCGTATGTTTTGCCAATTGCCGGAAGCTCTACGCTTGTTACCCCAGCTACAAATCTTGAGAATAGCGCCGGATGCTCTGTATGAATAGGATACATCCTCTTGGGTTTGATCTTGCTGATTACTTGCCTTATCTCAGTGGGCATTATGTGGCCTGAACAGTGTATGTGAAACATTGGCAAACCGAAGTGGTCAAGCCAGTTGACAAATTTATCATACTCAATTTCCATCTCTTCGTTGAAGGGTTCAGATGAAGATAGGATGAAGCTGCTTCCTGATTCAGGTCTCATATCGACTAATTCCTTCAAATCTGAGAAACCTGTCGCTAGAATAACCTTGTTTTGAATCCGTTTGACTTCTTGTGCATCAACAACGTTTGGGAAATTTAGAACGGTCTGTTCCCATTTGTAATATGATTTCTTCTCACGTTTGAAGATCAGAAAATTATCGGAGTTGAGCGAAGGCAAGTCGAGATGCTTATCGGACTTCAGTTTATTCAGCATGTACGCCTGTCTCAGCGAGATTGCGAGCTTGCGTTTGTTCCGTTTGGCGACTTCATACAAAGTTCTGGTGCGATCAACGTCCGTATGACGAAAGCTCGCAAGCACTAAGCTCTCTGATGCTTCAACCACTTTGTCCAGCTTCTGGCTAACTTCTGCTTCCGTGGAGAAATCGGCTCCAATTATGTTGGTGCCTTCGCAAAGCATTGCGATCGGTTTACTTTCGGACGCTGCTTTCACAAATTCATGTGTCATTTCAGGTTTCGTGCCATGTAATCGAAAGTCTCCGGAGTACACTATCGCGCCTTCCGTTGTATGAAATATTGATCCGTAGCAGCCGGGTACTGAGTGGTCTACATGAATGGGTTCGATCTCTACTGATCCAACACGTATTTTATCTCCGGTTCTGAAGGTTTTGAATTGTAGTCCTTCAAGATCATTATCGAAACTCTTCGGAGCAATCTCGTTGAACTGCGGAATGCTACAGTTAACAAACAGGTGGATTTTCTCCGGATTTGGCTGAGTTCGCTTTACGTCGTCCGTCTCGATGGGCGTAATCGGTTCCTTCTTGCTGATCCCAAACCGACGGGAGATCTGATGGGTCAGCCTCAAAATCACTTATGGGCTCTATTCAAAAATGACGCAGATCGTGAAAGGGTGAGAAAACTGACTGAGGAAGCTTTTGGGATGTCTTTCGTTATCGATCCTACAGCAATGCAATCGTTTAGGATACGAATGAGTCCGAGGGCGCCGACAAGTAAGAGCGAAGAACAGGGCCTCGACGAAAAGGCTCGCAAATTTCATGCCGAAGCTCAGCTAATTAGCGAGCTCAGTGACGGTGTTCAAGCATTCGTTGGTCTCACATCCGCATTACTTAGCCTACCTCACAAGATTATCTTAATTGATGAACCGGACGCATTCCTCCATCCCCCTCTGGCCCGTCGTCTGGGCAAGAACCTCGCCAAGATTGCTGACGAGAGGGACGCTTCTCTCATAGTTGCTACTCATAGCTCCGAGTTCTTGATTGGCTGTATCGAATCCGTCCCACGTGCAGCCGTTGTAAGGCTTACCTATGACCCAACAACTGGAGCCGCGGCGGCGAGAGCCCTATCTCCAACAGAGATATCTGAAATGACGAGCGATCCGCTTCTTAGGTCGACTGACGTTCTAAGTGCACTATTTCACAAGGCAGCAGTCATAACCGAGTCAGATACGGACAGGGCCTTTTACGATGAGATGAACCAGCGGCTAGTAGATCAAAACAGAGGCATGAGGGACACCCTGTTTCTCAACGCTCAAAACATGCAAACAATCAGTAGGCTAGTACAACCGTTGCGTCGCGTTGGCATAGCTGCGGCAGCCATAGTTGATCTGGATTTCATAAACGTCCAACAGACCAATTGGAATGACCTACTGAACACTTGCGGAGTTCCTGCGACCAGTGTACGCAGCTTAGACGCTGAAAGAACATACCTATCAACTGTGTTTGAGGCGGCTGATGGAAATCCGTCTGTGATTAAGAAACGCGGCATCGATGCTTTGAATTCCCCAGACAAGGCGAAAGCGTGTGCTTTCTTGAAAGAACTTGAGAAATATGGAATATTCTTGGTACCTATTGGAGAGTTAGAATCATGGTTGCTACATCTTGGAGTTACTGGGCACGGGTCAGAATGGGTGGTGAATGTATTCTCCAAAATCGGCAAGTCCGATAAAGATCCGGATTATCTGAAACCGACTACTGGCGATGTCTGGGATTTCCTTGATCGGATCGCTGCGTGGATCAGCAATCCTGGTCGTCTAGGCTGCGATTAGTCGAAGCTCCGCAAGCAGGAAAAAGCCACACCGATCGGTTCTTAGTCTAAATGTCAACTACGTTTTATCTTTAGACTTCTGTGAAAGCCTATTACGGTAGTCGGCAGCAACCGGCTTAGATAAAACCTGTATCGTAGTAAGGATTGATTATTTCTCCACGCGTTTCATACTCTTGAATCCCTCTGCTAGAAATCGTGAGTGTCGTAACTGGTCCGCCAATAAACGGAAATCGGCTGCTCAATCTGTAGAGATGCGATATATGCACTATCTGGAACCTAAGATATTCTGCCCTCATCTTTAGGTCCTCGGGATACGGAACTGAGATAAGACCTGCCTTGCGGAGACCCGATAGGTATCTATCTTGTAGGTCAAAGAGTTTAGCGCCAAGAAAATAGTCCCCGCCTCTAATGATCTCTGGTCTGTATCCGGAATAGTTCCTAGGAGGTTTTGCAAGCTGATTGCGAAATCCTTCTTTGAAGCCATCGAAAATTTGATAACAGCATGAGAACTTCCCATTCTGGGCTTTTTGGTAACCCGCTAAGTGAAAACCCAATGTGGGACTTCCGGAAGTTGACCCACCGATTTCGTTGAGTTTTCTGGTCAAGTGATCAGCGAAATCAGCTAAACTTGAGTAGTTTTTCTCCTCTCTCGAAATGAACTCCTTTATCCAAATGTCAGTGTCAACGTACCCAACCTTCCCATTACCCCAAATAGAAATCCCCGCGGAGATCTTCGGAATCGGTCTCAGTTTTCTTGCTCCGAGATAAATTCGATGCTTCAACTGAGACGTATCATAACTATAGGTTTCTTGAGTCACAGCTGAATCAGCGGCCATTGCAATCCCATATTTCGACAGCTCAGTCATGACAAGGGTCAAAAAAGCTCACGCAACAACTATGCTAAAGGGACATAAAGGATGCCACGCCAAAAAAGTTGGAAAGGTCATAGCTGTCCTTTGAATGCCTTGTACCGGTAAACTGGGGATTACAACTTTCAATTCCAGTTCGCTGGAATACCGATCCGACATTGAGAAATTTCATGAGACGTAACTCCTCGAAAGAAAAGACATAAGACGCGAGAAACTAGAGTAGCAGCCAAAGATGGGGCTTTGAATTAGTATCGTGGAGCCCCGGGCGGGATTTGAACCCGATCTACTATGATCACAGATCCAACGGAACAGTCTTTCTCGAAAACGTACAAGCGAAAAATCGTAGTAGTAGTTACGCGTAATAGCAGAATCAGGTCACGGAAGTCTTGTTGCTTAAAAGCGAAAGTGTGAGATTCGAAAGAATTCTTTCGATTTCCCCCCGGGCTACCAATAATTTCCTTCGAATCTCACCCAGAGTTTCTTAGTTCGTACGAAAATGACTAATATTCCTCCACAATTATCTCTTAGCTGGATTGAAGACAGGCCATCCTACCCTGTGGTTAGGAACCGAACTAGTAGTTCGTGTCCCATCCCCAGGCGCATAAAGACAAAACACAAAACACAACTGGCTGATCAGCTCTTATGAATGTATGAATTCCGGCCCTACACTCGAAGACGCGATTCTCCTCGCTGCGGAATCTCATCGAGGCCAGAAGGACAAAGTCGGCCACCCATACATATTGCACGTACTCCGTGTCATGTTTATGTTGGAATCCGATGAAGAACGCATCGTCGGAGTCCTGCATGATATAGTCGAAGAGACTCCCGTCACACTAGACCGATTGAAGGCTCTAGGCTATTCAGATCGGATCGTTGAAGCCATAGGCTACTTGACTTGGAAGAAGGATGAGGAAAATTACGAGGAGTATATTCGCAGACTCAAACCAAATGGTCTCGCTGCGGCTATCAAAAGAGCAGACCTTGCGGATCATCTGGCCCCGTCGATTAATGTGGGGCCGACATGGCTCGAAAAGCATTATCCAGAACTTTACAAAAGATACATGCGGGCGCTGTCGGAGCTTGGTCAATGGAAGGTTCTCGGGAGCGACTCTTTCGACATGGAAGCAGGCATGTACACTAAAGGCGAGTACATGACCGAAACGGAAGCCCTGCATGCAGCGTACAATTATCTTGAAGAATTAGAAAAACAACCTTCCTCAAAGTCCGGAGGTCAGGGGTCTGGTAGATCGCAAGATCGAGTATACCTTAGTGCCCCCGACGGAAAATTGAGACGCATTACTGCTCAGACAACTTGACGAAAACCAAAGCGTGAACCAAAGACGTAACCAGCACACACGAAAGTGAAAATGATTGATTACATCTGAAACGATCTGCGCAATACTGCGTGAATGCACTAGGAACATTCAAGACAACGACAACATCCCTTCGGCGTCGGATGTGGCTAGAATGCCTGACATCGAGTTCTTTTATGGCTGCGTATTTGATCGTGGGATTCTAGCTGAGAGAGCATGGAACGCACCAACAGAATTACGAAAACGATTAGGCCACCTCGACCCGCATCAACTCGCAAAAATGAACGTTGATGATTTGGAACAGACCATACGTCACCCGGAACCTCTCACTCGTTGGCCTCGCATAATAGCGAAATGTGTGATTGGCGCAAGTCGATTACTTGTTGACAGATATGATGGAATACCTGAAAAGATCTGGAATGATAACCCTCGGGCCGGTGATCTTCAAAGGCGTTTCCTTGAGTTCGATGGATTCGGCGATAAAATTTCTGCTATGGCAACCGACATTCTTCATAGACTCAAACATGTGCCCATGCATGATTTCAGTGGGATCGACGTTGCCGCAGACATTCACGTCAGACGAGTTTTTCTTAGATCAGGATTGATTGATGACGATACTCCGGAAGCGGCTGTTCGTGCGGCTCGAATGTTGAATCCGGATTATCCGGGTGAATTAGATTCAGCGTGGAACGTCGGTAGGAATTTCTGCCACCCAACAAATCCGGACTGTATACACTGTCCATTGTCATCTGCATGCCCGAAACGCATCAACTTGAACGTGAAAGCGTCTTGAGCAGACGAAGCCCACACTCTAACCATGCATTATCTTCATTTCGTTTCTAGTTTGATGATTGAGAATTTCCCAACGTAATCTTAGGTTAACGTTAATTTGTTTCGTCGAATGCATATTCGCCGACCCTCTATTTCGAAAACGATTGTCTCGGTAGTTGCTTCGACTAACGTTACGTTTCCATAGTGTATTTTTCTATGACAATTCGGGCATACGCATATGACGTTCTCGGACGTTAAGCTACCATTTTGGAGTTTATGGAGTGGGATGACATGATGGGCTTCAGCGTAAGGACGCTTGGTGCGCATCATGAATGGCACTATGCCGCAGATTTGGCAGATATGCCGATTGAGTTCCTTAACCTTCCCGCCGATAGTGATTCCTCTCTCCACTCTGTTGCTGACGTAACGCTTTAGGCGGGGCGTTGCCGATGCATAGCTTTCGTTCAGCAACCTGATCCTCTCAGAATCTGTTCTTGAGCTGCGAAGGCGCTGAAAAAATTCATCTTGCTCGAGCCCACTACGATCGATGATCCGATTGAATGCCTCTTCTCCGATAATACGAACAGCACTTTGCATTACGGGAATCTGTTCCGTCCCGGTTTCAAGATAGCGCCTCCCCGAATCTCTGTAGCGGACTTCTCTTGGAAATTCAAAAAATTCCTCTACCTGGCAATACCTGCGATTATTGCTATCGTCGGGGCTAATGGCACCGATCACACCTGTTCCAAAGTAGACGGTCGGTCTTCCTTCTTCTTGGGGACGACAGTAGATGAAATGCGATCCTTCTTGGACACGGTCAAAGTATTGACTCGGATAGTTGTATTGTTCTCCTATCTGATCGTCGTAGACGGTGAAATCTTGAGAGTGTTGCATTAAGACTAGAAATCGGTGGGAACTCAATTCATACCTAACTCTTTCAAACATTTCTTGTTTACTTCTTCAATCATAGTTATCATTCACGGCATTCACTCTTTATCGTCTCTATCACTTCCTCACGTTGCCATTTACAAAACTCGTTCAGAAACTTATGGCCGTCACTCATCCATTTCTGCGGATCGTTTTCGAAATCGTAGTTGGAAAGACCCACGTGATTGGTTAGCAGGTTCTGAAGAAGCGTTTGAATTTCCACTCTGGCTTTCTTTACTAGGCTAAAATCGAAGAAGAATTCACGTTCCCGCCTGATGTCAAGCAACAGGACAAATAATGGGTCGGCATCCTCTAGTGCGATAACTCGCAGGGTTTTCAGCTTGGTCTTCTTGATCGCATCTCTCAGCGTACACAATGTAACAATCTTTGCCCAATCCTGCATAATGTTCTTGAATTCTATGCTGTAGGTTGTGCCGACTACACCATCGATCTGACCCTGATCGATTTCAGGGGTATTCCCGATGAAGCTTTGTGGAAAGATCAGTGCAGTGATTGGGTATTCTAAACTGGCAGGAAAGTACACGAAATATAGGATCCCCAAAGCAAACACGCCGTCTGCCAACAAAATCGTCATGCCAATTCCACGACCTGTGGAGGGGACACTCAATTGTCCTGTGATGGCAATGGCAAGAAGATTTGTTACGACGCCGATGCTGACGGCCAGAAGCCATGAAACACCAAGAAGTCGCTTCTCAGAGAGTCCCTCCTTCATTCTTGAAAGGTCTTGGAATTGCGGACGATACCAATCTTGTATCTTTTCAATCGGTTCTGCGGGTTTGCCTAATCTCTGTGGATTTTTCAATTTATAATACGGCGAGAACGGCCAAGTATCTACTTGGATAATCGGCTTCGAAAGAACAGTCTCTTCACTGAGTTCAAATGGCTTTGTGGAGACGACTTTTGTCAATTGAGGTACTTCTTATCTGGCAAATATCCATCGTAGCCTTCATCGATGAAGGAGATAAGTCTCAATTTAGAATTTTGCAATCCAAAACTCGATAAATCTATAAGCGATTTTAAATCGTCCTCCAAACGACTCCCTTCAAAGATTCTAATGCCTAGTCGTAAAAAACGAGATTATTGGGCGGAATTCATTAAGCGTGTAATCGACAAGCTACCTCTAATATGGCCTTCAGCCGAATTGTTCGAGAATGTGTCTTAGCTTATCTCAACTGTGACTGTGTAGCTGGCAGACGAGGTCACGAGTACGGTCCATGTTTGTGCGGAGGGAGGAGAGGGGTTGAGTGTGAACGTTACGCGATGAATATTGGTTGGTGTACTTGATCCGCTTGTGAAGGTTATCCGATCATAAATAATTGCACCAGATTCAGATAGAGTCGGCGTTCCGCCTGGCCCCATGATTTGGACAGACGCACTGCCGGTCCCAGTCCACGTAACGGTGACTATGACTTGTGTTGCACCTGCATGCACGGTGAAGGAGTTCGTGCTTGGACTAGTAGTCGTTGAGGAAGTTGTTGATGTGGTGGTTGTGGAGGAAGTTGACGAAGTAGATGAAGTAGTCGTAGTTGAGGAGGCAGCTTCGAATGTAGCAATACATCCAGCCCACCAATTATTATAAACTGAAAGACCAGACGATGCGGTTCCGGTGCTTGAAACAATGTTCTGAAGAACCGAAGTAATTCCAGACGTTCCAGTTGATGAACCATCAATTAATGTAAATCCGTTCGCCGGTGTCTCCCCTGACGTGGCGGTCAAATATGAGCTTATGCCGCCAAGCCAAAGTTCATTCGCATTGGTAGTTGTCGGCGTCGTGCCAGTCGTGGCGCTTGCGCCTGCACCGCTAGTGTTCGCTGTTTGATCTGTGCTACCGCTTGTCGCTAAACCTGAATATTCAAGTACGTATGCGCTTCCGCCATACGCGGGCGTGCCCGACAATGTTATAATGATGGTTTGTGATGCGGCTTGAACATTTTCGGCTTTCCAAATCTCAACTTCCGCTTGGCCATTGCTGGATTTTCCAGAAACCACTTTAGCCCATTGAGTTACGCCTGTTTCAGATATGCTGCTTACTGTTTGGCCTGTTCCCTCGTTTGAAATTACGGCTATGAGCTCGTTTCCGTTCGTAGGCGGAGACGCAAGCGTAACACTGATCGTCGCTACACTGTTGACTCCTCTCGCGTACTGAATTCTCGAAATTGCCGACGAGTACGAAAGCTGCAACATTGGAAAGAACGATAAAACTGCTACTGCTAAGATGAGCAGAACTAACGAGATTTTTCTCAGACCTTTCAAAGAAGACGCACTACAGTCTGAACTACCCATCACGGATTCTATCCGTTAACCCATTTTGAGCTGTTTCCCGCAAAAGGAGTACCGAATTAGGTTCTCTATGTCACTTTCGACTCAAAAATACACGCAAGAGATCGGTCTACGTGATCTGAATTGTTGTAGTACTGACGCCTGAGGGGATTGATGGTGAGAGGTTTACCGTTGCAGTGTAAGTGCCTGATTGGTTCGGCGCCATCCAAACATAATATGCGGTTGATTGGGATGCGGCTGCGACGTTCACTTGAACAACATCAAACATCACATAATTGTTTGGCCCCGTAATCTCTACCATCACATTAGCGCTCAAGAGCGAATTTGTCGGATTGAAGACTGTAATTGATAATTGAACTGATTGTCCTTGGGACCCTGAAGACGGAGACGAAAGAAGCAGTGTTGGAGTGGGTTTTGGCGTACCAGTCACAGTCAAGGACTGGGTGGGGCTGGTGGATCCTGCAAGCTGATTGTTTCCGCTCCAGCTCGCCTCAACCAGATAGCTCCCAGGGTATTGTGGCCTCCACTCTGTCGAATATGAACCTGAATTGTCGGTCATAACCGTCATGAGTGTTGACCAAGTCGTCCCAGAATTTTGACTGACGCTGATGGTTACTTGAACTGATCCAGGGTCTTGGATGATTGCTCCTGATAGTGCCACAGGTGAACCTAGGTTTGTCGTGTTCGGGTTGACGAGGAGCGAAATTGTGGTTGCGGGCCTCGTAAATGTGGTTTGAGTTGTAGAAGTGCTGGTGCTTGTCGAGGTTTGAGTACAGATAGTGGTTGTCGTGGTCGTTAAGGTCGTAGAGGTCGATGAGGAGGTTGAACTCGTTGTGGTGAAAAATGTAGATGTACTCGAAGTAGTAGTTGTCGTTGACATTATTGAGGACACAGTGGCCTGAACTATGACACTTGTTGTCTGTGTTGTGCTAGTCGAATAGCAGACCTGACCCATCGTTGAAGTGCTGATTGAAGTGGTGGTCGTCGTAGTCGCCGTTCCATAGTTAGAGGTTGAAGAAGTAGTCGTAACCACGGTCGAAGTCGAAGTCTGTGTTTGAGTGGTAGTGAGTGTTAGCTCAAGAACTTGTACATCGTCAGTGATGACGATGTTTGTGGATTGGTCCGTAAAGGTGACTTGTCTTGTCCCTGGGAGGATATTGGTGCCAACCGGAAAGCTTCCACTTATCGAGCCTGCGTTACTCGCAGTAGGGGTTCCGACTAGGAACCCGTACCCGTAGCCTGAGTCGATCACTACATTGACCTGGGCGTTTGGCGTGAATCCAGATCCTACGTAACTCACGGACTGTCCTTGAGTCACGGTTGATGGAGTAGTGGAGGCTTTTGTCATTCCTTGATTCTGGGCCATCTTGAAAAGACCTGGGGTACCTAAACCAGTAACAGCGTCCCAGCCCGTTCCTGCGGAATAAGGCCCATTGTTTCCGCTCGTGATATCATGGAAGTCGCTTGAATATTCGGAAGTGCCGTAAATTTGGTATATGAGAGGATTCAGAAACCCCAGATTGGAGTTTATCGCCTGATCGATTAGTGCGATACTGCCTGCCCATAGGGGAGCAGCAAGACTCGTTCCTCCTCCAACATACGATTCTCCTGGTGGCAGTGCTGGACATGCATTGCCTTGATTGCAAACAACGTACACTCCCGTATTTGGGTCCGCATCCATGCTGACATCCGGCACTCCACGACCCGCGAGAGTGAAGTGGGCAGATTGATAGCTAGGCTCACCAACACCATTCCAGAGTGAATATGCACTAATTCCTCCAGTGGAGTTTGGCCACGCTGTTTCAGAGGGGCCAGTTATCGAGTTGAGACTTGTTCCTCCGACAGCTGTAACATAAGGATCAGATGAGGGATATTCAACTGTTAATGTCGAGCTGCAAGCAAAGGCCGAGCATTGGGCGTAAGCACCATAATCGCCAGTTGAGAAGAAAGTGGTAATTCCCTCAATCGTAGCCTGCACTAGAAACGGATGAACATTGTTAACGAATGATGAGTCACACTTATAGGTGTACAACTGGGTGCATAACTCCGGACTGCCCCAGCTATTTGAAAAGATACCACCAGATGCTAAATCAGTGTTCACAACATATTGAATTCCTTCAAGAAATGAATTATCAGAATTGTCAGGCACAAGTATTACGTGCAAGGATGCTCCTGGAGCCATCGAATGCGCCCATTGAGTGTCCATTGCAGCCTCAAAGCACCAACTCGCCTGACTTCCAGAAGTAGTGGGACACACACTGTACGTACCCCACGCGGAGTTCTCGTAGACTAAAATATTTGGTGACGGGAGTAAGAATCTATTGTCGAAAGTGGTTAAATCACTTAGCAAGTTTGGATAATCGTAGGCATCAAGGATGTCGATTGTTCTACCTGCGCCAGTGTACCCGATGTCGGGCGGTAATAAGAAGGCTGAATCATACGCTGTCCTAATCTGTGTTGGACTATATGCTACAGAGAGAGGGGTAACGAGCGTAAGATTGTGGAAGCCAACAATGCCTCTTATGATTCCGCCAATTGCTGCCGGGACTTGGGGGTCCTCATCATTTGTGTAGATTGTTCGATTGCCATATTGATACGTCGAGAATGTGGTATTGAAAAGGCTTCTAAGTGTCCCTACTGGCGCACGGGCTCCGACTATGAGCCTATCGGGGGCCGTAGAGGTGACGGTGACGTTATTGGCCTGCAACCAACTAACGAGGTTTTGATAATCAATCAGTGTGGGGCCGAACCTGTCGGCAAATGTTCGCGGTGTTAGAAACTGATGATAGTTAGGAGATGTGGGGTCATAGATCGATTGCGCATACGCTTCAGCGCTTGCGTCATAGTTGAGAACGATTGAGAAGCGAATTATCCTATTCGATTCTAGCCGCCCGATCAATTTTGTCCGATTAAGAGCGAGTCGTACTCCGTGAATTGTTACATTACCTGCCACTGAAGGACCAGAGGTCGAAGTCAAACCTGACTGTGTTGCAACACCGGATACAGCAGAGACGCTTCCAGCCAGCGGAGAAACCAATAAGAGAACGATAGCAACGACGTGAGCTACGCTCTTTGAACCTGTCTCTGATGGGATTGGACTTTGCCAGCTTGCGTCAAGCAGCCTGCATTGGTTACCTAACCATTTAGGTCATTTAGACTGCTGAACGCTATTTCTGCCTCTTCCGGTACAGAACTCCAACCGCAATAATGAGAATAAGTCCTGTGGCGATTGCTATGGTTGGGGAAACGCTGTATGCCTGAGAAAGAGGTTGAACACATTGCCCATACGTTTCGAGAAGAAACCCCGATAGGGTTACTGGCTGTTGGGTAGGTAGCGGATTATTCGTTTGAGTCGTTGTAGCGGTCCAAATCATGCCGCTTGATTCTTGCACCACAACCATCGTTACGCTGTACCAAGATTGTGTCGTTGCTGAGGATTGAAGAACGAGTACAAGAATCGTTCCTCCATAATTAGAAGCGTTAGGACCATATTGAAACAGTTTCCCAGTAATTGTTACGCTTGTTTGGTTTGGGAGACTGATTTGATTAGGTAGGCCTGCTAAGCCGTAGATTGTGCCCGAGCTTGTGAGCAGCCGGTAATTTAGGCCGCAAGTCTGACCGGCAGCGAACTGTAAAGACAGAAGGCTCGTCGAGACCAATACCAAGACTAGCACGTATTTGTACCGCATAGGCACCGCATAAGAAAAATGTCTCAAGTTCTGCGAGTTTAGGTTTTGACTATCATACGTGTGAGAAACTACAAATTCAGCTTGGCAATCTTTGTAAGGACATACTAATCCCAAGGAATGCCTCCTGAACTTCATGTTTCCCTAGGTAAAGCGTGTTTATTCTTTGCGTTGCGTTTCGATTCGTTCTAAGTCGATTAGGAGATATCTGGCAATGTCCTCCAGCATTCTTTTGACGCGTTTGCATTTCTTGCGAAATAGTTTGAAGTCTTTGTCTGTAATTTGAACCATCTTGTGACCCTTGTCAACCATAGTAGTTAGGGCTACATCATCAAGAACATCGATTATGGTTGCACGATGGGCATATTTGTTCCTAGTCGGCCTACGTAGCGGCGCCGACGTTGCTCAGGAGACGACATGCGTAGCGGGTAACCCGGCGCGTAAGGGATGTAAACGTCTGACTGACAGACAGCTGTCACCCGTCTTGCAGACGGACTCCCGTGGCGTAGCGGACCGACGCTGGCGTTCACCTTTGGTCGAAGCTGGCCTGCGACACAGCTCGGCTATTGCCGATCTGCGGAAGCCAACTTGACAACTTAACACGCGCATAACGGACTCATAAACTGTAAGGAATTCTCCGACAGACTCGAAGGCGCTAAAATCGGTAACGGTTTAAGCGCTAAAATCGACAGCACTTATTTGCCAAGCTAAGTATTAGCATTATGGAGCCCCGGGTGGGATTTGAACCCGCGGAGATATCGAATTATTCGTTCGTACGAAAATAACTAATATTGCGTCCACAATTATCTCTTACTTGGATTGAAGACAGGTCATCCTACCCTGTGGTTAGGAACCGAACTAGCAGTTCGTGTCCCATCCCCGGCTCCAACATAATCCTAATTCCATTGTGCCTTACAGCTAAATTATTGCATGTCAACGGCAAGCTGTTTGTTCTTGGAAGTTTCGGTTGCTATAGAAATTGAAGCCAAGCTCCAATACCGTCTGACAAATGTTCTGGGTTAATCCGAGCTCGAAGTTTACTGCTTTATCATGTAAGTCCAAAACGTCACCTAATCGAAGATGGCTCAGTTGTTTTCTGGCAAATTCAAGTTTCTGTGCTACGTTTGAGGTTTCAACGCCCCAATCCATAACCTGTACGTCCCATCCCCAGTCTCTGCGCGGTAAATGAATTGGGGAGTAGTAACCATATTGACCTAGCAGTTGCTGATTTGCCTTAACAATTTCGTCGTTTGCGCCCGCGTCACCATATGGAAAACGGAAATATTTCTGCGGTCGTCGCACGACTGCTTCAATGTAAATTTGGTCGATGATTGCATCAGTCTTTGCGATCTGCTCTCTTACTTGTTCGTGAGTTAGCATGCTAAAATGCGGATGGTCGTATGAATGATTGCCAATGATGTAACCTTCTTTGATCGCTCGTACACCCCATTCTGTTTTGGCTCGTAAGTAGTCTCCTCGGCAGAACAGGAGTGCACCAAGCCTTTTCGATCTCAGGAATTCGAGTAGATCCTCAGCCCGAGTCGATGGTCCGTCATCAATTGTGAGCCATATCTGATTCATGACGACACCTGCTGGGTGGGCCGTATGACCGCGAACATGATTCGAGTGATATGATAGCTAAACCTAAAATCTTTCAGACTGTCGTGAACGGGCGGGTTTTAGGCCATCTTCTCTCAATTTTGAACTGCGCGCGGTCGCGCGAAACAGAAAGCCATACACCGCTCTACTACGTAGGGCAAAAATTGCTGTTATGATTGTGAAAATACCATAGCCGATCAAGTGTGGGATAGATGAGAGTCCGTGATACAAAAACCGTAGACCCATCGCCCACAGTGCATCAATCAAAATGAGTTCAACGATCGCTAGTCCAACCAAGATTTTGATCGGTAACCGTCCGATCGAGGGCAAAGGTCGAAAGAGCGAGTCCAAAGCTATACGCTCTGACTCCATTTTCTTAGGCACCTGAGAGATTAGCCAGTGGCCGAGATTCCGGGATACGAGAGAGTAGGCAACTAGAATGATTACTAGACCGAAGATCGGGAACAGTATTAAGCTAAGATACTCCGAAACCGTCAACAGGAACTGGTAACGCGTAAGATTGCTGATTAAGAGCGTATGCAATGATTGTAAATCAACAATACCCTCGGTGAGGATTGTGAAGACCGCATAAATCAGGGAAATGCGAATCACTCGAACTCGAATGTTGATTCTGTCGGCAAGAGATCCGTATGAGTATGCGAGTAACGGAACAAATAAGCAAAGAAACATCGTTTGCACCACGAGCCCCACTGGCCCGATGTTTTGCGGAGTATTCGGGTTGAGTAGCCAGCTCGTGAATATGCCGAGGCCCATGATTGCGAGAAGTATGGTCAAAGTGAAAATTAGGAAGTCGAGTTTGCCGAGATTGAGTTTCTCAATCATCAGATCGACTTTCTCATTTAGACTCATGTGCTTGTGCCTCGAGCGGTTAGTTCGGTCGGTTACAGTTCGAGAAGAAGTAAAAAGAGTGGGAGCGGGATGTTTACATCCTCGCTTCTTGCGTGGGTATCGTTGGGAGCTCTGGGAATCGTTCTTTCATCTTTTGCTCTGCTACCGTGTTGGCTTCTTGGAGAATCTTCTGAGATTCTGCGCTTGATGATCCGACGTCGAATGACATTTCACTAGTTTCACCGACTTCCACTGCTAGGCCTTCTAGGGTTTCGTTTACTGACGAGAGTTCCATCGATACTTCTGGGAGTACGCCTTCTAGTTGTGATTTGAGTGTCCTGACGACGTTGGCTACTGGGCGCATGGTGTAGGCGATCTCGCCGAATTCATGGACTGTTTCAAGTCTGAGTGTTACGGTTTCTAGGGCCATTTCGCTGTGGAGTACGATTTTGGCCATTTTTCGTAATTCTGCGCATTCGTTTGCGTACATCGAGGCAAGTTGCGTGTTTTTGGATTGTACTGCAAGTATGCATTTTCCGTAGAGTGCTTGGTCGCGTTGTTCCATATGAGTGCCAGTTCGTTCGAGTTTGCGTTGTTGTACTTTGAGTTTAAAGAGGCAGTCGTTTATGCGCTGGCGCATTGGGGTTGGATGAACTGCTTCTCTGAATCGTTTGCTCCATGATGTTTTTTCGTTAAACATTTTCTTTTTCCCCCCTAAATGAGTGGTCCATTCTTGCTGTCTTGCGTCGTTACTTCGTGTTCCCTGGCAAGAATCTTCAAGAAGTTACATAGTCTTCCGTCTTCGAAGGTTCTGATGATTGATCCGGTGTATTGTATTTTGACGTCGAGCGATCTGAGTTTTGTCATCAGTTTTTCGATTTCTGATTTGTTTTTGCCGACCAGGAAGACGAGGCCTTCGGGTTCGCCGAGTGAGCTTACGACTTTGACGGTTTGAGGTATAGCGGTTATTTTTTGGATGATTTCGTCTCGTTCTGCGTCTCTAGGGAAGCTCGCTCCGACTAGGATTTGTTCTGCTACACCTAATTTTTCCAGGTCGAGGTCGGCTCGGTAGTCTTTGATTATTCCGGTCTTTTCGAGTTTGTTGATGCGGTAGGCTACGACGTTTGGGTGTAGGCTTAATTTGCGTCCTATCTCAGCGAAGGAATATTTTGCGTTCTCTACGAGTTCTGCCAGGATTTTGAAATCTGTTGAGTCTATCAATTCTATTTCTCCTCAAAGCGCCTTGTAGGTGTCGAACCATCTGTCGTAGAGGTTCAGCATCTGTGTTGAGACGCTTGGTTTTCGTTTCTTGAGGACTTCTCTGAAGTCGTCCATCGTTATTGCTCGGACTTGTCCTCGGGCGCCGTTGTTTTCGAAGAGTTCTCTTACGACTCTGGTTTGTGCGCCTTGGAAGACGTCGCGGATGTCGCTTCCGGAATAGCCTTCTGTGCGGCCGATGAGAATTTCAGCATCGACGTCGTTTGATAGGTTGAGTCCGTTTGTGTAGATGCTGAACATTTCTTTTCGTGCTTCGTTTCCTGGGAGTGGGACGTAAATTCGGCGTTGGAAGCGTCTGATGAAGGGTTCATCTAGTACCCAGGGTTTGTTTGTGGCTCCGATTACGTAGACGTGGGTTAATCGTTTCTTGTCTAGTACGTTGTCCATTTCCTTGAGGAATTGGTTTCTCATTCGAACTTCGCCGCCGACTTCGTCGCCTCTGATGCCTACGAGAGAGTCGATTTCGTCGATGAAGATGATTGCAGGTTTGCCGTCAGTTGATGTTCGTCGTGCTGAGCTGAAGAGCTCTGAAACGTTCTTCTCGGATTCTCCGAGCCATTTGGACATTATTGATGCGGCGTCGATGCTGTAGAAGGATGCGTCAATCTCTGTGGCGATTGCGGCGGCGAGTAATGTTTTTCCGCAGCCTGGTGGTCCGAAGAACAGGATGCCTTTTGGCCATCCGAGTGGGAATAGGTCTGGTCGTTTTACTGGAAAGACTACTGCTTCTTCTATCGCTTTCTTTGCATCGTGTAAGTTTGCGATCTCGTTCCATTTGATGTTTGGTTTTTCGGTCAGTACCATTTGGTCGAGTTTGACTGGTTTGCTTGAGGGTTGATCTGATGCTGGATCTGATCGTCCTTCTTTGAGTTCCTGTACTCGTTTCTTGAAGGTTTCAACGTGTTGCGCGTAAAGTTTGTTTTGTGGCGCTTCCGGGTACAGGGCGCATAGCTTTAGCAGGATTTCTATCGCACGATCGTAACGTGAGATGGCGTTGTTTCTGGCGCCTTCTTTGTCGAAGCGGATTGCTTCGTTAGCGTATTTCACGGCCATCTGTTCGAGTTCTTCCGAGGCAGACATTTGCATCTGGGCCACCTCGTTATTCGATAAGGATTCTTCCGCTCGTACGGAGTTTGTCTAATGCATTTCTCACTTCATCTGCAGATGTTCCAAGATCTTCGGCGCAAGTTGAAATGCTGAATACTCCAGAGTGTTGTTTGGCGTAGTCGTAGACCTGGTTTTCAAAACCGTTGTTGTGAGGTTCTGGGGGGAAGTCTATTTGGGTAGCAGTTTCAGCGGTTTCAGGAACCAGCTCTGCTTTTGGTTCCATTGATGGTAAATCTGGGAAGTGGTCGTGGACTCGCTGTTCTGCTATGAGTCCTGTTTCCTCGAGAATCCGTTTGGCTTCGCCATCGCTCGGTTCGATTGATTCCATGTTATTTGTAGATGAGATTTCGCCAGTCTCCTCAGTCAGCTCTCCAAGTACATTGTTTACTTCGTCAAGTTCGTTTGCGACTTGTGGTACGATTCCCGCGATCTGGGATTTTGTTTCTTTTACGATACCCATGACGGGAGCTAACTGAGACATTATGGTCCCGAACTCTCCAACTGTTTCCAGTCGAAGGATGACACGTTCTAGTGCGAGTTGGCTTCCAAGAACAATTTTAGCTATTTTTCTGAGTTCAGCGCATTCGTTCGCATAGATCCTCGCGTGTCCTAGGTCGTTTGATACTTGTGCGCCTACGCAGCGTTGGAATAGATCTTTGTCACGTTGTTGGATGCGTGAGTACATGTGCTCGAGTTTTTCGTGTTGAGTCTGAAGTTTGAAAGATGCGTGTTCGATACGATCTTTCAAAGTGACAGGGTGTAGTCTATCTTCGAACTTGCGAAGTATGGAGAACGGGACCAAGCCTCCAGCCACTTAGGCTTGGGCGAGTTCATTCATTTTTATAACAACGACGTCTGACGAATTGCTTTTCGTATTTGTTGACGGCTGTGTTGCGGTTTCTGTTTCTGGCTTTGGTTCAGGAATAGGTTCCCGGATCTGAAGTGCTAAGGGTGGCAGTACTGCTTTTGAATTGTCGGGGGAATCTATCCCGACCAAGTATTCACGAGTGTTGGCGATATCTTTTCGTTCTTTGCGATCAATCTCGAGGTATGAGAGGATTGATTCCGTAACGACCTTGTATGTTTGTGCGTCGATCTCGGTGGTTGAATATAGCATCTTGTCGTTGGTGAGAGCGCCTTCGAGGTCGGTAATTTGTTGGTCTAATCGTCTTTCGACTTCTTGTAGGTTGTCAAGTAGAGTGTCACGTTTGGCTTGCATGCCTTTTGTGAAATCTTCGTAACTTGTTCGGAGGGCATTATATTCAGGTTGATTGATGTCTCCATCGTTGAGCAGTAGATCTAACGCGCGTCTTCTTTTCCTAACGATATCGTTTTCTCGTTTCAGTTCTTCAGCTTCGACGCGCCAAGCTTGAAGTAAGATTACGTGCTCGTTTGTCATTTTAACGAAATCGATTGGGTGTTCAACGACTTCGCCGTCGTTGCGTGCAATTTGAATTGCTTTTACTTCATCTTTAACGTCTGTTGTTAATCCGACTAGTTTGCCTAGTGGGCGTCCCATCGCGTCCTCTATAGTCTTGCCGAGGTATTTTCCGACTTGTTCAACATTTACTGCCATTTTTCATCTTCTCCTAGTGAGCGATCCCTGACTCTCCGATTCGTTGTGTTGATCCGTTCGGGAGATCTGGGAATTTTTCTTTGAAGTGCTGTTCAGCAATTGTTCCTGCCTCGACGAGTATTCTTTGCGATTCTTCGTTCGAGGCGGCTACGTCATAGGATGAACCCATTGGCTCGCCTGCTTCAGTGACGAAATTACTCAGAAGATCTCCGATCTGGTTTAGTTCGTAGCCAACTTCGGGCATCACGCCTGCGATTTGGCCTTTAATAGTGCGCACGACTCCAGCCACTGGCCCCATCATGCGGGCCACGTCTCCGAATTCTTCGATTGTTTCCAATCTTATGGCCACCTGCTCGAGGGCAAGTTGGCTTTGTAACATTACCTTAGCAATCTTGCGCACTTCAGCGCACTCATTCGCATACATCGCCGCACGTGCAGAATCATGTGACATCTGAGCACTGACACATTTTGCGAAGATGTCTTTATCGTGCTGCTGCATGCGAACGGAAGCAGATTCCAGTTTGTTCTGTTGGACCTTGAGTCTATAGATGGCTGACGACAATTGTTCTTTCATTGGTGCTTTGTGATGATGTACGTTGATCCGTGAGTGAAATGATTCCTCGGAATCTGAGTCCCAATCCTTGAATCCATTCATGTCATAATTCTCCAAGTTTGTGCTTGCAACAAGTCTGACCGATTGTTCTTCGTAGGCGCACGAACACTATTCAAATTTCGTGCAAGAAAGCTGTCAAGAATCGGTGACTTACTGAAAGTAGTTTTTCATAATCAGCATTGACGATCTCGAAGTCTAGACTATTCTGATCGACCGCAGAATACCTGAGTTGATTTTTGCAGAGCAAAATTTGTGCGTGAGATTACATTATCTAAGAAATTTCGATTAGTAGGTCTTGTGTAAAACACAATGGATTCGCGAAAAAGTAGGAGAAAGCGCGAGGGCGCTTCCTGGCTGTCGTCAGCCTTTCAATAGTACGATCTCGATCGTTGATACGTTTCTTTTATCAGGGCCTTCTCCGATCTCTTGTGTGCCAATGTTTACTTGCTTAACGTTAAGCTTACCTGCGAAGAATCTCCGACGTACCACTTCGACGACATCGACGGCGGTGCTGATCGCTCGCCCTCTTGCTTTCACGGTAAGCTGAGGTGAGCCGGAATTGAAGTGCATCATGACCGCGGTAGCGTAAGCCATAATCGGTTTCTTTCCGATCAGAATCGTGTCTGGAGGGATCGGTTCACGCCTCACTGGCGGTCTTTCACCCTGCGGAGTAGCGTTTTGTTCGTTTGACATCCTTGCTGTCACCTCCTCGACCGTTGTGCAGCGTCAGCAGCGGTTGAGCTAAACTAGTTCAGGGTGAGGTATTCTCGAAAAATGTATTTCTGAATTTCGGTTGATTCGGCTCGGGAACGCCGCTGCTCCAAAACCGGCTAAGGAATCGTTTTGAACGGAAACATCAGGTAGAAGCTCACTAGAACGACGGCTAAGTAGAATAAGACAACCAACTTTGGCGGGTTTTGATCGGCAATCATGTAAGCGATTGCAGCACAAACCGGCGGTACGGCAGGTAGAAAATAGAACAAGTAGGTAACCCGGTGGCCTATCAACACGGCTGGGTAATAGGGCAGGTAAGTAATAGCGAACCAGCTCAACATGAGTAACGTGAAGTCCTGTTTCTTTTGCTTCAGGTAACTGTAAGCACAATACGCCATCGCTGGAATGGTCAGATACAATATTGAAGGATTCATCGCTCCCCAGAAGGCAACAGAATCGAATTGTTTTGTTACGCCACCGCTGCTACTGACCTTCACGTTGACAATCAAGAAGGGTATTTGGATTTGATTTATGAGCCACTGCCACGGGCAACTGATGATTCCGTTGGGACAGGACGAGACCAGTGCTGATGAATAGCTTAGAATGTACTGTAGATGCTCGAATGGTGTAGCGTACCCAACCCAGATGCGATCCATGATTGTCAGTAGAACGAAAAAGGAGACTAGAAGGATTCCGAGATATTTTTCGAACCATGAGAAGTAGGTATTCCATTGTTTGCCGTTGCGTTTATCCTTGATGACTCGTCCAGCGTGAACAACGGCAAGAATTAGAAATCCCGCGGCGCCTGTTATTTTGCAGAGAGTGCTCAGCGCCATTGCAATTGCACTCCAATATGAGTG
>Ga0326727_10006179_pt1 | contig 33131 bp, 48 predicted proteins | sample MB2enrmetagenome_FD_207643 | JGI IMG/M metagenome (GOLD analysis project Ga0326727, IMG submission 207643) | Lab enriched peat soil microbial communities from McLean, Ithaca, NY, United States - MB29MY | ecosystem: Environmental > Terrestrial > Soil > Wetlands > Peat | place: USA: New York...
GGCAGCATCTCCGCCGCATGCACCGGTTTGCGAGCCATTTCCGCCGATCCCATCATGTGTCGCCTCCCTTTCGGGAGACCGCAGATTTTCCGGAACCGGGGGCCGCAGATTTTCCGGAACCATCAGGCCCGACGTCGCTCTCGCAATAGCGGAGGATGCCGGCGCAGTTCGCCTCGATGGCGGCAGAGCTGCCATCCGCACAGAGCTTCTGCCACGCCTTCTTCTTGTCGTTCTCGATCGATGCAGGGATGCCGTGGGCCTCAAGCACGCTCAGAAACCCGGTTGCACGTGTGAGCCCGTTAGTCCGGACGCGGTATTCGGCCCAGAGGTCGAGCACGCGGCGTGGCTGCTCCCAGCCCAGCGCAGCGAAGACGCCGCACTCAGCCGGCGACGAGAACGAGACGATCAATGTCTCGGGGTCCCGTGGGTTCCACGGAGGCTGGCCAGGGTCACCGGTCCAGAGCCAGCGTCGGTCGACCCGACCTGAGTGCAGCTCGTGGGAGACCAAGCAGATCGGCTTGCACCGATCGCCCGAGCCCGCCTGGTACTCGGTGTCGACCAGGTAGACGGCGCGAAATTGAGGAACGAGCAACATTCGAGGGGCTGGCGGGACTCGAACCCACCACGAGGACCATCACCCCTTCCAGACCTCTCAGGTCTTCGCGTGGAGCACGCGCTGCACGATCACGTGGTCGACCGAGTCGATGAACCGACCCTTCACAGAGGCGTTGTAAATCTCGCGCCAGGAACGATCGCCCCAGACCGGCTCCTTGACCGCCTCATCGGCCACACTCCAGCCGTACTGGCGAGCGGATGAACTCCACGCCGCGCGAACCCACTGCTCCTGCGACGCCTCGACCGCCTCGCGCAGAGACGTGGAGGCGTCGCTGTCGTCGAGCTTCGTGGGGATGAGGAAGATGTCCCCGTGCAGATTGCAGGCGGCGTGGAGTACCGCCTCGTAGCAGAGGTCTTCTTCGAGAAGCTCGTCCTCGGCAACCTCATCGTCGACGACCAGTTCGTTCATTCCCGCATCGTCCGACAGCAGATACACGGGCATCTGCATGTCGGGGCGCGTGCGGAACCACTCGCCCTTGCCCGGTCGGCGGATCGGGGAGCGACCCTTGGCCTTCGGCTTGACGTTGCGACTCAACGTCTTCTTGCGCAGCGAGCGCTCGAAGGGGTCGGCCTTGCCGGCCTTCGTGTCGAGCGCCTCCTTCGCTGCTTCCATCGTAACGGGATCGGCGACCACGCCGTCCCCGAGTGTCACTTCCTTCGGATTCATGTGACCTGTTCCTTTGTTCGTATTTGATAATGCTAAGAGCCTAAGAATCTTGAACGCGTCGAACGACCGCCTTGTTGAAGGCGTCGAGAAACTCGTCTTGTGTGAAGCCCGCCTTCTCGCACTTGAATGCAAGTTGCTTTAGTTGCCTCAAGAGCATCGCCTTCGTAGGCTCGGTCTTTGCGACTGTGGCCGGCTTCCAGAGCCCTACGGCCTCGGTCAGAGTCGGACACGAGACACGGCTTTCGACCGGCGTCTTAGCCGCCTTCAAGTAATAGTAAATGGCACGAGGAGATCGATGAGGCGTGAGTTCCTGACCAAAGGCGATGACGAACTTTGATGTGCTACCTCCCGCGGCCCCGTAGGCGGTGAGCGTGCGCTTCACCACATCAACGAACGCCCACCACCTCGCGGTCAGCTCGCGCCCTGCGTCGTCCTCGATGGCTCGGGCATCTCGAGCACCGTCCCGCACTGCAAGATCTTGCAGCGCCTGGCTCACGGCGCCTCCTCGTCGGCGAAGAGGCCCAGCTCGCTGAGCAGGCGGTCGATGTCCTCGAGGTCGCCGCAGGGGACCTCCTCGCCCTCATACCAGCCAGCCTCAGCCAGGGCGGCGAGGGTGAGCGTGCTGTCGTGCATGCCCAGAACATGGACGCTGCCGCTAAGGCCTCGAATTGATGGTGCTCCCGGCGAGTCCGTTTTGGGGCTAAGCTAGCGAGATGGCGACAAAAAGAGGGCGTGGGAGACCTCGACGGGACGACGACGAGCGCGCCCGCGCGCGCGGAGGGACGCCGGGCATCATGGTCTCCGCCGCGCTTGCGAACGTCGTAGCTAAGCCGCGCTCGCAAGCGGCTCAGGTCATGGCCCTGATCGCGCTACTCGACGATCACATAGATGAGATCGCCACAGCGCGCGCTACGCTTGTAAAGGCCTCGAAGGAACTACACGGCTACGCGGTACCTGAGGCCGAGACGCTTGCCGTGAAGGCGAGGACCACGATCAGCGACTTGAGCAAGGTCTTCTCGCAGCTCAAGGCGATCGCTCGAAAGCGCGCGAAGCGCGACCTCACATGGCGGGACGACTTCTTCGAGTTGTTGACGAGCCTCGACCTCCCCGCAGGAGACGGCAGTATTGACCGAGGTCGCGCGATGCTTCGCGCTGCTAACAGGCGGAGGAAATGAGCATCCCTGCACCTCGGTTGGTGCAGCCCTGCATGACCCGCACGATCTGTTAGGAGGGATCTTCTCCCGATCAAGCTGCGATCGGGAGCGCCACGACTGCGGCCTGCGACCAAGCCCACGACAAACCGAAGACCTCGCCGAACTCGGCATTGATGCGGGCGGGAGCCCGGCGAGCTTCTTCGTGTCGGCGTCATTTTCGATATGGCCCGGCGAGTCGACCAACCTCGTTTGCGAAGCAGCCGAGAGATCGATTCGTAGCGCTCAGGTACAGCCCGGGTGAACCCGCTGGCCCCCGGTCGGTCGCGTCCACGCGACCTGCTCACCTGCTCCGAACGAACCGCCGCACTTCGCACAGACACCGGCGTACTTGGCGACCGACACCCTTGGGCTGGCACCTGCCGCCGGTGTGGCCGACGCCATGGGCGTGGCTGCCGCCCCGCCGATGCGGATGGCCTTGAACCTGGCCAGGGCGACTTGGAGCTCGGGGCTGAAGGCTGGGGAGCGTTCCATCGGGGCCTCGTCGGTCGAGAGGATCCAGCAGTCCAGCCCCGATTGGAGGCGCAGTTGCACGGCCTCGAGCAAGGCGGTCTGGGCGCCTTTCGACTGCGCGACACCAACCGTGATGACGAGCAACTTCGTCTGGGCCAGCAGCGACTGCGCTGCGGCGTACGGCGATTCGTGCTCGCCTTCATCGTGGTCGAAGGTCAGGTACCGCGCGTCCGCCAGATCCTTGTCCGTCACGTAGAGGATCTGCTCCCGGAAGCGCCACTGCCCGCGAAGGTGCACGACCTTCACCACGGCGTTGACGTCGGCTTGAGCGCCGCGCACGACTACGAAATGACTTCGGTGAGCAGGGCGCTCGATGACGTCGGCAAGGTGGCTTTGGTGGTACAGCGGCATGTGCATCTCCGAGACTCGTGCCGTACGAACCTGAGGCGGCATTGCACGCGCGATCGCTCGGAGCGCGCTGCATTCGCACTCGCGCAGGGTGGGTTCGCGGAGTCGAGTGATGACGCTCGGGTCCTCCGTGTAACCAGCGCCACCGCAAAGCTGGCAGGAGCCGGGCTTGGTAGGGTTCGGATGTACGTTCATTTGGAAACCTCCTGTGAGGGCGGCGAGTCATGGTGGGCACGCCGCCCTCGTGCTTGTTGGAGAACGCTACCGAGCGACACACGCTCGAGAGAGGGCCAAGAGCATGTCCGATGACGAGCTGCTGGAACTCGCAAGCCGCGTCCTGCGTCTGAATATGGATCGGGAATCGAAGCTCAAGAGGCATGTCGCTTGCCCCTATTGCGGAGCTATCTTGATGCGATGTCCAGAGCCAGTCCGCGTTCTTCATTGACGATGTTGCGGGCACGTCCATTGCTCTGATCGCGTGCGCGCGCGGATCTTCAGATCAGAGAAGAAGAGAGGAGGAGGGAGAGATCTCTCCTCGATCTTTTTCTCTCTCCGCTACCGGAACATCGACACCGCTCCGAGGCGTCCTGCCGCGTCGAAGGGCCTCCCGGAGGCTCCCGACTCCACGCCGCTATGTCGGGCCCTCCGCGAGCCGCGAGTCGCTCGGAGATACCGCCTCGTGTCAGAAGAACTGGTTTCGAAGGAGGGTGCGCCAAAGCGCGCGGGCGTAAGGTCTGTCCCCAGCATGCTCGGCGCCCTCGAAGGCCTTGTCTGCGCGCGCGTAGGTCTCGGGATGGACACCTTCGCCGAGCGCGAGATCTCGATGGCGCTCGCCGTGCTCCTCGACCCGCGAAGACGCGCGGAAGAACGCGCCGATGCTGCATCGATCGTTCGCGGACTGTTCCGACGGGTACCGGTGACCGAGGCACTGGTTGCCGACGTCGGTCGTGCCCTTGCAGTCAACCTCGATGCGCCAGTTGCGCTGGCGCGTCTGCTCGTGGTGCTGCGCGCATCAGGCGTCGATGCTTCGCGCACGAGGTGCGCCGTATCTCTCGCCGCAGATCTGGCGTTCCGGCACGGGTGTCTCCCGGGACTGCACACACTCATTCTCGCGGCCTTCGATGATCCCGCATGGTCCGAGCTCGCTCGCGACGAGCATGGTGCCGCCGCGTTCACGTGGGCGATCGCTGACTTGCCTGCGCGGCGCACCGAAGCGCTGATGCTCCTGGGGGGATGGATCCGGGTGCGGGACGCCGTTCCGGAATGGGCGACCTTCGAGGTTCGTCGTCGTCCTGGCCTCATTGCATCGCTTCGGTCTCCCGCGTCGATGGCCTGGCGACTCCACGCATCGGCGCCGACCGCCGACGGCTGGCACTTCGTCCTCTCCATCGATCATGCCGGCGAGTTCTTCGCGCCAGAAGCGTTCGGCACCGCTGTCGAGGCGGCCGTACGGACGCTTTGCGAGGCGATCGAGCAAGAGCCCGACGAGGCCGCGCGCGTCGTTCTGGGCTCTTGGCTCGTGAGGCTGGCCGGATGACGCGCACTCGCGTGCTCTGCGTGGTGCTGGTCCTAGCGTCCTGCGGACAGAGACCGACCCCGAGGGACAGGGAACGGGAAACCGCAACCGCTCGTGTTACTTCCCCGCCGCCCTCGGAGCAGGCGAGCGTAACCGCCGTCACCGCGACCCCGCCAGCAACGAGCCCGTTGTGCACGCCGGCGATGGCGCTTGCCCCGGGCGTGCTCGCAGTGCGCTGGCCATCCCTCCTCGGCAGGCGGGTACGATTGCGTCTCCGGCCACTTCGAGCGGTCTCGGTGACCGAGTGGTTGGTCGTCGCCGGCGGTCAGCACTTCGTCGTGCTGGCGTCGCCCGACACGACGTGGACGACCGAGCACACCTTCATCGTTATCGGCTCGACGCTCGCACCGACCCATGGGCGCACGAGCCTCCCGGCGCTCCTCGTGGATGACGGGTGCGACGCATGACGGTCGCGCACGTTGGCCGTTGCGTGGCATGCAACAGGTTTGGCCGTCTCGGCTCACCCGACGCATGCCCAGGGTGTTTGCGCCGTTGCACTGCACGGTTTCTCGACCTAGCGCGACGAGTGCGACGCGATCCGCGTTTTGCCCTGGAGGTGTACCGACGGCTACCGCCGGCCTGGCGCTCACGCTTCGAGGCGGCGTTCCCCCTTCCCCGCGGGTCGTGAAGCGCCCGAAGGCGGCTCCTCCTACGACGTAGGTCTTGTCATGCGACCCACGCGCATCCATGCGTCCGGCCTCGCCTTCGCTGCCGATGGCACCGTGCTTGTCAACATTGCGCACTGGGCGTCATCGCAAGATCCTCTGGCCCTCCTCCAGCGAGCCAAGCAGGAGGGTGGCGAGATTTTCATCGGCGTGCAGCTTGCGCCACGCGAGGCCAAGGAGGCACTGCGCTGGCTCGACAACGGCGCCGCTGAGGCTGTCGCACATATCGGCGGTCGCCGTCAGCGCCGACGGCGAGGCAAGGAGCGCAGGAAGACAAGGAGTGGCTCCTGAATCTCGCGCGGCAATCCCTCGACCAGGCGTCCAGCTTCGACGCCGGCCGGCCCGAGCTCCTGTACGCCACCGAGAAGCTCCGCCGGCGACGCGCCCAGGGCGCTGGCGATCTGCTGGACGGTGGAGAGCGAGGGGTCGCGGCGGCCGGTTTCGACCGTGCCGACGTAGTTGGGCGACAGTTTTGCGCGCTCGGCCAGCTTCTCGAGCGTGAACCCGAGAGCTTTGCGCCGGCGCCGAACCGCATCCCCGAACTTCACGGGCAGGACAGTGGCTCGTGCATGCCCGGTAGCACCACCAACGGTGGTGTTGCCAATCAATCCGATAGTGGTGTCTCATTGCAAGACAGCCCCAGGGAGCGAGCAGATGAACAGCGACAGCCGGTCCGTCACGCGCGAGCAGGTACTCGGCTCTAGCCAAGGAGACGCGTGCGCATCTGGTTCAGTGGGCCGGATGATCTAATGAGGGACAGAAATCAAAGGGCGGGTGCCACGGTCTACGGCAAGCTTCTGGTCGTATTCCTGATCTTCGTCGGGGCTGGCGCCGGCGTTTTCGTGTCGCAATACATGCCGATCTTCGGGGGCGTGCTCGAGAAGAAGCTCGCACAACCGTGGAGCGAGGCCAGGATCGGTCTCATCGGTGAGCACGTCCTCGTCCTTGCGGGCGTCGGTGCTGCATTGGGCTTCCTCCTCCTTTGGCTGCGCGGCTCGGCGTCCGAAGCCCCTGAGGTTGGGACGTCAACCGACGTGTCGACCGAGCAGCCGTCGGTGGCGAGCGCAGGAACACGTTCGACGGCAAGAAGGTTGGGGCCGTTAGTGGCTGCCCTTGTCGCGCTCATAGCCTTGGCCGGCTACCTCATGCTGGGCCCGGCAACGACGCCGACGTCCTTGCCCGTGGCGCCATCCGTGACGGCGAGCGCCGCGCCAGCAGAGGACGAGGCGACCCGGCGCATGCACGCGGACATGGAGGCACGTGCAGCTTTGTCGCCGTACGTTCGGCTGGTCGAACGGGGAGTCAACGGGGATGAAACGTCAACCGGCCTCGCATCAATCCTTGCCGCAACCAGCGTCGCTGGATTCGTTCCGGAGGTTGAACAGGGCTACAACCAAGCAAACGTGTTCCCCGAGGCAGCGGAGGTCGGGACCGGCATGTTCGACGACCGCCGGATGCCGGCCGGCATCGTGCAAGTGGAGTTCTGGACGATCAGCAGGGGCGCCGGGCGGAGGAAGCGACTCTGCGTCGCACAGCTTGTCCTGCATGACGAACAATTCTCGATGTGGCGCGATCTGCAGGCGGTTGACTGCGACGATTCCGACTTGGCCGCACGGGTCGATAGATGGCGCAAGAAGCACGACTTCGTCGCAACGGTCGTTTGGCCTGGGCCACCAAAGCACGGGGTCTCAGTGGCACCTCCGCACCCAGACTGCACCCCCGGCTCTGGGATTGTGGACTGCGTGCCGAAACCTTAGCTCGTTGGGCGGTGCTTCATGCGGTTTCGCCGCTCAGCTGAGATGACGATGCTGCCGCCTGCCATGGGTGAGGTGCAAACCGCACTTAGCGCGGGGGTCGCTCCTCGCAGCCTGCGTGTCGTGACAGCACGATGCATCGCTGAGCACGCGCTCTCCGCCTTTCGGTCGGGCGACTTGCCCTTACTCAGGGGTGCCATCGATGCCCTCGTCGAGATTGTGATCGCAAGTGAGGCTCGACGACACCGCTCGTAGCGCGCTCACGCAGCGTCACGAGGTCATGATGCCGAAGGTCATCTCGAGGTCCTCGTCACGCTCCGCACGATCGAGCTCCACGAGCTCACACGCCACCGCGATGGCAACGTCGCGAGAAGTCTGGGGGCCAACCCACACCTCCTCGTCAGGCACTTCCGTGTCCACCTTAGGCTCGCAGTTGAAGTTGCGTCGAAAGACCTCGCGGAAAGCCTCGAGCGCGTACCGCTGCTCCGGCGGGCTCTCGCGCAGGATGAACATTACAAAATAGGCATCTGGAAGCCGACCGACGATGATGCCGTGTCGGCCGGCGGTATCGCACTCATGGCCCCAGCGGGTCAGGTCGTTGATGGGACTACCGTGGCCGGTGGGGGTTGGATCTGGCTCCGTCGGCGTGAACACGGCCTCGATGAAACCCCGAGTACGCGCGACGTCCAGCGCGCCGGCTGCCGTCGTGATGCACATCGCCACGTTGCCCATGCCCACCACGGGCGATGAAAAGACTACGCAGGGACGGATCTCCCCACCGCGGGCCCGCCCGCGTGTAGATCGATCAAGGCCATCTTTCGCGGGCGAGGACCCGCGAAGACCTGTGCATGCCTTTTCGGCCCCCAGAAGGATTCATCCGTGCCAATGTGTGCCAATGCGCTCGGTCCGGTATGACCTCTTCCCCGTTGGTATCATGTGCACGTAGTAAGCGGTCGCGAGGGAAGGATATGGGATAGGGGGCATAGGATATATGGGATGGGAGGGGGATAGCGAGGGGATGGCCGCTGCGTTCAATTGGCCGCCCTACGGCAGTGATAGCGCACGGAGGCCCTTCCGATGTCGTAGCGCTTCGCTAGCTGACCCCATGAAGCACCGCGTCGGCGCAACTCCACGAGTTCGATGACCTGAGCGGCTGATAGTCTTCTCCGGTAGCCTGCAGAAGCGACGCGGCCGACGTGACCCATGGGACCGATGGGGCACCCTCCCTCGATCGCCGTCATCGAAGCGCCATCCGCACTCTGGGGCTGAAGACTACTATTCCTGTTATCCGGAATGAGCATGCCGTCGGAGCCACCGAGTCTATTCATAGCCATTTGTTCGACGATATGATTCACGGCCAAGACTGCCTCATCGCACCATCGCGATAGGTGCGGCACAACCACCCTCCAGAAGTCTCCGCACCGCTGGGTGTAGGCTCGAACAACTGGGTGCAGTGGCGCCATCTCAATAAGTCCCGTGACGATCTCGTCGTACAATGGCGCCTGCCCGGCAGGCTCTCGAATGTCCACGCCAGTTCCCCCGCACTCGACAAGGCCGCGCTCATGAAAGGCAACCAATGTTAATGGAATGAGCCCATACGGACAGACAAGAACAAGTTCGCGGCAATCACAATGTGTATCGGGGTCCGGCTGAAATACTATTTCGACGGCACCCGGGGCCACTACGGGCTTGGCAATTCCGAAAAGATACTCTGTGTCGGATTGGATCCATGGGCCGGACACTATAATAGTCTTGTCCTGCGAATATGCTCTAAGGATCCAGCGCCGACCGTCCCAATCAGCCACGCCATAGTTCAGCCATGCGGTCATGATTCGGTATGCCTGCGAATACGGCAGATCGTGACCCGTGTTCAGCGCAAACGCCTTGCACAAGTCGGAGGTGGCGGCTGCTCCTGCGGACTGCTGCAGCAAGTCGAGTAGGAGGAACCGCGCGGAGGGCGTATGTGCGAGTCTCCTGCTCATGAGTGCTCCATTGGTTGGGTGGCACCACTTTGCATCCGGGCGTCGATGGATAATACGTTGGCCGCCCAGTCCTCCAGGCTCCGACCGGCTGCTTTGGCTGCGGCGGCCAGGCGCGTATAGGTCTTGTCGGCTAGAATGACGCGAAGAACGCAGCGGTGGGTGCGTCCGCGAAGAACTGCATAGATTGACGTGACAGACACGCCATAGGCCGCGGCGAGGTCGCGCGCGGATGTGCCGGCCGCGTGTTTGGATCGAATCCGGAGAGAGTCGCCGAGGGCCAGCTTCGCTCGAAACGGATGCCTTGCTTGAGACCCGGGGTTTTGCATGTTTGCCAAGACACGCCAATAAAGGCCTATCAATTGAGAGACCTTACACCTGATCCCGGGTGGCTTCGCGAGGGTGCCCTCCCAAACATGTGGATAATCGGCTCACGTTCAAACGGTCTTCCAAAATGACCGGTGGACCCCTCCCGCGGACCCCTCCCGTAGCCGAGACGGTCGTCTCTGCAACGGAGGTTTCCTACCCGCCGACGTATCACGGGCATGGCAACACGCGTCATCGGGTACGTCCGGGTCTCATCGAAGGAGCAGGCTGACGAGGGGGTGTCCCTCGCGGCGCAGCGCGCCAAGCTCCGTGCCTATGCCACAGCGATGGACCTCGAGCTGGTCGGCATCGAGGAGGATGCCGGCTTGTCCGCCAAGACCCTGGCTGGTCGTGTGGGTCTCGAGCGAGCCCTCGCGCAGCTGGAGGCCGGCGCCGCCGACGGCATCCTCGTTGCGAAGCTCGATCGTCTCACGCGCTCCGTGCGCGACCTCGGGGACCTGGTCGAGCGCTACTTCGCCTCGCGCTGGTCGCTGCTCTCGGTGTCGGACTCCATCGACACGCGCACGGCGGCCGGGCGTCTCGTGCTCAACGTCCTGACGTCGGTCGCGCAGTGGGAGCGGGAGGCAACGGCGGAGCGCACGCGCGACGCCCTCGCGCACCTCAAGGCCGAGGGCGTGCTCATCGGCGGTGAGCCCTTGGGCCTGCGCCGCACGGGCGAGGTCGACCGGGACGGGCGCAGGGTCGTGGTCGAAGACGTCGCAGAGATGGCCGCGGTGTCGCGCATCCGGGAGCTCCGCCAGGCCGGGCGCTCTCTGCGGCAGATTGCACGAGTTCTCCGTTCCGAACAGCACCCGACGAAGCGCGGCGGGTCCTGGGTCGCGGCGACAGTCGGTCGCGTGCTCGCCCGTGGCCACGCGACCGTGGCGCCGGCTCCTGCGTGACGCCGACAAGGGCAGCGTCCCCTCTGCAGATCCCCGTCAAGGACGTGTACCTCGCTAGACGATGGACCAATCCCTCAAGGCGACCGAGGCGTGGGTGCAGCTGCTGGAGTGCTCGAGCCTGCATGACGTCATGGGGATGGTCGTCGACGACCTCGTCGTAGCGCTGGATCATGCCGAGGGTGAGGGTCGCGAGCACGACGCGGGCGAAATCCTCGCCGCGCGCGAGTTCGTCGAGATGGCGATCCAGCGGCTGCCGAAGGGTCTGTGAACCCGGGCGCCGCCGCTGCGCCCCTCGATGCAGTAGGGGCAGCTCACGGGATGTAATAATCCCCGTAGATCCCTCCGGGGACCTGGGCGCGCGTAGATCGAGCACGAAGCCGGCGAGGTCGGCGTCGACCGCCCTGGGCGCGCTGTCGAGCGCCAGCGACCCCTGCTTCGAGCGGCCATCAAATCGATGTAGTCCGCCACCTGTGTGGGAGATGGGCCGACGGAGGTGGGCGTGCTCCAATTGTACTCGGCAGATCACGACTCAAACTCGGGGCGCCCTTCGCACACTCCCCTCCGACGCGCTGCTCGACGAACCGGTCGGGGTCAGCCCTCGTTCGTTGGCCTCGACCACGAAATGCGCCTTCTCCTGATTGATGCGGACGCACTCGTCTTGCACGACCGGGTGCCAGATGCCCTTGATCTCGGCGCCCGGCTTGTAGTTCTCGCGGGCCCATGACCGAAACTTGGCCTCCTCGGCGGGAGTCAACGCGCGGAAGAGCATGGGGTCCACCTCCGCGAACCCGTACGATGACGCTCGACGAATCTACTGGAAGGACACTGCGGCGAGAGCCTGCCGTCCCAGTCAGGCTCGACGCCGACGCGTAGGTTTCGGCGAGTCCTTGGGCCGGTTCTTCGAGCCTTTCGGACGGCCGCGCCTCTTCGCCGGGGGTGCTTGCTCGTCGCTCGCGGCGGCAGGTGTGGCCGGCGCGGGCTCGCCATCTCCGCCAGCACCAACGCCGAAAACGGCCGCCTGGGCTCCGAGTTCGGGGCGGGCGGCGAGGTCACGATCACGGAGAGCGCGGGCGAGCTGCTTGCTGTACCGGGCGGCCAGCTTCGTCGCGTCGGCCATCTCCTTATCGGAGGCCTCACCGGTGGCTACCTTCGCGGCCAGGACGACGGCCTTCGATGCGTGCGAAGCCATCCACCCCATGCTGCTGGTCCCGGCACCGCGCGCCTCGTGGCGCGCCTGGAGAATCGCGATGCACTCTGCCGCGAAGGCTCGATCGGTCGCGATCTTCTCGAGCACCGCGCGCCGGCTCATGAAGGGGTACCCGTTGGACGAGCTCATGCTGGTTCGTACGACCCGCCGGGCAAGACTTGCAGCAACCTCCCATGCGAGAAGAGCGCTGTCAGGAGTGTAGGTTCCCGCATGCCGCTCGACGCGGAACTCCAGCTTCGGCTAGCCAGCTTCGACAAGCTGCCCCTCGAGTGCGACGGGATGACCCGAGTGATGTCATTCGTCCTGCGCGAGGTCGGCGTGGCGCACGTCGCGAAGGTAGGGCGACTGTTGCTTGATGCTGTCTCCGTCGCGCCTGTCCACTACTGGATCGAGCTGGAGGATGGTGTCCTCATTGACTACCGCGCGCGCTTGTGGGCAGCTGCCCTGGAACACGTGCCTCATGGGATCTTCCGCCTCGAGAACTTTCCGCGCATTGCCTACGTCGGAGAGGTCGTCGACCTGCCGGTTCCACGCTTCGTCTTCGAGGTGCTAACCCGCGGCATGTCAGCGGAAACGCCCTCAGCGCCGTGAAGCGCCTGCGTTCGCTCGACGTCGTTCGCCCCGGACCAGCCTCGATTCCTGGATGCTAACCTCACGGCGCGCCACGCGACGGTCCATGGCGTTCGCCAGCAGGTCGGCCGCGAGCAACTCGTCCGAGGTGTCGTCCTCCTTCGCGAGTTCACGGAGCATGCCACGGTCCCACGGCTCCAGGTCGATCGCGATCACCAGTGGAGGCGCGTACGTGTGCAGCTTCAACACGGCCGAGATGGACGACTTGGCCACGCCGTATCGCGCCGCGATCTTCGTGACCGACATGCCGGCGCGCCGCAGCCGGCGCACCTCCTCGGCGAGAACGAAGTTTAGTTTCGGCGGAAACGGGTGCGGGCAAGGCTCGGGACGGGGCATCGATGCGGCCTCCGCCAAGGGCAGCTCAGAAGAAGGCCATCAAGGCTGTCGTGTGCTCACCGCGTTCATGGTGAGAGACCCTGCTGCTCCCGGATGTTGCGCATCCACTGGTTGCAGAAGCTCACGAGGTCCGCCTGCTCCCTCTCGTCGACCTCGATGGTGCCGTCGTCGTGGAAGTGGACGGCGACCCGATACGCGATGGAGTTCTGGAAAGAGATGGGGCTCCAGCCGTCAGCGGTGCGCACGAAGACGACGTCCGGGTCTGGGACGAGGTCGCCGTTGCTCTCGAAGTAGTGCGCGACGCTGAAGTGCACGCCGAGCCCGGTGCGCTGCAGGCACTCCACGTGGACCGGCATGAACCCCAGGCCGCGGTCGATCTTGCGCGAGCCGCCGACGTCGAGACCGGCGGTGAGCTCATCGAGGACGAGGAAGGCGGAGCGGGAGAGGACCTTCAGGGAGAGGGGCATGCCGACGGTACGATTCCGTCGAGGGGGTCTACGAAGACCACCTGCGTCGTCGACCGTATCGGGGTGTAGTTCCGCCGGGACTGCCACTGCTAGTCTGTGAAGTAATGCACGTGGGCGTCCCAGCCGCGTGCCGAGAGGACTTGAACCATGGCGTCGGCCTTGACTGTGTTGGTATAGCCTTGGTGGTTCCGCGGAGGCACGAGCGAGAAGCGCCAGGTCCCGTCGTGCCACTTCGTGCAGTCGAGACCAGCGGCTTTTGCGGCTTGCTCGACCGAGGTTCTGCGTGCGCGGATTAACCGCACGTGGCACCCGTCCCCGTTCGAGGCGCCACCGTCACCTCGGATGTAGGTCGATTTCTCCGCAGCCTCACGCGCTGCAGCTAGATCCTCGGCAAGCTTAGAGTAGTCGATCATGGAACGCCCCTCCTTCCCTACCTTCCGCTCACGAGAATGGGAGCGATCATAGCGCCTCCACTTCTGCCAAATCGTGCCTCGTCTGCTCCAAAACCGCGCGATAGCAGGTAAGGCAGAAACGTCGCGTCGAGGCGAACTTCTTCTGTGGCTGGGGGATGTCGTAGCAGTTCTCGCCCATCGCGATGTCCGCGTGGCAGCGACTGCAGGGCGAACTCCTCTTCGCCACAGCGCTTCGCGGACGGCCCAGCGACGAACCGATCAGGGAAGGCGTCTTACCCTTGGGCATGCTGGAGCTTCTTGATCTCGCGCACGAGCGCGTTCAGGATCTCGGGCATAAGCGTCATCGCCGACTCGAACTCGTCGGTAGTCCACTCCTGGCGCTTCCTCTTGCCGTTTGCGATCCTCTTGGCGAGTCCTTCGTTGACCATCTGAAAGGCGGCCACGAAGTTGTTGGTCGCCCCAATGCTCGGCTTCAGTTTGTAGGGCAGTTCGGCCCCGGCTGGCTGGAGATCAGTCCGGTTAAGCAGGAGCTTTGCCGTTCGCTTCGCCTCCTCGTTAAGAAGCCGCTTGGCTTCTTGCCAGCGCTTTGCCGGGAGGACGCTGAATGGTTGGGCGGCCGCCGTCGTGCGAGGACCCGACGAAACCCGGCTCTTCTTGAGCATCTCCGCCGCGAGCGCGGGGTCGAGGCCGAGGCTCTCGAGCTTCTTCTCGAGGTCCCGAACGATGTCCGCGTCTTCGGCACTCGCGAAGTCTTCCTCGAACAGCGAGTCGACGATCTCGCGGTTCACCACCATGTCCTCGTGCAGCTTCATCCGGGCGTCGCCATTGAGCACCTGCCGCGGCAGTTCCGGCTCGGCTCCGCCGGTCACATCCTCCCAGAACTTCTGGTCATCGTTCTCGAAGAGCTTGAACTTCTTGAGCTGCTCGTCGAGGTTCATGCCGATGTGCGTGACGATGTGGCCGTAGTTGTCCGGGTGCATTGGATCGTTCTGCACGACGACCCGGAGGATGCGCCCGATGAACTGGATGTACGGCGCGAGCGTGCGGAACGGGCGGAAGATGGCGGCGACGCTCAGCTTCGGATGGTCGAAGCCTTCTCCGAGCATCTGAACCTGGATGATGCAGTCGAGGACACCGCTCCGCAGGCTTTGGAGCACACCCCTTTGCTCGTCGTCATCCTGCTTGCTGTGGATGATCGCCGTCTCGTAGCCGCGCTCCTGGTACATGGATCGGATCCTCTGGGCATGACGGATCGAGCAGGCGACGGCGATGAGCTGATGCTTTGTCCCAGACAAGCGGAGGTTTTCGAGTTTCTCGAGGCTGTTGTCGACGATGCTGATGTTGCACGCGTCTGACAACGCGACGCCGCGGCTGAACCACTCCTCGTCCTTCATTGCGAGGACCTCGTCGAGGCTGAAGGTTCGCTCCATCTTGTCGACGGTGAACGTGAGCTCCGTGGGTGCCACGTAGCTAGCCCGGAGCTTTTTGATGAAGCCCTTGATGCTGGCGCTCTTAAAGGGGTAGCGAAAGACGAGGGTGCCCTCGATCTCCTGGCGGTCGCTTCGGAATGGAGTGGCGGTCATGTTGACGATCTTCGCGCCCGGGAACTTCTTGAAGACCTTCTTCCAGCTCGCCGCGGCGCCGTGGTGTGCTTCGTCGACGATGATGAGATCGAAGAAGTCGTCGGAGAACCGGTTGAGCCACTTGTCGGTGTTCGTCGAGAGCTGCTGGATATTGGTCAGGACGATGTGCGACTTCTCGCAGACCGAGACGTTGCCGTCCTCGAGCGTCGTGACGTAGGGGCCGTGCGCCATGTCGACGTCCTGCAGCACCAACATCCGACGCCAGAAGCACTTCTGCTTGTTCGTGATGTCGAAGGACTTGAGTAGTTCGTCCTTGATCGTCAGGTTCGGCGCGATGACGAGGACCCGACCGCGAGCGATGCCGAAAGGGAGGATCGCGGCGAGGCCCGACTTGCCGCACCCTACCGGGAGCTGAACGATTGCCGTCGTATCCCCGCGCCGAAACGACTCGGCGACCGCCGCGTAGGCGTCGCGTTGTGGGTCGCGGAGGTTCGTGTTGCCCTCTATCTCGAACGGCGTGTCGATGAAGAAGTCCTTCATGTTGCGGCCACCCTTGAGCCAAGCTGCCAGGGTGTCCTTCTCGTAGGCCCACTTCTTCCCCGTGCGGCTCGCGGGGATGCGCCCCTCGCGCGTAAGCGCGTAGAGCCTCGTGCGGCCCATCCTCAGGAACGCGGCGGCTTCGTCGACGTTGAGCCATCGGTCAGACATGACATACTGGTACTAAACGACACCAAACGATGTCAACGTGAAAGACGGCGGCGTCGCTCAGACGTGGCCAAACGTGCCGGCGGCGCTGATGGCGGGGGTGCCGTCCACGACATGGGCGGCGCGGCGAAGCCGCCACCCCCGCCGTCCCCGCGCCCGACGCCAGCACCGGCGGGGAACGGCGGAAAGGCGTAGACCGAGTCAGGTCGCGTTCGTCGCAAGGCTCGGAAATCGGCCAGGTCCGCGCTCCCGCATCGTGGTACAGCGTGCCAGGCGCCCCCGCGCAACTAAGACGTACCACGATAACTCCGGTTCACATGAAGCCCCTCCCGCACGGAGGGGTTTCGCGTTTGTGCGGCGCCGCCCGTGCGGCGGTGAGGCGACCAGGGTAGCCGGACCACGCGTCGAGCGCGTCCGAAGTACCCTCGCGTGACGTGACGGGGGGTCGCGGTGCACCGCCAGAGAGGTGATCGGGCCCTCCGAACAGGGATCCGTACCACGATGCACCCCTCTTCGAGAGAGGGGGCCTACGAGCTCATCACGTGGCGAACCATTTCATCGTCGATCAGGTGGCGGATGCTCGCCTCCGGCAGGGCCTTGCCCTCGAACACGCGGTCCACGACCTTGAGGGCGCCGCGCAACTCTTGGCGTTCGCCCGCCGCGCGCGCCGCGACGACGGTGGCGACGGAGCTTTCGTCGAGCTTCTGGATGTTCGCGCGAACTGCCGCGACCGCGGCGCCCTTTCTGCTTCGGCCGTTCCGCCAGAACGCGTCGTGGAGGGCCGAAGGGTCTGAAGCTTGGCGTCGGATCTCTTCGCGTACGCGCGCCAACGCTGGCCGGAGCACCTTCACCATCGCGCGCTCGACGCGATCGCGTGCATGGACGTCATGCAAAAGATCGAGCTCGCGTGCAACAGTGGACGCAAGCCCTTCGCGAATCCGCGGCAGCTCCCCGTCGTAGGTGCGCCGCTCGGTGGCGCTGGCCAAGGTGATCTTCTTCTGCAGCGCGCCTTGGCGGACGATGAGCTTCACGACGACGTCGCACGCGGCGAGGAACCGGACCTCGGCCTTGAACGCCGGAGATCGTTCCAGGATGTCGCACGCGCTGGCCCGCCCTCGAGTGGTCCGCACGTCGAGTATGAATGTTCTTTGCGCTGTCGCTGCGCGCCTTGCTGCCTTCATGGTTCCTCTCAGGGGCTCTTCTTGCGCCGATCGGGTGGCTTCGGAATCGTGACGTGGAAGGGCATCGCGACGGGCGAATCGCCGGTGCGCTCGCCGAGCTCGCCACTGATGACGGCGGCCAGGGGCAAGAGGGTCGCCTTCGCGACGTAACCCCCGTCCTCGCTCGGATGCATTTCGATCCGCCCGTCCTCGAACAGGCCGCGCAGCGCTTCGCGTGCGCGAACCGGATCGGCCACGAGCACCTTCTCCAGATCGCGTGCGCGTTCGACGAGCGCTTCGGGGGTCGGCAGGCGTACGGGCGACTTGAGCGTGCGCTTGGCTTCGTCGATCGCGGCCGTATCAATTCGCGCTTGCGCCTCAAGATCGCGGAGCGTCTCGCGCACGTACTTGGAGTCATCGCCGTCGGCGATGACGCGCTCGACCTCCGCCTTGATCACGCCGTCGTTCGCGAGCCATCCGTTCTCCGCGGTGTCGGAGCGGAACCGCTCCTCGACATAGAGGAAGCCGGCGAGGACGTTCGTCTCGTACTCGGTGAGCTTGAAATCACCGGTAACATAGCCCTGGCTTTCAAATAGCCTGTGTAGTCGCCGAACGATCGCGTTGGCGTCGCGGACAGGTTTGAGCGCGACTACTCCGACAAACACTCTGACCATCGAGTCCTCCTTCAAGCTGTCATGATGAGCGCCGCGCTTCGCTGCCGCGCGTGGAGGGGCGGGAAGAGTCGAACTTCTGGACCTCCCGACGACGAGGCCGCCCCTGGTAGTCGAGCTACCGGCTGATCAAAGCGTCGTAGTCGATGTTCTCCGGCATGCCGCTCGACGCTTCATCGTCGGGATGAAAATGCACCTGCGCGGGTAGTCGCGGACGGATCGGCCGTAGGATGGTCGGTAGCGCGAGGTGCGGCTGGTGATGAACGCCTTGATCTTCTCAAGCTCTGTTCGCGCGGTCGCCGCAAGCTCGCCGAGCTCGACGATCCACTTGCCTTCTAGGAGCTTCTCGCATTCCGCGGCCCCGACGTCCCGGATCTGGTCCGTGTAGAAGTCGAGCGACATCGCGAGCTCCTGGATGGCCGTGGACTTACCGGTGCGCTGGGGCCCCTCGAGCACCAAGACGTAATCGACCTGGCATCCCGGGTCGAAGATGCGTGCGACCGCCGACACCAACCAACAAGCTCCGGCCTTCCGGGCGTACGCCGTGTCGGGGACGCCGAGGTAGGCATGCAGCCACGCTTCGACTCTCGGAATGCCATCCCATCTCAGCCCCGCGAGTCGTCGCTGGATCGGGCAGAACTCTCGGCGGTGCGCCGCGAGGGCGACGACTGCGCGGACCTTTTGAAATGCGAAATCGAAGTGCCAGGTGCGATGCAGCCAGACCGCCAACGAAACGTCATCCTCAAGCGCTCGCGTCGTCGCAAGCGGACGGGGTGAACGCGAGGAGCGTCGTCTTGGGGGAGTGGCTCTCGCAGATCGCGGGCGCAGCGCCATGAACTCCCAAGAGTAGGAGGCAAAAATGTTTCGACTCGCCGTCATCTCGGACGTTCACGCAGACCTGCACGCCTTGACCGATGCGCTGTTGCAAATCGATCGCCTCCGCTGCGACGCCATCGTCTGCGCTGGGGATCTCGTCGACTTTGGCCTGTTTCCGGACGAGACCCTCTCGCTGCTCGCCGAGCGCCGAATACCGACGGCACGCGGCAACCATGATCGGTGGGCCGTCGAGCGCCGCGCCAGTCAAGGCGGTGGATGGGAGCTCTCCAAGGGCTCGCGTCGGTTCCTGGCCGCGCTCCCGCCGTCGTACTCGCTCGAACGCGAGGGCGTTCGCGTCGCCGTCCATCACGCGTCACCACGCGGGGACATGGACGGGATCCATCCGCAACAGATCGACTTCGAGCTCGCTGCGGCCCATCTGCATCAGGCGGCAGCGGACATCGTGCTCGTCGGGCACACTCACATTGCGTTCGCGCTCGACGTCGAAGGTGTCGGAGTCATCGCAAACCCCGCCGCGCTGCTTCGCGATCCCGCAGACGGAGCGGAGAATCCACCTGCGACCGGAACCTTCGGCATCCTCGAACTCCCAAGCCGGCGCTTCTCGGTACATCGTGCGAACGATGGAGAGGAGGCCGAGATCATCCGTCGCACGCTCGGTCGATAGATTCGCAAACTCGGGCGCGCGGAACGTACCGCGAGGAGATGTTCCAGTGCATCCTCCCGCAAATCGTCCTTGCGATGATCGGCCCCGCCGCGTCGATCGCGCCGCCGTCTCCGCGAGCGGCGGGAGCCATGGCCTTCGAGCCGGTAACTCGTGAAGAGCGGCTCGGTGCCTGCGTTGCCGCGACCAAGATCGCCCCCGCGACGCTAGCCGCGTCGTGGCCCTCGCTCATTGGGCAACGCGTGATCGTCGACGGTGTCGCCGTGGAGCGCGCGATCGACTTCACCGAGGTGGTGGCCGTTGCGGGAGGTGTTCGATTCGCCGTGCTCTTGTCGCCCGGCCAGCAGTGGGCGGGACGTTTGCGACGTACCTTCACGATCGTCGGATCGGTGCGCGTGCCATTGCGCGGTCGCGTCGTCCTTCCTGAGTTGCTCCTCGAACCCGAAGGGGTCTGCGGCACGTGAGCGAGCACCTGCCGATCGCCAGCATAGGCACCTGCATCGGGTGCAACCGGTTCGGTCGGGTCGACCGCGGCGTCTGCGCGGACTGCCTTCGTCCGCCCCGCGGACGTCGCTGGGCCGAGATGTCGCGCCGTTGCCGCGAAGATCCGGAGTTCGCGCTCGCCGTGCTTGCAAGAATTACGACGGAGCGTGGAAAGGCCATGTTCATCAGCTTCATTCGTACATGCGCCCATCCCTCGATTGCGCGCGCGGTTGATGATGCGTGACCGGCGTCGAGATGGGCCGCGTGTGCACGATGCAGCTGTCGCGATCGCGGTCGACGGCACGGTGCTCCTAAACGTCGCCCGCCTCGAAGCGAGCGAAGAGGTGCGCATCGTATTGCGGCGCGCACTCGAGGAGCGCGGCCAGCTATTCATCGGAGTAGCGGCCACGCCTCGCGAAGCTGCTCGGATACTCGGCGGTCTCGCCGACGGGGTGGAGGATGCGACCTCGCACGTCATCGGCGCGAGGCGCGCGCGCAAGCGGCGCGGCGATCACGTTAGCGCACGTCTTCGAACAGCTCCGAGAGGGAGACCTTGAGGCACCGTGCGATCCCGAGGAGCGACGCGACGGTGACGTTCACTCGCCCGCCCTCGATTGCCTGGAGATGCTTCGGATCGAGCTTTGCTCGGTGGGCCGCTTCCTCTTGGGAGAGCTCCCGCTCGTTGCGGAGCTTCTGGACGCGCGTGCCAAGGCTCCTGAGCGCGACAGCGACGGCGGGCGACCTGCGCGCCTTCGACTTGTATGTGCGCGTGGGATGCGGCTTCGGCACGAGCCGCAGCGTCGCGCCTACCGGACTAGTCAACCACCGGACTAGTCCGGTAAACTGACCAGGCTCGGACGAGGAGGGGATCCGTGAGAGGACGCACGCGCGCAGAGGTTGCCGAGGAGAATCGCAACGTGGCGATCGTCACAATCGCGATCGTTGTCGTCCTGTTCTCCGTCTTCTTCGTCTCACCGGGGATGATGATCCTGACGTTTGCGATCCGGCCGTTCCTTCACCTCGATCGCGCGCAGATGTGGATCTTCAGCGTCGTCGCGAGCGCAGCAACGTACGCGGGGCTTCGCTTCGGGATCGGTGGCGATCGTCCGCACGGCAAGTACTACTTCGGTCTCTGCGCCCTCTCGATCTTCGCGTTCGCCGCCGCGAAGTTCGGCTTCCACGCCGTCTGGCCCGATCGCATGTGGGACCTCTTCGCGAGGACGGACGTGCAGTGAGTCAGCCGCTCGAGACGCGCTGTCCGACGTGCGGCGCCGACCTTCCGATCACGCCCGGTAGCCGTGTCGCGACATGCAAGTTCTGCCAGAAGGAGTTCTTTCTCAACGACGATGACGAACGGGTCGAAGGCGATGACGAGGATGATGCGGGGGAGGAGACACGCAGGCGTCCTTCCGTTCAGCAGACGATTCTGCTCGGCGCCGTGTTGGTGCTCGTCGTGCTCTCGATCGCAGGCTTCGGGCGATGGACGGGGTCGTCGAGCACATCCCTCGCCGCCATGCCCTCGCGGTCGTCGACGCCTCCGCCGACGGCGGACCAGCAGGTCGCGCCCTCCGCTCAGACCCCAGCGTCGACGCCCGCCACGTCCACAGGAGTGATCCCGTCAAAGGGTGCGCCGTCCGGCTCCGGCGGGAGCGCTAAGTCAGCAACCTCGAGGACAAATCGGGCTATCGAATGCGACATGGGCTGCATCAAAGGGACGGACCCCGGCGGGAACCCCATCTGGATCGGCGGGAACGGCGGCGCGGGTCTGCCGTGCTGCGGCGAGCTCGCCGAGGCGAAGGCAGCGAAGCCGCCTACTACCGCCGCGTGCGACAGCACGTGCTGGTACAACGGCCGGTGCCAAATCCTGATGTCGGGGTCGAGTGGGTTGCCATGCTGCAAGCCGATCAAGGACGAGTTCGGCTGCTCCTCCAAGTAGCACGCGCATCCGGCAGCTCGCGCTCGTGACCCAGTACGCGGCGCGTGGACAGGCGCAATCGCAGCCCGGCAGAGCAGACCATCATCCCGGGCCCACCGGACGAATCGAGCTGCCCGAACACGCCGACGTCGGTGCCGTCATCGCGCGTGGCAGCTCTTCATGACGCGTTCGTGAGCCTGCTCGCTCACGAGGTCACGCTCGCTTTCGAGCGTAACGACGCATGCGCGTTCGGGCACGCGCTCCTGGCACTCACGGAGGCGGCCCGAAGTCGGCGACGACGCCCATGACGCGAACGGGCTCGCCCGTGTGTCGATCGACTGAGGCCATTCATTGTCGCGAGGACCCAGCGCGAAAATGTGCATGAACTTTCCCGATCAAAAAAATATGTCCTTGAGCGTAAATTCCCTAATGTCCATAGATTATATGGATATATGGATAGGTAACGGCGCTGTGGAAGCGCGCCAGTCTTTGCTCGTGCCTATCTCACTACGAAGCCATGGTGTTCGCGGCGATCGCAAGACGACCGAGTTCTCCAAGGTCAACGAGTTGGCCTTCAAAGTCGGCGATCTCCAGTACGTCGCCGGCCTGATGGATTGCCTTCACGAGGCGCGCACGCAGTGATTCGATCCTGCGCAGCGCGATCGGACGCGCGTTGGCGGACTTCACCTGGTTTATCACCTTGGCTGTCTGCGGGTCCCGGCTCATCAAGTCCTTCGCCTTTGCGATGAGCTTGGTTAGCCGTGGCACAACGCCCTTCACTCTTTGAGCACGAACCCCATTCGCTTGGCCGCGCAGCGATTCGAGCGTGGATAACGCGGTCGTTCTGGTTGTTCCGTCAGCAAAGCGAACCGTGACTTGTCGTCGAACTGCGCGGCGGCATGGACCAGTACTGACCCGCACTGCCACGAGCTCGGCGGCGGCAAGAGGCTCAAGAGGGAACTCGTCGTTCATGGGTGGCTCGTCATGGCCATCACGATCTCGTCGCGCAGGCGCGCGGCATGGATGGGTAGCAAGGTCCGCAAAGCGAGTTCACCGGATCTCTTGAGGCACTCTCAGAGAACCGGGTCGTTTGGGACAGCAGCCTCCAGCACACCGACGATGAGGTCTTCGAACACCAATCCTCCCGGCTCGGCAGCAGTTACGCTCTCGCCGCTCGTGGTGATGGAATGGTCCTTAGCCACGGTGACGAGAAAGAATGGCGCCGTGAAATTGCGGCCGGCCAGGTCGAATCCGTAGTCGCCAGGCCCGGTCCACTTGTCGACGGCTTGGACCGAGAGCTCGGACAATTGCCTCTGAGCCTCCTCGTTACTCGTATCCATGAGATACCTCCTTTAAGACCGTACAGTCGGAGGCATCACGTCCGGCAGCGCCCGGCCGGCAACGTCAGCGAGTCTTTCAAAGACCAGTTTCGAGGCGTCGTAGGTAGGTCACGGTTCTACGTGGGTGCACGTAGAAGCCGTTGAGATATCCCATGAACACTTCGGAGATTGCCGAGCAGTCCTCGTGAGGACGTCCTCCGCAAACGAGATGGTCATTGCCGTTACGGAGGTCATCTTCCCGTGCCCATGTCGTGCACGCCTTCACTCGAAAAGGCACAAGGAACGGCGGCGTCGAGTTGATGGCGTTCTCGAACTCGAAGGCGGCGGTCGGATCGCGATCCCCGCACTCGAAGAGGTCGTAGGTGTTGCGCTCCACGAATCGAACCGGCGTCGCCGTGAGGCCGATCTCGAGCGCGTCGAAGTAGCGGAACAACGTCCGGAACTTCTTGTAGATGCTGCGATGCGATTCGTCGGCGATGATCAGGTCAAAGAAGCCGACGTCGAAGTCCTCGAAGCACTTCATCATCGCCGGGTACGTGGCGAGGTAGATCCGCTTATCGCGATCCTGCGAAGTGGAACTGTCAACGACAACTCGGGGTTCGCCCGGCATGAACTCTTTGAAGACTCGGTCAGCTTGCTTGCGGAGCTCTCGCCGATCGCAGAGAAAGAGGATGCGCTTCGCCCATCCGGCGCGCATCAGCGTGTCGCATAGTGAAACCGCAACGCGCGTTTTGCCGGTGCCCGTCGCCTGCACGAGGAGCGCCTTGCGAAACTTGTTCGAGAACCGCTCGCCGACGCGCTTCACGGCCTCGAGCTGGTACATGCGATTGGCGATGGCGAGGTTCGGCTCGACGTTCGCGAGCGCCTTTTTGTTCGTGCGTTGGTGCACCAGGTACTCGAGGCTGTCCTTCGAGTAGAAGCCGTAGACTTTGCGGTACGGATAGCCTTGGACGTCGTCCCACAAGAAGATGTCAACGCCGTTCGTGAAGAAGATCACGGGGCGCACGCCCGTCTCTTTCTCGAGGCACGTGGCGTACATGCGGGCTTGCTCGCCACCGACTCGGGCGTCCTTGGCGGTCTTCTTCGCTTCGATCACGGCCAGCGGTTTGCCGTCGTCTCCGTAGAGAACATAGTCGGCGAAGCCGGCACCCGATTCGGTCGGCATCGTGAAGAGCTGCACCTCTTGCCGGACTTCGTCAGTGTTCCTGCCTCGCGCACCGACGTCCCAGCCCGCTTCGAGGAGCGCTTGGTCGATGAGACGGTGACGGGTCGTCTCCTCGTTGAACTGAAGGACCGAGGCGACCTTCTGGCCCTCCTCCTTGAGCTTCTCGAGCTCCGTCTCGTGCACTTCGGCGGCACGCTCTGCTTCGAGCCGCTTCTTCGTTTCCTCTTCGAGAGCGGCAAGAATGGACTCGTACTTTGCTTCGGCGAGACGCAGCTTTTCGAGTGCCTCCTTCGCCTTGCCGTTGGTAGCCGTGTCGGCAGCGGGCGCCGCATACGTCGGCGTGTCTGCGCGCTTGCCGCCATCGACTTGAAGGTAGAACCAGCGGGCGATGTCGAAGAGCTGGTAGAGGCAATCGAGCGAGAGATCGCTTTGGATCGGCCGACGCGGATGTGCCGCGAGGTTGCCAGCCTTCCGCACCGCATGGAGCTTGTTCTGCACGACGTCGGGCACCGACTGACGGAACGGCTCCGCGTTCATCAGATCGTTCAAGTTGTCGCTGAACGGAGGACGAAGCCGGTAGGTCTCGTAGATCGCCGTGACCACGTGCTCAACGAAGCCGCGCTGCTTGAGGAGCGAGCTCGCAGGATCGGAGTGGACGTACTTCTCAGCGAAGCCAGCCAGGTCGGCGAGGACGGCCCGCTTCGCACGCAGGAACTCGAAGTTCTGCGACTTCATGAAGGGGACCTCGTCGTGCTGCATGTCCCCTGGTTGAGCACGGACCGTTCCATCACGCCTCCACCCCGTATTTCCGAAGCCAGTTGGTCAGCGTTTGGTAGTTCGAGAAGCCGACGAGCGAGGCCGCCTTCGTCTTGTTCCCCTCCGCCTCCTCCAGCGCGCGCCCAAGGTAGTGGCGCGCCACTTCGGCGAGAGACTCCTGCAGTCGGAAGCCCTTTCCCAGCGGTCGATGCAGCACGGCAGCCCTCTTTTCAGTGGACGGCGAGACGAGCGCTTCCTGCACGTCGGCCTCGCCGATCGTCGCGCCCTTCGACCAGACGAAGGCTCGAAGGAGGGTCGCCTGGAGCTCGCGGACGTTGCCGGCCCATGGGTGCCGTAGCAGAAGACTCTTTGCGGCCGGAGAAAGTTTCTTGTGCCCCGCGCTAGCAGCGCCCCCCTCGGAGTTCAGCCTCTCGAGATGGCTCTCGATCAGCAAGAGGAGGTCGCCCTCGCGCTCGCGGAGCGGCGGGGTTTTGAGGAGGAGAACGGCGAGGCGGAAATACAGATCCTCTCGGAAGCGCGCCGCTGATACTTCCTCGAGAAGGTCGCGATTGGTCGCAGCGATGATCCGCACATCGACCGCGATCTCCTTCGAGGATCCTACGCGGACGATCGACTTCTCCTGCAGGGCGCGGAGCAACTTCACCTGCGCGCCGAGGGGGAGCTCGCCGACCTCGTCGAGGAACAGCGTGCCGCCGTTCGCCTGCTCGAAATGCCCTTCGCGGTCGGCGGTGGCGCCCGTGAACGCGCCCCGGACGTGACCGAAGAACTCCGACTCGACGAGCTCTTTGGGGATCGCGCCACAGTTCACGACAACGAAGCGCTTCGACGCTCGCGGGCTGGCCTTGTGAATGGCAGCCGCCAGAAGCTCCTTGCCCGTACCGGACTCGCCCTCGATGAGGATCGGCGCGGAGTAGGGAGCGGACCGCTTCGCGCGGGACAGGAGCCGTTTCATCGCGTCGCTTCGGTGGAGGATGTCCGTGAAGCCGGGTTCCTCCGGGCGCAGCCCGTCGCTCATCTTCTCGAGTTCTGCATCGGCCTGGCGCACGAGCGACGGGATGAACTCCGCGGCGATCTCGAACGGTACGTTCGCCGTCTCAACGCCGGCCTCCTTCGACGACTGAAGGAGCTCCGCGCCATGGCGCGTCGAGACGAGAATCCAGACGGTCGCCATGGCAGGGGTGCCTGGGCTCAGATGGAACGTCAGTTTGGCCTTTGCGCCATGCTTCTCGACGGCCCACGCGACGGCGCTTGCCACGACACGATAGATGTCCGTGTAGTCCGTCGGCGTTCGGAGCTTCTCGTGTCGGAGGACAACACTTGCGGGGGTCCTCTTTTTCAGCCACGCCTCGTACTCGGTGGACTCCCCCTTCGGATAGTTAGAGAGGAGCACGACGTGGTCGAAAGACCGGGCCGCGACGGCCTGAGCGACCGGGCCGACGCCTGCGGAGGCTTCGTTCCGCGACGCCTTGAGGTCGGTCGCGCCAATCCACGTGAGCAGCACCTTCGGCATCCGCCGGGCAGCATAACAAGTCTTCTGGCTCGCAGAAGAGGTTTTACAGCGCCAAGCGCGGGTCCGAGGAAAATCCGCCTCATTTGCCCCCGGTGCCTGTCGCGTTGCTTTCTCCTCGGCGATGGAACGGGACATGAAGTACCCGTCTCCATGAACACGCAAGCCCCTCTCACGGTCGTCGTCGACGCGGACGCCGACGCCGTCGAAGCTCACATCCACGACCACCGCGCCGACTCGCTCGCCGTCTTCGCACCCCGAGCTCCCCAGCTCCCCGATGGCGGTGCTCAAGAACACGCTCTCGACGCTCCTGCAACAGCACGTGAAGACGCAGCAGGAGTCCATGGCCCTCCTGCACGAGCGGCAAGCGAAGTTCGAGCAGGACGTGCGCGAGTCGCTCGTGCGCCTCGAGGAGCGCAAGCGGGGCGACGCCAAGTCGACGCGCGGCGGTTACACGTACGAGGACGCCGTTCTCCGGTTCGTGCAACGCGCGGTTCAGGGCGCGCCCATCGAGGTGAACACGACTGCGAACACGGTCGGCGCGAAGCCGGCCTGCAAGAAGGGCGATCAGGTCCTGCGCTTCACCGCAGAGAGCGCGTATGCCGGAGGCGCGCTCGTCGTCGAGGCCAAGCGGGACAGCTCTTACACGGTCCGCGCGGCCCTCGAGGAACTCGAGCTCGACCTCCTGCTCCGCAAGGCGAAGTCGACGCTCAAAGCGCTCGACGTCGAGCTGACGGAGGCCGAGGAGGCGAAGTCGGCGCCGGTGATGTTGCCCGCTGGCTCGCTGGTGCAGGCGCGGGCGGCGATAGAAGCGCAGTGCCCGAGTGAGGACGCGATTCGGAAGATTGCATAGCACCCATCGACCCGATGGCTGGCTCGTTGGACCCACGCCGGTAGATGTTCTTCTGCAAGACGTATCGGGCGGCATGTCGATCCGCCTCCTCAAGCCGGTCAGCAAGACGTCCCAGCGCATCCTCGAGACACTCGTCGACGGCCTCGACGTCGGCGACTCGAAGAAGGTCGAGAACAGCGGCGCCTTCATGGCCGTTCACGTTCAGGCGCTCCAGCGCACGGGCGCGGGCATCCTCTTCTCGGTGGCACACTACTTCGAGTCGAACGGCGATCTGGTCCCGGACCCCGACATCGTCTTCGTCCGTCGCGCCGACGGCTCGTTCTGCCCGACCTCGTTTCAGAACAGCCTGGTCTTCAACCAACCCGTGCGCTGGCTCGGGGATGGGACGATCGAGGTCGACGCGCGCGAGCAGGCGAGCATCGCCAGCGTCGCGAACACTCTGCTCAAGAATATCGCCGAGCAGCAGGGGATCGGGGATGCGCGATGACCTCCGCAAAGCCCTCGGTGGGATATCCGTTCGTCACGAAGCGGCAGGTGATCGAGCGCCTTGGCCGCGATCCCTCCTTCGTTCGGGAGTGCATCGAGATCCTCCATCGTCGATACCTCGAACGCGACCGTGTCAACTCGCCGGCGGGCTGGATGTCGAGCCACCGGAAGCTCGGCGAAGAGCTCCATGCACGGCTCACGGCCACCGACTGCTCCGACGCCGACATCGCTCGCGCTGCGGCGCTCGCGAAACGATATGCGAAGCAGCTGACGAAGGTCCTACGGGACGAGCAGATCGCGCGCGACCCGCGCCTCGGACTCGCCGCTGCCGTCTTCGGGGTGCGACCGGCCGACGAGGCCGACGACGGAGACGACCCATACGCCGACCGCGGTGAGAGCCCGGAGGAGGGTGACGGCGACGATGCGCCTCCGATGGACCATGGGCCCGGGCCGACCACCACGGAGCTCGACCCCGACTCACCGCTCGCGGTGCCCCCCGGACTCGCTGTTGGTGACGTCGCCATGGAGACCCCGCCGGTCCGACGGCGAGGACGGCCGAAGGGCAGTAAGAACAAGGCGAAGGCAGACGCACCGCGAAAGACGAGCAAGCGTCGGCGCGGGGGGAAGTAGCTGTTCGAGGATCGGTTTGAACGTCGAGGGGTGGTCACCAAGTGCGGAGCGGGACAGCCTCCGCACGCGTCGGGAGCTCCCGAGAACGCCTTCGCGACTCGATCGCCGGCTTCGAGGGCCCGCGGGCTCATATTCCCCTCATGTTCCGGCCTGTCAGACGCCATCTGACACGACGGCGGCACCCGCGCCCGGCACTCAAACGCGGCGGTGAACACACTCCGCGGGGCGCGCGCGGGTCCGTCCGAGGACGGCGTACGGCGGGATGTTCCAGCGAGTCGCGTGGACCGCGAGTTGGCGGACGAGGTCAGCGTGGATCTCTACGGCCACGGCTCGCAAGACCGAGGCGGCGACCGCGGCGAGTTCGGCCCGTAGCTGTCGCATTGACCCGATAAGGCCATCGACGCAAAGGGCTGCGCCGGTCTCCGTCGAGATGTCGTCAATGACGCGTTCATTGGGTTCGCCGAGCACCAAGGCGCCGCAAGGGCACACGTAGACGGGTTTGATGTCGAGTGAACGGCGCCCGCTGTTCAGGACGAGTCCGACGTGCCGAGGCTCGTGGCGGTCTCGTCGCAGGCAGATGCGCATCCCGAAGCTGCACGCGTGAAGATCGCCGGTGGCGCACGCGCGCAGCACTTCGTTCCAAGGGGCGGTTGAAGAAACGTTCGGAGGCATACCGCCCGAATCCATAGGAAGTCGAACACTCTCCAGACTGCGTCGCCACTTACGGATAGCTCGCGGGGGTGTCCGCTGGAGGCTTGCCGGGCGACGCCATCGCGTGGATGGCGCGCAACGAGAACGGCCGCTGGTTCCGACTGAGGATTCCACGCCGAACCGCTTCGCGCAGACTCTCGCGATACGAGAGCCCGGCCGCGCGCATCGCGCGAAGCTCCACGAGAGCGGCGTGCTCGTTCGGATTCTCTTCGAGTGTGCGCGCGTCTTCGCGTAGCTGGAATCCATACGGCACGGCGCCGACACGCTCTCCGCGTGCCTTCTTCACGGCAAGTGCGGACCGCGTTCGACCGCGGATCAACGCCCGCTCGTACGCGGCGGCGGCATCGAGGATCGTCCGCATGAACGCGTCCGCTGGCGTCTCGCCGTTGCCGACGCCGTCGGCACAGACGACGCGCGCGCCGCCATGGTCCACGGCACGCTCGATCGTCGCCGCCACGTACACGTCGCGCGCGAGCCGGTCTCGCTTGGCCACGATGAGCACCCCAGCTCCGAGAAGCCGGAGCTCGGCGAGGGCGGCGACGAGACCGGGACGGTCATCGAGATCGCTGCCGCCGGACACTCCGGGATCCGCGTGCCAGGCGGCGACCTGCACGCCGCTCGCAGCTGCCCATGTCTCGATGGACCTGCGCTGCGCCTCCGGACCGAGGTGCTGGTCGGTGGTAGATACCCGTAGGTACGCAACCGCCTTCGAAGGGTCCCCTCGCCGCCGGCTCTGACGCGTTCGCACGTCGCCAGATACTGCTGCGAGACCCCGATCTCCGTTTCGCAGCCCCTCGGTGGCGAAACGCTTGACCGGCGACGGTAATCTCGGCGCACACTCTTCGGAGGACGTATCCGCGAACCATGTACCTCGACGAAGACGAGCTGGAGAAACTCGCCGGCAAAATGCCGCACGACGTGTGGGCTTCGATCGACCACGTTCGAAGTGCCATCGCGGATGGCTATTATCTCGTCGAAACAGAGGCCGAAGCTGACGGTCTTCCGTGGGCGCTGTTTCGCGCCTATTGCCGCGCAACGAAGCAGCCCGAGATCTCTGGGAACGTCGAGTCGCGCGTGATGAACGTCGCGCTGTCCGAGGATATGCAAGACGATTTCGAGGCGTTGCATGCTGCCCTCGAAGCCGCAGTGCGTGCGAACCGAGGTGCGTCGCACGTCCTCTCGCGCAATACCGGGGTAGTTCACATTGACGAGCAACTCTCCGGAGGATTTGAATGGGATGCGCGCGAAAAGAAACGTCTCACTTATCGTATGGTGCGCGTACTCGAGGCGGTACGCGACGTCGCCAAGACTAGGGAGCTCTTCGAGGAGTCGCTCGTGGTGCCCCGGCTGGTGACCGATTCGTAGACGTTCATCCGCCTCGCTTTTGGGAACTCGACGAGAACATATTGGGCAGCGGTGCGTACCGAGAGCAGGTCGAGCGGTGAAGCGGCGAGTGCTCAGCACGAGGCGCTCTTGCAGACTACCTATCCCCTATGGACCCATATGGATGGGTCGTTTCGCGGGAGACTATTTCGTGATCGCGAAGGTGCATGCACAGTCTTGCGCCGGGTCCTCGCCGCGATTGATACCCTCGATCGGGTCGCGCGGAGTCGGGGTCGTGCATCATCACCCCTCATCATGTTCCGGGTCGTGAGCTGCCCTCCGGCATAGGCGAGACCCTCATGGCGAGAGGCCTGCGCGTCGTCACGGCATCCAGCAGCAGCAGCCCTCGGTTCGCGTGAGATCACGCTGTCGCCTGCGCGCGCGCAAGCACGCGCCCCACCGTCGCGGCGGCCCAGCTCCCTCCTCGCTTCGTCGGGTGCCCCTCATCGCGAAGGGCGCGCGCGATCGATCGAAGTGAGCTCCCGCCGCTCCGTAGATGGAGCATTCGGCGGACGGCAGCCATCTCGAGTTCGTCCTCGACGACGACCCTCCGACCATCGCGGTCGATCTCGCCGGTGCGGCGGACGCCCAGCGGTTCGCCGCCGATGAGGACCCCCTCCGACTTAAGGTGCGAAAGCGCATCGCGAGTGCGTTCCGCAGTGGCCTCGCGCTCCCATTGAGCGACGGACGTCAGGACGTTCAAGACGAGGCGGCCGCCGGCCGTCCGCGTGTCGATTGAGTCGGACACGGAGAGCAGAGACCACTTCGACGAGAAGTAGCGGTCGACGAGGTCGCCGAGGTCTCGGACCGACCTGGTAAGCCGGTCCAGTTTTGCAACGAGGATGCCGTCGGCGCCGCCCGCCTCAAGGCGAGCGAGTGCGCGCCCCAGCCCTACGCGGCCGGAGAGGGTCTTCGCCGAGAGCCCAGCGTCCTCCTCGATGCCGACCAGCTCGAGATCCATCGCCAAGGCGTATGCCTGGAGCTTCGCTCGTTGTGCCGCGAGAGACACCCCCTCGTCGACCTGCTCCCTCGAAGACACCCTCACGTAGCCAACGACCCGGGTTCCCATGTCTCGAGTACCTCGTTCAGTGGGTGGCTTCTCGTACCGCGGCATGAACGAGGAGCAAAAGCGCCAGTTGATCGAGCAGACGAACGATCCGACCGCCGTCGACTATGACGCCGATGAGATCGACAAGGATTTCTTCAACAAGGGAACCACCCGACTCGTCTGGAAGGCCCTGATGGAAGAAGGCATCCGCGAGGAGACCGGCAGCCGCGTGGGCAAGACGATTGTTTTCGCCCGCAGGCATCAACGGTCAGTTTCGAACGCCGAGGCACATCATCCGCTTCATGGTGGAGCTCCTCGAGCCCACGCCGACCGAGAGCGTCGGCGATCCCGCGTGCGGCACCGCCGGCTTCCTCGTGGGCGTGATGCAGTACCTGCTCGAGACGCACACGTCCGCGAAGGGGAAGATGAAGGGCGAGAACGGCGAGACGATCTACACGGGCGATCTGCTGGAGCCATACCGCGACCACATTCAGAGCGGCATGTTCCACGGGTTTGCCTTCGACGCGACGATGCTCCGCATTGCATCGATGAACCTGATGCTCCACGGCGTCGACAACCCGGACATCCACTACCAGGACACGCTCTCAAACTCGTTCCCCGAGAAATTCCCGAAGCAGGCGACGGGCGGCTTCGACGTGATCCTCGCGAACCCGCCGTTCAAGGGGAGCCTCGACGAAGGCGACGTGCACCCGACGCTCACGCAGGCGGTGAAGACGAAGAAGACTGAGCTCCTGTTTCTCGCCCTCATCCACCGCATGCTCAAGAAGGGCGGGCGGAGCGCCACGATCGTCCCCGACGGCGTGCTCTTCGGATCGTCGAAGGCGCACGTGGCGTTGCGGGAGATGCTCGTGAAGGACAACCAGCTCGAGGGCGTCATCTCGCTGCCGTCGGGCGTGTTCAAACCGTACGCTGGAGTGTCGACCGCCATCCTCTTGTTCCGAAAGCATGGCAAGACGGACAGCGTCTTCTTCTACGACGTGCAGGCCGACGGCTTCTCGCTCGACGACAAGCGCTCCGAGGCGTCGAAGGAGTACGGGCCGCTCGGGCCGCTGAAGAACAACGATCTCTACGACGCGCTCGAGCACTGGCGGAAGCAGAGCGCCAAGAAGGACACGGACCGCACGGCCAAGCACTTCATGGTGCCGGTGAAGGAGATCGAGGAGAGGGATTTCGATCTCTCGATCAATCGTTACAAGGAAGCGACCCACGACGAGGTGAAGTTCGATCCTCCGAAGAAGATCATCGCGAAGCTCCGTGGGCTTGAGGCGCAGATAGCAGAGGACCTCACGGAGCTGGAGCGGTTGCTGTGACGACGGTCCCTCGCGTTCCGCTCAAGGAGTTGGCCTCGCTCATCACCAAGGGGACGACGCCTAAGACGCTGGGGCTCGCTCATGCCCCATCTGGAATCCCATTTCTTATTGATCACGCCGCTCGGAAAGTGATCCAAACGCCGGTCGGAAACTGATCCACCCAGCATCACGGTCGCGGGTACGCCCGCGAGGAGGATGCTGAGGATGGATCAGGTACATGTGGTGCGGCACAAGGT
>Ga0326727_10006182_pt1 | contig 33121 bp, 29 predicted proteins | sample MB2enrmetagenome_FD_207643 | JGI IMG/M metagenome (GOLD analysis project Ga0326727, IMG submission 207643) | Lab enriched peat soil microbial communities from McLean, Ithaca, NY, United States - MB29MY | ecosystem: Environmental > Terrestrial > Soil > Wetlands > Peat | place: USA: New York...
GCGGAGTTAGGGGCGGCCGTTAGGGCGTGGGTTGCCCTTGGACTTTGCAGGGACTGAGGACTCGAAGGGGTAGAGGGAGGGATCTCATTCATCGGAGCCGAGTTCATCGCTGCTTTCAGAACTTCGATTTCGCGCTGAAGGCGTTGATTTTCCTCTTTGAGAGTTTCATTGTCGGCTCGCAGAAGTCGGTTTTCACGCTCGGTTTGTTGACCGCACGAAGAAACCAGCACGGCCATGAGAAGCACAACGAGTGGCAAGAAGAATTGACGGAGTTTCACTTTCATAATGTTGTAAGAGTTTGATTTCACTTTCAAAAATAGCCTATCTGAGACATCTGCGCGGATTGCGTTTGGTATCATTATTGACAGCGATTCGAGAACTTCTTTTGGATTTCTCCTAAAAGTTATAGTTGCAGGTTATATTTACAGGTTGGGCACATCCTCACGTGCGTTGAATCAATCCGGTTTCCGCATTTCGGGCAAATTAGAATTTTCCAGGTCCGCAAGCCATACAGACAAAGGAGGAGCCCCACAGAAAAGTCGAAGAGGATGAAGATGAGCCAAAGAATAGCAGCCCCTAGCGAGGATTCAGAAGCGCGGGATTCAGGCAGGGATGCCACGTCAAATAAGGTAGCCACGCCAACGATCAGGGCAAAGCCACCAACAACGGAGATAGGAACACCGACGATAAGCAAAAGAATGGGCAAGGGGGAAGGATTTCGGATACGTGGAGGAATCGACGGATCGTCGTAAAAGACAATGGTGGAATGCCATTTGAAGGGGGAAAGATTTCGGAAACGTTGAATAATCGATGGGCGATCAGCAACCGGCATGCCGGGGGGAGCGGCGGGCGATTTAATAGGCGGTTGGACGACCGGGGAGTAGAGGATGAGGTTCTGGGAGCAATGAGGGCACGGAGCATCGCGGCCAACGGCATCAGAAGGAAATTCAACGGATCCGCCGCAAGAGGGGCACTCCATTTTGAAGAATTCGCTCATGGTTTTATCCTCAGCGTGCCCGGTGGCCGAGAACGAGAAAGGGCGTGACTACTCACGCCCCAGAACAGGCACGGACATGCCCACACAGGAACGCTTTCGGCACGCCCGATGCGGGCGTGCTTTCAAGCGCCATCCTGTGTTGAAATTGTCCGTTTCGTTCTGGACGGCGGCCGAAGCTCGCAAATTAGATTTTGGTCAAAGAAGTATTCGCATTCGTGTTTTATTGCGGAACCGGGCGATTCAACCACAAATCCCGCCAAGAGGCAAGGAATTACGGTTTTTCAATTCCGAGTTCCCGCCGTTGAGGGCTTTTGAGCACAAATCGCCAAAAGCCGCGAGGGTTGCTTTCGTTTGGCACCGAAGAAGCCGGACATGACCGCAGGCTCCCAGGCAGACCAGCACCTCCCAGCGATAATGACCGCGCGCAAAACGCCAGTCCCATTTCCCGGCAGCCGCTCCACGAGCCTAAGACGAACCAAATTCTCCAATTGACTAATTTCAACATTTGTCCATTTGCGGACGCCAAACCCCGCTTCGAACCGCACCGACCGCGTCCCAAAACCGCCGTCCCCTGCCCATTCCGCAACGCAAATTCGCATTCCCACGACAGACCTTGACGCCACAGGCATTGAAGGCGACCGTCCCACCAGAAAGCGAAACCGGGCCATCCAGGCACGACACGCCGCAGAGCGAACCACCATCGCCTTGTCACCATTCCAGGTCCAGAAGACGCCGCCCATCCGCCCGCCGAGCGAAGACGGCTTTTAGGGTTCCGTCATGTTCATCCCATCGCCCGCTCGCGCCAGGCCACGTCAGGAGGCGCTCATGTCGCTTGGACGCGAAGCGACGCACGCATTCACCGAAACAGCTTTTCCGGTGGCCGGGACTTTGCTAAAGCGCTTTCAGGGAATCGCCGCCAAGTGTCAATAATCTTACCATTTCGTCTTAGGTAGAAAGTCGTTCCAGTAAAAATTCAGCAGGCCACCGATGCTAGTATGCACCGTGTGCTCCCTCACCATTAAATCCACATCCGCCATAACCCGGTTGTATTTTTCCAGGTTTTCACGCCAGCGCAAGGTCCAGATGCCGCCAAACTCTTTCCAGTCCTGCTCACCACAACGCTGAATCATTTCCTCACGAAGCCGCGCTTCGCTTTCCAAAGCGAGCGGCTTTGGCTTTTCTCTTTCCGCGGCTCCAGCGCAGATATGCATATCTGCTTTAAGAATCTCTTTATCTTCACCTTTGTCTATATCTTCTGTCTTAGGGTTACATTTGGTTACAGGTTTTCCCTCGTAAAATGGCGTGACGCTGGCGTGACGCGCAGTGACGCTCCGTGGCGCTGGCGTGACGGGGCATGACGATTCTGGAGTGACCGCAGGCTTTAAATTCGGCATGTCCAGATTCAACTCCGTTCCCGGTGGACCCGATTTTTTCTTTTCACGGTGACGCCTGGCACGGATTGCCGCGAGTTTCCGTTCCTGTTCGCCAGCTTTTTTCTTCCGCCATTTCCGCACTTTTTCAGTATTATTGAATCGCTGAATTTCCGCCCCGCGCAGGAATTGGTAATGCTCAAAATTTGGAATCCACCATCCCCAGTTCCGGTGTTCGTCAAGCAGGAGAATGCGCCTGCCTTCAAAATCAGGACTTTTGGAAAATGGGTCCGGCTTCTCCAATTCGGTTATGCACCGTTGAACTCTGTCCAAAGGAACGTTTGTCCATCGGGCTATCGCCTCATGGGTCATGTCAACGATTCCTTCCCAATTCGCAAGCTTCAAGAAATCCTCAAACTGAAATCGCACATCGCAGTCTTTTGCGATTGAGGATTGGAATATCGTCTGTTCAACAGTGCTGTAGGTCTTGCCGCTCATTTGTTTCCTTGCGTTTTGCCCAACCCGCTTGTGCTTGTAACAGCCTGCAGGTTGTAGGAGTCATGATTTGTCATTTGATGAATTTGCTTTCACAGCGTTGCGTATCCTCGGAAGATTGTCTCTCACCCATGAATCCAAAGCCAACCTGGCAAATTGCGGGTCGGTCGGATTGCAAAGAACCGCGCACTCCGCCGGCATCGCAAGGAGCCTGGCCCGCAATGGCATGACTAGCTCGTTGAACATCTTGTCGAATTGGTCGCCCGTGAAGATTTGTTCCCGTTCAAGCCTGAGTTTGTTTTCCAAAAGCTCCGCCCGTGCGTTCGCTTCCCTCGCCTGAGCGGCTTCTTTGTCGCCCGTCCATGCGCGGAAGATTTGACCGATTGTAAATTTGTGGGCTTGTCTGATTTCAACACCGGACTGGATAAGGCGTTTCCTGAGCGTCTTGTAATCCATTCCTAGCTCTGCCGCCCAGGCTGTCACGGATAAAGGATTCATAAGATGGGAGAAATTTCAAAATCGGATCTCATGGTCTTTGAAGGCAACCCCGTAAACTTGCGTAACCCCAGGCATTTTCAATGGGGGGTGTTTTTGATTTCGAGGTTTATGCGATAATGGCCACACGGCGGTCTTCAAGCCACTCGTCGAGGTCAATGCGGCGGTATCGAATACATTTAGAAGTTATCCGAACATGAGGAAGCCCGCGCGTGTGTCGCCACAAGATTAATGTTCGAGGCTTAACGGAAAGGAGCGCGGCGGCTTCAACGTCGGTGAGAAGTTCTGATGCAGCAGCTTTCGTCGCTCTTGACTGTTTTGAAATGTTTTCTTTCACACGGCCACAGTAAGGCCACATGAAATTGCCTTCAAACGGTCGTTAATCCAGGGGGATTAAAAGACAATTACCGGAGGGGTTCTTCGAGGCGTGCTAAGAACTCTGTTGCATGCGCTACGGCCTTGCTCCACGCGAATTTGTCCGAATAGCAGGGCACGCCATTGCTCCACCCTTTGTCCGTCTGCCAAGGCACGGGCCAACTTTTCTTTCTACCGTCAAGTAATTCTTTGGCGCTCTCGAATGTGAAGCCAGCCTGTTTAAGCCGGTATGCCGCCAACCATTTGAGCGGTGCTGTCGGCTGTTGACCCGGCCGGCCTCTCGGCCTCATTATGTCCCGATGGGCCTCAGCCTGCTTGCGCAGCCATTTCTCAAAGTCGGAAACGATTTTCTCAACGGTCGCTCCATGCCAGTAAATGTCAAGTATATGACTTGTCACGCCAATGATGGAATAATCCTGAATCTTGCGGCCCGGATAGTCAGGCTGTGATGTTACCCGGCTGAAAGCTGGATTGCGGCCGTACGGTACACGGAAAAGTGCCCACGGGTTGGGGAAGTCCGGCCTCATCTTCATTATGATAAACGGGAGTCCCACACTTTCTTCTGTGGAGGATGAATAGCCAGCTGCTTCTCCCACCTTTTCGCGAATCTCGCGCCCCGCCAGGCGTCCAGCCTTCAAGGCGTCCTGGATGTGCTCGCGAATTCTCTTGCCCCTGATTGTTGAATCGAGACAGGCGCAAAGCCGTTTTCTGATTAACAAGCTCGTGCGGGCATATTCGTAGATTGTGGCGTCGGGCAAGGACAGGGCATCAATCATGCTGAAATTCCACTCTGCTTCCGGCAGAGAGGGAGGTTTCATTGGACCGCCTCCTTTGTCATCGGCACGACATTGGCGGCGGCTTCCGGCTTCACGGCAAACCAGGCTTGCGCGTCGGCAGGTTTGACAAGCTCGCGGTAGTGACGGAAAACCATTTGCGGACTATTCCCGGCTTCAAGGGCGACTTGCGCGGCGTTCTGAATTTGAGCCAGCCGGTAACTGATGAACGAATGCCGCAAGGCATTGTCCTTCCATGCCACTTTCGCGGCCTTGACGGTTTCGGCCCGGGCCTCAATCAAAGTTGCCGGCGTGCCCGTCCACACCGCGCCCGCCTGTGACGCGAATGGAGCAAGCCACTGCGCCAGATTTGGCAGGACGGGGACAAGGCGGCGGCTCCGCGTCTTTGCTTTGCGGGCCTTGACTTCGATAAACCCGCCGGCCAGGTCAATGTCTGCCCATTCCAGCCGCTCAATTTCGGCGGTTCGCAGCCCCGCGAAGGCTCCAATCGCAAGCACGGGCTGAAATGCCGATGGCGCCGCGTTCAGCAAAGCGAGGATTTCGCCGGGGGTGAAGATTTCGATTGCCCCATCGTCATCGGTCGAGATTTCGTCTGTATCGGCGGCCGGGTTTCCACCCTTGAGTATGTATCCGTGCGACTCCGCAAAGGAAAAGAGCGTGCAAAGGCATGACCGGAAATTCTTCGCGGTTCGCGGGGCAACTTTCAGCCGGTCCAGCCAGCCTTGCACTTCCGGCCCGGTGACAGTGCCTATATCAACCGCGAAGGCAGAGGCGAAGCGATTTAACCGCGCTCGCAAATCGGCCACGTAGCGGGCGGATTTGCGGCCTTCTTTGGCCGCAACCAACTCCGCTACCACGTCGGCAACCTTTCGCGGGGTGATCTTGTCAGCCCGGTGCAGGTGATAGAATTGCGCGGCTTCAATGACGGCATCGCCACCCAGAATCGCGTAAGCCTTTGCGTAGGTTGCGGCGGCCACCTCCAAAGAAACGCCGGTCGGACGCAACAGCTCAATGGCCCGGCCGTAGGATGCAGCGTCTTTGTTGCGCATACTGGCGGCGGTGGTTTCGCCAGTGGCAAGCCGCCGGGCAATCCGCTCCGCCTCGCGCTTTGCTTGCGTTTCGTTGGTGAACACCCGGAATCGCCGTTTCCCGTTGGTGTAATCGGCAACCTCGAAAGTTGTCCGCATTTTTTCCAGAGCAGTTGGACGATTGACGGTGTAAATCCGCACCTTCACATTGCCAACAGTGACCATGCCCGGCTTTGAACGCTTTTGTCTTTTCATGGCGTCTAGTGTCGTCAATATGTCGTCAAATGTCAACTACGATTTTAGGGTGCTCTCACAAGTTGCTTGTTATCACATACTTACAGAAGAAAAAAAGTGGTAGCGCGTACGGGAATCGCACCCGTCTTTCAGCCTTGAGAGGGCCGTGTCCTAACTGATAGACGAACGCGCCTATGGTCAAGCCATGATATGACGGCGGCGGCGGCTTGTCAATGCGCGCCTATTTCTCATGAAAGGGCTGGCGGGAGCGGTAGATGGCGAGGAGTTCGAGGTTGCGCGCGGCCAGGGCGTTGGCCGATTTTGCCTCGGCGGCATTATGGGCATTTTGCGCCAGCTCCATCGCCACATCATGGGCGCGCTGCGCGGTGGCGACCGCTTCGTCAAATCGCCCGGTTTCGGCGTAAGCGGCGGCCAGGGTGCCCAGGAAAAGCGGCTCGGAATCGTGGGTGATCTGGCAGGCGCGCCCGGCCAGCCGCACCGCTTCCGCGCCGTCGCGAATTTCCGGGCGGGGATTGGACGCCAGAATCCAGGCCAGATTATTGAGCGCCCGCGGATCATCCGGACTGAATCGAAGCGCCATCCGATAATGCGCCACAGCCTCGGCCGCTTTTCGCCGCATGGAAAGCGCGACGGCCAGCTCGTAATGCGCTTCCGCATAGGAAGGGTCCTGCCGCGCCGCTTCGTCAAACTCGGCGCAGGCCTCCTCCAGCTTGCCCTGCGAGGCCAGGCATTTGCCCAGCCAGCAATGGGCGGATGAATTTCCAGAATCGAAATCCAACATCGCCTTGAATTGCGCGGCGGCCCGCTCCGGCAGATTCTGGGCAAACAACACTTGTCCCATGAGCAGATGGAGGTACGGTTGTTTGGGAGCGATCTGGAGCGCCTTCTGGACGTTGCCGGCGGCCTCGTCGAGCTTGCCCTGGCGCATGAACACCACACCCAGGAATTCATAAGCGGGGGCGTAGGTGGCATCCAGGCGGATGGATTCATCGCATTCGGCGCGCGACTTGTCCAATTGACCGCCATTGGCGTAGTAGCCGGCCAGGGTGGCGTGGGCGATGCAGTTGCCGGGCGACACTTCCGCGGCGTGGCGAAAAAGAACTTCCGTGTTTGCCCAAAACTGAAGCTGCCGCGAAGTGAGCGCCGCGCAAATGCCCAACACCGCCCAGGCCAAGGCTCCCGCCATCGCCGGACGACAACGGCACGCGGCGCGGAAATCGTTGACTCCCCAGCATAGGACGATGAACAGTCCAATCGAAGGAATGTAGGTGTAACGGTCGGCGATCCCCTGGCCGCCGACCTGGAGCAGGCCGATCACCGGCACGAGAGTCCCCAAAAACCAGAGCCAGCCGAGGAGGAAATAGGGCCTTGTTTTCCTCAGCCGCACCGCGGCGATGGTAATTGCCGCGAGCAACAATCCGGCGGCCAGCGGCTTCCAGACGGGCAGATTCTTGTCGAGCATGTAAATCACCGACAAATTGCCGGGGTAAAACACCTTGCCCAGATATTGACAATAGGCCGCCAGCGCATTGGCCAAACGCGACAGGATCGGATCGCTCGTCAGCGGCTGAATGGCCCCGCCCCGATTTTGCGCGTAGATTGTCAGGAAACAGGAAACGCCGGACAGGAGAAAGAACGGGATTTTTTCAAGCGCGAGCCTCCAATTGTCGGAACGCCGGTCATTAGAGGAAAATTGCAGCCGCTGCAAAGGCCACCAATCCAGGAGAAGCAAGACGAACGGGAGCGTGACGAGCATCGGCTTGGACATCAATCCCAGCGCGAAAAAAAGCAGCGCCAGGGCATAAAGAATTTTGAATTTTGAATTTTGAATTTTGAATTCCTGCGCATAGCGGAGGTAGGCCCAAACTGTCAGGATCATGAAGAGGCAGCTCAACACGTCTTTGCGCTCGGACACCCAGGCCACGGACTCGACGTGAAGGGGATGCCAGGCAAAAAGCGCGGCCACCATGGCGCAACGCCAGAGCGCGCCGGTCATGCGGTGCAGGACCAGAAACAGCAGCGCGGCATTGAGCGCGTGCAGCAGAACGCTGGTGGCGTGGTGGCCGGCCGGGTTGAGTCGGTAGAACTGGCAGTCCAACGCGTGGGACATCCAGGTGACCGGATGCCAGTTGCTGGCGTAACCGGGAACGAAAAACCAGCCAAACTCCCGCCAGTTCAGGCCGGCCTTGATGTGGTAATTATTGAGAATGTAATCCACATCATCATAGTTGACGAAATTGAAGTTGATGGCCGGCGAATAGAGCAGAAGCGTGCCCATGGCCAAGCCCAGGCAGATGAGCATCTTCTGTGCATTTTCTCTGGTAATCACGGGACGGAGTTTAGCCGAACCTGTTGAACTTTGAATCTAAAACTTCACAGAGCGCAGCGCGGCTTTCCCGCACGACGCCATTGCGGCTTGTCGCCCAGAAAAGGCCGGAGGAATCGGAAAAGACCGCCCAAAAAAATAAAATGCACCCATCACGGGGGCCGGGGGCTTGACATTGTCGGTGACCAGTGGAAGTGTAACCTCGTCGAGGTAGGGGAATAACCTGTTTTCGTGTAGGAGAAAGCCCTACACTGGCGGCGCTTGTTGGAAATTATGCAGAGTATTCTGAATAATGCGCGGTAGCATGGTAGTTTTCCTCAGAGCGACTGAAATTGGAATTTATGACAGAGAACGCGACTACGAACACGCAGGTTCGTCTTGGGGACATTGTGGGCCGGTGGTTTGTTCGCCGGCACGCATCGGAAACGAAGACCACGGAGGACCAGAATTATTCCGACATCATCCAGTCGCTGGCCGGGGGTTCCAGGGTCATTTTCATCAATTCGTTCCCGCGCTCGGGCAACACCTGGGTGCGGTATTTGTTGAGTGACATTTTCCAGCAGCGCGCCGGTATGGCGACGTACACGGCGCTGCCGGTCAGCCCGGAAAGGCTCATTCCAGACGTCTACATCAACCCGGTGGCGACGTGCGAGCGGGAACTGACGCCCGGGCTTTTTGTCAAAACGCATGAGACATTTGACCGGCTGAAGAGGCGGATTCCCGCCGGCGAACTGCGGCGATGCCGGCACATCTACATCATCCGGTCGCCGGAGGACTCCCTGGTTTCGTTTTATTATTATCATATGCGCAATGAGAATCTCAGGGACAAAGTCCGGCGCGGAAAGGACGCCTTTTGCCTGGACAGGGCGCGGGACTGGATTTCGAATGCGCAGAGCTACCTTCAGGCGGCCGAGGAGGGGGCGGACGTGCATTTCGTGTCGTATGAGAATCTGCTTGACAATACGGCGCCGGTGCTGGGCCGGATGCTGGACTGGCTGGAGGTGGATTACCGGGATTCGATGGTGCGGCGGGCGGTGGCCAACATGCAATTCGACAACATGCGGATGGAAGAGGAGCGCGGCCGGCCCAAGGCGGGCGAGTTTGGCGGACGGGGAGGCCCCGGGGCGGGGGCGGCAGAATTGCAGGCCGAAACCCTGGCCCGCATACGCCAGACATCGGCGAGTGTGATGAGCGAGGTGAAGCGGCACTTGTCGCGCCAAGAAGAGGCCCTGGGCAGGAGGCCGGCGGCGCCGCCGGCGGAGGACGTCCGGGAAATGAGGAAGATCGAAGCGATAAACGCCAAATGACGGTTCCTCGCTGCCTTTGGTGGATTCGCCATGTCCACGTATTCCCCTGCCCCGCAGACCCCTTTCGCACGCTCTGCGCTCGGCGGTTTCTGTGCGAAAATCTTTGCCCGAACTGACAAGTTCTCTCCCTTCCTCAGGCAGGCCATTGAACCCGGATATTTCTGGTCTGACACCTCGAGGGCCATTTTCATCAATTGGTCTGATGGTTCGTTGAACCGGTCGCTTTCATTTGGCTTCATTCCGTTGCCTTGTTTGCACCTCATGATTCACAATCTCGGGGATATCCCAGGGATGCGGCCCTGACGCCACAATCTTTCCTTGTTGGTCAATAACGTATGCCGTGGGAATCCCATCAACATGGTAGGCTTTTATCGCGTCGTTTCTAACCCAGACGTTGTGCGTTTGGTTCCATCCCTTCGCTTTCAAATGCTGGGTCGCTGCGTCTCCATTAGTGTCAATGCTGGCGGCGATTATCACCACCTTGTCCTTCCAGTCAGGATGCTCCCCGGAATAACTCTGAAGATCTGCCATCGCCTTTTGACAGGGACCACACCAACTCGCCCAGAATTCCAAAACGACGATTTTGCCGGCGTAATGCGATAATCGCTCCGATGTCCCGTTCGCCAGCACGGCCATTTCAATGTCCGGCGCTCTGGTTCCCTTCGTCAGCAACACACCATCCCCCCAGGGCAATTTCAGTTCACCACGCAGCAAACTCACCACCCGGGGCTGGGGGTCATCTTCTCCCAACGGAACAATCGTCAGACGAACCGTTGTGCCCCTGGGGCCTCGAATCAAACTTTGCGCTTGTTTGAGGTTCCCACTTTGAATTTGCACAGCAGGCTCATTGTCCTGGGCGACGGCCATGATCCAGTCGCCGACGTGAATACCCTTTTGAGCGGCGGCGGGCGAGTCCGGGACTATGCTCATGACAACGATGTTGGATCCCTTCGTGCCCAATTCAACACCGATGCCGCCAAGTTCGGCGGGAGGGGGGGCGATTGGATACGGACCGGGTTCGTCGCCTCCCACCGCAGCGGCGCCCGCGGTTAACAATAAAGCCATCGCTGGATATTTGAAGATTCTCATGGCCGGTAATGATTTGAGTGCCTGTCGCTCTGCATCCGAAAGTCGCCAATTGTTCAGGATCAAAATAACTCGCCCTCAACATACCCCCTCTGGTTCGCTCATTAAAACAAAATTCTAAAAACGATCCCTTGACAAAAATTAGAAACTATGGTTAGCTCTTCAAGCATGAGAAACGTAGGTGCAGTCAATTTCCCCTCCGGCAACTCGTCTCCCCATAGCAGGCGACGGCGGGAGCTGCCGCCGGCTCCACCCGGCCCGGGCCGCGCGGGCAGGACGGCGAAAAATCCCCCAAAAACCCTCTCGGAACCTTTACCAATGAAGGCAATTAAAGGCAAATAAAGGTAAAAAAAAATCGCTGATAATCAGGCGACCCCATTTTCGCCTCCATTTATCATTTATCCTTTATAATTTATCATTTATTAGCATCCCCCGCCTCCCTTACACTGAAACCATGTCTGCCAATTTAAACGCTGCGGAAGTAAAGTCGAAACGGTGGGCCGGGCCGTGGCTGCTCCTGCTCGTCCTGCTGGGGGGCGCCCTGGCGGTGTTGTGCCACGACGCTTTCAAGCCTTACGATGTCATGTGGGCCAACGACAGCGCCCTGGGCGCGCTCGACGCTTCCTCCGCCCGCCTGCCCGACACTTTCACCGGCCACTGGGTGGATGGCAATTGGGTCGGCTTCAAGGATCCCAGTTCATCGCCCACCATCGCCACGCTGCTGGCGACCGTCCTTTCGCCGGAAATGTATCTGAAAATCTTCACGCCGCTCACCATGTTGCTGCTCGGATTCAGCGCCTTCGTCATGTTCCGCCAATGGAAGTTCTCCCCGATGGTCTGCGTGGTGGGCGGACTGGCGTCGGGCTTGAACATGCACTGCTGGTCCAACGCCACCTGGGGTGTCGGGCCGTGGAACATCGCCATCGCCATGATTTTTCTGGCGGTGGCCGTTCTGGTGACAGACTCGATCCGGCAGGCCTGGATGAAGGCCGTGATCGCCGGCCTGGCCGTCGGCATGTCGGTCATGGAGGGTTTCGACAGCGGAGCGATCTTGAGCGTGTATGCCGGGGTTTTCGTCGTGTTCCTCTGCTGCCTCACCGAAACCACCCTTGCGCGCCGGCTGGCGCGGAGCGCGGGAATGGGAGTTTTGATGGTGCTGTTCGCCGTGTTGATCGCCGCCAGCACGCTTTCGACCCTGATCGGCACTTCCATCAAGGGCATTGCCGGGATGGAACAAACGCCGGAGGCCAAGCAAGCGCGCTGGACCGAAGCCACGATGTGGAGCCTGCCCAAACTGGAAACCTTGCGGCTGATCATTCCGGGATTGTTCGGCTACCGCCTCGTCAATTACGACACCACCCCCGACAAGGCCGGAGTCTATTGGGGGCGGGTGGGCGAGTCCCAGTACATCACCACGCTGAAAAGCGGCGACCGGCAGGCGCGCACCAACCTGGCCGTGGCGCTGGGATTGCCGCCGGAGGAAGTGAAAATCCTGGGGGAGGACGACGCCCGCGCGCGCGAAATAATAATTGACAGTGTGGCGCGGCGGTCCGGATGGCAGTGGCGGCACACCGGCTCGGGCGAATTCGCGGGAGTGCTGGTCGCCCTTCTCGCCGTTTTCGCGCTGGCCGCCTCCTGTCGCGGCGTCCAACGGCCCTTTTCCCGCAACGAACGGCGGATGGTCTGGTTTTGGGGGCTGGCCGCCCTCTTCTCGCTGGTGGCGGCGTGGGGGCGTTTCTCCTTCCTCTACGCTTTGCTTTACAAGATTCCTTATTTCTCCACCATTCGCAACCCGGTGAAATTTCTGCATCCGTTCAACGTCAGTTGGATCATCCTGGCGGGTTTCGGGCTGGAGGCGCTCTACCGGGGCTGGTTGCAAAGCCGCGCTCCCGCCCCGGATGCGGCGGACGCGCCGGCCCCGGCTGAACCAAAGCGCTTCACCGCCTTTGAAAAAGGGTGGATCGCCGGGCTGGCCTTGGCGGCGGTGGCGGCGGGGCTGGCTTTTGCGATTTACGGGTCGGGCGGCGGCGCGGCGGCCCACCTGCGGCAACGGCTGGCCGAGCATATCTCCTATCAGGGATTTGGCGAAGTCATGGGGGCGCGCATCGCCGCTTTCGCCATGAGTGAAGTGGGCTGGTTCGTCCTTTTTTTCGGCGCGTCGGCCGCGGCGCTGGTCTGCATCCTGACGGGCGTCCTGCGCGGGCGCAGGGCGGTGTGGGCGTGGGTGATTTTGAGCGCGGTGATGATCTGCGATTTAAGCCGCGCCGACCAGCCCTGGGTGCGCTATTATAATTACAAGGAAAAGTACGCCGACAACGACATCCTGAAAATCCTGCGGCAGGAGCCTTATGAACACCGGGTGGCGGCCAAGCTGGCGCCCGATGAAGCCGGATACGTTTTGTGCCACGGCGATTACGGGGTGTTGGGGATGGTCTGCCATTGGTGGCTGGAGAACGATTTCCCCTACGACAACATCGAGGCGATTGACTTTGATCAACTGTCGCGCCGGCCGATCGAAGAAAAAAATTACCTGGGCGCCTTTGCCCCCAAATATGGCGGGAGGGCCGAGGAGACGGTTTTCGCGCCGCCGGTCCGCCTTTGGAAACTTTGCAACGCCCGTTACCTGCTGGCTCCCGCTGACGTCGTCTCCTTCCTCAACGACCGCGCCGACCCGTTGCAGCGCGGCTTTCACATTCGCGCCCGCTTCGATTTGGCCGGCAAGCCGTGGGTGTCCAACCAGCCCGAAGACTCTGGCGACCTTACCGCCGTCATCACCAACAACGGCCCGTTTGCGTTGATCGAACTTACCAACGCCCTCCCCCGGGCCAAACTCTATTCCAACTGGCAGGTCCCGGCCGACGACGCCTCCACCCTGCAACTGCTCAGTTCCGAAACCTTTGACCCCATGAAAACGGTCCTGGTTTCCCCAAAGACCCCGGTCCCGGCGGCCACCGCGCCGGACGCGGACCCCGGCACGGTGCAAATCACCGATTACAAACCCAAGGAGGTTCGCCTGAAAGCCAGCGCCAAGTCCGCCGCGGTGCTGCTGCTCAATGACCGCAGCGACCCGGACTGGCGGGTGTGGGTTGACCGGAAACCGGCGGCGCTGCTCCAGTGCAATTATCTCATGCGCGGCGTTTGTTTGACGCCAGGGGAACACACCATTGACTTCCGGTTCGAGCCGTCCCTCGGCCCCCTTTGCGTCACCCTGGCCGCCATGCTCTTCGGCCTGGTCCTGGCAGGCTATTTGATTTACACGAAACGCCGGAGCGGCGGTCTATGACCGGCCCGGCGGCATTATCTTGCCGGAACGGTCGTCGTTGGCGGGTTGATGGCCACCAGCTCGATGTCAAAAATGAGGGCCGAATTGGGGCCGATCTTTCCTCCCGCTCCCCGCTCGCCGTAAGCCAGATTGGCGGGAATGAAGACCTTCCACTTGGAACCCGTGGGCATGAGCTGCAAAATCTGCGTCCAGCCCGGAATGACGCCGGACACCGGGAAAGGCCTCGGCTCGCCGGCGGGCGAAGCGTCGAACTCCTCGCCGTTGATCAAGGTGCCCCGATAATTGACAGCGACCGTGTCGGTCAACTTGGGCGTGGCGCCTTTGCCGGCGGTGATGATTTTGTATTGCAGGCCGTTGGTCAAAGTGACGACGCCCGCCTGGGTTTTGTTCTTCGCCAGGAAATCCTCGCCTTCCTTGGCCCGGATGGCGGCGAGCTTGGCCGGCAGGGCCATGATGATTTCGCGGACTTCGTTGCTCGTCAGCGAGGTCGAGCCGCCCGACATGACATCTTTCAATCCCTTGAGCAGCGCGTCGGTCTCCACGTCCAGCCCGAGGCTCTTGGTGTTGTTGCCGTAATAATATCCCAGAGCATAACTCGTTTTCGCCTTCTCGGTCTTGAGCGAGCCGTCGTCCGCCAGGGCCTTCTGTCCTGCGCCTCCTGCCTGGAGGGCCAGACAACAGACTGCCAATTTTGCCAACATGTTCTTTTTCATTTATTAATTGTGTTTTCTGACTCGCATGAAGCGGCCGAGTCATGCCGCCTTGCCGGCGCCAATGCACGGGACCGGCAGATTAACACGCCTCCCAAAGTCGGGCAAGCCCGGCGTTGCATCTCAAGATTTCATCGCCTTTGCGGATAACCGGTTCATCCTGGATCTGCTGGATCTGGTCCCGGAGAAGAACGTTATCACCCTCCTCGGGCCGGAAACTCCGGCCTTGTTCGCGGCGCCTCAAACGGCCGACACTTCTTCTTGACGTGTCGCCAGGTCCCTGCGCTTTTCCGTCAATTTGCCGTCCGCGGCGCGCTCCAGTTTGAAGAGGAAACGCGCGTTCAATTCCTGGGCGCGCTTGAATTGTTTGTCCGGCTTGGCCGGCGTCAATGGATACTCCACGGCGCGGCCCTGATCGCGCCAATGCTGCACGCGCCGGAGGGAATCCTCCCGCAGCGCCTCGTCCTCGATGGCGTAGAAAAACTCGATGAGAGCGTCAAACCTGGGCAGCAGGCCACGCGCCTTGAGCAACTCCAGCAGCACGACGTCCCCCATGCCAAAGCCCAGCGCCGGGAGTTCCACCTTGCCGCCGCTGATCAGGGCGATCAGATTGTCGTAGCGCCCGCCGCCGGCGATGGCGCGGAACTCGCCCTTTTTGTCAAAGGCCTCGAAAACAACGCCGGTGTAGTAGGCCAGCCCGCGAATGACATGATAATCAATTTTGACGAATTCCCCCAGGCCGCGCGCGCGCAGATTATTGACAATCAATTCAAGGTCGGCCGTCGGGCTTCCTTTGGCGATGAACTCGTTGATGTCCTCCAGCTTGAAGCCCAGCGCCACCGCCGCGCGTTCGTTTTCCTCCGCCGAATTGCGCTCCAGCTTGTCAACCACCTGGAAAAACGGCGCGGCCCTCTCCGCCTCGGCGCAGCGGGCCTGGAAAAACTGCTGCCAGGCGTTGCGGCTGCTCAGGCGGATGACGAAATCCTCCGCCGTCAAACCGCAGGCGCGCAGGGAGTCAATCAGCAGCGCCAGAAGTTCGGATTCCGCCGCCGGGCCGGGTTCGCCAATGATGTCGGCGTTGAACTGGAAATGTTCGCGCAGGCGCCCCTTTTGCTGGCGTTCGTAGCGGAACAGTTGCGGGATGGCGAACCACTTGATGGGCTTCTTGTAGTTGCGTTGGTGCGCCGCGGCCATACGCGCAAGGGTGGGCGTCATTTCGGGGCGCAGGGCGACGGCGCGGCCGCCCTTGTCCGTAAAGTTGTAGAGCTGGCCGGCAATTTCATCGCCGCTCTTCAGGGTGAACAAGTCCAGCGGCTCCAGGGGCGGCCCGTCATATTCGCGGAAGCCGTAGCGGCGGGCGGCGGCGCGCCAGCGGTCGAAAATGAACTGGCGGGCGTCCGCGCTCCACAGGTCGGGGTGCGGAACCGGTTCCGGGTAAAAATCACGAAATCCAGGCAAACGTTCCATAAAACAAGCGGGCAACAGGGAGCCACAAATCCGCCCAAATGAGAATCAAAATATATTTGAAGAAAATTCTGGATTTAGCGGCGCTGATTCTGGTATGAAAGGCGCATAAGTCACATTATGAAAACACTTGCCAAGACTTTCTGTTTTGTTCTGCTGGCCGCGTGGGGCGGAAGCGCCGTTGCACCGGCCCAAACCCCGCCGCCCGCCCCGGCCAGCACCAACCAGCCCGCCACCACCAAACTGCCCAGCCGCAGGTTTTCCGGCAAGATTCAAAGCGTGGACGTCAAAGCCAGGACCATCACGTTGCAAGGCGGGGGCAAGGTCGTGATTGCCATCACCGACAAGACCCGCATCATCAAGGCCAGGGCGCCGGCCACTTTCGATGTGCTGGCGACCAACCTGACGGTGACGGGGATCGAGCAGCAAGATCCCACCGGAAAATGGCTGGCGCAAACATTGAACGTCGGCGAAATGCGCCAAATCCCGGATGAGCCGATCGGAAAAACTTTTGTGCCGTCCGTCAAGACGAATGCCGTCAAGACAAATACCGTGACCGGCGGCGGGAATTGATCCGGAGAATTCTTCGCGCAAGGAAGAAGCAACGGCCGGCGGAGGCGCCGGTTGCAGCGTGCCAGGACCCGCTCCAGAAACGCCAGGACGGTCGCTCTCCCCCGAAAGCCGCGCGGGTCAGCGGCGCCACCAGCTTTTGCCGGAGTCGCTTTGTCCGGCTTGACGGACCTGGCCGATAATGACCTGGCTGCGGGCGGCTTCGAGGGCCATGCGGAAATCATCGTAGGTTTCAAAGCGTTCGGCGGGATTCTTGGCCATGGCGCGCATGAGGGCGTTGCTGGTCAATTCGGTGATGTCGGGGGCGACCAGCGCCGGGGGCGTCAAGGGGGTATGGACGTGGGCTGAAACCACTTCATCCACGGTGCCTTCAAAAGGGACATGGCCGGTCAAGGCATGGTAGAGGGTGCCGCCGAGGCTGTACATGTCGGAATGGAAATCCTCGCCCTTGCGTTCGAGCTTTTCGGGCGCGACATAATAAACGGTTCCCCAGATATGTTCCTCCCAGGTGTCATCCTCGGAGGCGCGCACCAGGCCGAAATCAATCAGCTTGGGTTCACCCTGGGCGTTGTAAAGAATATTGCCGGGTTTGATGTCGCGATGCAGGAGTTTGTGCTGGAGGGCGCTGGTCAGGGCGGAACACATTTTGATGCCCACGTCCAGCACGTCCAGTTCGGGCACGCGGGTTTCGGCTTCGATGCGGCTGTCCAGGCTGCCCTGATCGGCCAGTTCCATGACCAGGTAAGGCTGGCCGTCAAATTCGTCGAAACTGTAAATATGAATGATGTTGGTGTGGTTGAGACAGGCGGCGGCGCGGGCTTCGCGGTAGAAGGCCTTGAGGATGGCGGGGTCGGCGGCCATTTCGCGCTTCATCATTTTTAGGGCGACCTGGCGCTGGAGTTTCACATCCTGGGCGGTATAGACGGTGCCCATGCCGCCGGAGGCGATGATGGTCTGCAACTCGAAATTGCGCAGCATGACGGGCAGCATCACCGGGTGCCCGCATTTGCTGCACGGCGTCGTGGCAAATGGCGCAAGGTCCGCCGAAATAAATGTCCTGGATTTGCAACGGCCGCAAGTGACCATTTTCAGGGATTTAGTTGCGCCGCTCGTTCCTGTACTCACACTGTCAGCATAGCACGGGTTGGGGCGGGGACAAGAAATTTGCGCGGGGCGCCCTTCACGGGCTTCGATTCAAAATTCACAATTCCTTTTTACTGCACCGGGATTTGCAGCAGCTCTTCCGGCGTGAACGGGCCGGGGTGGGTCTTGATCGCCTGGCGAATGGTTTTGACCTGGTCGGGCGTGATTTTGGAAGCTTTATTGCCCCACTGCTGGCGCACGTAGGTCAGGGCCGCCCCGACTTCCTCATCGCTGTAAGTGCCGCCCAGCGGCGCCATCACGGCGTTGAGGCTGACCGGGCCGTTGGGTCCGCCTTCAACCCGGATCGAACCGCCTAAACCGTTGAGCACAACGCGGACAATCCGGTTCGGCCCGGCGGCATTCAACCAGTCCGATCCGGCCAGCGGCGGGAACTGGCCTTCCTTGCCCGCCCCGTTGGCTTGATGGCAGAGGACGCAGGATTTGCTGAAAACGGACTCTCCCAAGGCCAGATAATCGGCCTCCGGATTGTGCGGCTGGCATCGCGCAACTTCCTGATAGGAGGTGAACGGCTCGAAGACCTGCGCGCTGAACGCGGCGCCGTGGTCATCCACATAATTCAAGCCCCAATAGAGCAGCAATCCCAGCACGACAATAAGCCAGATCGGAACCGCCGAGCGGCCCGCGACCGGCTCGGCCGCTTCCAACTTGTTGCTTATTTCCGGAGCGTTCTGGCTCATAGTCTCTTGTAGCGGCGGTCTATGACCGCCGCTGATCATTTCGCTGTCGCGCTGTTCGTTGGCGCGGGCGCATTGCCGCCGCCGGGCAGGGCGGGCGCTCCGCTGCCCGCCGCCGGACTGTTGGTCCCGCCGGTTGGGGCGTTGGTTTCTCCCGCCGGCAGGTTGGTCGTCGCGGCGGGCGCGTTTGTGCCGGCGGCCTCTGGCGGCGGCGCTTCAAATAGATAGGCCTCCTGCCGCAGACTCGCCACGTAGGCCGCCAGCGCGCGCGCCGCCGGGCGCGGCACAATTTCATAGCCCGCCGGCGCCGCGAATTTCGGCCCGGTCACCAGGGCGTCGGGCGAGGGGGCGCGGCCGATTTTGCGCACGTCAAACAAATACTTGTAGGCCGGCATGAGGGAGTGCCCGGCGTCCAGATGATTGAGCGCGCGCGGGTCCCACAGCCGCGCCAGCGCCGCCGTGGCGTCCATGCGCAAACCGGCGTTGGCCAGGTCCGGGCCGAGCCGCTGCGCGCCCAGCATGACGGTTTGATCATAAATGTAATCATGCGCCACGCTCCGGCGCGCGCCCCAGCCGCGGGCCAGGTCCGGACCCAGCTCTGCGGGGCGGACCTGCTCGGTGTGGCAATAGGCGCATCCGCAGGCCCGGTAGACCTGCTCCCCCTGGCGCGCCAGGCCCGGCGGCGTGTTCGGATAACTCACCGGCAGCGGCGCCACGGTTTTGGCCTGTTGCAGATCCGCCAGTTGCGCCTGCGGGCCGAGAACAAACGTCACCCACGACACCGCCATCGAAACGAACAACCCCAGGAAAATCAGCGGCCCGTTGTTCATCCGCCCTCCTTTCGCGGCGCGAGGCCGGCCGGTTTTTCCCGGCGGTGGCACGACCAGCAACCTCTGAGGAGCAGGGCGAAATTCAGCAGAAACGCCATCACGCCCAGCGTGAGCAACAGCGGCTCCAGCAGGCTCACGCGCAGACCCGGCATCGAGCCTCTCATCACCGACACGAAGGAATTGGCCGGGTTCTGCAATTCCACGCCCTGCCAGACGCCCGCCACCAGCAACGAAAAATAACCGATGACCACCCCGGCCAGCATCAGCCCAAAATGCCATTTCGTCAGCCATCCTTTCCACAGCCCGTCCGGCGCGACGGACTGCGCCGCCGCCAGCCGCGGCGCGATGTAATAAATGGCGCCGAACATCGTCATGGCCAGAAAACCGTAACGGAACAAGTCGCGTTGCGCCGTGGTGAACGGGGTGAAATCCGTGAGCGCCGCGACCGGCGGCAGCGCCCCCACCACCTGCTGCGCGCCGGCGACCACCCAAAAGATCAGCCCCGCGCAGGTGAAGCGCAGGCAGGCGTTGGCCTCCGCCGCCGGCCCCGCGCTCTTGAGCGTCGAATACAGATTCACAGCCACCGCCGCCACGGGGATGATCGTCAGCACCGTTCCCACCAGCGACACGCTGACCAGCCAGGCCGGCAGCGGCGCGCCGGTGGCGATGCCGCCCCAACTGCCCGCCAGCGCCAGCATCCAAAACGCAAACGCCGCCAGGTAGTGGCTGTGCAGCGGCCGGCCCGTCAGTTTGGGCAGGAAATAAAAAATCGGCGCCAGCCCGGCGAAGCCGAAGAACACCGTGTCAAGATTATGCTCATACCACCAGTCCACCGCGGCCTGGAGAACCCCGCGCGGCGGTGAATCGAGCAGCAGGAGGGCCGCCGTGGAAAAAATCCACGCGAACCAAAAAAGCGATCCGAATACGAACCATTGCGAAGGATAGAGCGGCCCCGGCTCGCGCCGGTTAAAAGTGACGATTCCGCAAATTCCGATCAGCATGTAGGAGAACAACAAAAGAGGCGCGACACTTCCCGGCATTTCAAACGCTTCATAGCCGGACCCGCCGCCGCGCAAAATCGCCCAGACGCCCGCCGTCACCGCCGTGTTCCAGGCCAGCGCCGCCACCAAGACCACCGCCGGCCCGGCCAGGCGCGTTCGTCCCAGGCGGCAGAGCAGCCACAACCCGGCTCCGAGCGCGGCGGGCACGCCGAAACCATAGAGCAGCGCGGCGTCGGCCGCCGCGCGGACGCGCCCGTAAGTCAACATCGGCCCGGAGGCGAGCAAAGCGGGGTCGTGCAACTTCAGCGCGCAGAGCAGGGCCAGCAACAACGCGAGCAGAAGCCAGACCGCAGCTCCGGCGAAGAGGCCGAGCAGCGGCACGGCCCCGGAGGCTTCGAGGCCGGTCCTCGAAGCCGGCGCGGCAACGGGCGGTGGCGCTGGAGCGACAGTCGCGATCATGGGGGGAAAATGCAGAATGCAGAATGCAGAATGAAGAATGAAGAAAGGCAGGCTGCGCTTTCTTCATTCTTCATTTTGCATTCTGCATTTTTCATTTCTATTCGTACGGGTTTTTCGCCGCCACCGCCGGCGCGAATTCCTTCGCCGCGCGCTGCAGCAGGTTCGACCGGCCGGCGGCGGGATCCCGCCATTCCTGCAAGATCAGTTCCTTGGCCCGTTCGACCGGCACGCGCACAAAACCTTTGTCCTTGTCTGCCCAATCGTAGCCGTTGAGCAGCGGCGCGTTGGCCGCGTCGAACTCCGCCTTGATCTTCATGCGCTCGGCGGCGCGGGCCTCGGCCAGCGAGGGCGGCTGCGTGTAGGCGCGCATCAGCCAGACCAGCCAGGCCATGACCAAAAGGGTTCCGGCCGCGGCCAGCACGGTCAAAAAAGTGCCGTTTTTTCCGCCGGTGGATTCAGTGTGCATTGCAGTCGCATTTCTTCATTTAGCCTTTAGCATTTAGCCTTTAGCATTTTTCATTTCGCCACCGCGCTGGCGGGAGCCACATACACATCCATGGCCTCGGCAATGCGCGGATCCTTCATCGGATAAACCGGATGCCGGGCCAGGGACCACAGGAAAACTTTCGCGAGCAACCCGCCCATGAACAACATGCAGGCCGCGTCCACCAGCAGGCCGCTGGTGACAAACGGAAAGGCAAAATGGAATACCCCGTTCGGATGCAAACTCGGCATGATCTGGAACTCCAGGTCCACAAAGTGCATCAGCCAGGCCCAGGCGCAAAGCGGCAGCATCGCCGCCAGCTTCAGCTTCACGTCAATGCGCAGCAGCGCCAGAAACGGCACGAAGAAGTGGCCGAAAATAATGATGATCGCCCCCGTGAACCACCATGTCCCCTTCTCGCGCAGCACATACCAGAAGGTTTCCTCGGGCATGTTCGCGTTCCAGATGATGAAGTATTGCCCGAAACTGATGTAGGCCCAGAACACCGTGAAGGCGAACAGGAGCGAGCCGATCATGTAATAGGTGTTTTCCCGCACGACCTCCCGCAACGGCGTCGTCCGCTGCAAGATCATCGTAATCACATAGACGGTGGCCAGCGTCATCCAGACGCTCGCCGCGAAGTACCAGACCCCGTACATGGTCGAGGCCCATTCATACATCAGCCCCTTGATCCACATGATCGCCGCCAGCGTCAGCGTCAGGGCGAACAGTATGATGCCCAGGGCCGAATAAAACCGCATCCGCCGCGTGCAAAGCGCCGCGCCTGTCTTGTCCTGCTCCAGCGACCAATGGCGCAAACGATTGGAAAAAAGCCACCAGACTCCAAAGCAAACCGCCGCCGAGATGTAAAAACCGTTCATGGTGAACAGCGGAAACTTGGCCGCCAGCGCGTGATCGGGATGTCCCAGCTTGTCCATCCACCCGTATAATTTCGGCGCCAGCGCGGCAATCGGCGCAAACAGGACCAGCATCGGCCAGCCCGCCAGGCAGGCCAGATGCTCGCAAAAGCGCCGCGTCGGCACCGACCAGCTTGCGTCAAACAAATGGTGGACCATCACCAGAAACCAGCCGCCCAGGCCAAGGCTCAGGTAAAACATGAACGCCAGCAGCCAGGAAAACGCGAACTGCTTCGCTCCCAGCGGGCTGGCCGCCGTGCCGATTCCCGCCCCGACCGCGCCCACGATCATCAGGATCACAGGCACGTTGCGCCACCGGGACAAATCCAGCGGCTCAACCGACGAGGATGAAGAATCGGCGTTCATAATCTTAAACTCATCTTCTTAATCTTAATCCTAATCTTAATCTTAATCTCCTGTTCTTACTCTCATTTCTTGAACTGCCCCCGTTTGGCCTCCGGCACGTCCTCCACCGTCGCCAAGTGGCTCCGTTGCAGGGCGCGGATGTAGGCAATGATGGCCCAGCGGTCCTCCACCGCAACCAGCGGCCCGTAGGCCGGCATGAGAGGAAGTTTCCCGACGCTCATGGTGTTGAAAATTTCGCCGTCCTTCATCTCCACCAGCCGCTGGCTGTGGAAATCCGCCATGCTCACCATCCCGTATTTGCCCGTGATGCCCTTGCCGTCCCCGTCTGGGCCGTGGCAGGGCAGGCAGGAAATTTCGTAACGTTCCTGTCCGCGATCCAGCAGTTGCCGCGTGACGGCCAGCGGATTCGTATCAATAAAATTCGTCGTGCCCGGCGCCCGCCCCGTATTGATCGGCGCATCCTCATAAGGATAAACCGGCCTGCCGTTGGCCAGAACGAGTTCCCCGGCCGTGTCCCGGTAAGGAAGGCTGCGCTCGACCGTGCCTTCCGGCCGCTCGCGTGAACTGCGGCCGTCGGCGAAGAAATCGCCGGGCGACTGCGGACGCGCCTTGTTTTGGCGCACCATGTCGGCGAACAGCTCGATGGGCGGCTGGCGCGACTTGCTGCCGCGAAAGCCGGCCAGGCCGATCACGGTCACGCAGATCAAGAAGAAGATGAGGTAGAAGTAGCGCATTTATTCCTCAACCATTTCAATGTGCCGGCTGCCCAGCGATTCCAAAAGCTGCCGCGTCGCCGCTTCCGCGTATTTCGGGTCGTTGGTCTCAATCACCACGTAAAAGCGGTCGTGGCTGGCCAGTTTGAAGCGCCCGTTCTTGAGCAGCGGATGATGCAGGCGCGGCAGGCGGTTCAGGAAAAGCATCCCAAGGAGCGCCCCAAACGCGCCGAAGAGAATCGTCAATTCATAAGACGGCGGAAAAGCCGAGAACGGGCTGAACATCGGTTTGCCGCCGATGACAATCGGATAATTCACCGTGTTCATGTACCAGATCATCAACATCCCCGTCGCGTAGCCGGTCACGCCGCCAAGGAAGGAAAACCAGCCCACCTTGGAATTTTTGATGCCCATGGCGCGGTCCATGCCGTGGATGGGGAAGGGGGTGAAAACGTCCCAATTGCGAAATCCCTCCGCGCGCACCTTGTTGGCCGCCTGCAAAATGGCCGCCGGGTTCTCAAACTCCGCCATGATGGCGTAAGGCCGTTGGTTCATGGGTGGTGTCCTCCCGTTTTCGCCCCGCCCAGCGGATGGTGCGGGTCGGCTTGCGGCGTCACGCCCTTGACCTCGGCAATGGCCACCAGCGGCACAAAGCGCAGGAAGAGCAGGAAGAAAGTGAAGAACAATCCGAACGTCCCCACGTATTGGAGAACATCCACCCATGTCGGCTTGTAAAAGCCCCAGTTGGAGGGCAGAAAATCCCGGTGCAGGGAAACAACCACAATGGTAAATCTTTCAAACCACATTCCCACGTTCACCAGGATGGAGAGAATGAAAACCACGACCATCTGCGTGCGGATTTTCTTGAACCAGAACAACTGCGGCACCACCACGTTGCACAGGATCATCATCCATTCCGCCCACCAGTAGGGCGCGGGCTTGATCCCATAGAGCGGGGCGATGATGAACGGATCGGCCAGCCGGTTTTGCAAAAAGAGGAATTTCTCATAGGGATTGCCGCCGTACCAGGCGATGAAAAATTCCATCAGGTAGGCGTAGCCCACAATCGAGCCGGTCAGCAGCGTCACCTTGCACATCAGTTCCACGTGTCGCACGGTGATGATGTCCTGTAGCTTGAGGATGCGCCGCAGCGGCACCAGCAACGTCAGCACCATCCCAAATCCCGAATACACCGCCCCCGCCACAAAGTAGGGCGGGAAAATCGTCGTATGCCAGCCGGGCAGTTGCGACACCGAGAAATCCAGCGACACGATGGAATGCACCGACAGCACCAGCGGCGTGGAAAGCCCGGCCAGGATCAGGTAGGCCTTCTCATAATTGCTCCAGTGCCGGTGCGATCCCGTCCAACCCAGCGCAAAAAGCCCGTAACCGAACTTCCGCGCCTTGGTGGTGGACCGGTCGCGCATCACCGCCAGGTCGGGTATCAATCCCATGTACCAAAACAGCACCGACACGGTGAAATAGGTGGAAACCGCAAATACGTCCCACATCAGCGGCGAGCGGAATTGCGGCCATATTCCAAAGGAATTGGGAATGGGAAACAGCCAGTAACCAAACCATATCCGCCCGATGTGAATCAGCGGAAAGATGCCCGCGCACATCACAGCGAAGATCGTCATCGCTTCCGCCGCGCGGTTGATGGAAGTCCTCCACTTCTGCCGCAGCAAGAACAAGATCGCCGAGATGAGCGTGCCGGCGTGGCCGATGCCGATCCACCACACGAAATTGACAATCGCGAAGCCCCACATCACCGGATGTTCCAGGCCCCACACCCCGACGCCCGTGGACATCAAGTACAATATGCAGAGGAAGCAGACCGTCATCAACGTCAAGCTGACGGCAAAGCTGATCTTCCACCAGCGCGGCGTCGGGCCTTCGGCCACGCCGGCAATGGTGTCGGAAAGCCAGCCGATGCCGCGCCGGTTGGCCACCAATGGCTCCCGTTCCAATTCCACCGGCGGCGCCTGCACCACCAGCGGCGCCGCTGGCGCCGGCGCAATCATTTCAACCGCGTCCGCCATCAGCGCGCTCCTTTCCCGGACGCCTCTTCCGCTTCCAGGGCGGGCCGGCCCATGATGTCGGAATACTGCTCATAACTGTAAGGCGCCGCGTGTTTCTTGTAATCCGGCATTTCCGGATTGGGATTGCGCACCTTCGCCAGATAGGTCAGCCGCGGTTTGGTGTGCAGAACGTCCAGCACCGTGTAATTGCGCGGATTGCCCTTCCATTTATTGACAGTGCTGTCCGGGTCCGAGATGTCGCCAAAGGCTATCGCCTCGGCGGGACAGGCCTGCTGGCAGGCCGTCCGGGGAATCGTGCCTTCCTTCTCCGACAACCGGATGCGGTCCGAGTCGCGCGCCTTGACCTTGGCGGCAATCTTCGCCTGTTCCAGCCGTTGCAGGCAGAAGGTGCATTTCTCCATCACGCCGCGCATCCGCACCGACACGTCGGGATTTTTCACCAGCCGCACCAGCCGCCATTCGTCTTCCGGCAGGCTGCCGCGGTCGGGATTCTCCCACCATCGGGCCATCTCCCATTTGCCATCGCGCCAATTCGTCGGGTCAATCGGGCTGCGGTAAAGCTGGTCCAGCGGACGGCGGTTGTAGTCAAAGAAATTGAAGCGCCGCACCTTGTAGGGACAGTTGTTGGAACAATAGCGCGTGCCCACGCAACGGTTATAGACCATCACGTTCAGCCCTTCGTCATCGTGCGACGTGGCGTTGACCGGGCAGACGTTCTCGCACGGGGCCGCCTCGCAATGCTGGCAGAGCATCGGCTGCACCACCGCCTGCGGATCGGCCGTCGCTTCCAAAATGTCCTTCCCCAGGCCGGAATAATAGCGGTCAATCCGAATCCAGTGCATCTCCCGGCTCTTGCCCACCATGTCCTTGCCGACTATCGGCACGTTGTTCTCGCTCTGGCACGCCACCATGCAGGCCGAGCAGCCCACGCACTTGTTCAAATCTATCGCCATGCCCCACTGATGCAGTCCCTTGGCCTTGGCCGCGTCGAATGGGTTCGGATACATCGGCGCGACCGACGGCGGCTTTTCCGGGTCCATTTTCGGCGCGAAATCCGGTGTCTTGCGGAAATCCGCCAAATTCGCCTCGCGCACCGGCGCGCGCCCTTCCATGCTCCAATGACTTTGCGTGGTGGATAATTGATAAGTCGTGCCGGTCAGGGTCAATTGTGCGTTTGACGCATAATGCATCGCATCCGTCGTCCGCAACCGGTAGGCGTTGTAACCGGCGTTGCGCCCGATCCGGCCAGTCCTTTCCCGCCCGTATCCCAGGGCCAGCCCCACCGTGCAATCCGCCATGCCGGGCTGGACCCACACCGCCCCGCGCACGGTCCGGCCGCCCAACTTGATCTCCACCACTTGATCGTAATATCTCTGCGCCTGGTCCGGCTTCGGCTCATCGGGCGACAGCTTCAAATCATGCGCCGTTTTGGGGCTTACCAAAATCGCGTTGTCCCACGTCAGCTTGGTGATCGGGTCGGGCAATTCCTGCAACCAGCCGTTGTTGCTGTGCCGCCCGTCGTCCATCTTGTAATCCCGATGGAAAACCACGTCCAGGTGCTGCGCGTCCGGCCCGCCCCTGGCCGGCTTCAGCAGATCCAGCACCGGCCCGATCAGCTTGCCTTTGAACTGCACGCTGGCCGGCTCCGCCGCGCTGCCCTCCAGATAACCGTCGTGCAAAAACTTCCGCCACTCATTCTCCCCCGGCCCGCCGAGGAGGCGAAATGTTTCGCGCACGATTTCGTAAGGCTTGGTCTTTTCCGCGCCGGCGAGAATCGCCAACAGTTCCATTTCCGTCAGCCCGTCAAACAGCGGTTCGATCAACGGCTGAACCGGCACATACGTTCCGTTGGCCGTCAGCGCGTCGCCCCACGATTCCAGATAATGCGCTGCCGGCAAATCCCACTGCGTCCCCGCGTGATTTTGCGGATTCCACGATGTTTCGTCCTCGTGATAGCCCAATCGCACCACCGTTTTCGCCTTCGCCTGCGCCAGCGGCCAGTTCAACTCCGCCGGCGCATTGTAAGCCGGATTGCCGCCTAGGATCACCAGCGTCTGCACCTTTTGGGCTTGGATCGCCTTCGCCAACTCGCCAATTTCCTCCTCGGTGGCTTCGGGAACTTGATGAAATTCCAGCGTATGATCCGCCACCGCGCCCAGCGCCTCGTTCATCGCCAGCACCAGCAAATGCGCCGCCACCGGCAAACGATGGCCGCCCATCACCAGGCTCTTTCCTCCGCCCGCCTTCAAATCATTCGCGCAGGGCACGATCCACCCGTCAAATGCCTGCGCCGGCGCCGACAGTTCCTTCAGCTTGGCGTCCCAATCGCCGGAAGGCAGGATGTTCAGCGCCATCCGCGCCACCACCGCCGTCATCAGGCTGGGCGCCACGCGCAAACGATGGTCCGCGTTCAGCCCTGTCAAGGTGAACAAACTTTCCACCGCGTAAAGCCGGCTCATCGGGTCGTCCTTGCCCGCCACATGGCGCCCCTGGGCGAAGCGCCGGATGTGGATCGCCGCGTTTTCCTCCGTGCCGATAAAATCACAGTCCAGCGCCAGGATTTTTTCCGCCTTTTCCAGGTTGTAATAGGGCGTCACCGGCGTGCCGTAGGCCAGCGAGGCCGCGTGGCGCGCCGCGTCCATGTCCACCGCCTCATAAACAAACCAGCGCGCATTCGGATGCTTTTGCCGGATCAACCGCTGCATCCGCGCGCGCGAAGGCGAACTGCTTTGTTCCATCAAAAACGCCACGCCCTCCCCGTTTCCAAAACTCCCGGCCAGCGCCGTCAACGCATCCAAAACCGCCGCCTTGCTGCTCAGGCTCCCGTTCATCGCATAACGCTGCGCCCGGTCCGGATCATACACGCTCAACACCGACGCCTGCGCGAACGGGTCCGTGCCTCCGTTGCTGTCCGGGTGGTCGGGATTGCCTTCCACCTTGGTCGGGCGGCCGTCGCTCGATTTGACCACCAGCGGCAGCGCCCCGCGCCGGGTCGGCATGGCCGTGGCAAAAAACTGCGGCACCCCATGCGCGTAATTCTCCGGCATCTTCGCGAACGGATAAATGTTCTCCACCGGCCGCCGGCAACCCGTCGCCCCCAGGCCCGCCAGCAAAAACGACGCCGACATGATCTTGACAAAATGCCGCCGCGTCACCGGATCAAACATCTCGCCCGCGCCGGACGGAAATTCCCGTTCCACCCATTGCCGGAACTGCGGCGTCTCCGCCAGTTCGTCCAAACTGCGCCAATAGGCCGGCCCGGCCGCTTCAGATGTGGATGGTTTCTTCATCGCTGACAATCCTGTAGCGGCGGTCTATGACCGCCGCCATATTGACCGCCCGCCATGCGATCCTGTAGCGGCGGTCTATGACCGTCGCCATATTCGCTTTTGCATAGTTTCTTCATCGGTGACAAGTCGAGCAATTCTCCAGGGATTGAACGTGCCAGTCGTGGATTATTTTCTCGCCCTCACTCTTTTGCCAGGCGGCCGACTCCGGCTTCCAGTCCAAATGCGTGATTTCCGCCAGCGGCCGCAGCCGCATCGCCGGGTCGCGATGGCAGTCCAGGCAAAAACTCATGCTCAGAGGTTTGGCGTGATACACCTCGTCCATTTCGTTGATCTGCCCGTGGCATTCCACGCAGCTCACCCCGCGGTTGACATGCACGGAATGGTTGAAATAGGCGTAATCGGGAAGTTTGTGGATCTGCACCCAGGGGATTGGCTCGCCCGTCGCGGCGCTCTGCCGCACCAGCGCCAGCCGCGGATCGTCCTTCAACACCTGGACGTGGCAGTTCATGCAGGTCGAGGTCGCGGGGATGTTGGCATACCACGATTTCTCCTCCGTGTTGTGGCAATACCGGCAATCCAGCCCCAGTTGCCCCACATGCACGCTGTGCGGAAACGCCACCGGCTGCATCGGTTCATAACCCACCCGCGTGTACTTCGGCGTGAAATAATAGGTCACCGCCGCCGTCACCCCCGTGCCAATCAACACCGCCGCGATCACAAGGTTCCGCGGCAATCGGTTCGTCCACTTTGGAAAAACGTCTGACATCTCTGCGCTTTTAAGTCGTCATCACTTCCCGGTCCCGCGCGCCCATGTTTCTTTCCCCGGCGCGGTCCGCGTCATCAACGATCCACTCCTCCCCAGGATTTGCCCTGGCAAACCCGCGGCGGAAGGCGGACTGAAAATGGAGCGCGGCACGGCTGCGACGAAAACGCCCGCTCCAACAACCTTTCTTATTTACGCAACTTCCGCCCCGCCCGCAAGCGGGTTTGTGCAGTTTTTCACGAATTAGGCAAAAGTAATCTTTATTATTAGCTCAACTAAATCCAGCCCCCTTTGCTCCGCCCCTTCATGTCCCAATCATCAGCGACTTCCTGGGGAGCGCGGTCGTCTCGACCGCCGCCGTCGGCGTCCCGCCGGCGGCATCTTCCCTCACAAACTGACTCACCCTTTCGGTGTGTCCTCCAGTTGGTCGCCAACGTTTGGGGCGTCATGCCACCATGCTCCGGTCGTAGGGCTTGCGCATTTCCCGCGCCAGGCAGGCGTTGCCTTCCGCGGCCCCCTCCCCGACGAAAACCTCCTTCGCCGGGTCCCATTGAAACTTCCGGCCCAGACGCAGCGCGATGATGATGAGATGGCCGACCACGGCGGAGCGATGGCCCGTCTCCACCGCGGCGACGGGGTCCTTCCTCGATCCCATGCAATCAATGAAATTCTTCATGTGGTTGGCGGAACTCTCCAGCCGCACCGCGCTGGCCGGCAGCGGCTTGGTCGCAATATCCGGGTCGCTGGAGTCGAACCCCAGCCGGTTGACCCAAATCCAGCCGTCGGTCCCCTCGAAGCGGAGGCCGTTGCGCTGCCCGTCTCTTTTGATGATGCCTCCGGTCCAGGCGTCGTCCAGCGTCGTCTTGACAATTTGCGTCACGCCGTTGGCCCAGGTCAGGGTCGCTTCATATTCGCTGGGCGTGGTGTAGCCGCCGGGGATGGGCGGCGTCACCACCTTCGCCTCGACGCTCAACGGGCCGTCCTGGCCGATGGCCCAGCGCGCAATGTCGTTGTGATGCGCGCCCCAGTCCGTCACCGGCCCGCCCGCGTAATCCCACCACCAGCGGAACGTGGTATGGCAGCGCTCCCTTATATAGTCCACCTTGGGCGCCTGGCCCAGCCAGAAGTCCCAGTTCAATTCCGGCGGCACCGCCCCAGGTTGTTTGAACGGCCCGCCGCGCAACCCGGCCGGCACATAGACCCGGACCGTCTTGAGCTTGCCGATGCGCTCGTTGCGCACCAATTCGCAGGCCAGATGAAAATTGCGGTCGCTCCGCTGCTGCGTCCCCGTCTGCAGCACAATCTTGTTCTCCCGCACCGCCTTGCACACCGCCTTCCCTTCGTCCACCGTCAGCGTCAGCGGCTTCTCCGAATACACGTCCTTCTTCGCCCTCGCCGCCGCCAGATTGATGAGCGTGTGCCAATGATCCGGCGTTCCCGTTATGATGGCCTGGACCCCGGCCAGTTCCATCACCTTGCGGAAATCGTTGAATTTTTCCGGCGTCTTCCCGTCGCGCGAGAATCGCCGCGCCGCCGACGAGGCATGATTGTCGTCCACGTCGCAGACCGCCACAATGTCGCCCCACTGGCTCGCCGCGCCGGCGTCGCCCCCGCCCTGGCCGCCGCACCCGATCAAGGCGATGCCGGGCCGGTCATTGGGGCTGGCGGGCGCTGGCGCCGCCTCCTGCGCGGCGGCCAATTCCCTTTCCACGAACCATAACGGCAATCCCGTGGCCGCCGCCGTGGCGGCGCAACGCTTGACAAAAGATCTGCGTGAAATCTGGAATGAGCTGTTCATGGCTTCAGTGAATCGCCTGCCCTTCCCCCGGTCAAGCCCAAAAACCGTGCCCCCGATGATCAATCCCAATCGTGAGCGACTTCTTGGGGGAGCGCGGTCGTCTCGACCGCCGCCGCCGGCGTCCCGCCGACGGCATCTTCCGTCACAAACTGACCCACCCTTTCAGTGAGGCCTCAAGCATGTTGCCAGTGATTGGGCATGATCAATCCCTTTTCACGCCGGGTTTGTATCCGAGTCGCTTCAGCACCTCTTCTGGCCGTCCCGGAAGCACCGTTTCGGTCTTTGGCTCCTCGCCAGACCAAAAACTCTCCGGCATTTCTTGCATGGAAACAGTCTGCGCTGGTTCCAATCGCTCACCGCCTGCAAACACGCCCACCAGGAGGTCATTCGCCGCCGAGCGGACTATTTCGAACCGGCCTGCCGGCCACGGCGCATCCGCACCGTCCGCGGTTTCCGGGCAATAGTCTTCCCCGCGGAGAATGAACGACGTGCCGTCTCCGAGGTCATAAATGTATGCCGCCTCTTCGTCTTCATTTCCCTCAATTACCATGACCCGGCCAGAAGTGACACGGCACACCGACGCGCCTCCTTGCTCCAACGCCTTACAAATTTCAGGCAGCCGTTCTCTCCGAAATTGCCGACGGTAGCCCATGAAACGGAAACAACTGCTGACGAACATGTACACGGCGTAAAACGCAAGTACGCCGAGAATAAATGCGACGGGAACCATGCCTCTCCACACCTTGCTCGGTCCGCCTTCCCGTCCCAATCCTTTGACAAAAACAAAAATGCACAAAGCCAAAACGGCCGTCCAGAGTCCCAACCAGCGAACTGTCGAGGATAGAACACCCGTGAACGGCTTATGTTCCAGCAGCCCCTTCAAACCGCGCCGTTCCTTTTCAGTGAGTGGCCGTTGCAGTTTTTGCAGCACGGAGAATTAAATCACCGCCCGTTCACTATTGTTTGAACACAATCTTCCGCACGTCCGGCCCGTCAAAGGTGGTGGGCACGTTCGTATCGCCAGGCTCGTGCGCGGTCATGGTCATCGCGCCGTCCTGGATTTGATAAATGGCGTAGGCCGTCTTGCCCACATACTTCGGTTCGGCGCAATCGGTGATCAGGACGATCATCTGCTTTGGAGTCGTGTCTTCCCGCAGCGTGAACGTTCCCTTGTACCACTCCTGCGGATTCGCCCCGTGGAATTCCAGGTTTGTCCCCGCCAACACCAGCGAAGCGGTGCCCGTCGTATTGGCTTCCTGGCCTTTCCAGGTCCCCTGCACGACCTTGGCGTCCGGCGCGGCCTTGGCGTCCGGCGTGGCCGTTTTCGAGCATCCCGTCGCTCCCGCCAGCGCCCCCGCCAACACCAGTCCCAAACTCAACATTTTTGCTGTCATTTTCTTATGTTCCTTTCGGTGGATTGTTTGACAAAGCCTGCACCATCGCCGCCCATCTGTCAACTCTTCATCATCACTCCGCCACTCCATCCCTCCATTCCCCCGGCGCCATCGCCGCCCCCCCGTCCCGTCACCGTCCCATCAACTCCTCCACTGCCTCCGCCTCGTTGGGAATGGTCTCCATCAAATCCACGCTGCCCCCTTCCCGCGCCAGGATGTCGTTTTCCAGGCGCGCTCCGAATCCCTCCTTCCTGTTGAACAGCAAACCCGGTTCAACTCCGGCTTCCGGGTCTAGGCCACCACATTGAGCGAACGGCTCGAATCGCTCTCCGAACTGGCATCAGCGTGGCTGGAGGCCGTGGCAGAGGTCGAATTTGCGCTGCTTTTCTCGGCGCTCTTTTCGGCGGCCTTGGTCTCGGCCTGCTGGATTTCCAGTTGAATCATCTGCTCCTCCAACTCCAATTCCTGGAGGACCTGCTGCTTGGTCTTGGAACTGTCCTTGCTCTGGTTTTCCTTTTGAATCTCCTGCTGGACGGTCTGGAGTTGCTTTTCAAGCTGCGACACCGAGGCATTGCTTGAACCCGATGCGCTATAGGCTGCGCTGCTGGAAACGGATGAGACATTCATAGTGTTCCTTTCAGTGAGTTGTGATCGGTTTGGAAAATAGTCAG
>Ga0326727_10006183_pt1 | contig 33116 bp, 28 predicted proteins | sample MB2enrmetagenome_FD_207643 | JGI IMG/M metagenome (GOLD analysis project Ga0326727, IMG submission 207643) | Lab enriched peat soil microbial communities from McLean, Ithaca, NY, United States - MB29MY | ecosystem: Environmental > Terrestrial > Soil > Wetlands > Peat | place: USA: New York...
CGCTGATGTTTGCGGTTGCGCTGGCGGTTGGCTTGACACCCGAGTTTCTGCCCATGATTACCTCGGTGACGCTTTCGAAAGGCGCCGTCGCGATGGCACGGAAGAAGGTCATCGTCAAGCATCTCTCTTCTATTCAAAACCTCGGTAGTTTGGATGTGCTTTGCAGCGATAAAACGGGAACGCTCACCGTGGGAATCATGTCGCTCGATCGCTCTCTTGATCCCTTTGGGAAACCATCCCCCCGCGCGCTGGAACTCGCCTATCTCAACAGTAAGTTCCAGACGGGTATCCGCAGTCCATTTGATGACGCCATTCTCCATCAGTCTCCGCCCAACACGGAAGACTGCATCAAGTGCGATGAGATTCCGTTCGATTTCGAGCGGAGGCGGCTTTCGGTAGTGACGGAGCGGCAGTCCCAGCGGATTCTTATCACGAAAGGTGCTCTGGAAGGGATTCTTCCACTCCTCTCCGGTTACGAGGCCGATGGCAAAGCAGAACCCATCACCAAGGACGCTACCCAGCGTATCCAACAGACCAGCGATGAGCTGAATAGCCAGGGATTCCGCTCTCTGGCGGTGGCCTACGCCGAAGTTCCTGCGCGCCCGGATTACTCAGTTGCCGACGAGCGCAATCTGATCCTGGCCGGTTTTTTGAGCTTTGCTGATCCGCCATTGCCCGACGCCGCCCAGGTTCTGGCTTCTTTAAAGCAGGATGGTGTTGAGGTCAAGGTCATCTCCGGTGATAACGACCGCGTCACCGCCCACGTCTGCGCGCAGGTGGGAATCGAACTAGGCCACATCGTCACGGGCGACGAATTGGACGCCACGACGGACCCGGCGCTGACGCACCTCGCCGAGGAGACGCGTGAGTTCGCTCGCATTTCCCCGGTGCAGAAAAACCGCATTCTCTTGGCTCTCAAACATAACGGCCATGCGGTGGGGTTCATGGGCGACGGCATCAACGATGCGCCATCGCTGCACGCGGCCGATGTGGGCATTTCTGTGTCGAGCGCTGCGGACGTGGCTCGCGAGTCTGCCGACGTCATTCTCGTTAAGCTTGGCCTGCGGGTTTTGCACGATGGCATTATCGAAGGGCGCAAAGCCTTTGGTAACGTGATGAAGTATTTGCTGATGGGCACAAGCTCAAATTTTGGAAATGTACTCAGCATGGCGGCGGCTACCCTCTTCCTGCCATTCTTGCCCATGCTGCCCACGCAAATCCTGCTGAACAACCTTCTTTACGACGTAGGCCAACTCACCATTCCCACGGACAATGTTGACGAAACTTACCTCGTAAAGCCCCAACGTTGGAATATCAATCTGATCCGCAATTTCATGGTGTTCATCGGACCAATCAGTTCCATCTTCGACTTTCTGACCTTCTATGTGTTGCTGCATTTCCTCCATGCGAACGAAGTGCAGTTTCATACTGGTTGGTTTATTGAATCCCTGACAACCCAGGTGTTGGTACTGTTCGTTATCCGCACATCGGGAAATCCACTCCGCAGCCGCCCGAGCCGCCCCTTGCTAGCAACATGCCTCGGAGTTGTGGCAGTCGGGCTTTATTTGCCGTTCAGCCCGCTGGCCGGCATTCTCGGCTTCACGCGGCTGCCAGGGTCATACTTTATCTTCGTTGCTGTCGCGACGGCAGTCTACCTCTTACTGGTGGAAGCCGCCAAAGGGGTCCTTTTGCGTAAGGAAACCGCCAGGTCTGCGACCAAGCCCGGAAATACCCTGGCGATCGCAATCTAGACTTGACGAAGGAGATGTCTGAAATGGAAAACATGAAAGCAGTGCGCATCCATGAGTACGGCAGCCCTGAAGTCCTCATATTCGAGGAGGCGCCACGGCCCGTGCCGGGTCCCGGCGAGGTGCTGATAAGAGTCCATGCTGCCGGTGTAAACCCTGTTGACTGGAAAATTCGCGCCGGCTACCTGAAGGAGAGCCGTCCCTACACGTTTCCCTTGATTCTGGGCTGGGACCTCTCCGGCGTAGTCGAGGCGTGGGGTCCCGGCGCCGTTAAATTTAAGAAAGGTGATGAGGTTTACTCCCGGCCCGACAGCTCTCGTAACGGCGCTTATGCCGAATACATCGCGGTGAAAGAGGCGGAAGTGGCCTTTAAGCCAAAATCGATTGACCATATCCACGCCGGCGCCATTCCTCTGGCATGTTTGACAGCGTGGCAGGCAATTTTCGATACCGCCGGGTTGAGCGCGGGCCAGAAGATTCTGATTCATGGCGCCGCTGGCGGCGTCGGTAGCTTTGCCGTGCAACTGGCCAAGTGGAAGGGCGCTTACGTAATCGGGACTGCTTCGGAGGCGAATCAGTCCTTTCTTCAAGAGCTGGGGGTCGATCAACCCATCGATTACGAAGAGACGCAATTCGAACGCCTAGTCCGCGACGTAGATGTGGTATTCGACACCATCGGCGGGGACACCCAAAAACGTTCATGGCAGGTGCTGAAGAAGGGCGGAATCCTCGTCTCCATTGCGGCTCGGCCTTCGGCAGAAGAGGCTGCCAAGAACGGTGTGAGGCAGGCGTTCATATGGATGGCGCCCAATAGCGCGGAGTTAACTGAGATTGCCGGGCTCGTGGATTCCGGCAAACTGAAAGCTGTGGTCGAGACCATCATGCCGCTTTCGGATGCCCGGCAGGCCCACGAACTCATTCAAATGGGCCACACACGCGGCAAGATCGTCCTGCGTGTCGCCTAAGGACAGCCGGAAAGCATGCGTCAGAAGCTATGCAGCGGAACCAGTGAGGTAAAGTCGCCATGATCAGAAAAGTCATGGCCGCGGCCGCATTGCTGGTCGGGTTGGCCGCGGTCGCTCTGCCCGGCCCTTCTCAGTCGAATCCTGACCTGGAAACATTCTTTCGGCAGAACATCGGACTGAGCGAGGATCAGATCGCGGCCGTCCGAAGCGGACAGGCGGTGGCGGTGACTCTCCCGCCCCGCACCCCGGCCGAGGTCTTGTTGTTCGGCGCGGTCTACATCCATGTTTCTCCTGAGACCTACTTCCAGTTTGCCCGCAATTTCGACCGCATTCGTCAGGTTCCCGGCTTTTTAGCGCTTGGGGTGTTCACCGATCCTCCGCAGCTTTCTGACTTGAAGGGGTTCGTGTTGGATAGCGATGACATCGAGGACTTGAAGAACTGCGAACCCGGCAACTGTCGGATTCAGATGCCCGCGACTTCCATCGAAGAGCTCCACCGATCCATCAATTGGTCTGCCGCCGACGTGGATGAACAAGTGAATCAAGGCCTGCAAAAGACGGCATTTGAGCTCTTGCTTGCCTACCAGCGCGAGGGCAATGCGGCTTTAGGTATTTATGACGATAAGCGTAACCCGACCGCGGTGCCCGAGCAGTTCGCCTACCTGCTCAGCTATGATAATGCCTTGGCAGAGCACGCGCCGGATTTCTACCATTACCTTCTCGATTATCCCCATGGGAAGCCCGCGAAGTTCGAGGAGACGTTCTTTTGGACAAAGGTGAAATTCGGGTTGAAGCCGACGTTGCGCATCGAGCACATGGTGACCATGCGTGGGGCCCCTGCCGACCACGTGGCATGTGCCATCGCCAAGAAGCAGCTCTACTCGAGCCACTACTTCCAGACCGCGATGGACGTCTCCATCTGTGTCCGCGACAGTGACGACCCGAAGCAACCCGGCTTCTATCTGATCGAGGCCTTGGGTTCCGAGCAGGCGGGTCTGACCGGCGCCAAGGGATCGATCGTTCGAAAGGCCGCGGTGGGCCGGGCGGTTTCAAACCTCCAAAAAGGCCTCACGCGCCTCAGGAACAAGTTGGAAGGTAACCCGTAGGCCCGGGAGATCGGCCAACCTCCGACGAGGGCCCGGAATGTACCAGGTTCCATGTCTGACGTGCGGCGTCTTGGCGCGTCTTGGGTGTTGCTTTGACGCGAAAGAAGAGTGAAAATCGTGGCGGTTCGGCGGCGTTATGGGCAATACTCTGATCCAATTGATCCCCAAGGAAGGCAGAGAGATCTTGTTGGTGCTCTTCCTTTCCTTTCTGATCGGTTTGGAGCGCGAAGAACAGAAGGTGGCATCGGCGCAGTACCGATTTGGCGGGGTTCGCGCATTTCCGCTTCTCGGCCTACTCGGCTACGCACTCAGCCTGTTTTCGGAAGGGAATTTCCTGCTACCTGCGGTCGGCTTCGCTGTCGTGGGAGCGTTTCTTTGGCAATCCTACCGGTACAAGCTTGAGCATGAGGCGCTGCCCGGGATGACAACGGAGCTCTCAGGGCTGGTGACCTACGTTATCGGAGCGCTCATTTCGCACGAGCAGTATTGGGTCGCGACCACGGTTGCGGTGCTGGGCGTGGCGTTGCTTGAGTTGAAGACGGCACTCGAAAGTTTCACCAAGCGTTTGCCGTACGATGAAATCCTGACGTTCACGAAGTTTCTCCTCCTATCGGCGGTAATCCTTCCCGTTGTGCCGAACAGGACGATTGGCACGTGGGGCTTTAACCCTTTCAAAACCTGGTTGGCGGTTGTCGCCGTGAGCGCCATTTCTTACGGTAGCTACCTCTTGCAGGTGTGGACGCAAGGACGTGGCGGTGTTCTAGCTGCGGCTCTGTTGGGTGGTGCGTATTCCTCTACGCTCACCACCGTAGTGCTCGCCAAGCGAGCCCGCGAGCAGTCACGCCCGCACCTATATTCTGGCGCGATGCTGGTTGCTTCCGGTGTCATGTACTTGCGCCTGCTTGCGCTTCTGGGCATTTTTAATCGTCAACTGTTCCACCGGCTCGGATTGCCGTTCCTGCTGCTCGCCGCCACCGCTCTTCTCGGCGGATGGCTGTGGATGCGTAGACCGGATCAAGGCTCTGCCAAAGCCCAGCAACCCGTGAAGCCGAAAAACCCCTTGGAGTTAGGTGTGGCATTCTCGTTCGCGGGACTGTTTGTAGCAATGCTGTTCATCTCGCATTATGCGCTGCTCTACCTAGGTCGTGCAGGACTTTACGCCCTGGCGGGAGTAATGGGAGTAACCGATGTCGATCCCTTTATCTTGAGCCTCGCGGAGTCGAGCTCGGCGCTCACGCCCGTTGCGCTCGCCGGGGGCGCAATCGTGATCGCCGCAGCGAGCAACAACTTGATTAAGGGGGTTTATGCGTACAGTCTCGGAGACCGCAGCACCGGCAAGCAGGGGTTCGCCCTCCTCGCGGTGTTAGCGCTGCTCGGATTGTTACCTCTGTTCCTGTAAAGACTGTGCGGAATGAGGCTCAAGCGAGCCGTGCATAGCCTGGAGCGATTATCTCAACTGAGGATCCGAGCTACGCCATGATCGCCGTGCATGACTTGTCCCTCGCCAAGACTGCATCACGCGCAATCTCGGAACCTTGCAAATGAGTTCAAGTAGCAGTTTGCTGCCTCGGCAGGCGGCACGGCCGGCGCAAGGCCTGCGAAGTTCAAAGGCGAGGACGGAATGCTACGACAGGTATTGGGGACAAGTGATTCGCCCGGCGCGATGGGCCGGGCGGTTTCAAAGCTCCAAAAAGGCATCACGCGCCTCAGGAACACGTTGGAAGGTAACCCGTAGGCCCGGGAGCTCGGCCAGTACGCGACAAGAACCAGACAGTCGCCCAAGTTTCCCTCGAAGACCGCATCGGTCGCGAGCGGCTCTTCCCCCACCTACGACCTGGAACCTGCCCTTCCGCACTTAGCGCCTACGACGAACCATCTAACTCATGTATTTTCAACAAAATTCCCGCTTTCTGCGCGTAACAGCCTTTGTTTTCTATGACATTCCAGCTTAGCCCCTGAGTTTTCCACAGCGGTCCTTTGTTTTCATACACATTCCCGCATAGTCCGTTCAATTTCTCGAAGTCGAGAAGTCGAAAGTCGAGGGTCGAGAAGTAAAAACCACGTCTCAGGGCGCCGCTTGATTCGCCGTGCTGCCTGCCCCGTTGCGGATTTTTTGTCCCACCTGCCACATTCTCGGGAGCGAGTCCGGGAAGGCAGTAGCGTCGACGCATTGTACTCCCAGGCAACCGCACTTCTGGTCCCTGACCCCTGAAACCCGCTTTTCCTGCCTCCTGGCTCCTGAATAGTCCAACCCCCAACCCCTACTAGGCCCCAGCCCCCAATCCCTGGCACCCGAAACCTACTTCTCGGCTTTGATCGGCGCTTTTTGCACTCAAAATCGAGTTCGTTTTGAGTTCGTTTTTCGCTCCAAAAACAGCTAAGTGCTGTGTTTCCAATAGATCCTTAGGTTCGTTCCCTCTATTTAGTATCTTTTTTGCGTTTCCAAACCGTTTTGCGCCCCCGGCGTGCTGATTTTGAATCCCCTTCGCGCCCTCTGTGCCCGCGTTCTCCATAGGTCAACCACGCTAGCCTATCAAAACTACAGCCTCGTGTCAAGAGCAAAAACGCCGGGTTCACAAGAGCGCGAGCGATGAATCTGGCAGTGTGCTCCTCCAGTCGCTTCACAAACAATCTGGGTCGGGTTGGCGCGGTACAAGGGTCAGAGCAATACGTGGCGGTCGCGCCCTGCGGGACGCTGGGGGTCACGTAATGAAGATGATTGAGGCCGCAAGAATGCCGCAGCCGAGTCATGGAGAGATTGTACCTCGGCCTCAAGCGGGATCAGCATGTCGCCGACATCACGAGCCGATGTCTGCGCCATCCGCGATATTCGATAGATGGGTACGCAAAAGCGCGCGGAACAATTTCCCGTGGTTGGGGACTTTCAGATGAAGCAATTCGTGGACAATGGCCTCGGCGCGAAAGCGGGCGGGCTGGCGGAGCAGATCCGTATTGAAGGTGACGCGCGCCTTCGTTGAGCAGCTTGCCCACTTGCGCATCATTGGACGCAGACGGATTTCCCTGGGGTGAACGCCGATCCTCTTCGCCCATGCCTCCACCTCGGCCTTGAAGATAGCGGCCCCAACAACTTCCTCCAATGAAGGCGACAATGTGGCGTGGGTAGCCTTCACTGAATCTCTCTCCCAACAATCTGCATGATGCGCTCGGCGACCTCCGTCACGTGCGAGATTCCGGCCTTATCCAAGCAGCCGTAGAGTGCCTTGCGGACTTCACGCGCCTGTCCCTCACTGCGCTGCCAATGGGGGAACCTGTCAAAAGCTGAGCGCATTTCGGCGGCAACTTCCTCTGCTTGCTTGGGCGAAGCGCCGCCCTGTTTCAGCAGCCAGTAGATTGCGAAAGCCTCCGCTGAGATATTCCGCTCCGCCTGTTCCTGGCGCGCTGTATTGATCTCTTGCACAAGCTCTTCGAGCTGCTTCAGGGCGTCCTGGGTTGAAAGCTGTCGCAGCTTGAATGCCTCAGCGATTTGCTCGGCGCGCTCACCGATGGAAAGCAGGTAAGGTGATTTTGTCGCCTCATCTTGCACCTGCTGGACGACACTTTTCAGCAGGTTGAAAACCTTCACGGTGTCGGACTGGCTGGCCTGCGCGATTTGCTCAAGGGTCTCGGCGTTCACCTCATAGACTTTCACGGCCTCTTGAATAAGACCGGCCTGAGTATATTCCTGCACCAGCTTGGCCGTCTTGCGCGCCAGTTCCCAATCCGTGATCCGAATACCCTCGTAGGCGGAGCGCAGGAGCGCATACAAGTCGGCGAGCCGGTGGTAATCGTCGAGGTACTCACGCAGGAAAGGGTCAGGCGAAATGATTTCGTACAGGTCTTCCAGCTCGCGATAGAAGCGATAAAACTCGTGCCGCTTCTCCTCGTCTCGAAAGTGGAGCAAAGCGGATTCGGCGGCCTTGTCGGTGGTCTCGCCCTTGGCCACGGGGAGGTATTCGCCTCGGGCGTGCTCCATCATCTGCTTGAACCGGACCTGGAGCACGTCCAGCCCTTCAATCACTGCCTGCACGTCCTTAGAATCGAAGGCGAGGGCTTTCTCCAGATTGTCGAAGATTCCCACAAAATCGAGCACGAAGCCGCCCGGCTTATGCTTGCCCGTGTCATCCTCATAAGGCCGGTTCACCCGTGCGATGGCCTGGAGCAACACGTGATCCCGCATGGGCTTGTCCAGATACATGCAATAAAGAACAGGCGCATCGTAGCCCGTCAACAGCTTCTCAGTAACAATCAGGATTTTCGGCAACTGGTCGGGCTTGACGAAAGCTTTGCGGATACGCTTCTCCTCCTGGTCGGAAAGGTGGTGCTTAACCAGATGCGGCAGGTCATTGAAGCCCGGACTGATAACCACCCGCGAGTATTCGGGGGGGAGATAGCGGTCGAGTTCCTCCTTGTAGAGGACACAAGCCTCGCGGTCAACGCCGACCAGGAATGCCTTGTATCCCATAGGCTCGACGGTTTCTGTGAAGTGTTTGGCAACGTACTGCGCCACGCGCTGCATCCGGTCGCGGTTCTTGAGCATATTTCGCAACGTGACGGCCTTTTCGAGCACTCGGTTCAGATCTTCGATGTCGCTGACGCCCTCAATCTCGACCAGGTTCAGAAACTCGCGCTCCAAGGTCTCGCGGTCAACCCGAAGCTCATTCGGCGCGATGGTGTAGTAGAGCGGGACCGTTGTGCCGTCCTCGATAGACTCAGCAATCGAGTACTTGTCGAGATACCCTTTCGGGTCATCTGTGCCAAAGACCTTGAAAGTCCCTCGCCCGTAGGCCGTCTTGTCAATCGGCGTGCCGGTGAAGCCGAGATAAGTCGCATTGGGTAGCGCGCCCATCAGGTAATTGCCCAGGTCCCCGCCGGTCGTGCGGTGGGCCTCGTCCACCAGCACGAAAACGTTCTTACGCGGATTGATGTTCGCAGGCATGTCGTCAAACTTATGAATCATGGAGACGATCAGGCCGCGAGCGCCTTCCTCCAAGAGCTCACGGAGGCCCTTTTTGCTTTGAGTGACCCAGACAAATCCATACTGTGTCCAGTACCCGGGCTTCTCTACGGGCTTTGGCGCTTGGGCCGCCAGCGTTGACGCGAGGTTGCCGAAAAGTTGAGTCTCAAGTTCGTTGCGGTCTACGAGCATGAGCACGGTCGGATTCTGGAACGCGGATTCTTCGATCAGTCGCTTGGCAATAGTAATCATCGTGTAGGTCTTGCCGGAGCCTTGGGTGTGCCAGATCAAACCGCGACGCCTCTTGGGGTCTTGGGCACGCACCAGCGCACGCTCCACGGCCCGCATCTGGTGGGGACGCAGCACAACCTTGTTTAGTTCATCGTCTTTGCGCGTGAAGAGGATGAAATCACGGATGACGCGCAGAACACGCTCGGGGCCGACGAAATACTTGACGAGGTTCTCGAAGTCCTGGCCCGCCGCCTCGTCCTTCCAGTTGAACAGGTTCTTGGCAGATAGGCTCCAGGTTGCGCCGTAGTAGAAGCGAACAAGGTGGGTCAAGGCAAAGAGTTGCATCAAGGCGAGCAACTCCGGGCCTTCTCGATGGTAACGGCGGACTTGTTTTAGCGCCTCTTGGATGCCCTCCATCTTGGTCGCGGCTTTCGTCTCAATCAGGATGACGGGGATGCCGTTGATGAGGAAAACCACGTCGGCGCGGATACGATACGTGCCGTTGTCGAATTCAAATTCGTCGGTAACGTGGAATGTGTTCCCGGGAACGTTCTCGAAATCGAGCAACCGCACGTTGCGCTCGCGCTTCTCGACCTCGGCGAAAACGGTCTTCAGTCCTTTCAGGTACTCCCACGCTTCGAGGTTTCCTTCAATGGCAGGGCGGACCCGCGCCAGACGCTTGCCCAATTCTTCGGCTTTCAGGTGATCAACGATGCCGGGATTGAGCGCCTGGACGCGCTGGATGAAGATGTCCCAAAGGATGGGGCTCGCTTCCCCGCGCCGAAGGCGGAGGGCTTCATCCGGGTCGATGTACTTCCATCCCGCTTCGGCTGCATACCGAATCAACGGAGCTTGCACTGCCGCACGTTCGTTGGATAACCGGGCCATAAATCAGTTTCCCAGAGGTGTTTCCGACCGTCGATGCCTTCGGCGCCGAAAATGCCAGGCTCGCCGTCCCGCCGCCGTCGAGGCCCTTTACTGCCCCAGAAGGAGGCTGGAAACAAGCCGTTGAGCGCGGCGCAGTTCACTACCCAGGTCTCTGACTGTTTCGCTTGAGGGCAGAGTTGCGATTAGCGACTCTGCATAGAGAACCAAACCAGGCTTGTTCTCATCTCCGAAATAGTCTCGGATGATTTGGTACGCCCTACCCTTCAAAGCCGCATCCTGGCCGAATTGGCTGGCAAAGGCGTTCCGAAACTGGTCGAGATTCGTCTGGGCGCTCAACACCGCCACGATGTCTCCGGCATGAGTCCTGGCCTCTTCGCGGTCGTGCTCAGCGTGAGCGCTGCCGCGGACGTTGCGATAACGATCATCCAGCGCCAGCAACTTCAGTAAGACTAAGGCATGGGGACGTGTCACCTGAATCTCAGCCCGTGCGGGCTTTCCATCCGGCAAGGCGCCCACCACTTCGTGCTTGTCTGTCTCCACGAGGACAATAGACCCACCAACACAGGCGCGACCATGGACGCCATTCTGCACATCAACCCGAATCCCGTCTTTCCTCACGAGCTCGGCTGGGGCCAGAAACTCCAACCTCATGAATTCAGGCGACCCCGGAATTGGCTTTTCGAATTGAAAGTTCCGCGCGTTCTCAACGGCCGAATACCCGAGTGAGGCTAAGGTTGATGATAGTGAAATGCCGCAATCTCGCAAGTACACGACATCGAGAACAAAATCGAAATCGCGCGTGGACCGTGGGCGCGCAATCATAAATCTCAGCGCGTGGCCCCCGACGAGAACCAAGCCTTCGGCTGCGGGACCGAGAGCTGAAAGCAGCTCCAGCAGATACGAACGCTGGGGTTCCGGAATCACTTGTTCCCCCACACGGGCTCAATCCGGGTCTGGAGCAGATAGTCAGCCTGCTTGAGGTCTCGTCCACCCCGCGCGAACAAGTCCAGGTACGCTTGGATGTCTGAGACAACCGGGATTCCGCCTTCGAGCGTGGAATACATGAACACACCGGCGTCGAAAGCGTAGATAACCCGAAGGTCAGGGCCGACGCTTGTCCCCGAGATGGATTTTCGCAGGTTTTCCGCCCCGGCCTCATCCGAAATATAGAGGTCGATAGGATCAGCATCTACGAAGGGCGCTGTCACGCTGGCGGCCGCAGCACCCGTGAAGGCGTAGCATCGCGGTTTAAGCAATCCATCGAGGCCTTGTTTGACTGACTGTAAGCCGGGGCCAAATGGATTGGGAACCTTGAATGAGCGCCGGAGATACCACCGGTAGCGGTCCTTGTATTCCTGTGCCCACCTTGAAAGGAGTCGTCGCGGCTCCGGCACCAGAATCGACGAGTTCTTACGCATGACCAGCAACTCTTCTTCAAGACTGCGTAGCACTCTCGACGCCAGCGAGAAACTAACCTCGAAGGAGACCCCGGGGCATAGGCTGCCTCGGCTTTGCGCAGCCAGCTCTTCTGTGATCCCAGTGAGTGTCCACGGCTTCGGGTTCTGCAACACCACCCTGAGGATGCGAGAGGATTTTCCTGAAAAGGGATTTCGGTAGAATGAAGGGCTCGTTTCCTTTCGCGGTTCCATGCCAACTCGTTGCAGGAGCAGCTTGCCGGGCACATTGATGAAGACATTGCCTGCCAAATCGATGAAGTCCACGTTCCTCTCGAGGCAGAGCTGCTGGGATTGAGGCGAGATTGCAGGGCACACCAATGCAAAGGCCGCACCTTTCTGCGTCGCCTTCAACCGGGAAAGCCAAGGTGCGATTTGCTCGACCTGCTTCGGCGTACAATTGCTCTTCGCCTCCACATAGACGCGCACCTTGCTGTCGCCATATTGAATATCGAATTGGGCGTCAAACCCCCTGTCGGTTCCCCCCGACTCCTCAACTTGGAAGTTTGCGACGCGAACGTTCGGGAGTCCCTTAAAGGGCTCATTATTCTTGAGAGCTTGTAGAATCTCACGTTCTCTCATGTTGCCATTATAGGGCTATTTGCCTAGTTTGGCAAGATACATCCTACAGGCAAATTTGCCTTGAGAATGCCGTTTGCCATTATTGGCAACAATGCACGTATAGGCAAATGGCGTATTTCATATCATTGAAAAATAGAGCCTTAATCCTGATTGACTAAATTGCCGTGGTCCGAATCTTCCCGGTCATCAGATGATGGAGCATGGTCTTGAATACGGCCTGCAAGGCTCTGCCCCTGGCCTTCGGCAAACTTCCGAATCAGGTACTCGTAGGCCCTGCCCAGGATATCCGGCTCAACATCTTTCAGGCCCAAGCGATGGCGGGAGAGAAGCTGGACAAGCGCGCGCAACTGGTCGTCGCTCAAGGTGCGCTGGCCCGCCGCCGTTTCGTTGAAGTCTTTAATGCCTATGACACCGCTGAGCTTCGGGTTCTCCCGCGCAATCGCCCGAACCGCATCCGTCAAGAACTCGCCCAGGCCCGTCGTTTTCTTCTGGATCGTGGCCCAGCGTGAATTGATAGGGACGTAGAAACGAACGAGCTTGTGATCCTTGTCCACCAGCTTGGCCGTAGGGCCGAGATCAGCCAGCTCATCGTCAAATACGTCAGAGAGCCGCTTGAGAAAGATCAGGGGCAGGATGTAGTCTTTGTACTTCGGCGCATCCACCGGCCCCCGGATCACACACGCCGCTTCCCAAAGCCAAGTCTCCAGCGCCGATATGTCGAGCGTGCCGTTCCCTGCCATTTGCCTCGTTGGCCTCCAAAGCGCTGCACGCGATTATACCTCAATGCGCTTCCGCTGCCTGCCCCTCGCATCGGGTCATGTTAAATGTCACTGCTGAGGCGCCGTCAAGCCATTCAGCGAGTAACGCGGACCTTTTATGTGCGGCCCTTGGGCGCGGTCGGCGAGAAAAGCCGCAGACCTTGAAAAACAGGTCTGCGATTGTACCTACCTGCCTTGACGTCCCGCCGCAGAGGGTCAGCAAGGGATACCTCGCCCTCGCCGATGATCCCGCCAAGCCCCGTCAGCACGGTGCTATCCGGTTGCGTGTCCAGGAGCAGCAGCGGGGTGTCGGCTTGCCAGGCTTGCAAGTGAAGCGAGTCTGACTACCACCTTTGTCGCGCTCACTCCTCGAAGTGACTCACTATCATGGCAAAGGCGCTGACTTCCACCAGCGCTGCGTGTGTCTGCTGCTTGCCGAGCTAGTTTTCCCCCATCCATGGCCTGGGCAACGAACTCTCTACCACGGGTGCATCTGCATACCCACTGGAGTTTTCTCGAGAGGCACCAATGGCCCTTCCGTGGCCCGCGAAAGTACCTTGAACTGCAAACCCGACTGTGTGCTTGAGCCAGAGGGGCAGAGGGTGTATGATTCTCGGCCGACACAGAGTTGAGACCGGAGATCCCGGCCTGAGGACTTGGTCATGATGAGGTCCCACCTGCGCATCCTCCTGCTCTCAGGGGCGGTGTGTCTCTCGCCTGCGCTATTGATGGCCCAGGGCGCTGGTATGAGCACCCTCGAACTTAGCCTTTCGCAAAAACAGTGGATTGTCGCTGGCGAGGTGACGACGCTGCGGGGTGACCCGATCAGCGGCGCGAAGGTTGACGTGGAACCCCTCAATGGCTCGGGTGGATTCCGAAGCCTCAGAACAGACCTGCAAGGGAGATTTCAGACCGAGTACGGTTTTAGAGCCGACTTGGTCAAGGAGTTAAGCGTAACCCTGACGGTTACCAAGGAGGGCTTCCTCAAGGCACATGTCACCATTGACCTTGGCGATTCCTCCAAGGCGTGGGTTTTTCCCGTCACGCTGCGGGACGCGGAGGAGGACCCTAGCCTGCTCTCGCAGGCCGATCTGATCTCCGGGCTGGCGCCCAGGCTGAAAAAGCTGGGTGCTTCCGAGGGGCTCTCGGCTGCGGAGGAAAAGGATTATGCGCGCGGGGTGGAGGAGTTCCTGGACCGGAACCGTACAGACCGAGCCCTGCCGCCCCTCACCAAGGTGACCCTTCATGACCCTTCCTGTGTGCAGTGCCGTACCATGCTGGCTCTTGCCCAGCTCGACTCGGGAGATTGGGACGGCGCCTACCGCAGCCTCGCGCAAGCAACCACCAAGATCCTGGCGGACCGAAGCCTGGGACGCGCGGAACCCCTGCTGGCTATGGGAGTAATGGAGAGCTGGCGGCACCAGCCCAGAAACGCGGCAGGCTATTTCGTTGAGGCGCTCAAATACGCGCCTCAAGACCCCCTCGCCCTTCAGGAACTGGGCCGCTCGCAGTTGCTGCTTCAAAATTGGGGGGCTGCCGACGAATACTTGGCCAAGGCTTTAGCTGCCGGCGCGGGACCTGAGGTGCGGCTTTTGCGCGTCGAGGCTTTGCTTGGCGGAGATCAGTTCCAAGCAGCGAACACAGAGATGACTCGTTACCTTGCTGGGCGCGACGTGAAGAAGATGCCAATTCAGGTCCGCCAACTCTGGGCGCAGATTGAGAATCGCAAGAAGGTCGAAGCTGCCTACGGCAAAGCGAAACCGAAGGGCGGCGCGGCGATCGACTATCTCCACCGACTTCCACCCGACCTCACCGGGCTGGAGCCCGCCACCGACCAGGGACAATTGGATTCCATCCTCAGTGCGGTGGGCAAGACCGTCGCTGAGTTTTTCCGGAATTTCCCCAACACGAGTTCGCTGGAGCAGATTCATCAGGAAAAGTTGGGCCGTAAGCAGAAGGTGGGCACCACACTCGATCAGAAGTTTCGCTATCTGTGCTTCACCCCAGCCGCAGACTGGGGGCCGGGCTTTGATGAGTACCGAGTTGATTCGTCGGGAGCCCGCGCTTATCCGCAGGGCCTACAGGACGGGTTCATGCTCACTTCGGGATTCGCCTCGTCTTCGCTTTTTTTCCACCCCAAATACCAGTCCCAAGCCACCTTTCGTTACCTGGGACGGCAGAAAGTCAACGGCCGATATGCCTATGTGATTGCCTTCGCCCAGCAACCGGGGAAGGCGCGTTTCTATGGGACCTTTAGAACTGACTCCAATGTGGTGACGACTTTTTCCCAGGGTTTGGCCTGGGTTGATTCTCAGAGCTACGAAATCAGCCGCCTGCGCACTGACTTGTTGGTGCCACTGTCAGAAGTCAATTTGGAAAGAGAAACCACCGAAATCGATTTTTGGCCAGTCTACTTCAAGGGCATCGGCCAGGGATTCACGCTTCCGCGTCAAGTCACCGTAATCGTGGATTGGAAGGGCAGACGCCTCCGCAACGAGCATCGCTACTCGGAATACAAGCTCTTCCGTGTGGAGGCCACCGAGAAGCCAGAAAAGCCCAAAGAGCTCGGTGTAACTTCCCATGGAGCAGCAGATTCCCAGACCCCACCTTGATCTTCTGCAGTGGACTTCGCTAATCCAGGCTTAAACTCTTAATACGGCACCCTGGCTTGCCAGGCGCCTTGTGTCAGTACTCGTTGTGGGAAATCCACTTGAGATCCCCGCACATTCTGGCGAGGGGTATTCAGGCCTCTGATTTCAAGGGTGGCATGACGGTGAGCCGCCCATCCAGATCGCGCATGACGCGTCGCCGGGATGCGTGCGTTTGGACCGGAGGGTGTAGGCCCGGCGGTTGACGAAGAGGTGGAAGTAGTCCGCCACCACACTAGCGGGCGCTGGCAGGCGAAGCTTCGGCATTCTCTCCTCCCTGGAGTCAGGTGGACGGCTCCGGAGAGTTACAACAATCCCTTTGGACCTTCGATATCCATCACCACTGAGTGTATTAAGCGACCCCTTGCGTTGATAGCTCTTAGCTCATTTTCTAGGTTGTACTCGGCAGAATCCTCAGGGTCGCCGCCGAACTTCTTGCTATAGATGTGGGAGCGCAGAGACACGAGCGCGCCGCGTTCGTCATAGGCGTTCGCGTAAATGGTATTTGAATTGATTGTGTACGGAACATCCTCACGGGTGGTTGTCGTAGTCGTGGCTGTGGCTGTCCCATCGTCGGCGTAGTTCCACGTCTCGTCTGTCCTAACCACAGGTTCAAAACCGTAGAAGTAGCTGGCAGATTGCGACAGAACTATTAAGTAATTCGCGCGGCCCCACATGGGGCGCTGCGAAAAGCAGATGTCGGGATGTTTTCTGGCATTCTTGCGCACCCAATTTCCGATCCACGCTCGGCTACCCAGGGAAGGATGAACTCCGCTTGCGTCCGCCAACGCAAACGTCACAACCTTGCTACACATTTGGGCGTCAGCCGACACACTAAGCAGGCACAACCCCATTGCTGCCAGAATTGCCTTTCTCATTGCCTTTATCTTCCTTCCTGCCAGATCCACCGTGGACTCTTGGGGCTCCCGCAAACGATCCAGGTCTTAACCCCATGGCGCGATCTTAGCGTCTGTTGAGACGGTGTCAATCACCGCCACGACCGACAAACACTGACCTCGCACAACCCCCCCCATGACCTATGCCCGCCACCGGACGCAGGTAGTAAACAGGCGGATAGTACGCCGGCCCGTACCCTGCGTGAGGGTGGATGCAATTGACTTACCAATTCTAATCAGGCGTAAGTATTTGAAATATCAAGGCAAGAGGTCAGTCGGCGGTGAACAATATCCACCATTGGGTGGTGGTTTTGGGCCGGTGTACGTCCTTGGGTGGTTGCCTTCCGATCAAGAACCTCAGGACAGGTCCAGCAAGCCTGGCGCAACCGGGTACGCGAAGATAGGCCTGGCTGATCTTTTAAGGCCGTTTTCACTTGTTGTAGCCAACATGCCAGTCTATCATTTTCACGTGGTCCCAGTTGATTTCGCCGAGGTGACCTTATGGACAGTCGGGAAAGCATCGCTCTCATCCGGCGCTTCATCGAGGCGTGTGTCCGAGCTGAGCCGGAAGAGTTCGCCAGCTACTTTACCGAGGATGCGATATGGTGGAATGCCCCTTGGAAACCTGTCCAGGGCCGCGCGGCGATCCGCGAGACGTTGCGCCGCGGAGCGGAGCGCATGGTTGCGTTACCTTGGGAGATACGGCACATTGTGGCCGACGGCGACACTGTGATGGTGGAGCGGGTGGACAACTTCCTGGTCGCGGAGAAGCGGGTCAGCGTTCCTTGCATGGGCATCTTCGAGCTGCGCGACGGAAAGATCGCCACTTGGCGTGACTACTGGGATCTGAAACAGTTCGAGCGTCAGCTGGCCGCCACACCGCTTGCGCGGGAATGAGGTGTGGGATGTTCAGCTTTAGGTAAGATGAAAGGAGCTTGCCCTGTAATTGCTCATTCAACAGGTAGCCGACACGACCTCGGAAGGAGCAATCCGGCTGGCAAAGCTCTGGGAGGCGAACCCGCGAGACGTGGCGTAAGCGAACCCGATAGGGCCCTACTAGCGCGGAGGGAAAGGGGCCAGTGTGATCAAGCCTGCTACCCGAAAAGATGTTCTCCGTTGGCGAGCTGCGCCGGCGAAAGCTGCCGCCATGGGTTCAGTGGCTGCCTGCAGCTTGGGCACATCGCCCTCCGTCACCCTGCCAATATCGCCGTTCTTAAAGGCACCTCCACTTTTTCGCCTTGCGCGACACCAATGATCATAGGGATTACCCCTTTCGAAATGATGTTCTGACCCAAAGCCACAGCGTGAGGTTTCAGGGTACATCACCAGGTCCGCGTCTCGAATCCACCACCTCGGATTCCCACCGCCTCTTTGTCCGCTGGCCAGTGTGCCTAGGCCGAAAACCACCACCCTACCCGGAAACCACCACCAGAAAGGCATTGGGGCATCTTGGGGCTTGGTCGCCCTGTCCCTAACCCCATGAAATAACGAGCTTTCAAATCATGCGGTTTGGCAGGGCACTTGCCCTTCTACAGGTTGCAGTTTGGCAAGAAGCATTAAGGCTTTGAGGAGGACTCAAATGCGAAACCTAAAACTTTTGACATTGTTGGGCCTAGGCTTGATGTTTGCCCCGTACGCAAATGCCCAAGTTGGACCCCCGGTGGATCCGGGCTACGGGTACCCTGGCTACGTGGACCCGGGGCCACCTCCGGCGTGCCCGTATGGCTACTATCCCTATTATCCTTACGCATGCGCGCCCTACGGTTACTATGGACCTAGCTGGTTTTCGGGCGGAGTCTTTATTGGCGTCGGGCCCTGGTGGGGCTGGGGTTGGCGCCACCTCTTTGGGGGACTTGGCTTTGGTGGGCGGGGCTACTATGGAGGCGGGCGGGCCTTTTCCGGGCGCGGAGGATTTCGCGGTGGGTTCGGTAACGGTTACGCCGGTGGAGGCGGACGCAGCTTCGGTGGTGGCGGACGTGCCTTCAATGGCGCTGGACGTAGCTTCAGCGGCGGCGGGCGTAGCTTCAGCGGCGGTGGACGTGCCTTCCGTGGCGGTGGACATGCCTTCAGTGGAGGCGGACATGGCCACGGTGGAGGCGGAGGCAGAAGCGGTTCCCATGGTGGTGGGCGCAGGTAGATTGCGTCATAACTCGAAACTCTCGCGGCCGACGGCATTTGCTGTCGGCCGTTTTGTTAGGAAGGTACCGACTGCGGCTTCCCGAACGATTCTGGGCCGTAACGCCCCTCCCATCTGGGGGCTGAGACGGCGTATTGCGAGATCCCGGGGCGTGATGCGGAGACGTTTCTGGGGCAATGGATGAAACTGCGGGTTCTGTGCGAAAAGGTGCTGATCATTTCGCGGTAGTTTTTCGGGATAATGCCCTTCCATCTCCCGGAGTGCCGGCTCCCTTCTGAGCCGCCGGAGTTACTCGGGGCAAAGGGGAAAAAGCTCTGAATATCTCGTTAGGATGTAGAAGGGAGGGCGTTTAGCAAGCCAGAACGGAAATCCTGGTTTCCGTGTCAAACGGCTCTAATATCGGGTCCAAGGCAACTGCCCGTCCGCGGGCGGAACTGACTTGCCGAGAGGATTAGCTATGAGCGATGAATTGTTATCCCGTCGATCCTTCCTATCGGCCGCGGCAGCAGCGCCGGCCGCCCCAGCATTGCTCACTTCCGACAGAATCGCGATCTTCGACCCGCCTCCTGAGCGGATCCGGATTGCCACAATAGCCACGTCCTACGCAGCTCCGCCGAGCACGTTCGCACCCGCCGAGGTCGAGCAGATTCAGTCGCAGGGCAGGAACATCGAGATGACCGTGACGAAATCCCTCGATGAATTGAATCGCCTTCTGCCGGAGGTCGATGTCGTCATCGGGGCCGTCAACGCCGAAATGCTCAAGCGCCATCTACTGCTTTCTTCTGCAAGACACGATTCAAGGCCAGTTGACGGGTTCCGAGCTGCTGGGGCGTACCCAGAAGTTCCTTCGCCATGCCGAGAGCAATTCCGAACAGCAGCCTTCCAGCTTCATGAACGAGTGTTTCTCCTACGCTGAGAGCCAGGTTCGTCAGACGATTCATCTTCGACCTCGATGGGGGCTACGGAGTGGAAATCTGCGCCGCTTGAGTGGGCGTACCATTACAAGGAAAAATGGATTGGAAAGAAAAGAGCGACGCAGCCGGGACAGATCGGTGGAATTACTGCAACTTCGCGTACTCTGCCTTGGCTTCCTTCAGGATGGGGATGTCGGGGTCGGCGTCTTTCCAGAGCGTGAGGAAATCCTCGTAGGCGGTGCGGGCTTTGACGAGGGCGTCAGGCTGTAGCGGCGCTCTGCGAGCGCCGTCTTCTTTTCGGCGGTCATAGACCGCCGCTACAGGAAGACCCGCCTGCACGGCGTAAGCGCGCGCCAGTCCGAGGCGCGCCAGCGCACCCCAGGGAAAGTTCATCACCACCCCTCGGTGGTCAATGAACTTCCGAAATTCCGCCGCCGCTGCATTGCCGCCGTGGAGCATGAGATAGGCTTCCCCACGCACATAAGCGGGGCTCATTAACACGGGGAGACCCGTTATTAGGCCGCAAAGTTCGATCGTGCTCGCCATCTTCAATAGTTCGATTGCCCGGTTCGGGTCTTTGCCTTCCAGGGCGAGCCCCGCCCGGATCGTGGGCAGCCAATACCTCTGCACCAGCGTGTCCAGCGGGAAGGCCTTGTCGAGTTCGGCCGCCAGCCTCTCCGCCCCTGCCGTGTCGCCTGCCCGCGCCAGGGCCAGCGCCGCCATCGCCCGCACATCGCGGTTCGGGGCCAGCTTTACTGCCGCCTTGGCCTCGGCACGCGCCTCCTGCCGGTTTCCCGATTCCACCTCGCGCAACGCCGCCGCTGTCTGATAGGCTGCCGCCCTCTCTTTGGCGTCGTTGCGTTGGGCTGATTCCATCGCCCGCCCGGTCAGCTCGTGCGCTTTCTTTAGCTTGCCGTACCAGCCTTCCGTGTCCGCTTGCGCGGCCAGCAACAGGTCCTCCGTGCCTTGCTTGCCCATGGCGGCTGAGACCAACCGCGCCATCTGCGCCGCATCGCCCTTCAGAAACGCCAACCAGTAGCGCCACTGGAGCAGAAACTCGCTCTCCAGCTTGCGCTCCTCCGCCTGCTTGTACACCGCCTCCGCTTCCTCCAGCCGGTTGAGGGCCGTGTAGGCGCTGCCGAGGTTGACGTAGTTCTCCACCATATTTGGCTCCAAGCGCAGCGCCTCTCGAAACTCTTCCAATGCCTTTCCCCAGTTTCCCAGGTTGCAGGAAATTACTCCCAGCGCTCTGTAGGGCACGTCGTCTCTTGGGTAGGTCTGCTGCCACAGCTCGTAGGTCTGTGCCGCCTTCTCCAGCTCGTTCGCCACCAGATAGTAGAGTCCCTCGACGAAGAACCGCTCCCGTTCGCTTACCTTCTCCCGCAGCTCGTAAGCCTTGCGTGCATATTCGGCCCCCCGCCCCACTTCGTTTAGGTCCCCGTAGGCAGCCGACATCATGGCGTAGGGCATGGCAAAATTCGGATCAAGGTCGGCCGCCCGTTTGAAAAAGGGCAGCGCGGCGGTGTCCCCTTTCGCATAGTAGGTCTTTAGTCCCAGGCTGTAGGCTTTCAGCGCCTCCAGGGATGGCGTGGTCGCTTCCGCCAGCGGCGTGGCGTATTTCTCCACCGAGTTGAGCGACTCGCCCAGTTTGCTCCGCAAACTCACCGCCGCAGCGTCCAGCGCCTTGAGCACCGCTTCCTTGCCCGCCGCCTGCTCCTGCGCCTCCGCCAGCACATCCCCCGTGTTGCAGTTCACCGCCTTCAGGCCAATCACGTACTGGCTGCCCAGCCCCGCAATCGAGCCGGTAAGCATGGCCTTGCTCCCCGTGCGCTGGCAGACCTCGTGTGTGACCTCCGGCGTCAACCGGTCACCGGCCTGACGGCCCATCAGTTTCAATGTCTCGTTCACCTTGCGGTCGGAAACCAGGGCGAGAAAGGGGGATTGCTCAAGCTGTACCGAGAGTCCCTGCTTCAGCGTGTCGTCAAATACACTGTCACCGGTCTTGTTGTCGAAATCGGAGAGGACGATGGTGTCCTTGTCGGTCAGGCGGGTCGTGGTGTGGCGCGAGCGGAAGTAGAGCGTTCCCCCGACGGCGGCAGCAACAAGGATCACAGCAGTGGGAACAAGAACTTTCAAGCGTTTCCTTCCCACCACCTCGACAACCCACCTCGGGCCGGTTGTCGGCAGGGGCAATTCTTGCATTGCCCCTCCATCCAACGGCGCGATAAAGCGGTACCCGTGGCGCGGCAGGGTTTCAATGAAGCGTGGATGCTCGGCGCCGTCGCCCAGCGCTTCGCGCAGGCGTTTCACCGCCGTATTGATGCTGTGTTCGAAGTCAACGATGATACCGTCTGGCCAGAGTCGCTTCTGGAGTTCTTTGCGGGTGACCACCTCACCCGGATGCTCAAGCAGAAGGGTTAGAATCTGGAGAGGCTTGTCTTGCAGCCTCATCTTGGAGCCCGGCTTGCGCAGTTCTCCTGATCGAAGGTCAACTTCGAAAACGCCGAAGGACACGATGCGTGGGGAGCCGGAAGAAGGGTTCAACGCGACGCTCCTCCCTTATTTGTTCATTATACACGCCTTGACGAACAGCATGTCAAGGAGCGGAATCGCGAGGGGGACACAACATCCTCACCTACGGGCGTTCACTATCTACCCTGCATCCCGTGACAAAGGCGTCACCAACGTTTTACCTCCGCGTTACCCCCAGGGCATTGAAGTCGACTCGTTGCTAGACCACTATGGGCGCAGACAGGGGGACGGGCTGGTGATTTTTCCGATCCCCGGGTCAAATGAAGGGAGAAAAACCGTGAAAAAGCTGAATCTTAGTAAGAGGAATTACTTGGCAAGCGTGTTCGTACTGGCCGGTGTTGTCCTGGTTCTAGCGATGCTGGCAACTTCGCCTACCAGCACCAGGGCCGGTGACCCTCAACGTCCCAAAGTAATCGGCCCAGATTCCGTAATAATCGAACGAGATTCCGTGGCGTACGGAAGGACCTACGGTGAGTGGGATGCGGCCTCGTGGCAATGGGCGTTCTCCTTACCTGTGACAAGTCACCCCCTTTTCGACACTGCGGACTGTAGCACGGGACAGTCGGGTCCCGTCTGGTTCTTGGGAGGAAAGTTCTGCAACTTCAACAACCTCGCCGCTTGCGGTACCACTACTACACGCACATGCTCGGTACCCGCCGGTACAGCAATCTACATCGACCTCGGCAGCGACGAGGACTCGGCTCCGGAAGAAGCGAATGGTTGGGGTTGTGGGACCAGCCTGCCGGCCCTTCTACTGGGCACCATCGCTGAAATGCGCCAGTGCGCAGAATCCGTAAGCAATGGATTTACCGACGTGAGTGCCGAGATTGATGGCGAAGTGGTTCCAAATCTCATGGAAAGATTTCATGTGCAGTCGGTCGTCTTCGGCTACACGCTGCCCGCGAACAACCTGCTCCTGGCGGTCGGAGAGACGGGCATTCCGCAAGGAACCTACTTTCCCGCCGTGGACGACGGATGGGGGTTGATGCTCTCCCCGCTGCGGCCAGGGAACCACGTGCTCCAATTTAGCAGCACCTTTCCCTTGACTCACGTGACGTACGACCTCGTCGTGGAATGAGGCAGCCAGGAGCGCAGGCGGGCCGCGCCGCCTGCTGGCGCAGCACGTGGCGTTCGGTAGGCTGGGGTGGCTGGCAGATCGCTGGCGGGGACGGATAATCTGGTTCGTTCCGTCCACAACGCGCGATGGCATTGCCGCCCCAGCGCTGCCTGAATGCTGTTAAGGAGTCCGGGATCTTCGCCTTTGCGTCTCTGCGGTTTGTGAGTCACCGCTAAGAGCAGGCGTAGGGCAGACCTCCGTCGGTGAGGTCCGCGATTTTTCCTAAAGAAGAACCACGGACCACAAGGACGGGGCCCGCGCTACATGCTTCCTCAGATTCGCGCTTGCGAATCCAAGGGCAAACCGGCAATCGTTAACCCGCAGCTGCGCGTGGGTTGCGACGCGCAGCCCGCGGCCAGCCAAACCGGCCACAACGTCGCAAGCGGGAGCGGCAGGGTGTAGAACTGCGTTACCCCAAGCGTGCTCATTCGCCTCTAACAGGGCGGGGCTGTTCATTGTGCGCGCCAGCAGTGGCCTGAGTCAGAAGTTCGTTGATGAAGTCAGCCCCGACGTGTCGGGGCGAAAGAGGGTAGCCCACGGCGTCAGCCGTGGGTATGCGAACCCTCCCTCTCCCCCGTCCCCTCTCCCGCCCGGGCGGGAGAGGGGTGCCGATGGCGGGGTGAGGGCTTCTTGCCCCAGGGCTGGCGCCCTGGGCTACCGTCTTGCGCCCCTGCCGGGGCTGTGGAACGGCTACCCCAAACTGCAAGACTTTGTTAGCAAACTTCTAACTCAGGACACCAGCGGCCCATTGCTTTCGCTGTGGGCCACACTATTCCCCCGCTGCCGAGAGTCAAAGGCTTGCGGGTTCCGTTTAGCTTGCGCAGATGACGGGAGGAGATTATGCCATGCCAACGGGTGTTTCTGAAGCGGGTCATCGCGCGGGTGGCGCTGCCGAGCCTGACCATATTTCTGGCTGTTGTTCCGGCGACAGCCCAAACCAGCAATAGTGATTACACCTTCCTGGTCGGCTCGGGGTTTCTTTGCGATTCCGGTGACTCTTCCGCCTGCCCGGCGGTGGTCAAGTCCGCCGATGGTGCGAGTTACGAGATGAGCGGCGCAGGCACGCTCGCTCCGCAAAGCAAGTCGGCTACGGCAGCCGGAACTTTCACCCACAAGTCCACCGATGGAGTGGTGCTTGAGACAGGTGTCTGGGTGGCGAGCGAACTCGTCAGTCTTGATTTCTACGGCATCGCGCCGGGGGCGCTCATGCGCGAGGGCCCGGCATTAGGCCCCCCACAGTTCGGCCCCATGCGCATGCGAATGTTCTCTAGTCCAATGCCCGCAGGCGGCCTAGCCGTGCTGCGCATCCGCCTGTTTCCGGTGTTGGGGTTAGCGAAAAACGCGACGCTGCAAGTCAACTGCGCCCTCGGCAAAGTGCCTCCCGAACACCAAGTGGAAGGGGTAAGGCTGGCATTCGAGGGACGCGGTGCCGAATTCGACGAGGAAGTGAGCGGGCGTACACTGTTCCTCTTGACGAGGCCCGGAGCCAGCGCTGCTGCGAAAGCGCCGGCTCCGGAGGCCGATACAAACCCTGCGCCCACTGACGTCCAGCAGTGAGTCAAATTTGTGGGGAACAAAACCGAAGCCAGCAGAGACAGGCTGAGGTGGAATTCCTTGCGCAGCCTTCGCTAGCTCGTTTCTCTCACGCCTGTCCATCCGGGCCACGACTTGGCCGGTCAGCAGGTCCACGGCGAACACACCCAGCACAGCGACTACTTCGAAGATTACTCCAGCCAGATGAGTGATGGCCAGGATGGAAGCAAAGACCGCAGTGGATTGCATGGTCTTGTTCTTGAACGGGGAAACTTCCTACCGAGGTTTCCTACCAAATAGCTCAAGCTTAACAACGGCAAAGCCTCCGGTCGACCCTCACTCGAATCTGCGCCCACTTTGCATCGACGCTGTCCTTTCTGTAATATCGGAATCATGAATGACCCGACCATCGTCGTGGCGGGGGCTACCGGTAATCTCGGCGGACGCATCGCGAGAGGGTTGGTGGAACGGGGAGCCAGCGTAAGAGCGCTTGTTCGCCACAGCACTGCGCAAGACAAGCTTGAGCGACTGCGGGAGCTGGGCGTAACGATTGCCAGTGTCGACTTCAGCAGCGCTTCCCAAGTGACACCGGCATGCTCGGGTGCGGCGTGCGTGGTGTCCGCGCTGGCGGGATTGCGGGACGTGATCGTGGAAGCGCAAACGGTTCTGCTCGACGCTGCGATCAAGGCTGACGTGCCACGTTTCATTCCATCTGACTACTCCATCGATTTCACCAAGTTCCCACCCGGAGAGAATCGCAATCTCGATCTGCGCCGAGACTTCCACAAGCGCCTCGATAAGACTTCGATTCGAGCCACCACGATCTTCACCGGTGCGTTTACAGAAATGCTGACCGGTCAGATGCCGCTCATTCTCTTCAAACTGAAGCGAGTCCTCTATTGGGGCGACGCGGACCAGCGCATGGACTTCACGACGATGGACGACACGGCTGCTTACACGGCGAGCGCGGCTCTTGATCCGTCCAGCCCTCGCTTTCTACGAATCGCTGGCGATCAACTCAGCGCCCGGGAACTGACGGCGGTCGTGAGTGAGGTAACCGGAGAGGAGTTCCGCCTGTTCCGCGCCGGAGGTCTGGGAACGCTCGGCACACTTATCAAGGTTGCGCGCACGTTCGCTCCCGGAGAGAAGGAACTTTACCCGGCATGGCAGGGCATGCAGTACATGCGTAACATGTTCGACGGCCGGGCAAAGCTAGCGCCCCGCGACAACGATCGCTACCCCGGTATGCGTTGGACGACCGCGCGGGACGTGCTCTCAACGCGTCGAGTTAGCTAGCCTGCGCGCCGAATAGCGCCGCCGGCGAAGTCACAAACGACACTCCAGTAGTAGCCTTTGCATCGGTGGCCCAGCACTGACAACAGATCAAGGATGGAAATTTGGTGCACATTTTGATGCACACCTCAATTAAGAACGGTGTGATTCGGTAGCAATCGCCAGCGGTGTCAGAACTACACCAAAGTCGCATTGGTAGAGGACAATATCAATTTGTGGTAAACTATCAGATTGGTGCGGGATGCACTTGGGGTGCAAGGGGTCGCCAGTTCAAATCTGGCCGTCCCGACCAGAGTTCAGGTTTCAGGTGCCGGGGGACAAGTTCCTACTGGCACCTGACACCCGACACCTAAGACCTACTTTCCGGGGCGTAGCGTAGCCTGGTAGCGCGCTTGGTTCGGGACCAAGAGGTCCCCAGTTCAAATCTGGGCGCCCCGACCAAACCTCAGGTTTCAGGTGTCAGGTTTCAGGCGCCAGGGGGATAAGTTCCTACTGGCACCTGACACCTGTTCGGGTGACTCGTTGCGTAATCGCACTGCTCAAGCGGGCAGGCATGGACCACGACGGCGAACCATTCCGCATCCCGATCGGCGATGTCTTCGACCTGCATACCGTGCGGCCCAAGGACGTCAAGGAAGCTGTTGAAGCGTATCTCGAAGAAGCGAACCGCTTGGGTCTTAAAGCCCTGCGCATCATCCACGGGCGCGGCGTCGGAGTGCAACGCGAAATCGTGCGCGCCGTGCTGACCCGCACACCTTTCGTGCTCTCTTATCAGGACGCCCCCCTCGAAGCCGGCGGCTGGGGCGCCACCATCGTGACCCTGCGCTGACACTCATGGTTTGAGGTTGGGGTGCGTTTCGACGATCGAGAGATCACGGCCCCATTGGATCCGAATCCGTAAGTTGGACAGGAGTCTAACCTCACTCGGAGAGAAAGGACCCCTCACCCGGCCCGCTCCGGCTGATGAAAACGCCGGCAGTGGGCCACCCTCTCCCCAAGGGAGAGGGCTAGGTTTCCGACTTCTGCCCCCTGTGTCCAGCCCAAGATATGGCTAAAGACCAGGCTTTCGCGGCGGTGACCTGCACGGTCCGATTTCCGCGATCAACAGTTCAGGGCCGAATTGAAGCTGCTGCGGCCGAAGGCGGCGCCATCCCACTCTATCTCGATGTTGGCGCGTTCCGTAAGGTTTGGGCGGCAATTTCCGGCAACAGAGAATTGTAATAGACCTCTTTCAGGGCGTAGGACTTCGCTTTGGAGGCAATGACCGGAAGAATTTCCAAATGCCAGTGGTAATCATCCGGCAGCGTCTTCCAAATGCCACCCCTCTCGAACTTGGCACCCAGATTAGGCGAACTGTGGAGCACCAAATGGTGGGTGGGGGCGACGGCTTCCAGACGCATCAGGACCGACTTCAACAAGCGTGCGAAACGAAGCTGCTCGTCCCAGGAGGTAAGGTCCTCCTCGAAGGAGCAGTGATGCCTCAAGGAGAGCAACCATGTCTCGTAGGGCACGCGCGCGGCAAACGGGCAGAAGGCGATGAACGGGTCGAGTAGCTCCACGATGCGTGTATTCTGCGCGATTTCTTGCCCTGCAATATCGCAGGTCAGGCACCGTTCCTTGAGCTCAAAGTAGCGCAAGGAGGAGCGGAGTTCATAGCCCACGCGCCGGGGAATGAATGGTGTGGCAGTTATCTCGGAGTGCGGGTGCTCAAATTCCTCCCCCGCCAATGCTCCTTGATTGCGGAAGACCGTTACGTACCGGAAACGCCGATCCTTCTTCAGATCTTTCACCCTCGCGATATATGCGCGCAGAACTTGGGCCACATTCTCGTCGCTCTGCCGCGAGAGCTGCATATGGTGGCTGGGATGTTCCACCACAACCTCATGCGCCCCCAGGCTGCGCATCTTGTCATAGATGCCCTCGGCGCGGCGCTGCGGGTCGCCCTCGATGCGGTAAACCGGACGGAGGTGTGGAGTCACCCGCACCTGCCAGCTTGATCCCCCGCCTGGGTATTCGTAGAGGGTTTGGGGAGACAAAGCTTCATGGCCTGGGCAAAAGGGACAGGGAGCGTCTCCACTGTGGGCGAGGCTCTCACCCTCGTCTTCCAAATTCACCCAACTTTGCGTGATGGGGTCTCTTCGAAGCTGCATTTTTCCTCCCTCCAGGCATCTGCGTTCCGGCCCGTGGTTAGCCTCCCTCACGGCAAGAAGCCGACCCGTTACCTGGACTCCTCAGCCTCCCGGGTTAAGAGGGCTGCGGGACTTATACGCCAAACTTCCACCCCATTATAGACTTCCGCCACGTATTGAGCCCGTAACAAAAGTACTGAATGAAGACGCAAGCTGCGTTGCCCTCTTTGCGGTAACATAGGAGAGGCAGACTCGGCCTTAGCTTTTCCGGCTGCGGAGGATCTTCCATGAATGCCAGGGATTTGGATCGGTACAAGGAATTGCTGTTGGCCAAGCGGCGAGAGTTGACCACCGCAAGAGCCGGGACGGAGGGCGCTGCTACCGCATCGGGCGCAGACACGGGTGATTTGGTGGACCATGCGGCTGCGGCACTCGAGGCAGAGTTGCAGGTGCGCTTGCGCGAGACGGATAGCAAGCTCCTGCGGGCCATCGACGAGGCGCTGGGACGAATCGAGCGCAAGACATTCGGGGTGTGTCAGGAGTGTATGAAGCCTATTTCAGCCGCCCGGCTGGACGCCGTGCCTTGGTCGCGCTTGTGCCGGGAATGCAAGGAACACCGGCAGGCTTGAAGAGGAGTGGCTAGTGATTAGTGGTTAGCGGCTAGCGGTAGTGGCTAATCGGGGCGGGTGGAAAAACCATTAACCAGCAGCCACTAACGACTGGCCACCGACCGCCAGCCACTGGTTTATTGCGGCAGTGCAGGTCCTTGGTCATACCGGGAGGGAGGTTCAACGTCGTCCCGGCTGAAGTTAAGGGGCGCGCTTAATTGCAGTTCAAAGTTCGTCCCAGGCGGGAGGACGATTTCTTTACCCCGGCTGGCAGCGATCCAGACAAGCCCTCCGGCAGCGCCGGCGAGGCTGCCGATTCCGAGCCCTGTTACAGGGCTTCCCCTGGCCGCTCCCGCAATGGTTCCAATCTCTGCACCCGTAATCGTCGTCTCAGCCACTTTGCCTGTGTCTTCGCCTTTGGATGAAGCGCCTTCGATTTTTGATTCCTTGGGTTTGAATCCCTCCCGCCCTGTGCCCCCGAATCCGGATAGCGTCGCGCGGAGCGAGCGCGTTGTGCCGTTGGGCAAGATGAGAGTCTCGAACCGGATTCCGATTTGCGCCTTGCCCTTTAGATGCCCGGGGCGAACCACCTGCGTAACGGAACCCTTCACGGAACTTCCCCGTGGAATCACGATCCTATTGCCCACGGTGATTGGGAAGATGGTTTCGCAGTAAAATGCCTGAGCCGGTTGGGCCGTCCGTGAGTTGATCGTGTTCATGAGCCTGAGGGGGATCGTGGTATCAGTAGGTACCATCAGCGTGGACGCCGGTGACTGGGGAGGCCCATTCGCTTGCGTGCTCTGCGCATAGCTACACTGCAAAGGACTGATCACTACAATGGCAAGAAAGGCTGAAAATAAGTGATCCCGTTTCATCATTCGGCTACCCTGCTCTTATACCTTGCTGCTCCAGTAAGATGCTGCTCATCGGGCCCCTGGAGCTGTTAGTTTCATGCCCTCCTTCAGTTTCAGGTGTAATTCATCGACTTCTTTCTCGAGCTGTTGCAGCCGGTTCTGCTTCTCAGCGGCGAGTGCAAGAAGATAATCCGCCAGCAATTCCTTGTTCTCTTCCATGGTGGTCTGAAGGGTGCTTAATCGGTTGCCGAGTTCTTCACGGTCGTTGTCGTAGGCCACTTGAGCGAGGTCAAAGAGTTCATCCGCCAGAATCTCCGTGCGGATTACGACCGTGCATGCCAGGACGAGGTCTTCCGGATTGGCGGCGAATTGACGAGCGGTCTGGCGCAGATTGGTTACAGCGAGAAGCTGGTCCGCGAATGGGCGGCGGGCCAGAGGCTTTCCCGCTTCGTCAGTCAAGGGCAGGTTTTCGTTTGTCAGATCCTTGAAAACCGCTTCCAAAGGCCCAAAATTTGAGTCGTAGCGGGCAAGAAAGTCAGGCAGATTGGTGGCGGTTAGTTTCTGCTGGGGTAGCAGAGTGGTTGGGAAGATGACTATCGAAATCATGAACAACGGGATGAGCGCCCTTTTCATATTGACCTCACTGTGGTAATCGGGTGAACGCCCGATTGACCTCGGGTTCCCAGGACTGATTCAATCGCTTGCGCGATGCGCGCCGCGTGGTGTTCCACCATTCCGCGCTCTGTAGCCTCGACCATTACCCGGGCAAGCGGTTCGGTCCCCGAGTAGCGAACCACCACGCGCCCTTGATCACTGATCTCACTCCGGCATTCTGCGATGGCGCGAGTGACTTCTGGAATGGATTCGAGCGGAATCTTCTCCTTGACTCGCACGTTTTGGATAATCTGTGGAAAGGGTTTGAAGGCTCGTGTCAGTTCCTCGAAGGGCTGGCGAGTCTCTGCCATAAGTCGCACCACCTCGAGCAAGGTAATGATGCCATCTCCGGCAAGTGATAGGTGGGCGAAAATGATGTGGCCCGACGGTTCCCCGCCAAGGTTGATGCCGGAACGCAGCATCTCTTCCAGGACGTACTTGTCGCCTACGGCGGTGCGCTTCAGGCCAATTCCGTGCCCCGCCAGGGCGATTTCGAGCGCCAGGTTTGTCATCAGCGTGCCGACCACGGCGGAGCCTTTGAGCATGCCGCACCGCTGTAGGAAAGGCGCCATGATAGAGAGGATATAATCGCCGTCGATCAGCTTGCCTTCGCGCGTAGCGAAGATGGCGCGGTCCGCGTCACCATCGAAGGCCACTCCCAGGTCAGCGGAGAGCGCCTGGGTGGCCTGCGCCATCACCTGCGGATAAAGCGAGCCGCAACCGAGATTGATATTGCGCCCGTTGGGTTCTATGTGCAGAAGGTGCGCCTCGATGCCCAGGCGGCTGAGGAGTTTCGGGACCACACGATAAGCTGCGCCGTGTGCGCAGTCCACGACCAGCCGATAGGGTGATAGCGCCAAGCCCGCCGGAATGAGCTGGAGGAGCCGCTCCAGGTAAGCCTCCACCAAGTGCGGTGCGGTCTCCAGAGGTGCCTCAGAATCTCTCCCTCCCTCAGACCCCGTTTGTGCCAACTCCCCTTCGATCGCGAGCTCCACGGATTCGGAAAGCTTGGTTCCTGACTTGGAAAGGACCTTGATGCCGTTGTCTTCGTATGGATTGTGGGAGGCGGAAATGACCACGCCGGCAGAAAAACCGTGATGCGAAGTGAGGAAGGCCAAGCCGGGCGTGGTAATCACACCAGCTTCGGTAACCTGCGCGCCGGCCGAACGCAGCCCTGCGGCGAGCCGACGGGCAATCCAATTTCCCGATTCCCGAGTATCCTGTCCCAGAACGACTCGAACGGGGCCGGCTGGCTCTTCTTTGCGAAGAATATTACCCAGGGCGAGTCCGAGATTCCAAACGGTCGTGCGGTCGAGGGGATACTCGCCCGCCACACCTCTTATCCCATCCGTGCCAAAAAGCTTCGGCTTGTTCGACATTTCCGCACTTATTGTAGTCCACAAAGCTCATTCCCGTACACGCTTCCGTCGAACCGAAAAAATAGGGCCGAGGCTTGCCCCACGGCTGTGCAAATTAGCGAACCGTTCGAGGGGCTAACGCGGCTTTGCCGCCTGATGTGCGGAAAGCCTCTGGCTTTCCGGCTGAATCCGCCCTTTTTTACCCTCCGCGCTGGCTGGAAGGCTGAGCCTTCCAGCCAGCGCGGAGGACGTTGGTCGGGGGCCACCGCCCCGGAAAGGCGAAGCCTTTCCGCACATCAGGCGGCGGAGCCGCGAGTCGCCGACGGCGGAATCGAGCGCAATCTGGGCAAGCCGGGGGCAAGCCCCGGCCCTACAGACGGCTTCGTCATCCAGCCCGGCGGGAGGCAGCGAGCACGGCGTCTGCGATGCGCACCGCCGGCAAAACTCCGGCGACATCATGCACGCGCACGATGTGGCCGCCACCCAAGATTGATGCCACCACGGCGGCGGCATCAGCAGGTAGGGGCACGCCATGGCCCGCCGCCCGAAGGCCCTGGACCACAGGGTGGCGCGCCCCTACTTGCGCCTTGAGATTCTCAATCATCGGCCAGTAAGCTGCGGGACCTCCCTCTCTTCTCGAACCGTGACATGCGCCAGCATGAAGACCGGCGCCGGCGGCGATGGCCTGGACAAACGACTTTCGCGAGGTGCCCACCAGGATGGGAAGGCCGAACCGTCGCAATTTGCTGAGGTGCGCGAGGATTTCAAAGTTTTGAAACCTGGACTTTCCGAAACCCAGGCCGGGGTCAAGGATCAACTGGGATCTGCGCAAGCCCGCCGCCAAAGCTCGCTGGAGCGAGCACGCGAGCCCTCGATCGAGCGACCGCCAAATATCCCTCACGAAGGGCCTCGTCTGCATCGTCTCGGGCCGGCCGCGCAGGTGCATCAGGATGAGGGGAGTGTTGTAGCGACGCGCCACGTCGGCCAAGCGCGCATCGAATCGCAATCCGCTGACATCGTTCAGGATGCTGGCTCCCGCCTGCGCCGCTTTCTCTGCCACCTCGGCTTTCGTGGTATCGATCGAGATGGGGGTCGAGCGCAATTTACGCCGCAGGCCCTGGATCACCGGCAGAACCCGCCGCAACTCTTCTTCGGCTGAAATGGGCCGTGACCCTGGCCGTGTGGATTCACCCCCAACGTCAATCCAGTCTGCTCCCTGCCGGATCAATTCGACGCCATGCGCGACAGCCCTTTTGGGATCAAGGTAGAGTCCACCGTCCGAAAAAGAATCCGGCGTCACGTTGAGGGCCGCCATAATGAGCGTGCGTTCGCCGAGGCGCACCTTGCGATGGCCAATTTCTAACTCAAACGTTGGACGAGGGGTCATGGATTCAAAGTGGCTAGCGATTAGTGGCTAGTAGTTAGTGGCGAGTGAGTGGTTAGTTTCTAGCCCGCAAGTGGCAAGTGGATCGTGCTCAGTCAGCTCTAGCCGCTATCCACTAGCCACTAATGACTAGCCACTAACCACTGCCTTTTACGCCGGCTGCGGCCGTTCGCGCGACGGCAAGCCCGGCGCGGGTTGAGGCTTCAAGACCTGCGTAGTCTCCGGTGGGGAAGGTTTTGGAGGCAAATGCCGAGCCACTTCCGGCAAAGGTTTCCCTTCAATAAGCAGATTGACCTCGCTGGCATCGAGCACCTCCCGAACCAGCAGGGCTTCCGCGATGCGCGCCAGGGCGTCACGGTGAGTGGTAATGACG
>Ga0326727_10006185_pt1 | contig 33114 bp, 26 predicted proteins | sample MB2enrmetagenome_FD_207643 | JGI IMG/M metagenome (GOLD analysis project Ga0326727, IMG submission 207643) | Lab enriched peat soil microbial communities from McLean, Ithaca, NY, United States - MB29MY | ecosystem: Environmental > Terrestrial > Soil > Wetlands > Peat | place: USA: New York...
TGACCAACACCAACTCGACCCTCACCGTTCCGGCATCGGTTACAGTCGCGGCGGCGGCCACTACGGCCACCTTCAGCGCCACCACCGCCACCATCAGCAGCAATCAGAGCGCGACCCTCACGGCCGCCTACAACAGCAGCTCCGCCAATACGAGCATCAGCCTAGTGGCGCCGGTGCTGGTCTCCTCGGTGGCCTGCAATCCGACGAGTTTGGGACCGAATTCCTCCAGCACCTGCACCGTGACCCTGACCCAGGCTGCACCCACCGGTGGCGCGAGCGTCACCCTGACCAACACCAACTCGACCCTCACCGTGCCGGCATCAGTCACGGTGGTCGCGGCGGCCACTACGGCCACCTTCAGCGCCACCACCACCACCATCGGCAGCAATCAGAGCGCGACCCTCACGGCCGCCTACAACAGCAGCTCCGCCCATGCGACCATCAGCCTGGTGGCGCCGGTGCTGGTCTCCTCGCTGGCCTGCAATCCGACGAGTCTGGGACCGAATTCCTCCAGCACCTGCACGGTGACCCTGACCCAGGCTGCGCCCACGGGCGGCGCGACCGTCACCCTGACCAACACCAACTCAACCCTCACCGTGCCGGCATCGGTCACGGTGGCCGCGGCGGCCACTACGGCCACCTTCAGCGCCACCACCACTACGCTCTCCAGCAACCAGTCCGTTACCGTGACTGCCACCCTCGGCAGCAGTTCCAGCAGTCTCACTATTAGCCTGGTCGCCGCTGTAGCGCCGAGTTCCGTGAGTTGCACCCCCACAACCTTGACCGGCGCCGCCTCCAGCACGTGCACGGTCACGCTGAACCAACCGTCGGTGGGCTGGAGTGTGATCTCTATTAGCAGCAACAACGCCAATCTGACTGTGCCCGCCGCTCTGTTGATCACGAATGGGCTCACTACCGGCAGCTTCACAGCTTCGGCGCCTGGCGGCATCGCAAACAATCAGACCGCAACGATTACTGCCACACTGAGCGGTGCTAGCGCGACCACCAACGTCAGTCTCCTTGTCTCGATCGGCGTGTCGTCGCTATCTTGCAACCCTACAAGCATCGGCCAAAACGCTTCCACCACATGCACAATTGCGCTATCCAATGCCGCACCAACGGGTGGGGCAGTGGTTACGCTTTCGAATACCAACGCAGTCCTCACTGCGCCAGCGTCAGTTACGGTAAGCGCCGGCGCGACGACCACTACTTTTGCGGCCACTACATCCGCCATCCTTAGCAATCAGAGTGCAACCCTCACGGCCGCCTACAACGGCAGTTCCGCCAATGCCAGCATCAGCCTGGTGGCGCCGGCGCTGGTCTCCTCGCTGGCCTGCAATCCGACGAGTCTGGGACCGAATTCCTCCAGCACCTGCACCGTGACCCTGACCCAGGCTGCACCCACCGGCGGCGCCTCCGTCACCCTGACCAACACCAACTCGACGCTTACCGTTCCGGCATCGGTTACAGTCGCGGCGGCGGCCACTACGGCCACCTTCAGCGCCACCACCACCACCATCAGCAGCAATCAGAGCGCAACCCTCACGGCCGCCTACAACGGCAGCTCCGCCAATGCGACCATCAGCCTGGTGGCACCGGTGATTTCCTCGCTGGCCTGTAATCCGACGAGTCTGGGACCGAATTCCTCCAGCACCTGCACGGTGACCCTGACCCAGGCTGCGCCCACCGGTGGCGCTAGCGTCACCCTGACCAACACCAACTCGACCCTCACCGTTCCGGCATCGGTTACAGTCGCGGCGGCGGCGACTACGGCTACCTTCAGCGCCACCACCACCACCATCAGCAGCAATCAGAGCGCAACCCTCACGGCCGCCTACAACGGCAGTTCCGCCCATGCGACCATCAGCCTGGTGGCGCCGGCGCTGGTCTCCTCGCTGGCCTGCAATCCGACGAGTCTGGGACCGAATTCCTCCAGCACCTGCACGGTGACCCTGACCCAGGCTGCACCCACCGGTGGTGCGACCGTCACCTTGACCAATACCAACTCAACCCTTACCGTGCCGGCATCGGTCACGGTGGCCGCGGCGGCCACTACGGCCACCTTCAGCGCCACCACCGCCACCATCAGCAGCAATCAGAGCGCAACCCTCACGGCCGCCTACAACAGCAGCTCCGCCAATGCGAGCATCAGCCTGGTGGCGCCGGTGCTGGTCTCCTCGCTGGCCTGCAATCCGACGAGTCTGGGACCGAATTCCTCCAGCACCTGCACCGTGACCCTGACCCAGGCTGCGCCCACCGGTGGCGCTAGCGTCACCCTGACCAACACCGACCCGACGCTTACCGTGCCGGCATCGGTTACGGTCGCGGCGGCGGCCACTACGGCTACCTTCAACGCCACCACCGCCACCATCAGCAGCAATCAGAGCGCAACCCTCACGGCCGCCTACAACGGCAGCTCCGCCAATGCGAGCTTCAGCCTGGTGGCGCCGGTACTGGTCTCCTCGCTGGCCTGCAATCCGACGAGCCTGGGACCGAATTCCTCCAGCACCTGCACGGTGACCCTGACCCAGGCTGCGCCTACGGGCGGCGCTAGCGTCACCTTGACCAACACCAACTCGACCCTCAGCGTGCCGGCATCGGTCACGGTGGCAGCGGCGGCCACTACGGCCACCTTCAGCGCCACCACCACCACTATCAGCAGCAATCAGAGCGCGACCCTCACGGCCGCCTACAACGGCAGCTCCGCCAATGCGAGCATCAGCCTGGTGGCACCGGTGATTTCCTCGCTGGCCTGTAATCCGACGAGTCTGGGACCGAATTCCTCCAGCACCTGCACGGTGACCCTGACCCAGGCTGCGCCTACCGGCGGCGCCTCCGTCACCCTGACCAACACCAACTCGACCCTCACCGTGCCGGCATCAGTCACGGTGGCCGCGGCGGCTACTACGGCTACCTTCAGCGCCACCACCGCCACCATCAGCAGCAATCAGAGCGCAACCCTCACGGCCGCCTACAACAGCAGCTCCGCCAATACGAGCATCAGCCTGGTGGCGCCGGTGCTGGTCTCCTCGCTGGCCTGCAATCCGACGAGCCTGGGACCGAATTCCTCCAGCACCTGCACGGTGACCCTGACCCGGGCTGCGCCCACCGGCGGCGCCTCCGTCACCCTGACCAACACCAACTCGACCCTCACCGTACCGGCGTCGGTCACGGTGGCGGCAGCGGGCACTACGGCCACCTTCAGCGCCACCACCACGACCATCAGCAGCAATCAGAGCGCAACCGTCACGGCCGCCTACAACGGCAGCTCCGCCAATACCAGCATCGCCCTGGCGGCGTCGGTGCTGGTCTCCTCGCTGGCCTGCAATCCGACGAGTCTGGGACCGAATTCCTCCAGCACCTGCACCGTGACCCTGACCCAGGCTGCGCCCACGGGCGGCGCGACCGTCACCCTGACCAACACCGACTCGACCCTCACCGTGCCGGCATCGGTTACAGTGGCCGCGGCGGCCACTACGGCTACCTTCAGCGCCACCACCGCCACCATCAGCAGCAATCAGAGCGCAACCCTCACGGCCGCCTACAACAGCAGCTCCGCCAATGCGAGCATCAGCCTGGTGGCGCCGGTGATCTCGTCGCTGGCCTGTAGTCCGACGAGTCTGGGGCCGAATTCCTCCAGCACCTGCACCGTGACCCTGACCCAGGCTGCACCCACCGGCGGCGCCTCCGTCACCCTGACCAACACCAACTCGACCCTCACCGTGCCGGCATCGGTCACGGTGGTCGCGGCGGCCACTACGGCTACCTTCAGCGCCACCACCGCCACCATCAGCAGCAATCAGAGCGCAACCGTCACGGCCGCCTACAACGGCAGCTCCGCCCATGCGACCATCAGCCTGGTGGCGCCGGTGCTGGTCTCCTCGCTAGCCTGCAATCCGACGAGTCTGGGACCGAATTCCTCCAGCACCTGCACGGTGACCCTGACCCAGGCTGCGCCCACCGGCGGCGCCTCCGTCACCCTGACCAACACCAACTCGACCCTCACCGTTCCGGCATCGGTTACAGTCGCGGCGGCGGCCACTACGGCCACCTTCAGCGCCACCACCGCCACCATCAGCAGCAATCAGAGCGCGACCCTCACGGCCGCCTACAACAGCAGCTCCGCCAATGCCAGCATCAGCCTGGTGGCGCCGGCGCTGGTCTCCTCGCTGGCCTGTAATCCGACGAGTCTGGGGCCGAATTCCTCCAGCACCTGCACCGTGACCCTGACGCAGGCTGCGCCAACCGGCGGCGCGAGTGTTCTTCTGTCTACGGTTAATAACTTGCTGACGGCTCCGTCGTCAGTGGTGATTGCCGCCGGATCCAATTCCGTCGCATTCACTCTGCAAGCGGGCTCCTTCGCAGTCAATCAAAGCGGTTCGGTGACTGCCTCTTACAATGGGTCATCGCAATCGGTCACTATGCCCCTGATTGCCCCGATGCTCGTGACTTCACTGGCCTGTAACCCGACCGGCGTGATGTCGGGAGCGATAAGCTCGTGCACGGCGACACTGTCGCAGCCCGCTCCTACAAGCACTACGGTCACATTGGGATCAACGTCCGCCCTGATAACTGTCCCCGCGAGCATTGTCATAACCGCTGGGAATACCACTATGGGTTTCAGCGCCAGTATCGGCAGCATAACCGCCGACACCACCGGCTCGGTAACCGCGACGCTCGGTACGTCATCTCAGACCGCCAGCTTCACGCTGTGGTCGACTCCAGTCCTGTCTTCGTTCACTTGCGCCTCGACCAGTTTCACAGCCGGTTCTAGTACTACGTGCACCATCACCATGTCAAAACTGGCGGGGAACATTGTTGTCGGTCTCTCAAGTAGTAACGCCGGACTCACGGTTCCGGCCAGCGTCACGGTGCCCCAGGGCTGTCTCAGTGCTGGTTTCCCCGTGACCACCCAGTCATCGGCATCCGGCTGGATCGTCGTGACGGCCACTTTCAATGGGGCCAACATGGGGGTGTTGTTCACCATCAGCGAGGCGCCAACGAACAACAACGCGCAGGCAAGTCTGAATCAGATTTCATGCACGCCGAAGTCTCTCACTGCAAGATCTCAGGGGACTTGCCGAATCACTTTGGATCATGTTAAGAAATCCACCACGGCCGAGGTGCAGCTTTCCAGTTCCAGCGCCTCACTCCGACTTCCTGAGAGAGTGGTGACGCGCCCCGGTCAATCAACGGTGGAATTCCAGGTGGACGCGGTTAGCTCCGGCCAGGGTATCGTAGTCGCGGCTAATCTGGGGTCGGACGTGATCAGGGAAACGCTGACGGTTACTCCAGACCGTTCCACTCCCATACAGGTTCCCGGGCGGCGGTTCGTAAAATACGGAACCGAGGTTCGGTTCCGGGTGTCACCGGCTGATCCGGCCGCAACTCTATCCACCGGCGCATTGCCGGCCGGCGCAAATTTCGATTCCACAACCGGAGAGTTTCGGTGGACGCCCGACGGCACGCAACTCGGCGCTCACGACATCAATTTCACTGCCATCGATTCCACGGGAGGAAAGGCAAGTGCTTCTGTGACAATACAGGTGGACACCGGCGAGCCTGTGGTTACCGGCATCGTGAACGCCGCCAGCCGTTCTCGAGAGGCGGCCTGCAGCCCCGGTGCGATCGCCACTATAGAGGGCCGATGGCTGACTGACGGATCCGCAGTCTCAGACCCCTCCGGCAGTTCCATGGAGCTTGCGGGGGCTAAGGTGTGGGCCAGCGGCATCGCGGTTCCAATCCTATCCGTATCCAGTACGGAGCTGGATATCCTGTGCCCGGATTCCGTGCCGGGCAGTGAACTCCAGTTCGTTGTCCAGACCGACCATGGTGTGGCCGACCCGCTGCGAACGACGGCCCGCTCGACAGCGCCTGGCATCTTCTCTCTGGACGGTTCCGGCGTGGGTCAGGGCTGGGTTCTGCTGGAAGGCACTAACAGTGCGGCAATGGTTCGAAATTATCGGGTTCCGGCTCAGCCGGCGATCCCTGGAGAGCGGCTTCTCCTTTATGCCACCGGCATCGGCAGCCTAACGAATATTTCTGTCCAAATCGGTGAATTTCAAGCTCCGCCGGCAGCGGTCAACCCCGTGCCAAATCATGCCGGATTGTACGAGGTAGTAGTAGACGTTCCGGAACTAGTCGTGCAAAACGATAACATCCCTCTGTCGCTATCCGGGGATAGTCCGGAAGGTAGCAAGGTTGTTACGAACAAAGTGAGCATTGCAATTGAAGCCGATCACTAATACTATTCATTTTGGAATCCGGCGGAGGTTTTCAGGGATGAGCAAACTTCTGGCGTTGTGCGCAGCGGCAGGGTTGGCTATCGGAACTGCCCAAGGTGGCACGGTCACCATTACCAACATCTTTACTTCAGGCCAGACGCCGCCGCCCGGCGGACCTGGTCCGACAGCGCCGACGTGGTCCGATGACACTGGCGTCGATGCCGATGGCGTCTACGCATTAGGCGTCACCTTCACGTTTACTGAAGGCGGCAATCCGTCTAGCGCGGCACTTTACGGGGAAACTATCGGTACGGCCAGCCTTGATCTCAGTCCTCTTAGCGACCCTGTTCTGGCCGGACCAGCCGATGGAACACTTACACTAGCCTTTGACTTTCCAACGACTTTCCTTTCCTTTGACATTCTTTTTGGAATCGTTCCAGGAGATTCCGGCGGGCAAGTTACGATAGGAGGAGGAACCCCCACAAGCTTCACTACGACGGGTGACCAAGGTATGGACGGCTACTTCTCCATCGGCTCATTCTCTTCGGGGACCGTCTCTCCATTCACCCAGGCGGTGATCACCTTTGACCCTACCACGTCGAACTTTGCGATCGACAACCTGTCATACGACGCGCCCGATCCGGCACCGGAACCCGCATCGCTAACGCTTCTCGGCGCAGGAGCCGTTTTGCTGGGGAAGTTGGTACGCGTTCGGCGGTCCACGCTTCGCGCCTCCAATCGCCTGTAAAACATCCGGATCCCCACATTAATCTGCCAGAGGCCGACAAATTCGGCGACAGAGAGAAAGTACTTACAGCGACAAGAATAGTGGTCACAAAACCCCTATTTGTTTTCATCTGCTTTCATCGGTGCTTCCTTCGAGCCATGCGTTGCGCCCGCTTTGCTCGGTCCGATCCGCGCCCGCATCACAATTCTGTGAGGGAACACTCGAAACAGCAGAGGCCGCGCGAGAGGGAGTTGCGCCTCGGGCCGGAACGACCTGGACCCCTTCCACCTGGCCATGGACGCAATCGACCGCGTCCCCGAGCTGCGCAGGGTGGCGGCGCCGGTTCAGATCTTCAGATGGCCCGAGCCCTGGCCGCGAAACCGGGGGGCTTGCTGTTCCCGGCGCAGCCTGAAAATCAGGTTCATCACCAAGGTTTCGATTTCGTCGCGCACTTTGCAGTGCTCTTCATACTTCATGACGACGGGGTCGGGCACGATCCATTCTTCGACGGGCGCGCCGATGTCTTCGGGCAGCGGCAAGCCGGTCATGTTAACTACCAGGTCGAACTTGGAGCGGCCCAGGTGGTAGATGCTCTTGGGGAACTGGTTGCGCAAGTCGATGTCCTTTTCCGCCATGGCGCGAACGGTATCGGGCATCACGGCCTTGGCCGGACTGAGACCGGCGCTGGCGGCAACCATGGCGTCGTGGCCGTAGACCCGCGCGAAAGCCTCGGCCATCTGGCTTCGGCAGGCGTTGCCCAAACACACAAAGAGCACACGCTTGAGGGGGTGGCTCATAGCTTCTCCAGAAAGAGCGCGTGCACGCGCGAATCCGCGGTCAGCTCGGGATGGAACGTGGCCACCAGGTGGCGGCCCTGCTCGACCAGCACGGGATCGCCGGCATAGCGCGCCAGCACTTTCCCGCCGCCGTTGACGCGCCGGATGACGGGCGCGCGAATGAACACCGCCTCGAGCTTGCCCGGCGCGGTGCGTTTCTGAAACTCGGGCTCGGGGTCGAGCACGGTCACGCGGCTGTCGATCTGGCGGCCGTAGGCGTTGCGCTCGACGGCGATATCCATGAGCGCCAGGCTCTCCTGCGCGGGGTTCCAGACCTCGGCGGCCATCAGGATAGCCCCGGCGCAGGTGCCGAAAACCGGTTTGTGGCGGCCGAATTCCGCCAGCGCGTCCATCAGCCCGTCGCTGTGCAGCAGCTTGAGCATGGTGGTGCTTTCACCGCCGGGAATTACCAGTCCGTCGATGGCGCGGAACTGCTCGGGCTGGCGGACATAGACGGGCTGGGCGCCGGCGCGCGCGAGGGCCGCGCCGTGCGCCGCAAAATCTCCCTGAAGCGCGAGCACGCCGACCTGCTTCATCACCAGCCTCGGGTCTGCAACATCTCCGACTCCGGCATTTTGGCGATATCCAGCCCCGGCATGGCTTCGCCGAGCAACCGGCTGGCCGCGAGCAGCTTCTCGGGACTGTCGAAATTCTTGGCCGCGTGCACGATGGCCTGGGCGCGCGCCGCGGGGTCGGAGGACTTGAAGATTCCCGATCCCACGAACACCGCCTCGGCGCCAAGCTGCATCACCAGCGCCGCATCGGCCGGGGTGGCAATGCCGCCCGCCGAGAAGTTAGGGGTGGGCAGCTTTCCGTGCTGCGACACCCATTCCACCAGCTCGAGCGGCGCCCCGAGTTCCTTTGCCTGGTGTACCAGCTCTTCCTTTCCGAGCACGGTGAGCTGCTTCATCTGCTTCACGATGGTGCGGATGTGGCGTACGGCCTCGACAATGTTGCCCGAGCCAGCCTCGCCCTTGGTGCGGATCATGGCCGCACCCTCGGCGATTCGCCGCAAGGCCTCACCCAGGTTGCGGGCGCCGCACACGAACGGAACTTTGAAATCGCTCTTGTCGATGTGATGCTCCTCGTCGGCGGGGGTGAGCACTTCGCTCTCGTCGATGTAGTCCACGCCCAGCGCCTCGAGGATGCGGGCTTCCATGAAGTGGCCGATGCGGGCCTTGGCCATGACGGGAATAGTGACCGTGCGCATGATCTCTTCGATCTTGCCGATGTTGGCCATGCGCGCCACGCCGCCCTCCTTGCGGATATCGGCCGGCACGCGCTCGAGAGCCATCACCGCACAAGCGCCGGCATCTTCGGCGATCTTGGCCTGGTCGGCGTTGGTGACGTCCATGATGACGCCGCCCTTGAGCATTTCAGCCAGGCCGACCTTCAATCGAAACTGTTCGCTCGAAAATTCAAACATTTCTACCTCCCTGAGAACTTCCATTCCTGGCCGCCGATGAACGCAGATGAACGCCGATAAGATTCCTGGTTTTTAGATCTGCGTTCATCCGCGTTCATCGGCGGCTATAATGCCTTCACACCATCGCGCTGGCGGGTTCGAAGTTCCCGGAAGCGCTTTCGATCTCGCCCGAGACAATTCGTCCCAGAACCGCCAGGCCGCTCCGGATCTGGACCGGAGTGAGGCCGGCAAAACTCAACCTCAATGCTCCCGGCTCGAGCCGGGATACGGCAAAGTACCGGCCGGGCAAATAAGCCACACCTTCCTTCTGCGCCCGCGGCAGAAGCTCGCCGGCATCCAATGGCTCGGGCAGGCGCACCCACACATTCATTCCGCCTTGGGGACGGGTCCAACGCGCGTCGGGTGGCAGGTACCGGCGGCAGGCGTCCAAGGTAGCCGCCAGCCGCTCGGCGCCGGCTTGGAGTACACGCGCGCGATGAGCCTCGAGGCGTCCGGACTCGGCAAACTCGAGCAGCACGGCCTGGGAAAGCTGGTCGGTGTGCAGGTCGGCGGCCTCCTTGGCCTGGCGCAGGCGGTCGATGAGGGACTTCGGCCCCACCACCCAGCCCACCCGCAACCCCGGAAAACTCACCTTGGAAAAGCTGCGGAGCAAAACGGTGCCGCCGTTTTCATCCAGTTGCTTGATGGCGGGCAGCGGCTCGCCTTCGTAGCGCAGATCGCCATAGGCGTCGTTCTCGACCACCGGGACACGCGCCGCGCGCGCCGCCTCGAGCAGCTCGCGCCGGGCTGCCAGGGGGAGAGTTGCGCCCGTGGGGTTCTGAAAATTCGAAGTCACCACCAGCAGGCGCGGCCGCTCGCGTTCCAACACGCGCTCCAGTTGCGCGATGTCCAGCCCTTCCGCGCCCACCGGAATGCCCACAAGCTGGGCGCCCATTCCGGCCAGCAGGTTCTTGAGGCCGGTGTAGACCGGGTCCTCCACGGCTACCACGTCGCCGGGCCGCAGCATCACGCGGCCGATGAGGTCGAGCGACTGCTGGCAGCCATTGGTGACGATCAGATCGTCGCCGGGGCCCGCCAGGCGCTGGCGGCGGGCATCCTCGATGAGGTAGCGCCGCAGCGGCTCGAAACCAGCGGGCGAGCCCAGTTGCAGGATGGCGGCTAGATCCTGCCGCGCCAGCACGGCCGCGCAACTGGCGCGGAAATCATCCAGCGGAAAGAGCGCGCGCGAAGGCCGTGACATGACGAAGCTGATGACTTCGCCGCCGGGCCCAGGGGGCACCCCAGAGGGCACCCCAGCCGAATGTCCCAGGGGCGGCATATCACCGCGCTCGAGCAGAGAATTCCAAACGAACCCATTTGCCGCCGCCGAATGCCCCGTCACAAAACTGCCGCGGCCCACCTGGCCGGCGATCAACCCTTCGGCTTCGAGCATTTCGTAGGCTGCTGAGACAGTGGTACGGTTGAGTCCAAGCAGGCCAGCCAATTCGCGGGTGGCTGGCAAGCGCTCGCCACGGGGCAGTTCTCCGGACCGTATCCTGGCCGCAAACTGCTGGTAGAGCTGCCGGTAAAGCGGGACTTCGGATTCGTGAACCAGAGATGGCGCAAAACCCATCAACCCATACCATACCATATTGGACTGGCTGCGAAAAGATTGGAAGGTGCTACAATCCGGGTTCAAGGCCATGAGAGGGTTTGCGCTGGTAGCGCTTACATGCGGGGTGGCCCTGGTTGCATGGCCGGCCCAGAAAAAGAAAAAGGACGAAGTAACCCAGACGCTCCAGCTTCCCAGGGAGCTTCCCAGCGCGGTGGTGGGCGAGACGCGGCGTCTAACCTTCCACGTCACGCCGTTGTCCTCGAAGGGGCTGCTTTCGCAGCAGGTGCGCGATGGCCTGAAGGCGCTTACGCGGGAGGCCGGCGGAAACACGGTTCTCAAGATTCGCGCCTTTGTGGCCGGCTCGGGCGACGTGCGGCGCGTGCGCGACCTGGTGAGCGAGGGTTTCGCGGACCGGCGGCAGCCGCTCCCAGCCCTGAGCCTGGTCCGATGCGGCGGGTTGCCGCTCGAAGGGGCGCAGGTGGTTTTGGAGGCGATTGCCGGCGGAAAGAGGGAAGTCAATCCCCACGGGCTGGCTTTTTTCTCAGCGCAGACGGCCACTTCAGAGAACCCGCTGGGCGCCGTGGCGCCGCTGGCCGCGCGGTCCCTGGCCGCCCTGCGACAAGCCGTCCAGGCTGCGGGTTCGGAACCGTCCGACGTGGTCCGCGTCACCTGTTTTCTTAGCTCGCTGGACGACTTGGCGGCCACGCGCAAGCTCGTTGAAGCCGAGTATTCAAGCGCTGCGCTGAATTACGTGGAGACGCAACGCGCGCCGATGCGTGCGCTGGCGGCATGCGAGGCGGTGGCGCGGCTGCGGCGGGACGCCGGTGGGCGGCTGCTTCTGATGAATCCGGAAGGCCTGCCGCGGGAGCCTGGCGAATCGCAGATCGCGCTGGTAAGCGCGCCCCACGTCTTGCTAACCGGCTCGCAGGTTTCGTTCGGGTACCAGGAAGAGGATGCGCGGCTGGCTTTCGAACGTCTGCGGAAGTCGCTCGAGCAGGGCGGCGTGCCGGCTGGCGACGTAGCCTTCGCGCATTACTATCCGCTGTCGGCGGGAATCGCGGAGCAGGTGCGCAAGGTGCGTTCGAAGTTCTTCGACGACGCTCATCCTCCGGCCGGGAGCCTGGTGTTGTTCGAGGGTCTGCCCTCGATGGAGGCCGGGTTCGCGGTGGACGTGGTGGCGGTAAAAGACTAGCGGCGCCGGGCCCAGAGGGCGCCCCGCCTGCGGTAGAATGGGTGTAGCGCCGTGATGTCTGTTGCTCGTATTGTCGCCGCCTTGCCTGTGTGGGGGTTTCTACTGCCGATGCTGGCGGCGCAGGTCCCAGGGGGCACCCCGGCAGAGCAACCGACGGCCAGATTCGGGGCGACGGCGAACGAGGTCATCGTGCCCATCACGGTGACGGACGATAGAGGCCGGTTCGTCTCGAACCTGGAAGCCACGGATTTCCGCATTCTCGACGAAGGCCGGCCGCAGCGCATCCGCTTCTTCAGTCACGACCAGAAGCAGCCCGTCGTGGTGGGGTTTGTCATCGACATGAGCAACAACACGCGGATGCACTGGAAGACCTATCAGGACGCCATCATGGAGCTGGTCTGGAACCTGCTGCCGGGCGACAAGAAGTACACCGGCTACCTGATCACCTACACCGACGACGTCCAGATGGTGGTCAACACCACGTGGGATTCGGACAAGATCACGGACCAGATCAAGAAGCTGAAGCCGGGCGGCGGCGCTTCCTTTTTCGACGCCATTTACATGGCATGCACCAGACACGAGGTGGTGCAAGGCGAGCCGTACGAGCCGCGCCGGGTGATCATCGTGGTGGGCGACGGCCACGACAATGCGAGCAAGAAGAGCATCGAGGAGGTCCTCGAGGTGGCGCAGCGCAACCTGGTGACCATCTATGCCATGAGCACCCAGGCGTTCGGGTTTGCCAACAACGACCAGGGCATCCTGGAGCGCATTACGTCGGAGACCGGCGGCCACGTCGAGTATCCGATGGAGTCGCTGTACAAAGATGTTTCAGGCTATCTGTCGAACCCTTCCGACGACGGCAACTACGCTCTCACGGTGGGCACCGGGGGGTATGCCGCGGAGATCTCCGGGGCCATCATCAAGGCGGTGGGAGGGATCGGCGGCGAAGTCACTACGCAGTACGTCGTGCGCTACATTCCGGATGTGGACCCGGAGGCGAGGGCCAAGGTGTACCGGCACATCAAGGTGGAAATACCGACTCTGCCCAACGTTACAATCCGCGCGCGCAACGGGTACTATCCCGATGCCATTCCGGGCGCCCCGCGCAGCGGACAGTAGCCAGCCGACTGCTGTATCATGGGCCAATGCGACCCCTTGGATTATACGCGAAGCGGGCAGTCATGCTTGGCCTTCTTGCGGGGGCTCAGCTCGCCGCCCAGAACACGCAACCAGCCTTCGAGAACGACCAGGTACTGATCGGAGAGAAGCACGGCCAGCCGCACGACCACAAGCTGAACCGCGTGATGATCTACATTGGGAACGGCGGAGAGACGCTGCACTACCTGGACGGCCACGACGTGGTCCTGAAGTGGGGGGACCGCGATATCCAATGGAGCCCGGCGAGCGGCCTGCACACCTCGGAAATCACGAACAAGAACCCGGTGCATCTCATCGATATCGGAATCAAGAAGCCGGGAGATCCCCACAAGGTGGTGAGCAGCGCGCTGGACCCGTTGCGGGTGGATCCCAAAGACTACAAGCTGGAATTCGAGAACAGCCAGGTTCGGGTTATGCGCGTCAAGGTCGGTCCGCGGCAGAGCGTGCCAATGCACGAGTGGGTGGTGAACCACGTGATCGTTTACTTCACGGACGAGAATGTGCGCGAGACCTCGCCCGAGGGAAAGGCCGAGGTGGCGCAGCACAAAGCGGGGGAATTCACCTGGAGCGGCCCCTCGAAACATACGCTGGAGAACCTGAGCGACCAGCCGTTCGAAGCGGCGATCGTGGAATTGAAAAACTGAATTCTGCGCGGCGGGCGGCGCTCCGCGGCACCCCGCGGCCATATCAGTAGCGCATGAGCTTGACGCGGACGATGGCGCCTTGAGCCGGAAGCGAGACGCTGGGGGGAGTGTAGGATCCCTGGTAGGTGCGGCTGCGGTTGGTGGTTTTCCACACTCCGTTCTCATAGACTCCTTCTTCAACCTGAAGGAATTGGGCGGCGGTGAAGCCGGAACCGACCGTGGGGCGGAAATCGACCGCAGCGTTGAAGCCCATGATCAGGAACTCGTCCGGCCCCAACTCGCCCACCAGCACGCGAGCGCCGGGCGTGGGCACTTGCGGAGGCGGGGCGTACACGGGGGATTGCGGAGTCGGAACGGGCGTGGGCGGTTGCGTAAACGAATTGGGTGCGGCGAGGAAACGAACCAGGAGGTGGTAGCGGTCGAAGATCAGGTTCTTTCCGCGGATCACATCGTCGGCAATGGCGGCCCTGAGCTTTCCGGCTGATTGCAGTTCGGTGACGACGGGCATGGCGGCAGTGACCAGGCGGAAGTCCGCGCCCAGGTCGACATAGGTGGCCGTCAACTCGGGACCGGCGCCACCGTCCACCCCATATGCGCCGAAGCCGATGGTCGAGTACTCCGCCAGCGCATAGAAAAACGCACGCGCGCCTGACATGGTCCGGCCGGCCTCGGGGCTCCAGTAGGGGTTGTCGGGACGGACGTAGCGTGAGTTGATCATGCGGAAGTTCACGACAGGCTGCACGGAGGTGTCCGCGGAAAGGATGTCGATGTCGGGCGCCACAGCCTTCCAGAGGTCGAGCATGTGGGACACCGGCCCGCCGCTGGGGTAGCTCTCACCGGGACGGTCGAAGGAATCAAACGCGTCGGCGGTGTCTTCGCCGCCTTCCCAGGCATTGACGTAAGTGACCAGCGGATAGACTTGCTTGCCGGCCTTGGCGATTTCGTCGATGTAGGAGGAGAGGTAATAGGCGGTGAAGGATTCCTCGGCGAGGCGGCTGCCAAACACCTCCGTCCAGGTTCCCGGCTTCTTCTTCAGGGCGGTAACCAGCGAGGCGGGCACGGAGCCGTTGAATAGCTTGGTGGCATCGGGAGAGTAGTCACGGATGCTGCCCAGCAGGCCGGGTTCGTTCTCGACCTGCATCATGATGACGGTGCGGTCGGCCTCGTCAACCTGGCGGAGGTGGGTCATCATGGCCACGTAGGCCTTCTTGTCAGCCTCGAGGGTGGCCCTGGAGTGCGGCGAGAGCACACGAATGGGTTTGCCGCCGGAATCGAGGACGCGGGGGAAACGCGTAAGATCGGACTTGACCCAGTTGGGCGCCCAATCCATGGCGCCGTTCTTCCAGGTACCGAACCAGAGCATGACGACGCGGAAGCCCTGGGCGCGCGCCCGGCGGAGGATCTGGTCGAAGTCCCGGAAATCGAACTGACCTTCCTCGCGCTCGATTTCGTTCCAGTACACGGGATACTCGACGGTGTTGCAGTTCATGGCCTTGAGCTTCGGCCAGGCGCGCTCCATGCGGTCCGGGAAGGCGCTGTCGTTGACCACCTGGCCGCCCAGGATGAGGAACGGTTTCCCGTCCACCATGAAGGTGAACTTGCCGTGCTGCTTCACAAGTTGTGGAATGGGCTTACCTTGCCCCAAGGCAAGGCAAACGGCGGCTGCCAGGAACAAAGCCAGGCGGGTGATCTTGCGCAGCAGAACGCCAGTCGACGGTGTCATATGGATTCCTCGGTTGCGACGTAGAGAGAATACTCGATGTTGACGCGTGGCAGGGGAAACGTCAAGCAAGGGTACAAGCCCAAAGCGCAAAGATGCGCTAGGGCGCGATGCTCTCGATCTCCCCGCAGCGCGCTCCATCAAGAGGACCGGCAGAAACAGATTCCTGGGCTGGCGGGTGAATGGAATTATGGCACGCAGCGGGGGGGATGCCGGGAAAATCCAGGCTGAAGAGTTGAACCGGACCTGCCGACGGGACGCTCCCCTTGGCGCCGTACCACCTGCCGGAATTGGTCGAAAGTGCGAAGGCCTCGACAACCCGTGGAACCAAGTCCTCACGGAAGCGCAGGATTAGGAGGTGTCCCGAGTCGGAAACGCCATTCTGAGGGTTTCCGCCACATTGCGTGGTCCAGTCAAGCTGCTGCCAATTCGCGAACAGTTCCAACACGTTTTGCCCCCCCGCCGAAGAGGATTTCGGGAAATTGCGTTGCCAGTACCACCCGCTATCGGTGGCGGGGTCGATCCAATGTCCCGAAAAGACGGCGGTGAGATTGGTAAACGATTTAAGCCCGTCCTGCCAGGTTGCATCGCTCCCATTCCACATCTCGTCGCCGCAGTTGGAGGCGGGTGCGGCTCCCATCGCGTAGACGTCGGGGCCCCAGCAGCTATTGGGGCCGCCGGTTCCACGGCACACCCGGTTACTCGGGGTGTTGGGATCGGAGGAGGAGTTCGGCTGGTCGGAAAGATAAGAATGCGTGGTGATCCAGCATTCGTGGTCGGGATGAGCGTCGTGAATGCTCTTGGCCCAGTTCAGAACCTCCGACCTGGGAAAGAACTCCAACCCGATCATCAGGATTCGCCGGTTCCCGATGTTCATGGTGGTGAATGTGTTCGCGCCGGTGGAATTGTAGGATCCACCCCAATACGCCGTGTCGTCCGAGCCGCCCAGGGACATGCCGGAGCCGAGCACGGAAGCCAGCCCACTGGCGCTGAATGGATTGTCCCCCGTCCATACTCCATCGAGGTGCGCGTCGTCGCGAGAAAAGCCGGCACCGCTCCCCTTTGCCCAGTCGTGATTGCCAGGCACCATCTGCTTGTGGATGCCGGCCGCGTCCAGACGGCTCCAAGCCTTGGCCGCAATCAAGCCCTCATTGCCATATACGGGATCGGCGGAGTTCACGCAGTCGCCCACGGCGATGGCCGCCTTGATGCTGAGAGGCACTCCGTTGACCAGCAGCAAGTTGCAATTGTCGACAATCCAGCTCATCAGACTGTCGTAGCCGGCGGGTTCATTGGAACAAACCGAAGGGGCGGCCATGTACTGCGGATCGGGCACCAGAACCACGCTCCACGGAGCCGCAGTCCGGGCCAGAGATCTTCCCCGGGTGGCGAGGGCTAACGCACCCGCACCAGTGGCTGCCCGCATGAACCCGCGGCGCGTGAATTGAGGCCAACGCCTCTGTCCAGCAGGAAGTTGAAGCCCACGGCTGGCCGACAAGACTTCGTGGGTAAACCAAGTCCTCATTCGCGGAGTATGGTAGCACCCCGCAGGTTCCGGCGCAAGGACGGCCGGCCAGCCGCTATTCGAGAGTTGGACGCCGTCTGTCCGTTATCCGCGAGCGTAAGCGGCCCGGTGGAGCACTGCCGCTTTGGCGCACTCCGACACCTGGATAGGCGGCTCCCCTCTCGCCGGTCAGCTCTTCAACTGCTTCAGCGACAGCTTATTCTGTTGGTCGGTTGTGAGAATCTGGTAAAATGCCGCGTTGGCATTGGCGCCGGCGGCGGTTAACTGGGCAGTGAGGCTCCCGATCGCCATGGACGCTTGACCGATCCCGCCACTGTCGTTATTCTTGATGGCCGTGGTGAGACTTTTCCGCGCGGCCTTCATATTGGTCCGGATCGCGGCGTGCGCGGCCACCGCCGCGGTGAATATCGTCGTAGCCTGCTGTTGCTGAGAAGAAGTGAGCCCCAGCAGGTTGTTGAGCGAATTGAGATACTTGGTAGCTTTGGCCTCGGTCTTAGGGACCTTGGAGATCTCCTTGGGGCGACTGAACTTGACCAGGACTTTGTGCGATACGTGCTGCTCGGCTGGTTGAGACCCACTCTGAGATACCTGCGCGAATCCCTGGCGTGCCACTAAAGCCACCGCGGGAAGCGTAAACATTTCTCTGCGATTCATGAAGCAATTCCCTCCTCGTCTGACGTGCGAACCGACCGGCGCCCTCCTAGGCGCCCGGCCCTCGAAAAACCAACACAACCCCGCGCACAACTCAACACGGGCATGCGGCGAACAATCCCTTCCCACGAAGCCCTCTTTCGAACCTATGCGTCGAAAAAGGCTCCCACATCCAGTTCATTTCAACCCGAAGGAAGTTCCCCAAAAAAGGAAAAAGGTTTGTTCGTGAGATCTAAGTCTTATTTGATAAGATGCCTAGTACAACGCGATGTTGCAGGCTCATTCGGGCTATCCCTGAATAGCTCTTTAGGGCTAGTAACCCGAGGCAAGGCGATGGAACGTCGATGGGGCTGAACGGTTGCCAGCCCAGCAACCCAGCCAGGCGGTGGAGCGTCATAATGGTCGGATGGGTTTCGCCGTGAACCACGGTCGCCGCTCGCGGCCGACCCGACTTTTGTGGGCCGGCATCGTCGCGGCCGGGTTGCTTCGCGGCTCACCGGCCAGGGCCCAATCCGGCGCCCCCACGGCTCAATCCGAAACCGAACCCAATGCCAAAGCCCTGATGGCTCGCGGGGTGGAGGCATACGACGCCCGGAACGATTCGGTTGCGTTGGGCATATTCCGCCAGGCCGCAGCAATCGGTGAAGTGGATGCCATGATGTACTTGGGCGTGATGTATGGAACCGGCCGCGGCGTGGCCGTGGACTACGCGACGGCCATGGCCTGGTTCCGTCACGCGGCGGATGCCGGAAACAGTCAGGCCATGTGCAACATTGGCCTCTTGTACCTTCAGGGGCTGGGCATGCCGAAAAGCTCGAGCGAGGCCCTGAGTTGGTTCGGCAAAGCCGCGTCTTTCGGCAACGCCGAGGCGATGTTCAACGTGGGCGTGTTATATCGCGATGGTCTGGGGGTGCCCGTGAACTATGCCGAGGCCATGAAATGGTTCCGAAAGGCAGCGGGCGAAGGGGATGATATCGCCGCCAACGCCGTCGGGGTGTTGTATCAGCAGGGCCTCGGCGTCTCCGTGGACTACGCCGAGTCGATGAGTTGGTATCGAAGAGCAGCCGATGCTGGCAACGACGCGGCGATGTACAACATCGGGGCACTGTGGGAGGCTGGACTGGGCGTCCCCGAGGACCTTGACCAGGCCATCGCCTGGTATCGCAAGGCAGCCGTCGCCGGGAATGAACCCGCCAAGGCTGCGCTGAAGAGTCTGGGCGTCAAAGACTGACCTTAATTACCCGGATTCCAGTTGGTGACCAGACTGTAGGCGTCCACCGAACCCAGGCCCGTGGCGAAATTCCAACCCACCCCAGTCGTGTAAGCCGGCACGAGAGATGTCGGCGACGTCGAAAGCGCGCCGTTGTAGCGTACATTTGAGCTGAAGCCTCCGCGCGGACCTCTGCCGCCAACAGAAGCGGTACTCTCGGTGGCGCCAAAGCAGGCCGTTTCGCCGCCGCAGTTCACGTCGATATCGCCCTGCGTCACGTTGTGGAAGATGCAGCCCGCGCCGGGCGCTTCCGAGTTGCAGAAATTCCCGCTAGCGGCCGCTGCCAGTGTGTAGTACACGTAATTGGGATTGCCCTGCGCGCCGTTCTGCTGATTCACCAGCGCCTGAATGCCGGCCAGAATCGGCGTGGAATAAGATGTACCGCCGCCGCCATCCCACGTGCTGGGAGCACCCGCGCAGGAAGCGCCACCGTTGCGGATATCGGACCAGCAATCGACGTAATAATGGCCCCAAAGACCGTCCGCGGCGAAGAGAGACACATCGGGGATGTCGCGCACGCCGTCGGCGGGAATACCCGCCACACCGGCCTGCCAGGCGGGTTTCGCGTAACCGCTGCAAGTGCCGCCGACCACCCCGCTGGATGCCGGAGTGCCGGTTGCGCAGCCACTCGGTCCGCCGCTCCCCGCGACTACCTCGAGGAGGCCGTCGTTTTTCGCCGTCGAGCTGCCGCAGAAGCCGGCCGAGCCGTAGACCGTGCTGTAGCCAAAATATGCGGCAAGCAGCCCACCGGCGCAGGAATCGTTCCAGGGAATCTCCGGGATGTAGGAGAGAGCGGAAACGAATGTCGGAGAGTTCGTGCTGCTCCAGTAGGCGCTGTTCGTACCCGCCATGGTGTCGCCAAAATCGGTGCCGCCCACAGCAACGTTGTAAGGAGTCGAAGCCCAGGCGCTCACGCCGATGCCGTGGGTGGCGCCCGGCGCTCCCGCGTCACAGCTTGCCGCGCCCTCATCCCCGGCCGCTACGAAGACCGAGATGCCTTCCGCTACCGCCTGCTGATAGATGGCGTTGAAGGCGGCGTTGGAAGCCGCGCCGTTTTCCGCTTCGCATTCGCCATAACTGATGCTCACGATGGAGGGAGGCGTGTTGCTGTTCACGAGGTTTTGCAGGGCAATCAGGCCGCCGAAGGTGGCGCGAGTGTTGGCACAGGCCGCGACTTCGATGGCCGCGTCCGGCGCCGCGGCGCTGGACCATTCCGCATCCAGAATGGCTTCGCCATCGTCGCCGGCGACGACGCCCGGCGCGCGACAGTTATTGGTGCCCGAAGCAGGCGCGGGGTGAACCGCCGTCAGGCTGCCGGAAGTGTAGTTCGTCAGACCAAAGGTCGAGCGGAATGTGTCCCAATCGGAGGACTTGTAGAGATCGGAATCCTCGATGACGGCAATCGTCTGGCCCTGGCCCGTAATGCCCGCCGCAAACAACGGGTTCAGATTGTATATTGTCGCCATGTCGCCGGGCGTCACCGTCCAATACGTGCTCTTATCCTTAGTGAAGGTGTAATCGGCACGAGCGCGTTTTCGCGGATGCGGGAAAAAATCGTGCAGAGAAACGATACCGGCGACAGCGGGAGCCAGCGCCTCGGGAATCTCGGGATCGCTCATGTTGGCGATGTGCTGGACGCCATTTACATTCAGATAATGAATCTCGGTGTGGAAGGCTTCCCGCACCTGCGCGGCAGTCCCGGAAAAGTCGATGGTCATGCCGCCGGGCGCAATCGAATCGACCTTAAAGCCGTGTGATTCCAGCCATTGAGCGACAACAGCGCGGTCAGCCACGGCCGCCCCCCAGGCCGCGCCGAATTCACTCGCGGTCATCCAGCGGTGGTAGTTCGGCGAAGCGGGATCGTGGAGGCTGTCGATGTATTGCTTGACGGCCTGTTCATCGGCGCCGGAGCGCGCAAGCTGCAGGATCATATGCTCCATGGGAAAATCGCCGGCTACCGCTCCCTGGTCGTTCTGCGGCGTGGCTTCGGGGCGTGTGTTGCCGGTAAGGGAGTGTCTGCGGTTTTCGTCAATGCCGCGGCCGATGAGAGCGGGGCGGGATTGCGCGGCTAGAAAAGTAGCGCACGTCAGAAACACGAAAGACAGATGCAATGAGCGCATATATACACTAACGCCCGCCAGCGGATTTCGTTTCGGTGATGACGTTAAGAACGATACAGAATGGCCCGGCGCGAACCCCGCTGGCCAGCCGCTATTGCTGAGCTGGCTGCCAGGACGCCGTCTGTCCGCTGTCCACCAGCGTGAGCGGTCCGGTGAAGCCGCCTGGTTGCGGGGCGGAAGGGACCGATGCGTTGACTTGATACAGCCCTACATAGCCGGGCGCCAGCCCGGAGAAAGCGAGCGCCAACGGCGTGCCGCCGAGGAGGACTTGCGGCAATGCGGTCGTGGTGGCAGTTGGATAGGCGGGCCCCGCGGCGCCGAGCGGCAGATTGGCGGTTATCGCGCCGAGTCCGGTGGCATAGAGCGAGATGGTCTCCCCGGCAACGGCGGGGTTTGCCACCGTTACCGCCGAGCCATTGGCGTGCACCACGGCCGAAATGGCGGGCGTTGACGCTTGCACGGCCATATCCACGGTGGCACTCATGTCGCCGTTCGACGAAACCACGATCGAGGCGTCGCCCACCGGCGTGTCGCCCGGCACTTGAAACTCAATGCTGCCGGCCGCCGATGCAAACAGCGGGGCGCGCACTCCTTCGACCGATACGAACGTGTTCCCGAGCACTCGCGGCAGCGGCGTGCCGGCGGCTTGGGCTGAGGACGCCAGATTCGTCCCCGTGACCGTTGCCAGCCCGCCGGGAGAAAGCGCCGGAAGCCCGCCGTAGGATACTACTCCTCCCGCAGCGATTTGCGGGCCGCCGGCGGAAGGCTGATATCCGTCACTGGCAGCCTCAGAGAGCACCGTGCTCGATCGGGCTGCAAAAAATTCGTGGCACCGCAGAACGCCGTTCTCAAAATCCGCATTGCCGCAAGAATAAAGGACTCCCTCGTTCATGCACTGCTTGTTGGGATCGTCGAGGGCGGCGGCCTGAATCACTCCGTATTCGCGGCTGATCTCCGAATCCGCCCAGCCGCCCGTGCCGCCCATCAAGGTTGCCGCGTTGACCGCCGCATTCAAGTAAACCTGCAGGTATTGCGGGATCGCGGCGAGACGTTGCGCCAGCAGGTTGATGGTGGAACCGGTTGAGATGCCGTACATGATGTCCCTGGTCCAGTCGTAAACCGTCGAGGACTTGTCCCAGGGGATGAAGTAATAGAGGGTCGTGCCGGCAAACTGATAGAGGTAGAGATTGTTAATCCCCTGCTGGCCGCCGATCAGGCTATCGTGGCCGGCCAGCACCTGTTCGGTGGCCCCATAGGTCAGGAATTGGATCGGATCGACATACTGGGAAAGGGCGGCGATAAATGCGTCGTCGTTAAAGGTGGCGCTTGCCGGCTGGTTGATCACCTGCACCAGGTTGTCGAATGTCTGTAGATCGGGCGCGGCCTGATCGGTCTTCAAATCGAGAAACTGCGCGTATAAGGTCGGGTCGGTCCCCAGGTTCTGGAAGTCGTAATTAATCCCCCCAATCGACTTCCAATCGTAGAGGTATCCGGTGGACTCTCCAAGGTCCCGTTGCAGAAAGGTCTCGTCTATGTGCTCGACAATGTAATAGAAGCCCAGGATCTGGCCATTGAGGTACACCTGGGCAGGCGCTTCCCGCGGAGCCGGGATTCCCATTTTTCGAAACAGCTTCATGGAGATCCATTCACACATGTTGGACGGGTCTTCATTGTTGGCCTTGAGGACGATAAAAGGCAATCCGAGAAGCGTCTGGGTCTTATCGTAGTGGGCGAAATTGATATCCAGGTTGGGCTTGATGGGACTTCGGCTGCCCTCGCCGTGGGAGCGGATGCCGACGTCCTCGGCGATCCCGTTCCAGGTGAAGGTCGCATGATAGTAGGTATCCAGGAGGTAGTTCTGCTGGAGTGTGGCCCAATCGCTGGGGTCCATGGTGAGATTGATCACCTGCACTGTGCTGTCGTCGAAGAACGGGTTGGCCAGGACCTGCGCGGACGCGGTGACGCACGTGGCCACTAGGACGCCGGCCGAGAACATTAAGCCGCGGCTCCCGAAACAGAAGCCGATACACTTCGCCATCAATTCTCCGCGGTTCATGATTCGATTTTCCCTCGTTTGATTCACAGCCTGACCGGCCCTTTGGGAAAGCCGCCTGAATTAAAGATGATTTCAAATTGGAGAAGGTTTCCTAAAATGAACGATGAAGGGGCTGGGGTCAGCCGGCGCCTCGGCAACCTGCGATCATATCCTGGACTGGACGGCACACACGGCGTTTCCGCGCTGCCGCGGGATTGGCGGCGGCTTGCGCGAGTGCTGGACGCCGCCGTCAGTGTGGAAAATCGCGACAGGAATCTCATATGACACCGCCGCGCGAGGCGCTGCTATCATAATCGAATGACATTCTTATGACCGCGGCCCCGGAAAACATACAGAAGTCTCAATTGCCGTGGGGTGAGATTGCCTGGTTCGGCCTGCTGACGATGGCGTGCTACGCGCCGGTCTTGAGGGCTCTGGTCAGGCAATGGGCGTCGGATGCGGACATGGGCCACGGGTTCTTCGTCCCCGTCATCGCCGGGTATATCGTCTGGCAGAAGCGGAACGAATTGCTGGCCATCAAGCCCCAGCCAAACTGGTGGGGGTTGGCCGTGGTTATTCTTGGCGGGGTCCAACTGATCATTGGCACGCTGGGCGTGGAGTTGTTCCTGGCGCGCACGTCTTTCGTGATTGTGCTGATTGGCGTGGTCTGGCTGCTGGGCGGCGACTCGATGCTCAAGAAGCTGGCGTTCCCGCTTCTCCTGTTGTTTTTCATGGTGCCGATTGACGCCGTGATCTATAACCAGATCACGTTTCCGCTGCAGCTTCTGGCCAGCCGCCTGGCGGATGGCGCGCTCACCTTGATGTCGGTTCCCGTCCTGAGGGAAGGCAACATACTCGAGTTACCCAACCAGCGGCTCTCGGTGGTAGAAGCGTGCAGTGGTATCCGGTCGCTGCTTTCGCTGACTTTTCTATCGCTGGTTTACGGATACTTCTTCGAGAATAAGACATGGATTCGCGTGGTGCTGTTTTTCTCGACCGTCCCGATTGCCATTGTGGCGAACAGCAGCCGCGTCACCATAACCGGGGTCCTGACGGAGGTCAAACCGGAAGCGGCCGAAGGGTTTTTCCACGAAGCTGAAGGCTGGGTCATTTTCATGGTGGCGCTGGTAATCCTGATTCTCTTCCACCAATTGATCACCCGCGTTTCCAATTACATGGTAGCCAGGAGAAAGCCATGATTGTTCCGGGCAACCGGTATGCGCGGGTCTTGACAGCGGTGCTGCTGCTTCAGGGTACCGCGTTTTACGCCATCGCCTCGCGCTCCGAGCTGGCGCCTGTGGTCTTGCCGCTGAGTCTTTTTCCATCCGTGTTCGGTGGATGGACAATGGCACGGGATGTGCCGATCGAGAGGGAAGTCCAGGACGTCTTGAAGGCCGACGACACGCTTAACCGCGTGTACGTCAACCCCGCCCGAACCGACTACGCCTTCCTGTTTATTGCATACTTCAAGACGCAGCGGTACGGCCAGGCGCCGCACTCTCCGAAGAACTGCCTGCCTGGTTCGGGCTGGGAGCCGGTGGAAACCGGGAGACAGACCATCGGCGTTTCCGGCTGGAAAGCGCCCATCGTGACGAACCGGTATGTGGTGGAGCACGGAGACGAGAGGAGCGTGGTGTTGTACTGGTACCAGACCCACAACCGCATCATCGCCAGTGAGTACTGGGCGAAGTTCTGGCTGGTGTTGGACGCCATTCGCTACCGTCGCAGCGATACTTCGCTGGTGAAGATCGTGGTCCCGGTTCATGACAACAACATCGCCGCGGCCACCGCCGCGGGAGTCCAGTTGATTCAGGCGGTGTTCCCCAGCCTGTTGAGACAGTTGCCCTAGTAACCCGCTTTATGGTTGCTTGAACGCGCAGGCTGCGACCCCAGTCACGAGATTTTGGCGAAGGCCTTGTTCCGCCACATGGAATACAGTTCCGTGCGCTCTTCCTGGCTCAAAGCGGCCGGATTGGGGCTGGGCTGGTCTTCCAGGCAATGGTTGTGGAGATAGCAATCGAGGGTCTGCCGCATGGCAAGCCTGCCGCGGTGCAGCCGTGTTTTTACCACATCGGTGGCCAGATCCAGGATCTGGGCGGTCTCTTCCGTGGAGAGTTCTTCGATGTCGCGCAGCAACACCACGGCGCGGTAAGGGGGCGGAAGCTGCGCGATGACGCGATCGAGAACATTGCGCAGCTCGGAGCGCAGCAGGTCGAGGTCCGGCGGGCGGGCTTGATCGGCCACCTCTTCAGCGGGCTCGAGTTGGTCGAGCGAAAGCTCGTGGGCCGGGGCAAAAACGCTCTTGCGGCGCTGCATGAGGCAGGCGTTCTTGGCGATGCGGAAAACCCAGGACCGCACACGCTCCGGCTCGCGAAGCTGGGCGAAATTCTCGAAGATCTTGAGCAGCGTTTCCTGGGCGACTTCTTCGGCGTCCTCCGGCCGGCCGCACATGAGCCAACTGTAGTGGAACACCTTGGATCGGAAATGTTCGACGAATCTCTCGAAGGCCTCGGGCTCGCCGGCCACGAGAGCGCGCGCAAGTTCGGTCTCGCCTTGCTGGTCCACGCCACGATTGTAACGTGCTCAGAGATCTGGTATTTAGATATTGCGCGGCGTGGACCCCGCGCCGGTCCCGAGCGAGGCGAGCAGATATTCCGGCGGCGTCATGCCGCTGTCCGATCCGCCATTATCAGGTGGCTGGTCGCACACCACGCGATGACCCCGCGCGCTGGCTTCGAATGTGACCTCGTCGAGATGTTGAATGCGAACTTCGATGATGGATTCCACAACATGGAGATGCAGATTCGCAGCAATCGTGACAGAGGCGGGGTGGAATCCGAGCCACGGCGTAACGATGTAAGGGATTACAATGAGGGAGCGACGTTCAACGAGGGAAAACGCGGGAGGGACGGTTCTTGACTTTTGTAAGGCGGTAATTTATTCTGACGATTCGCTTTGGCCACGCATTCTGGCCGTTCTGTGTATGCGGGAAGACGCGCGCCAGACACCCGAAACTTTAGAACGGTTTCTGGATTCCACATTGGGGAGCGTGGATAGTGCCGAGGAGCTGGCGGTGGGCGTGGCTCGACGGGCGGGTTTCGAGGAAGACGACGTGATGAAGATCGGCATGGCGGTGCGGGAATCGATGGTGAACGCGGTGGTGCACGGCAACCGGTACAACGCCAACAAGAAGGTGCGGTTCTCGGTGGCCAACAACAGGGGGCGATTCACGGTGCGCATCGCAGACGAAGGCGGCGGGTTCGATCTTTCCCGTCTTCCCGACCCGCGGTCGCCGGAGAACCTGATGTGTACTTCAGGACGCGGCATTTTTCTCGTCCGTTCGTTCATGGATGAGTTTCAAGTCCGGCACCTGGAGCCCGCGGGGACCGAGGTGACTTTGGTCAAGTATATGGTGTCTAAATAGAATCGAAAGCTTTCAGCCTGGAGGAATGTTCAGTGAGCGTAAAGTTGAATACTCGGCAAATCGGCGACGTAAACGTGGTGGATGTGGCGGGGCGGATCACCCTGGGTGAGGGTTCCAGCGCATTACGCGACAGCGTGCGCGAGATGGTGGGCAAGGGCCAGAAGAAGATCCTGCTCAACCTGGGAGAGGTATCTTACATCGACAGCTCGGGAATTGGAGAGCTGGTATCGGCCTTCACCACGGTGACCAACGCGGGCGGGCAGTTGAAGCTGCTCAACCTCACCAAGCGAGTGAAGGACCTGCTGCAAATCACGAAGCTTTACACCGTGTTCGACGTGCATGATAGCGAAGTGAGTGCCGTCCGGAGCTTCGTGTAAACGGGAATGGCGGTGGGCCGCGGGCCAGGCAAAATTCGCTAGCCGCCGCCGACGAACTGTACGATCTCAAGCTGCGCGCCGGGCCGGAGGATCGTTTCGGCCCAGTGCGGCGGCTTGATAATGCGCCGGTCCAGCTCCACGGCGACGCGCGCGGGGTCTAACTGCAACTGGCCGAGCAGGCCAAGGAGGGTCTGACCTTCGGGGGCGGATTGGGGCTGGCCATTGACTACGATATCGATGGGCATGCGTGGTTGACACCCCTCTTTTACACCAATTATAGTCAAGTTTGATGCCCAAGTCCTACACGGATTTGTATTTCCCGGTCCTGGTGCAGGCTCTGGTGGCGATGGCTCTGGCGGGGGGATTGCTGGGTGCGTCGTTCGTGCTGGGGAAACGTGTTCGCAACAGGGTCAAGGACATTCCATACGAATCCGGCATCACGCCGACGGGCGACGCGCGACAGCGCTTCAGTGTAAAATTCTACCTGGTCGCGATGCTGTTTATTCTGTTCGATATCGAAGCCATCTTCCTGTATCCCTGGGTAGTCGTTTATCGCGAGCTGAGGATGCTGGCGTTCGTCGAGATGCTGGTGTTTGCGATCTTGATCCTTTCCGGGTTTTTCTACGTCTGGAAAAAAGGCGCGCTGGATTGGGCGGAGCCGGACCGCTCCGGACGGAAGTTGTAACGATTCGAAATGCTGCCCGACAATTTGCGAGAGCATCCCGTGGCTGCGGCCGTGGAGGCGTTTGACGCCGACGCGGTGAGGGGCGGCCACTACGACCGCAAGGAGCTGACGCTCGAAACGCCTCCGGCCAAGATCGTGAGCGTCTGCGGATTCCTCAAGTACGATCAGAAGTTCGTGCGTCTGAGCACGGTGACGGCGGTGGACCGCTATCCGGCGGAACCGCGGTTCGAAGTGGTCTACCACCTGCACTCGCTCGAGCCCTATCAGCGGCTGCGGCTGAAGTGCCGGGTGCGGGGCGAAGACCCGGTGATCGAATCGGTCACTTCGGTATGGCGCTCGGCGGACTGGTACGAGCGCGAGGTGTTCGACCTTTTCGGGATCAAGTTCGTCAATCATCCCGATTTGCGGCGCATCCTGTTGCCGGACGAGTGGGAAGGCCACCCGCTGCGTAAAGACTATCCGGTCACCGGGACGAGGGTTTAGGCCATGAGCGCGCCGGAAATCCCGGAGCAGACGGCCGCGGCGGCGGAAGGCGAGCAGGCACAGACCGGCCCCCGGCGGATGGTCCTGAACATGGGGCCGCAGCACCCTTCCACGCACGGCGTGCTGCGCCTGGTGTTGGACCTGGACGGGGAAAACATCGTCAACTGCCAGTTGGATATCGGCTACCTGCACACCGGCATCGAGAAAGAGTTCGAGGTCAAGACCTACCAGCAGGCGGTCACGCTGACGGACCGCGTGGACTACCTGGCGCCGCTTTCCATGAACCTGGGGTACTGCCTGGCGGTGGAGAAGCTGCTGGAATTGGAGATTCCGCCGCAGGCGCAGTGGATGCGCGTGATGCTCACGGAACTCACGCGGCTGAACAGCCACCTGGTCTGGCTGGGAACGCACGCCCTGGATATCGGCGCCATGAGCGTATTCCTCTACTGCTTCCGCGAGCGCGAAGATATTCTGCGCATTTTCGAGATGTTCTCGGGGCAGCGGATGATGACCAGCTATTTCCGCATTGGCGGGCTGGCGCTGGAGCCGCCGCGCGGCTGGCACGAGCGGGTGAAGAAATTCATCGACATTTTCCCCAGCCGCATCGACGAGTACGAAGACCTGCTCACCAAGAACCCCATCTGGATCGGCCGAACCCGCGGGGTGGGCGTTATGACGCTCGAAGACATGCTGGACCTGGGCGTCACCGGGCCCATGCTGCGGGCCGGGGGTTTGAAGATCGACGCGCGCAAGGACGAGCCCTACTCGAGTTACGAGAAGTTCGATTTCGAAGTGCCCACTCGCACGGAGAGCGACGTCTACGCGCGCTACCAGGTGCGCATGGAAGAGATGCGGCAGAGCGTGCGCATCGTCCGGCAGGCCATGGACGGCATGCCTGCGGGGCCGTGGAAGGCCGAGAACCAGCACGTGGTGCTGCCCGATCGTGAAAAAATGAAGACCCAAATGGAAGCGCTGATCTATCACTTCAAGATCGTGACCGAGGGCTTCCGAGTGCCGGAGGGAGAAGTCTACCAGGTGATTGAATCGCCGCGCGGGGAACTGGGTTTCTACGTGGTGAGCGACGGGACGGCCAAGCCCTACCGCGTGCACATGCGGACGCCCAGCTTCGGCAACCTGCAAGCCGTGCCTAAAATGGTGCAAGGCACTTTGATTGCGAACGTGATTGCCTCCATCGGCAGCATGGATTTTGTGCTGGGGGATACGGACCGCTGATGACCTTTTCTCCACAACTCGAAGCCCGGTTCGAGAAGCTTCTGAAGAGCTATCCCGAGGGACGGCAGCGCGCGGCCATGGTTCCCATGCTGCTCTACGCGCAGGATGAAGTGGGCCACATCTCCGAGGAGTTGATCGAGGAAGTTGCCAGGCGCGTGGGGGTGACCGCGCTCCAGGTGAACGAGGTGCTTTCGTATTACTCCATGCTGCACCGCCAGCCGCTGGGGAAGTACCACGTGCAGATCTGCACCAATATCAGTTGCCTGCTGAACGACGGCGACAAGCTGTGGGAACACGCCTGCCAGAAGCTGGGGATCGGGCACAAGGAAGCGACCAAGGACGGGCAGATTTCCCTCGAAGAAGTGGAGTGTATCGGGGCCTGCTCGTGGGCACCGGCCATCCAGGTGAACTACGATTTTCATCACTTCGTGACACCCGAGAAACTGGACCAGCTTCTGGACGACCTGAGGAAGAAGCCGTAAGGAATGCTGTATAACGAACCCAGCCCGCTCGAGACCAGGGTGCTTACGCGCCGCTTTGGATTGCCGAACTCGGCGTCGCTAGATACGTATCTCGCCACCGACGGCTACCAGGGGTTTTTGAAGGCCGCGGGGATGAAGCCGGACGAGATCATCGAGGAAGTCAAGATTTCGAACCTGCGCGGGCGCGGCGGGGCGGGCTTCCCAGCGGGGATGAAGTGGAGCTTTGTGCCGCGCAATTCGCCCAAGCCGAAATATATCGTGGTGAACGCCGACGAGAGCGAGCCGGGCACGTGCAAGGACCGCGTGTTGATGGAAAACGATCCGCACCAGTTGATCGAAGGCGTGCTGATCGCGGGCCTGGCGGTGGGGGCGCACACCGGCTACATTTACGTGCGCGGCGAATACCGCTACCTGATTGAGATCATGGACAAGGCCATCGCCGAGGCATACGCGCACGGCTGGCTGGGGAAAAACATACAGGGGACGGGGTTCGATTTCGATCTCTACACGCACAGCGGCGCGGGGGCCTACGAGTGCGGCGAGGAATCGGCGCTGCTGGAATCGCTGGAGGGCAAACGCGGGATTCCGCGCATCCGGCCGCCGTTTCCGGCGGTGGTGGGCGCGTTTCAGTGTCCCACCGTGCTGAACAACGTGGAGACGTTCTGCGCGGCGCCGGCGATACTTCGCGACGGGGGCGCTGCGTTTGCGGCTCTGGGCGTACCCAGGGCCGGCGGGACCAAGATGACCTGCCTCACGGGCCACGTCAACAAGCCCGGCGTGTACGAGCTGCGGATGGGCTTCCCGGTGAAACAGATGATCGAGGAGGTGGGCGGCGGCATTCCGAACGGCAGAAAACTGAAGGCGCTGATCCCGGGCGGATCGAGCTGCCCGGTGCTGACTGCAAGAGAATGTGAAGGCCTGACCATGGACTACGACGCCATGGCGGCCAGGAAGACCATGCTCGGTTCGGGCGGCGTGATCATCATGGACGAAGACACGTGCATGGTGAAGGCCGCCATGCGCATCATGCGGTTTTATGCGCACGAAAGCTGCGGCTGGTGCATTCCGTGCCGCGAGGGCACCACCTGGCTGCGCAAGATTCTGGTGCGGTTGCACAAGAGCGGCGGGATGCGCGACGACATCGACCTGATCGGAGATATCGCCAGGAACATGCTGGGGCGCACGTTCTGCCCGCTGGGCGACGCGGCCGCCATGCCGACGATCTCGATTGTGGAGAAGTTCCGGAGCGAATTCGAGGAACACCTGAGCGGCCGGCCGTGCCCCTACGAGCACGCCAGCCACACGGTGACGGTTTAATGGCTGACTTGGTGAAGCTCACGATCGACGGCCGGCCGGTGCAGGCCCCGCCTGGGACGCTGGTGATCGAGGCGGCCAAGCGGGTGGGCATCGAGATCCCGTCGTTCTGCTATTACGAGGGTCTGACGCTGCAAGCCGCCTGCCGCATGTGCCTGGTGGAAGTGGAGAAGATGCCGAAGCTCATGACGGCCTGCACGCTTCTCGTTTCCGAGGGCATGGTGGTGAGGACCGAGACTGCGCAGGTGGCCGCTGCGCGGAAGTACATGCTGGAATTCCTGCTCACCAACCATCCGCTGGATTGCCCGGTGTGCGACAAGGGCGGCGAGTGCGAATTGCAGGACATGACGTTCCGCTACGGCGCGGGCGAGAGCCGTTTCACGGAAGAGAAAGTTCACACGCCGGAGAAACAGTTTTCGCCGGTGGTCTACTACGACGCGCCGCGCTGCATTCTGTGCTTCCGCTGCGTGCGCATCTGCAACGAAGGGCTGGGAGTGAACGCGCTGGGCGTGATCAACCGCGGGGTGGTATCGGAGATCGCTCCCAACAAGGGCGACCACCTGGAATGCGACGAGTGCGGCGCGTGCATCGATATCTGCCCGGTGGGCGCGCTCACTAGCGGAGCTTACCGGTACAAGACTCGGCCGTGGGAAATGACCCACGTGGGAACCATCTGCACGCACTGTTCGGATGGATGCAAGACGACGCTGGGCGTTCGCAACGACCGCATCATCCGCGGCAACAACCGCGACCGCTCCGGCATTAACGGCGAGTTCCTGTGCATCAAGGGGCGCTACGGGTTCGATTTCTACGATCATCCGGACCGCCTCCAAGCGCCGTTGATCCGCGTGAACGGCGCGCTGAAAGAGGTCTCCTGGGCGCAAGCGCTGGAGGCGGTGGCGGATGGGTTCAACCAGACGATCGCGGATGGCGGCAGCTTTGGCGTAATCGGCTCCAACCACACCACCAACGAAGAGAATTTCTATTTACAGAAATTCGCGCGCGAGGTGCTGCGCACCAACCACATTGACCATCACCGCACCGGCGACATGGAGACGCTGCTCAATGCGCTCGGCGGCACGAGCGGCCAACTGGCTACCGTCGCGGACCTCTACGAGCGGAAAGCCTTTCTCATCCTGGGCGCCGACCTGGCGCTGGAACATCCCCTGCTCTCGTATCAAATCCGCGCCAACTACCGGCACCACCGGGCGCACATCTACGTGGTGACGCCGAAACCCGTCCGCGAAGACCAGGACGCCGCCGCTATTGTGCGCGGCGGCGATTATGAATCGCTGCGCGACCGGCTCCAGCGCGAACCCGAACTGGTCGTCCTGTTCGACGACTCTTTGAAGGGCGAAGGGATTCGCAAGCTGGTGGAGTTCGGCGAGGGGCTGCGCATCCCGGTGAAATACATCTGCCTGCTGGACTACTCGAACTCGCGCGGCGCGCTGGACATGGGGCTGACGCCGGGTGAAGGCGGCATGCGCGTGGACGAGATGCTGGAGGCTGACCTGAGCGTGTTGTGGGTGGTGGGGGCGAACCCTTACCGAAGGCCTGGGGCCAGACGTGCGGGCTTCATGGTTGTGCAGGATTTGTTTCTGACCGAGACCGCGCAGTTGGCGGATGTGGTGCTGCCGGCGGCGTGCGCGTACGAAAAGAACGGCACGGTTACCAACGTCACGGGTGAAGTGCAGCACCTGAAGCGCGCGGTGAACACCATGGGCGCCAAGCCGGACCTGGAAATCATGGGGTTCCTGGCGCGCGAGATGGGCGCCGCGGCGGCGCTCGGTCCGTGGACCCCGGAAGCGGTGTTTGAAGAGATTCGCAAGACGCAGACGACGCCACCATTCAACGGACGCATCCCCGTTGAGAACCGGCCCGATCTGGCGCATTCCGACCACAACGGGTTGTTCGCGTCCGGCACGCTCGGGCGCTATTCTAGGGTTCTGAATTCGGTCGTGGAAAGTCGCTTGAGCCGCTAAATGGACTCGTTC
>Ga0326727_10006187_pt1 | contig 33111 bp, 18 predicted proteins | sample MB2enrmetagenome_FD_207643 | JGI IMG/M metagenome (GOLD analysis project Ga0326727, IMG submission 207643) | Lab enriched peat soil microbial communities from McLean, Ithaca, NY, United States - MB29MY | ecosystem: Environmental > Terrestrial > Soil > Wetlands > Peat | place: USA: New York...
GACGACCAGTCACAACATCCCCAACTTCGGCCTCAACCGCCATCAAGCCCTCCATGGCCAACCACCACAGGTCGAGCTTGAACCCTCAACCGCCATCACAACAAGGCGGCCAGAAAACCACGCTTACACCTATCCGGACGGCTGCAACGTGAGGCAAGCCTTCGATGCGGCCAGCCGGCTATCGGCGGTCAACTATGCGTACTGGAATGGCAACTACGTGGGCGCGAACCACTTCACGGTCAACGTGTACGATTCGCGATTGGTCCTATCCAAGAACTGACACGCCCCGCCTGGCACCTTTTCCATGGCGCAAGGCGGGGAAACACCAAAACAGCGAGTCAGAAAATCGCTACGCTTTATACTCCATCCAATCGAGCATCCATCGCCATGAAGCGTCTAGGGTGCGCTCGGCCGGAGGTGGGGGCAGAGTCTTATCTGGAATCGCAACGAGTTTGCCGCGATAACTGTCGGCCAGCCGCTTGAACATACGGCCCTGTTCCTTGATCTTGTTATCCACGGTGATGAGGCCCAGGCTATATTCAATCTGATCGAAACGGAAGCGCCGCTCGATATCATGGCTTCCCCACCAGGTAAACCAGCTCACGCCGCCGGCAACTGCCTTGGTCACGGCGATTTCCATCCACCTTGGAATATCGCTCTCCTGCAGATCCTGATTGAACATTCCGAATTCCTGTATCCATATGGGCTTGCCCGGGGCGTTTCCGTAGCTGCGCGCCAACGCGGCAAATGCGCCGAGCAGATCCGTGGACGGCTTCTGCATAAAGGTTCCATACTTGGCGGCGCGCATAAAGTGCGGATAACAGTGTAGGGGAACGATTTTCTGCTGGGTCAACAAGGCCTGCGGTGAGAAAGTTGTCACCCCTGTCCAGGGATTCTCATCCGCCCCATTCACATGAATGCGCCCGGGAGCCAGAGCGTGCATCTGTTTGAAGACCCTCTCCATCCAGGCATCACCATCTGCCGGTTCGCAGGACCAGATGCAGTTGATCTCGTTCGCGATGTCGAATCCCATGAAGTTTTCATGCACGGTCATTCGTTTGGAGACTTCGGCGAGGAACAATTCCTGGACCTGCTCCCACTTGGCCGAGGTGTAAAATGGCTCCTTAGCGAGATACGGCGGAGCAAAGGCAAAACCGCTCAGCCAGCCGTTGTAGAGAGTTACCAGCACATCGAGTTTTCGCTGGGCCGCCAGATGCATCATTGCATCGAGATGGTCGAGATGGGCGGTACTCACGGCTCCGGGATTCGGTTGGAACCAGGGCCAGATCAGCATGATGCGAATATGATCGGCTCCAACCGCCGCGATGCTGTCGAAATCGCGGGCAGTACTCTCGGGCTTCCAGTCATTCCAGGAATAGTACCAGTTTTGAGAAGGGACATAGTTCAAGCCGAAACGATGCCGCATCAAGCCAGTCTCGGTCGTTTCGCCGCAGATAATTTCAGGCGATGCATTGAGCAACGTGCCGGCAGCAAGTGCAAGCGAAGAACTCTTGACGAACTCGCGGCGGCTTGGATGGCTTATCGTGGATGAATAGTTCATGGATGGAGTTTTCCTCGATTCGGTCGGTTATGAAACTCTCAAACACTGCGCTGCTGTGGAGCGTCAAGCTATCTTATTCTAGATTTATGCGCCCATGCCGGCCAGTACGCCCCGCATATAGGCAAAGCTGGCAAGGACGCCGGGCATCGGGTCTTCGGGAGAGATCTCGTATTCGAGATCGACAAAGCCCTTGTAGTTGATGTCGAGGAGAGATTTGAATATCTCGCGAATGGGCATGATTCCTTCACCAACGGCGACCTGAGACTCCTTGCTCTGGAAGCCGAGCAGGTCTTTGGCGTGCAGATTGAACAGCCGCGGGCCAACGGCGCGGATGGCGCTGGGCACGTCGGCTCCGGCGCGCGCGCAATGGCCGATGTCGATGCAGCATCCAATACGAGGGTCCATCTTCCCGACGGCTTTCAGTACATCGAGCGGGGAAGGGAAGTACTGATCCTCGGGGCCGTGGTTGTGGATGGCAATTCGAATGTCGTATTCCTTAACGAATTTTTCCACGCGCGGGATTGTCGCAGGAGAAAGCGCGGCGACAATCACCTTGATGCCCGCGCGCTTGGCATACTGGAATCTTGCGCGGATATCCTCATCGTCGCCCTTCGGGAAGGAGACGGTTCCGGCCGCATGCAGCGCGATACCCGCCGCTGCGTACTCGGCGGTCGCCTGGGCTTCGAGCGCGGGATCCATGGGAAGTTGATCTTTGGCATCCTTGGCGTTGAGATCGGCTACTTTGAGTTGCTTCATGAAGCCGATCAACTGCGCGCGAGTGAAATTGCGGAAGGTGTAGCCGGCGAGTCCCAGACGAACGGCCGACTGTCTGGCAGACGAAGGCAAGACGCCAGCGATGGCGGGGATAGCGCCGTGGACAGTGAACGGCACCGTCATCAGCGCGCCGGATCGAACGAAGGCACGGCGTGAAAAGGCATTCTTCATTGCGAGTGAACTCCTTGGCCATCTCGATTGCATGGTTATTTCGGAATGACTGGTGATGAACCGGTTCGGCTGTTCGAAGACTCCCAAGCAGCCATTCGAGGTGGCTTGAGTCGTCTCACTGACGGGCTCTTGCGAGGGCCCGTCGGCGATTTGTTCTCAGATTCGTTTTCAGATGTGTGGCGCCCATCCCGCTTCATATTCGCGCTCCCACAGTTTCATCGCGTCCGAATCGTTCAGTATCTTGCCATCTTTTGAATCGATCTGAAGTTCGCGGTTTACTTCCCATGAGATATTGGAAAGCTGCAGAATGGTCACCGAAACATTGCCAACAGAGACGGGAGCGTTGAGTTTTTCACCCTTGCGGATGCCGGCAATGAAGTTGGCGAAGTGAGCGTCGGTCATGGCGTCGCGGCCCATGAGGTCGGACGACGAGGACGCCACGCCGTTCTTGACTTGATGGGTCTTGTCTCCCTTGAGATCGTAGACCTCATAGCTGCCGGGCTCGACAATCATCGAGCCCGCAGTGCCCATGATCGCGGAGCCCCGGTCGCGATCGTAGTACTTCATTCCCTGGCAGCATTTGCACTCCCACGAAATCATCTTGTCGCCGTAGTCAAAGCTCGTAACCAAGGTGTCGTAGAATTGCCAGTCGTCTTGAAAATGGTATCTGCCACCTGAGGAAGCAATGCGTTGCGGATAAGTAACATCGAGCGCCCAGCGGCATACATCCACCTCGTGCGTGCCGTTGTTCAAGGTTTCGCCGGTTCCATAGGTCTTGAGCCAATGCCAGTTGTAGGGGTGTACGTTGTCTTTGTACGGCTGTCGCGGCGCGGGGCCCTGCCAGAGATCCCAATCGAGTTGCGGAGGCGCGGGAACCTCCTTGCCGGTCCCCATCGACTTTCTTGTATTGCTGTACCAGGCTTTGGCGAAGTATGGCCTGCCAATCAATCCGTTATGTACCTTATCGATTGCTTCGATGATCGTCGCGTCGGAGCGTCGCTGTGTACCCATCTGCACAAGCCGCTGATATTTCTTCTGCGCCAGGACGAGCATCGCTCCTTCCGCGGGATTGTGGCTGCATGGCTTCTCCACATAAACATGCTTGCCGGCCTCAAGGCCGGCAATGGCCATCGGGGCGTGCCAATGGTCAGGAGTTGCAATAGTGATCGCGTCGATATCCTTTAGATTGAGAAGATAGCGGAAGTCCTTCTCTATCACGGGAGCATAGCCAAGTTCCTGTTCCACGTGTCCCGCAAACTTCTTCAGAATTGCGCCATCCACATCGCACACATGCGAGACACGGGCAGCGTCCTTGTTTGCCTTGAGCGAGGCCAAATGAGCGTAGGCGCGCGAGTTGAGGCCGATGAGCGCAAAGTTGATCCGATCGTTGGATCCGAGGATCTGGCTATAGCTCTTTGCAGCCGATCCGATCGCAAGGCTTGCGGCGCTTACCGCGAATGAGTCAAGAAATTGACGTCGAGTAACCATCCTCTAGTCCTCCATCTCTCCGTTAACCTGCACAAAAGTGCGGTCTGTTCAATTACGGTCAGGCCTGCGAAGCGTCCCTCACGAAGACTTGAAGCCGGCTTGGTCTCTCCGGACTTACTCCATGACTGCACGGCGACACCGAAGGGCTTCTCCGAGGCGCGGCCTCCTAAGACTTAAGAAAGATTGGAAGCCGGAAGACCGCGTGCATAAGCCGAACCTGCTGTCTGTCTTGCATAACACGGATGTGCGCCGCGTATATGCCTGCTAGATGCGCTCTACGGAAACTGAGGCGCATCCCTCTCTCCGCCTCTATCTTGCAGGCGCATAGCGTAGGCCGACCAAGGCCGCATGGCACCAATCCATTCATCGCGTCATCTGTCGTGTCATTGATCGTGTCTTGGCGCGCCAGCTTTGCTGCCTTCGGCATCCGCGTAGTGAGTCAAGGGCTCAAGAACAGTGGTGTGGATTTCGATGGGCAGCGGATTCGAAAGAACTCCGGATTCAATCCACTGCTTGGTGTATGGCAGCGATTGGCCCAGCCGGTTGTGAAACTCGTTGTATCCGATGACGAAGGTGAATCCTCGCGAGAGCCTCAGCATCCCTGCGCAAACATTGTTGGGAACGGGATGCTTGAGCTGATAGTAAGATACGAACTCCATGCCGGCAATAAGCCGCGGCTCTTCCGACTCATACAGCTTCAATCCCTGGATGTGGGCCGTCTCGGCTGCGGCCATGGTCGCGGAGATTCCATATGAGGTGTGACCGAAGTCGCGGCAGGCTTCCTGCGGGATTCCGTTAACGCTAGCGTCGTAGACGGTCTGATTTAACCAATTGGCAACGCCTCGGGGAGCTGGAGCGGGATGGTTGCCATCGACCGGCGCGTAATAAATGTAGGAAGGCACGCGCTGCTTCCAGAATAGAACGGCATGATTGAAGAGATCGTGATTGTCGGTAAAGACGGCAATACCCATCATTGCCTCGATCATGCTGAGTTCCCAATTACCGTTGTTCAAGTAGCCGTTGTACGACAGGCCTTTGTAGCCGTTGTAGATTTGCGGCACAGCGACCTTATTCAACATATCCGCGAACGCTTGAATGTCGGCCGGCGCCCAGCCCGCATTGCTATAACGGATGATCTCCGCGGCTCTCGGCCACTTCGACGATGCCCATGCCGCCTGCAGCGGCGAATTCAAGTTAGTGTAGGCTTTGAGGCCCTTGCCATAGGCATTCATGATCCGGATGGCATTTTGCGCGTAGGCGTGATTGCCGGTGATGTACCAGAGCAAAGCCTGGATATAGGCCGCGGTCGCATCCATATCCTCATCCGTGCAGCCGAAATCGGGCCTTGAGTACCATCCGCAATCGATGATGCCGTTTGCGGGCGGCCCCTTTACCTTATAGTTGATGTCCCCAAATCCGCTGGCCTGCGCATGTTGGAATTCGCTGTAAAAGGGGTCAACTTTCGCATTGACCTGGGCTTTGACGAAGTCCAGTTGCGCTTTGCTGACTAACACGCCGGGATGCTGAAAGGATTGCGATTCGGAGGACTTGACTCCTGATAACAAAAGTCCAGAAACAACCAAGACAAGCATCAAAATCTTTTTGAATGACATTTCTTGTTCCTCATTTCCACCAGTCAGTGCTACAGATTATCGAACCCGCAGCGGCATGTTGGACCGCTGCGGTGGACCGTAGGCAAACTACCGGGCCTCGATTTTGTTCAACCCGGGCTGGAGCGGCCAAACTTTGCCGTTGAATACGAAGTTGCCCGCAAGCTTTTCGGGCAGGGTGATCGTTGCGTCGATGCCCGAGCCCTGGCGGCGATACGCGACCGCAATGGTGCCCAGGGGATGCGGAAATGCCGCCTTGAGAGCAGGCAGCGTGCCCAGGTGCGGTTCGATGCGGACAGACGCAAACCCAGGACTGGCGGGCTTGATGCCGGCTACCAGGGTGAGCAGATCGTAAATGGGATGCGACGTCCACGCGTGCGAATCCGAGCGTGTTTCGCCTGGCTCCTCGGGCCATGTGTTGAAGTGAAGGGACAGCAGCTTGCGCCATGTGTCGATGGAGTGGAGATATTCGTCGGCAAGACCTGCGTGTTCCAGAGCGCGCGCCAGATAAAAACGGAAATACCAAGAGGCGCTCAAGACACCGTTGGGGTCGGTTGCAGGCTGGATTTCCAACATGCGGCGTAGCACTTCCTGCTGGCGATCTTTGGGAATCACGTCATAAAGAACCGCGAGGATGTTGGCTTGCTGACTAAAGTTCTTACGATCCGGATTATCGGCCAGCATGCCGCGGGAGTCGCTCCAGCACTTGTCGTAGAGGCCCGACCGGACATGTGCGGCTCGAGCATCGTAGCGGGCGGCCAGCAGCGGGTCGCCAATGTGCTTCTCCAGATCGGATGCCTCGCCCAAAGCTCCCAGGTATTCAAGCGTGGTTGAGCACGACTCGCCGTGGGTGTCGTAGCTAGGAATCTCGCCGGATGTGACCCAGTCAATGAAGATCAACCAGGGCAGTTTATCGAGCAGGCCGTCGGGTTGCTCGTGGGTGGCGAACCAGGCGAGAACCGTGCGCGTTCCGGCCAGCGAGGCGAGCGCGGGCTGCGGATCGGGCCGGTAGTACCAGTAATCGTGCACCATGCCGATCCAGAGCAGCGAGAAGGTGGGAGTCATCTGCGGCAGGGAACTGGGATACCGGCTGCGGGTCAGCCCATCCGGGGTTCGAGACTGATCAAACGCATCGATGGCCTGGCGCGCCAGCCGGTCGTCGTTGGCCACGGTATACGAGATGAGAGATTGAATCCGGGTGTCGCCCACATATTGAAGCTGCTCGTAATAGGGTGTGTCCATGTAGGTTTCATGGGCGTCGAGCCTGGCGGTTCGCCAACTGATCTCCCAAATCTTGTCCAATTCCTTATCGCCAGACTGGAAGGTAGCGCGCTCCTTGAAGGGGTAGGCTGTGAATTGGGCTTGTAGCGACTCCAACTGGAGCGGCTCCTCGGCGGTTTGGATGTCCAGGTCAAGATAACGCCAGGCGCGCCACCAGAGCGGCTCAAAGACGCGGTGTGCCCCGCCGTCTGGCAGGAAGCTGTCGTTGAGGCCCAGGGCCTTGCGGTCGCCGACTTCGTCGCGATCCCCCTTGTGTAAATTCTTGTCGTAGAGGGCCTCGGCGTAGGTGAGGCGGATATGCGCGCCCTTGCCCCCGGAGACGGTGAGGATTGGATATGCCGTCGTAAGTGTCTTGCGGTCCAGCAGCAAATGAACGTGAGAACCGGGCGCAACCGTAACCGGGGTCGCTGGGAAAGCCTTCAGACTGGGGAGATCGGCGCGGACGGTTTCGCCGGTGCTTGTCGGCGTGAACTCCATGACCGGCAGTAGGTCGGGTACCAGGCCCCAGGGGTTGTCACCCATGGTGTCGGCGGAGTGGGCTCTGCTGACACCGGCAAAAATGTTGTCAGGCATGGGCGTGGAGACAGAAACCCATGAGCTGCCTGCGGCGCTGGGAGAATTCCAGTTCCAGTCATAGTGAGCCGCATCGATCTCCTCGCCTGCCCCCGCGGCCATAAAGGCGCGCAGGCTCACCGAGGTGCGATCCAAGGCCCGGTGACCTGGCTCGTTCTCGACCAACCATCCCTTGGGCGTGCTGATGGAAGCATCCCCGGTTGCCTCGCTCTCCACCAGAAAGGCTGTGCGGTCACTCATCTGCGCGAGCGGCGCGTAGATACCGAAGTTCCACACTGTGGCGGTAATAAGGTTCTGGCCTGTTTGGAGGAACGGGGCGAGGTCGAAGCGCTCATAACGCCAGTGCCCGAGGTCGCCACGGGCGGGGCCTTCACCCACTCGATGGCCATTCACAAAAAGTTGAAAACGGTTGTCGGCGCTGACTCGAACCACATAGTTGGCTGGAACTGTGTCCAGTGTAAGAGTGCGGCGGAAATGCAGTACAACAGGATCACGCAACGGAATATTGGGATGCGTGACCCATGAGGCATGCCACGCGCGATGAAGCGGGTCTGGTTGGATACTGCTTTGACTGTGAATACCAAGAGCTGGCAGTGCGACAGCGACTGCGAAGAGTGCGAGGATTCGACGCATGAAATCAGGCCTTTCGTTGGGCAACTCATCCGGAAATCTCGTTTTGGTCTTCCGGCTATGAATCAATATAACCCCACGCGCAATCGCCCTATTGCGCGCTTTTGCCTCTGCTCATGTTTCGGAGCCGACCGAGATGGGCGCCGTATGGTCCGGTCATCGCGATGCGCTAATCGCAAATCTAAAAAATGGCGAGCGGCGCCTGCCTTTGTCTACGAGCACTTGATGCAGCAGCATCTCTTCAGTACCGTCTGTTGTGCGGTGCCCAATCTCCAATAGTTTGTAAGGCTTCGCCTCATTCTTATGCGTCTGCACGCTGCTTCCCCGCCCCTCGGAGCAGCGCTCTCATTCCCTTTAGAAAATGCAATTTCAATCACGAAAAGACCTGTACTGACAGGTATTCGAATTTATGGCTTGTTCAATGTGCCAAATTTCGTTAATAATCCACAACGCAAATGAGGTTTGGGTCTTAATTGGTTCAACCTGTCAGTACAGGATTTTTCACAATGTGTGTACTTAAGGATATGCCCGATATGTTTTATGTTTTGAATTTACGTTGCTGTGCTTTTCTCCCGCTGTTGCTCTTGATCTCTCTGGTGTTTGGGGGACGTGCCGAAAGTCAAAATATTGGCGAGGCTGCCAGGGCTGCTGCCAACCTGCAGCCAGAGTCTCGCGCCATCATCCAACGGCTCTCTGGACTTCGCGAACTGCCCGATGGGGTCTGGAAGCTTCACGCGGGCAACTTGGCCCACGGTGAGGCTGTGGATCTGGATGAGAGCGATTGGCAATCCGTGAAGCCGGGCGCATATATTCCGCACGCGGCGGTCTGGTTCCGCCAGACCTACCGGATACCTGAAACACTCAACGGTTACGATCTGACCGGCGCGCGCATTTGGTTCAAGTTCAATGCCGGCGCCAATGGTCAGATGCCTCAAATTCTTTACTACAACGGCCGGCGCGTCGCGATGGGGGACGATCTGGAGCCCGTCGTTCTTTTGGACCCGGTCAAGCCTGGCGACAAGGTGACTGTGGCTGTGAAGCTATTGCACACCGTGGACAACAAGGATTTTCAGGGAGCAGAACTACACATCGATTTTCCAGCCAACCGGCCGAGCCCCGTGGACTTGTTGCAAGAGTTCCTTTCGGCAGCAGTTCTGACTCCCAGCTTTGTGCCCGGCGACGCCAGCCGGCTGGCTGCGCTCAACAGCGCCGTGCAAGCCGTGGATTTTTCTGCTTTGGATGCTCGCGATCAGGCCAAGTTCGATGCCAGCCTGGCGGAAGCGCATAGAAAGCTTGAGACCTTGCGGCCCCTTTTGCAGCAGGGCACTGTCCATCTTAGCGGTAACGCCCACATCGACGCTGCTTGGCTGTGGCCTTGGACGGAGACCGTTGATGTAGTCAAGCGCACCTTCGGTACCGCGCTGCAGTTGATGTACGAATACCCAAAATATACGTTTACGCAGTCGGCCGCGGTCTATAACGAGTGGGTTGCAGACAAGTATCCCGATATGAATTCCGAAATCGCTCAGCGGATCAAGGAAGGGCGATGGGAGATCGTTGGCGGCATGTGGGTTGAACCCGATCTGAACATGCCCGACGGAGAATCTCTTGTGCGTCAGTTGCTCGTGGGCAAGCGCTGGTTCAAGCAGGCGTACGGCGTGGACGTGCGGATCGGCTGGAATCCAGATTCGTTTGGCTATTCCTGGCAACTGCCGCAGATTTACAAGAAGAGCGGGATGGACTATTTTGTCACCCAGAAATTGGCGGGGAACGACACGAACAAGTTCCCATTCAAGCTTTTCTGGTGGGAGTCCCCCGACGGTTCGAAGGTGCTGACATACTTCCCGAACAGCTATGTGAACGTAAATATTGGCCCCACCCGGCTCTCGAACGATCTTGCCTCCTCGCGCCAGCGTTCGCCAGGCATGACCCGAATGATGGATCTCTATGGCGTGGGAGACCACGGCGGCGGTCCAACAAGGGCCATTCTGGACGAGGGCTTTCACTGGACAGAGCCTGGCCACGTTGCGCCAAAATACGAATTTGGTGCGGCGCAGTCCTTCTTTACTTCGGTTGAGGACAAAATTGCGCCGGATAGCCGTGTGTGGGATTACGCGTCCATCGCAAAGGGTTACAAGCCGCCACCGGCCGTGCCGGACAAAATCTCGATTCCCACTTGGAACAGCGAACTCTACTACGAGTACCACCGCGGCGTGTATACCACTCAGGCCAATCACAAGCGCAACATGCGCGAGAGCGAAGAGGAGGTTCTCGACGCCGAAAAGTGGGCTTCATTGGCGTGGCTGGATGGAAAAATCTATCCCGGCAGCGAAATCACTGAGGATTGGAAGAAGGTGCTCTTCAACCAGTTCCACGATTCCGCTGCGGGCTCGGGCATCAGCACGGTCTACAGGGACGCGCAGAAGGACTACGACGTGGTCCGCTGGTCAACCAATGAGATCAAGGCCGGATCCCTGGAGACGCTGGCCGAACGGATCAATACAGAGAGCGAAACGGAAAAGCGTATCCCCATCGTCATCTTCAATCCGTTGGGATGGGAACGGTCCGGCGATGTGACCGCGAATGTACAGCTTTCTCCAGCCGACAGTTCAACGACGTACAGGTTGGACGATCGCAATGGCGAGAGCGCGCATGCCGTGGCAATCGTGGTAAAACGCGATTCCACGACGGGTGTTGTTACATTGAATATTCCGGCGGTCGATGTGCCGGCCCTAGGGTACAAAGTGCTTTGGCTTGACTCTGCCCATGGCTCAGCAAATTCCTTGCCGCAAGGCACCGAATCCGAATCGGCTAACTCGCTCGTGCTCGAAAATCGATCGTTGCGAGTCGCCGTCGATAAGACCTCGGGGTGCATTACAAGCCTTTTCGATAAGCGCGCGAATTTTGAGACGCTCGCGGCTGGAACGTGCGGCAATGAGCTGCAAGCATTCAAAGATGCACCGGAACGCCTCGATGCGTGGAATATCGATCCCGGTACGTATAACGCCGCTCCGGCATTGCTGAGCAGTACGGAATCGGTCGTGGGTGAGGGAACTTCTGCCATACGCATTACGCGCTCCTGGCAGAGTTCGAAGTTTGTCCAGACGATCAGTCTGGGCCGCGACTCCAACCAGGTGGACGTCGACAACGAGATCGACTGGCACGAACGGCATGTGCTGCTGAAGGCAGCTTTCTCGCTGGCCGCCGCTGCCCCGTTTGCCACCTATGAGATCCCCTATGGCTCCATTGACCGGCCTACAACGCGCAACAACAGTTGGGAGAAGGCGCAATTTGAAGTTCCGGCCCTGCGCTGGGCGGATCTGGGCGATGGCAAGCACGGCATGAGCCTCCTGAACCAAACCAAGTTCGGCTACGATGCGGTTGGAAATACGTTAAGGCTCACTCTTCTGCGCTCGCCGACGTGGCCTGACCCGGAAGCCGACCAAGGCCATCACCACTTCCACTACGCTCTCTATCCGCACTCGGGTACATGGAAAGACGCGCTTACAGTCCGCCATGGCTATGAGTACAACTATCCGCTTACCGCTGTCGTAGCCACGGCGCACGCCGGCGTGCTTCCGGCCGAACACTCCTTCGCCTCGGTGAATCCGGAGAACGTGGTGTTGACCGCGGTCAAAAAAGCTGAAGATGCAAATGGTCTGATCTTTCGCGTCTACGAGTGGGCTGGCAAGTCTGCGACAGCCGAATTCCACATTCCCGCCGGAGCTACCGCGGCGCGGACTACGAACCTGATGGAAGCGCCAGAGGCAAATCAACTGGCAATTATCGGGAGCGTGGTCAAAGTTCCCATCCACCCATACGAAATTCTCTCGATTCGTGTGGATTACCCCAACGGGAAACCGGCACTGCAGTGATGTAGTAAATACGGATGCCGGCCCTCCACAACTAAACAGTAGCTCGGATTCAGGAGCAAGGATGCATATGAGAAACCTAGCCAGTTACCTGACGCACACGCTCAAGAGATGGTATCTGCCATTTCTCGCAGTAGTTGTCGTTCTCGGAATGACCATGAACAGTATAAGTGTTCATGGTCAGAGTGGCGCCGGATCTATCCAGGGTACGGTGTCTGACGCAACCGGAGCTGTAATTCCGGGGGCCTCGATTCACGTCGTCCAACAGGGCACCAATGTAACCTTCAATACAAAAACCAATGGCGTGGGCTTCTACCAGGTCCCGTCGCTGTTCACGGGCACCTATGTCGTGACGGCCACCGCGCCGAAGATGAAGACTTACGAAACTACGATCGAACTGCTGGTGGCGCAGACAGTGGTCATCAATCCCAAGTTGGCCCTCGGAGAATTCACTGAGAGAATGGAGGTGACTGCTGATGTGGTTCAGCTCACAACCCTCGATTCCGGTACGATCAGTTCGACTCTCGAGAATGCAAGAATCAATCAACTTCCGATGAACGGACGCAACATGGTGGGTCTGGTCGGCATGACAGTTGCCGGCGTGGAGGGCGGTACGCGCTCCAACGGCCTTGAGGCCGAGGCTCTCGAATATGTGGCTGACGGCGTGACACTGAGCAACCGACAGTTCGGCGGCATGAACCAGTCTCAGGCGCAGGTACCCGATCCAGACGCGGTGCAGGAAGTCAGGGTGGAAACCTCCAACACCAGCGCCATGTACACCGAGCCTGCTACGGCTATCCTCACGACCAAGTCGGGAAGCAACAGCCTGCATGGCGCGCTATTTGAAACGTCGCGCAATAATGGCCTCGGAATTGCCAAACAGAGGCAGGATGCATCGAACAAAGTCGCCCCACAGTATATTCGTAACGAATTTGGCGCCTCCGCGGGCGGGCCAATTACCCTGCCCAAGCTCTACAACGGCAAAGACAAGTCCTTTTGGTTCCTGGCCTACGAGCGGTACTCGCTTGCAAGCGCTCCAACCGAACTGGTACATGTCCCCACGCCGGCCATGAGGGGCGGCGACTTCAGCCAACTGACCGCATCGAACAACATTACATACGCGCTCTTCGATCCAGCGACGACCTACAACTCCGGCGGTGCAAATTGCCCAGCTACGGCATCTGTAAGCCAATTCTGCCGTACCCAATTTCCCAACAACCAGATTCCGATCAGCCGCCTGTCTCCGACGTCCAAAGTGATTTTCGATATTACCCCGCTACCGTCGACGGCATCCAACCCTCTTCAGACGACCAACCTGGCCACGCCAAATTTCAGTTATACGGTGATCCCGACCTGGACTTTCCGACTGGATCACGCCTTCAACGAAAACAACCGGGCGTACCTGCGGTATACTAGCAATCTCCAGGGCCAGCATACGCTGCGGAATTATCCCTCGGCTTCGCCGGCTACAGTTGCGGCCGACGGTTTACCTGCTAACGCGAGCGGTGTAGCCTACAATCCGACCGCGACCTATGCCGCTGCGATCGGCTTCACGCATGTCTTTTCGCCCACCTTCTATTCGGAGACAGTCGCCAGCCAGCAGTGGTTCAGTCAGCATAACTATGCCGGCGGCAACCCGAATCTCGACTACGAATCAATGCTGGGTCTTCCCAATAACTTCGGGGAGAGCGGCTTTCCGAACTTCGGCGCCAACCTGATCACCCCGATCGGCGGCACGCAGTTTATCTATGGGTTGAGCCAGATTGTGACAACTCTCGACGAGAATCTGAGCAAGACGTTTGGCAAACACCAGATGAAATTCGGTGGGCGCTATCGCCGTGAAGGGTTCGGAGACCTGCCCGACGAGCAGAGCGACACGGTCACCTTCACCAATCAGGCTACCGGCATCTGGGATCCTACAACGGGAGCCAATCTTGGCGTCAAGGCGAATACTGGCTACGCGGACGGCGACATGTTCCTCGGCGCCGCCGCAAGCTATGGAGTCTATCACCAGCCGCCGTATCAGCATTTCAGCGACATGGAGTTGGACGCCTACTACCAGGACGACTTCCATGCAACCAAAAACCTTACGTTGAATCTGGGCCTTCGCTATGAGGCGCATCCGGCGCCGAACTTTGCAAACGGCCTGCTCGAGGGATTCGATCTCAAGAATGACGCCGCCGTTCTGCAACAACCCCTGTCGTATTATGTCGCCCAAGGCTATACGACCGCGGCGCTCGTCGCCAATGCCGCGAACATAGGCGCGGTGTTCGAAACTCCCTCGCAGGCAGGAATGCCAAACTCCATCATCAGGAGCTACAACCTGACGCTCAGTCCTCGCGTTGGCTTCGCATACACTCCGTTCGATGGCAAACGCGGCACTGTGATACGTGGAGCCTATGGGAGATATACCTATCCCATTCCCACCCGTAGCGCCGTAAAGGCCGCCCAGGCTAACTTCCCGTTTGTTGGGAATTACAACATGAGCTATACCAGCGGCGCTCAGTCTCCAGACGGATCGGGATATCCCAACTACCTGTTGCGGGCTCCGCAGTTGGTAACCATGGGCGTGAACAGCGCCAATGTGGTGAATAGCAACTCGACAACTTCCATCGCCCGCGGAAACGCCAACCTCACAAACGTCTCTACCAATTTCCCACCGGACTTCGTGACGCAGGTGAGCTTCACGGTCGAGCAATCGTTCAAGGATAGCTCGGCATTGCGTGTAAGCTGGGTATGGGCGCATGGAACCAATCTGGACCGGTACTTCTACTACAACGCGCATCCGTCTACTTTCGTTTGGGAGGCGGCGTACGGCATAATTCCGCCTACGGGGGCGTACTCCAATGTTGCGACTGGACCCTACGATCAGACGACCTGGAGCCAGTCCAACATCTACGATGAAAAGAATGGCTGGTCAAACGATAATTCGCTACAGGCTAGCTACCAGAAGCTCTTCCATCGCGGCATCGCCTACCAGGTGAATTACGTATGGTCCAGGCCCCTGCGAATGGGTGGGAACTCCGGTCGTGATAGCTCGTCCGATCCAGCTGCCAATTATCTGGGCGTACTGGGTTCCGCGGGTCCGTGGTCCTCGCCTTACGGAGTTGCCATTCAGCCCGCGCTTCCCCCAGCCCGTCCGGCTGGTGTAGCGCCTTGGCAAGAGTGGCATGCACTAGATAAGTTCGAGGGATACTACGTGGATTATGCGATTCCGCTGCAGCACCTCAACTTCAACGCAGTCGTCGACCTGCCCTTCGGTCGCGGGAAGCGGTTCTTCGGCAATGCCAACCGCCTTCTGGACGAAGCGATCGGCGGCTTCCAACTTGCCGGTTCTGGAACCTTTATTTCACAGGCCTTCATGCCTAACGCAACGAACGCCGGGCCGACGAGTCCGATCCAGACATACAAACACAAGATCAAGGTCACTGATTGTCGCAGCGGTGCATGCGTTCCTGCCTACCAGTGGTTCAATGGATACATTGCCCCGACGGCCAACGGCAACACCGGCCTTTGCCCAATCGCTGGAAACAACATCGGGAAGTGCCTCTATGGCATTCCTAGCAACTACACTCCATATCAGACTCCGATCGACAATACTCCTGGGACTACTAACTACGGGAACAACAATGTCCAGGTCAATTTAGCCAATGGAACCACTGCTGTGACATCATTCATCCCCGGTCCGATTAACTCGAATCCTTTCGGGAGAACAATTATTCGCGGGCCGTACAACTACGAAGCCGACCTTTCGCTCTTCAAGGTTTTCCCGATTACGGGAAAGACAAATCTGCGTTTTAACATGGATGCATTCAACGCCTTCAACATCCAGGGATTTACCAATCCGGATTCCACGAGCGGCATCGAGCAGATCCAGCCAGGCGCCGCCGTTGCCAACTCCTATTGGGGGCCTCGTCAAGTGCAGTTAACCTTGCGGCTACAGTTCTAGACCGCAAACCTACCACGTCAAAACGGATTGACTCCGGGAACGCAATTCCCGGAGTCAATCATGTCAAAGTCGAGAATCTATTAAATCGGATATCACTTTCCCGAAGAGTGTATGGAGAATTTCGTGGCTGCTTCGCGATTGCCGCTGTTGCGCAGGATCTCGCAGATTTTCTTCCTGGTTTTGTTTGTGGGGCTGCTGGTGTTTACCGCGTTGCGTCCCACGCCGGGCGCGACGGGCGACATCCACATGCGCGCGCCGGTGCGACTGTTCTTTGAGTGGGACCCGCTGGTGGCGCTTGCCAATGCGCTGGCCAGCCACGGGCTCTACCGCGGACTGCTGTGGAGCCTGGTGATCCTGATCCCGACGCTGTTTCTGGGCCGGTTCTTCTGCGGATGGATGTGCCCGATGGGCACGCTGCAGCACTGGATCGGCGGTTGGAAGAGCGAGGCCAAGCGGGGCAAGCAGCGGATCGAGTCGAACCGCTACAAGCGCTGGCAGACGGTGAAGTATGTGGTGCTGATTGCGGGCCTGGTGGCGGCGTACTTCGGCTCGATGGTGATTGGCTGGCTCGATCCCTTCAGTTTGCTGGTGCGCTCGATTGGCCTTTCGCTGCTGCCGGGACTGAATTACGGCATTCGCGCCGTGCTGACGCCGATGGAGCACAGCCACGTTGCGGTCCTCAAGGCAACGGGCGGATTCCTGCATTCCGCGTTGCAGATGGTGCTGCTGGACTTCCGGCAGACGCACTTTGCGCAGGGCGTGTTTCTGGGTGTTCTGTTCCTGGCGATTCTGGCAATGAGCCAGCGTGTGACGCGGTTCTGGTGCCGGTCCATCTGCCCGCTGGGCGCGCTGCTGGGCGCGGTGTCGCGGTGGAGCATTCTGGGGCTGCACAAGGATCCGGAGAGCTGCAACCGCTGCAACAAGTGCCTGATGCACTGCCAGGGCGGCGACGATCCGATTGGCGGCGTGCCGTGGCGCAAGAGCGAGTGCCTGATGTGCATGAACTGCGTGGACAGTTGCCCGCACGCGAGCCTGGAGTTTCGCTTCTTTCGCAAGGAGCCGGAGGTGGCCACGCCGGACGTGGGACGGCGGCGGACGCTGACGGGCCTGGCTGCGGGAGCGGCGGCCGTGCCGTTGCTGCGCGCCAACACCGGCATGGGCAAGAGCCGCCACGAGCGGCTGCTGCGTCCGCCGGGCTCGTTGGACGAGCCGGACTTTCTGTCGCGGTGCATCCGCTGTGGCGAGTGCATGAAGGTGTGCCCGAACAACTCGCTGCATCCAACGCTGACCGAAGCGGGCCTGGAAGGGTTGTGGACGCCGACGCTGGTTCCGCGCATCGGCTACTGCGAGCCGAGCTGCGTGCTTTGTTCGGAGGTGTGTCCAACGGGCGCGATCTGGCAGTTGACGCCGAAGGAGAAGGGCTGGGTGGTGGGCGTGGGCGCGCCGCAGGCGCAGCCGGTGCGGCTGGGCCTGGCGTTCTACGACCGCGGGCGCTGCCTGCCGTGGGCCATGGCCACCGACTGCATTGTGTGCGAGGAGTGGTGTCCGGTTTCGCCCAAGGCGATTTATGTTGAGGAAGCGCAGGTGGTGGATTCGGCGGGCAACACGAAGACCGTGAAGCAGCCGCGCGTGGATCCGAACCGCTGCGTGGGTTGCGGCGCGTGCGAGTATGCGTGCCCGCTGCAGGAGCATCCGGCGGTGTATGTGACCAGCATCGGCGAGAGCCGGTCGCCGTCGAGCCAGATTTTGTTGAACCGGAAGTAAGAGGAGAAGGGGAGCATGAAGAACTTGAGCAGGTGGTACGTAGCTGTGGTGCTGATTACGCTGGCTACGTTTGTGGCGGGCACAGGCTGCAAGAAGAAAGGCGCCGATCCGTTTCCGAAGTCGAATGCCGTAGCGGGATGGGAGAAGACGGACGAGACGCGCGTGTTTGCGGCGAAGGATCTGTGGCAGTACATTGACGGCGACGCCGAGCAGTATGTGGCGGCTGGCGTGGTGAATGCAGCGACCTCCGATTACAAGTACCAGGGACAGCTTGAGGCCGTGGTGGATGTGTTCACGATGGCGGATGCGGGCGGCGCGGCCAAGGTGATGGGCGCGGGCCAGGCCGATGCCAAGAGCGTGCAACTGGGCGATGCGGGCGTGCAGCAGGCGCAGAGCGTGATCTTCCGCAAGGGACCGCACTATGTGCGCATTGTGGCCTACGAGGCCACGCCGGACGGACCGCAGGCGCTGCTGGCGCTGGCCAAGGCCGTCGAGGTAAAACTCTAATCAACCTTGGCTTCACGCTGGTAGATCAAAGAAAGAGAGAATCACAATGAAAAGCCGCCGAGAATTCCTTCAAGCAGCAACGGGAGCCGCGCTGTTGGGCTCACAGAGCAAACTGGGGCTGAGTGCAGTGTTCGATCAGCACACGAATGGTGCCAAGTCTCGGGTTGTGGTAGCTAGAGATACCGCGCTGCATGGCTCAACTTCGCAACCGGATGAAAAGCGCGTACTGCATTTGCTCGACCGAGCCATGGCCAGCTATACAGGGAGAAATGTGCCGATAGAAGCTTGGAAACACCTTTTACCCCAGGGCAAGGTTATCGGCCTGAAGGTAAACGGGTTGGGTGGTAAAGGAATTTCGACCCATGCCGCGCTCGTATGGGCTATATGCGAGCGTTTGCAGCAGGCCGGAGTTCCGGCAGGCAACATTGTTGTGTGGGACCGCAACGCACGCGACCTGCAGGCCTGCGGCATGACCATCAATACCTCCGACCGCAGCAAGGTGCGCTGTTTCGGCTCCGACGTTGCCGGCTACGAAGATCATGAAGAGACATGGGGCACGGCGCGCATCCGTTTGTCGAAGCTGCTTACGCGCGAGTGCGACATGGTCATTAATCTGCCTATTCTCAAAGATCACGATCAAGCGGGCCTTACATTTTCCATGAAGAACATGTACGGCGTGATCGACAAGCCGTTCCTCCTGCACGCGAACGGCTGCAATCCCAGCGTGGCGGATCTGAACTGTATCCCGGCGATCCGAGAGAAGGTTAGCCTCACGATCGGGGACGCAATTTCGTCTGTGTATCAAGGTGGGCCCGGCTTTCATCCAGAATGCCTCTGGTTTCCCAATGCACTCATCGTAGGTGAAGATCGAGTGGCCGTAGATCACACGGCGTGGCAAATTCTGGAAAGCAAGCGCGCCGAGGTGGGACTGTCTACCCTCGAGGCTGCGGGGCGTGCGCCGCGCTATATCGCCACCGCTGCAGATGCGAATCATAAGTTGGGCGTCAACGATCCCCGTCACATTAATTTGAAAGAAATCTAGCCGATGGAAGTGTGAAAGGGAAAAAGGTTATGGCTGAAGAAGCTGACAAATCAAGTTTTGGGCTAGACCTGAGACCGGCTGCGTCTTCAATGACGCGCCGCGAGGCGATGCTGCAACTGCTTCGGTTGGGCGGCGTGGCGGCCGGAACAGCCGGCGCGGCCGTGTGGCTCAGCGAGCACAGCTTCCGGCTCGTTCCGGCGCAGGCTGAGCAGGCGCGGCGCGATCATCGCACCGCCGCCGATCCGCAGTTTCCGCAGATGGTCGTTGTCCAGAACGGCGAACCGCGCGCACTGGTGCAGAAGGCGCTCGAAGACTTGGGCGGTATGCGGCGCTTCATCAGTCGACAGGATGTGGTTGTGCTCAAGCCGAACATTGCGTGGGACCGCACGCCGGAGCAGGCCGCGAATACCAATCCCGAGCTGGTGGCCGAGGTGGTGCGGCAGTGCTGGCAGGCCGGCGCGAAACGCGTGATTGTGACCGACGTGAGTTGCAACGAACCGCGGCGCTGCTTCCAGCGCTCGGGGATCATGGCCGCTGCGCGGGCCGCGGGCGCTGAGGTGATTCTGCCCAATCCGGACCTGTTCCGCGAGGTGGAGATGGGTGGCGTGGCGCTGAAGACGTGGCCGGTGTTTACGCCGTTTCTGGACGCCGACAAGGTGATCAATCTGCCCATTGCCAAGCATCACGGACTGACCGGCGCAACGCTGGGCATGAAGAACTGGTACGGCATTCTGGGCGGCGAGAGGAACCGGCTGCACCAGCAGATTCACCAGAGCCTGGTGGACCTGGCGAACTTCATGCTGCCGACGCTGACCGTGATGGACTGCTACCGCGTGCTGCTGCGCAACGGACCCACGGGCGGCAACCTGGAAGACGTTGCGGTGAAAAAGACGCTGGTGGCCGGAACCGATCCGGTGGCGATTGACGCGTATGTGGCCAAGGCCTACTGGGATCTGGACCCGGAGCATTTGCCGTATCTGAACATGGCCCAGGCGCGGGGACTGGGCACGGTGGACTTTGCTTCGCTGTCAGTGAAGATGAGCCGACTAGGGTAGGGACGTGTTGCCGAGTCGGTACAGCTAGCACGAAAGCGTAAGTTGCACCGCATTTATTACTTGGTCTCAGCGATTTTGTTCACCTCAACGAAATGGTTTTGCATCCAGCCGTGGGTTACCATGCAGTAAGTTATAACCTGCGAGAATGATTGCTGAAAGGAGAATGCGATTTCTATCGGCCCCTTTCCGCAATGTAACCTGATTGCCTTATCTACGCACAAGGGGGGGACGTGAAAGCTCCAAATAGAAGCATCGCGCGGCGACTAGCGAAAGAGTGCATTGCAAAAAGACGAATTGCAGTTCTTGCGATAATGTTGACAATCCCGCTGTATGCTTGCGCTCAGCGCGCGGATGTCTCTTCATCTGGAACTCAGGTCGACGCAATTCAGGCCTATTTGCAACCACTTGTCGATAATCGTACTATAGCTGGCGCTGTGACACTGGTTGCCACTAAAGATCGAATCGTATATCGGCAAAGTATTGGTTTTCGGAATCTATCTGCAAGGGAGCCAATGCCTCCTGACGCCTTGTTCTGGGTCGCATCAGTCACCAAACCGATGACCGCTACGGCGCTTATGATGCTTGTAGACGAAGGCAAGGTCAATCTCGATGACCCGGTTGAGAAATATCTCCCGGAGTTCAAAGGGCAGATGGTACTTGCGGCCAGCGATAGCTCGGTGCGCGGGTCGCAGGGACCATCGAGTTCGCAAAGCGATCACCAACTCGTTCCAGCAGATCATCCAGTTCTCGTGCGTGAGATCCTCAGTCATACAAGCGGGCTTCCGTTTCGTTCTGCCGCGCAACCCGGTGCGCTGGACTTGCTGCCGCTGAAAGACGCGGTACGCAGTTATGCTTCTGAGCCGCTGCGTTTTCAGCCCGGCACATCGTTCTTGTATTCGAACGAAGGTTTGAATACGGCTGCGCGGATTATTGAAGTCGTGAGTGGAATTTCTTATGAGCGGTTTATGCAGGACCGACTATTCGATCCGTTGGGCATGAAGGACACCACGTTTTGGCCCAGCACCGAACAGGTCTCCCGTCTTGCAATGTCGTACAAACTGGACAAGCAAACCGGAAATCTTGTCGAGGTGCCGATCGATCAATTGACCTACCCGCTCGGCGATAGACAGCGACGGTATCCCATGCCGGCCGGGGGGATCTTTTCCACTGCGCGCGACCTGTCAAAGTTTTGCCAGATGATTCTGAATGGAGGCGTGAGCGACGGCAAGCGATACATTTCTTCCCAAGCGGTCCACGAGATGACCAGCGAGCAAAACCTGGGACTAAACAGTGTCAGCTATGGACTGGGCTGGTACACAACAAATGGAAGATTCGGTCATAGCGGTGCATTCAAGAACGCAATTTTTATTGACCCTGTGGCAGGCCGGATATTGATCTTCATGGTTCAGCAGAGCGGGCCGTGGGGTACGAAGGATGGAGACGCAATATACTCCTCCCTCGAGCACATCGCGAATGAAATGGTTGGAGTTACGCATGGCGAGACTGCCGACGAGAAGTAAACGGGCGTACGGTGTGCGCTATGGAGCGGCACGAATAAAAACGAAGGTACAAAAGGCCAGACAGACCAATCACTGCTGATCTAGCAGACTGCCGCAATTGAACATCAGGATGTGATGTGATTTGCATATTGGAGATTCAGCTCAGGTTCCTATGTTGGGGCCTGAAACGATCATTGGAACTGTTTTCCGAAAAACGGCAAAACACCGAAGGGAAATTCGACATGAAGGCAACTGCTTGCGTTATCGCAATTTTTCTCTGCGTGCCGGTTACGAGCGCGGCGCAGGAGGCTAGGTACGATGGTCTCGACAACCACCTGGGAGATATTTACCGGCTCTCCGATGCGAAGACCCGTTCCATCAGCCCAGAGAATCCCACCGGTGAGAAGGGCAAGGGCGGCATGGCAACCGAGGGGACCGGGGCGCGCGCCGCTCGGGACTTGGGCCGGGGGTGGAAGATAAGTCCGTCGGTTGTCATTGACCCCGGCGCTACCTACACTGTGGCCGAAATTAGCGGATCGGGGGCGATTCAGCACATCTGGATGACGCCAACAGGAGACTGGCGCCTCTCAATCTTGCGGATGTATTGGGATGATGAGAAGGAGCCTTCCGTCGAAGTGCCGGTGGGTGACTTTTTCGCGATGGGTTGGGGAAAATACTCCAGGGTATCTTCGCTTGCAGTGTGCGTGAATCCAGGGAGCGGCTTCAATTCCTACTGGCCCATGCCTTTCAGGCGGAAAGCCAGGATCACGATGGAGAACCTGGATCACAAGCCCATGACGCTGTTCTACCAGGTGGATTACACGCAATCCGCTGTGGATAAAGATGCCGCGTACTTCCATGCCCAGTTCCGGCGAATGAATCCGGTGCCTTCGAAGCAGGTCTACACCATCGTCGATAACATCCATGGGAAGGGCCAGTATGTGGGAACTTATATGGCGTGGGGCGTGCATAACAACGGTTGGTGGGGAGAGGGAGAGATCAAATTCTTCATGGATGGCGACAGCGAATTCCCAACTATCAACGGCACCGGCACGGAAGACTATTTTAACGGCGCGTACGACTTCGAGGTCAACAGCAAGTACGAGGAATTTACCAGCCCTTACTCTGGACTTGCCCAGGTAATCCGGCCGGATGGGCTTTATCAATCGCAAGAGAGGTTTGGCCTTTATCGTTGGCATATCACGGACCCGGTGCGTTTCGATCAAGATCTGCGCGTCACGATTCAGGATTTGGGTTGGCAGTCGGGCGGAAGGTATTTGCCGCTCGGCGACGATATTTCTTCGGTTGCGTTTTGGTACCAGACCGAGCCGCACGCCGCATTTCCCGTGCTGCCGAGTCGCGACCAGTTGGAACCGAACTGATCGAGATTGCATTCACACATGCCTGAAAGACTTGCAGGCGAAGCTGACCCGCGCCAAGACTGCAACGTAGGATCGGGCATCGTTTGCGGTGTCTGCGCACGGGTTAAGTCTCCTGCTGCACGCATCTGCGCTTTGGCATTCCGGCTTCCAGTGGTCTCGATATTGGGATCTACACCCTACGGACGAAGACCTGCCAGCAGGGGCCTTGGACTGGGGCGCCCGGAGTATTTGTGTTTGCGCGCAATCGAGACGAAACGCCGATGCCTGATCCCCGAGGTAACCGGCGCTACCTTCAACTGGCCTCGGTAAAACTATTCGAGACTGACCAGGCACCGATGAGAGGAATGACGAAATGTGCGTCGTTGCAGGAGTGGATTTTGGAACACTGAGTGTCCGCGTCTCGGTCTTCGACAAGACTCGGGGGCGGCTCGGTTCGGGAGTGGCCGAGTACGCGTTGAGACGATCGCGGGAGAATTCGCTTCTGGCCACGCAAAGCCACGACGACCAGATGTCCGCGTTGGTGGCCGCGATGCGCAGAGCGCTGGACGCAAGCGGTGTGGCGGGCAACGCTATCCAGGCCCTCGCCGTGGATACTACCGGATCGAGCGTGATTCCAGTGGACGAACAGCTTCGTCCTCTGGACGATTATTATCTATGGTGCGATCACCGGGCGTGGCGCGAGGCGCAGGAGATTACCGCGAGAGCGCACGAGCAGCAATTGGAAGCGATTGCCTGGTGCGGTGGAACCTACTCGTCGGAGTGGGGATTCTCAAAGCTATTGCACTGGTTGCGCAATAACCCAGAGAAGCGTACTCGCTTCGGCACGGCGATCGAGAACTGCGATATGGTTGTGGCCACGCTTTGCGGCGTTGAAGCGCGCGAGGATCTTTCGCGCAGCGTATGCGCGATGGGACACAAGTGGATGTGGAGTGAGCGTTGGGGCGGCCTGCCGTCGCAGGAATTTCTGAGTTCTGTCGATCCACTTCTGGATTCGATCCGCGAGAGAATGGACGGCAAATACAGAACCTCCGACCACCGCGCCGGAGGTCTGAGCGCTTTCTGGGCAGCGCAACTGGGGCTACGGAGCGGCATTCCGATTCCCGTCGGCGGGCTAGACGCTCATTGGGACGCCATCGGCGCGAACATCCGTCTCGGCGACGTGGCGAATATTATTGGAACCTCAACCTGCATCATTGGTGTCAGCGAGAGTCAGTCGCTGGTGCAGGGTGTTTGCGGGGTGGTGCCTGGTTCCGTGCTTCCCGCGTATACCGGCATTGAAGCGGGTCTCTCAGCGGTCGGCGATCTCTTTGAAGGCATCGCAAGGCGCGCCAACCGGGACGTCGGCGCATTGATGCGCGAACTTGCTGATTTCCGGGCCGGACAGACGGCGCTGATGCGACTGGTTTGGGACAACGGCGACCGCTCGATCCTCGTCAATCCGAATCTCGGCGGGGTCACACTGGGCTGGAAGGTGATGCACACTGCGGCTGACGAGATGTTTGCGGCCATCGAGGGCACGGCGCTACAAACACGCATTATCCTGGAACGCATGATCGGCGGGGGAACGCTGGTGCGCCGCATCATAAATGGAGGCGGAATTCCGCAAAGAAATCAGACGTTGAACCGCATTTATGCAAACGCTCTGCGTAAGCCGGTTCTAGTGCCGGAAGGAGAGGTTACAAGCCTCGGGTCGGCCATCTTTGCCTTTCTGGCATGTGGAGCATTCACTTCGGTGGAAGAAGCCCAGGACTTGCTGTGCCCTGGCTTCAAGACCTATATGCCCGACGAGGCGGAGGCTAACACCTACGATCAGCTTTACGAACAGTTCGCTTTACTTTACTTCTCGTTCGGGCAGCCCGAGGCGGGCGGAGCCTTCGGGAAGTTGCTGCCGACACTCGACCGGATCGCTTCCTGCAGGAAATAGGAGAGGCATTTATGAAACTGTTATCGCGCATCAGCAGTGCTTTGCTGGTAATCACTTTGATGGGAGTAGCCGCACATATGAACGCGTCCGTGAAGGTTGAAAAGACCCAGTACAAAGGCTGGGAGAACTGCTATCGCGTAACCAATGGCGAAGTGGAACTTATCGTGACTGGCGACGTAGGCCCCAGAATCATCCGCTTTGGCTTCGTAGGCGGGCAGAACATGTTCAAGGAGTTTCCTGAACAGTTGGGCAAGAGCGGCGAGGAAAAATTTCAGCTTCGCGGCGGGGACCGCGTGTGGAAAGCGCCGGAAGATCCGATCGCCACCTGGGCACCGGATAACGTTACGGTCAGCATCCAGGTCACGTCAACCGGGCTCATCGCGCGGGAGCCGGTCGAGCCTTTGACCGGACTGCAAAAAGAAATCGAGGTCAGCATGGCGGCCTCCGGCACAGGCGTCACCGTGATGCACCGGATCGCCAATCACTCCCTGTTTCCTCTTGAGTTCGCTCCCTGGGCGCTGACGATGATGGCGCAGGGCGGAACGGTGGTCTCCGGCTTCCCGCCCCGGGGCCATCACCCCGCGAACCTGGAGGCAACAAACCCATTGGTGATGTGGGCTTATACTAACCTGGCCGACCCCCGCTGGAAGTTCACCCGAAAGTATCTGACGCTGCGTCAGGATCCCAACAACAGCGAAGCGCAAAAGATCGGCATGTTCAATGCGGACACATGGGCGGCGTATCTGCTCAATGGCGAGGCGTTCGTCAAGCGTAGCAAGCCCGATCCATCCAAGGTGTACACCGACTTCGGTTGCTCCTTCGAGACTTTTACCAATAATGATTTTCTTGAGGTCGAGACGCTTGGGCCTATAACAAAGCTGGCTCCTGGCAAGACCGTGGAACTTGTGGAGCAGTGGGGGCTCTTCCGGAATGCCGCGGTGAAGGAGTTGACGGACGAGGAACTGGATCGTGTCATTCTTCCGCTTGTCCGCTCCGTAGGAAGCGGCGAATGATCTCCCGCGTTTGCCGGTCCAGTTTCCCCGATAACTCCGGCCGGCGCCACACGAACAAACGATAAAGGAAACAGGAACCGTGATCCCATCCAGTATCTTACCCTCGCACGTCGCCAGCGACAAGCCTCTGGTGGCGCGTACATGGCTGCCCCTCTTTGTTCTTGTCACAGTGCTCTTCTATCTGTGGGGCGCTGCCAATAACCTCAACGACATTCTCATCCGCCAGTTCATGAAGTCCTTCGAACTCACCCGCCTTCAAGCCGGCCTGGTGCAGTCCGCGTTTTACGTGGGCTACTTCATTCTTGCCATCCCCGCTGCCTTGCTCATGCGCCGCTTCGGCTACAAAGCGGGCATGTTGATAGGGCTGGTGCTCTTCGGCACGGGCACAATGCTGTTTTGGCCGGCGGCGAACATCGGGCGCTACGGATTCTTTCTCTTCGCGCTCTTCGTCATCGGAAGCGGTCTGTCGTTTTTGGAAACCGCTTCAAACCCTTTCATTACAGAACTGGGAGATCCGGAGACATCGGAGCGCCGCCTCAATCTTGCCCAGTCCTTTAACCCGCTGGGCAATATCACCGGCGTTCTCATGGGCACAGTCTTCATCTTCTCCGGCGTGGAAAAGTCCGCAAGCCAGATCGCGCAGATGAAGGCATCCGGCACTTACTACGCCTATGCGCACGCTGAGACCCTGCGCGTGGTGCCTGTTTACATCGCGGTCAGCCTGGTCGCCTTTCTCTGGGCGGCGATGCTGGCTAGAGCTAAGTTCCCAGTCATCGTGAGCGAGCACGAGGGAGTGGGCCAAGACCATGGCAGCTTCCGCCAGCTCTTTCGCTTTCGTCACTTCCGCCTTGCTGTCCTGGCCCAGTTCCTCTACTGCGGCGCGCAGATATGTACATGGAGTTACTTTATCCAGTACGTTGAACAATACACAGGACAGAACGAGAAGACGGGCGGCTATATCCTTACCCTGAATCTCGTGGTCTTTCTCTTCGGGCGATTTGTCGCTACATGGTTAATGCAGCACTTCCGACCCAATCGCTTGATGGCAGTGTTTGCCATCGCCAATGTCATTCTCTGCGGGGTAGGGATTCTTCTGCCTGGGTGGACCGGTATGGTGGCAGTGTTGCTGACCAGCTTCTTCATGTCGCTGATGTTCCCCACCATCTTCGCACTCGGCATCAAGGATCTCGGTCCTAACACCAAGGTAGGCGGCGCCATGATCATAATGGGCATCGTCGGGGGGGCTGTTCTTACTCCGTTGATGGCCAAATTTTCGCAGACAACAACACTGGCGCACGCATATTTGATTCCGCTGCTGTGCTACGTCTACATCGCTTACTTCGCGCTGGCGGGCAGCAGAATCCGGACGAGATCCTAGTTCGCGAGAGAGCCCGGTCAGCCGGGGCGCATGCAGAAGGGGATGACGCAACACGAGAAACCCTGGCGGCGATCGCAGCAGGAATCGCCCGGCTGCTCGCACGAACCAGGCCGGGCAGCCATGGATGGCGGAGGGGCGCGTATTGAACTGAGGACGCCGAGTAATGCCGGTGGTGGATAGGTCCCCTGCTATCGCATTTTCTAGGAGGATCTGTGCGCGAGTCTCGTTGGTGTGAGGCTCACGCACAGAATTCACCGGTATGGTTATGAGAGCGCGGGTGTCATGGAGGGCGGAAGCGACTTGGCATCCGCGCCCAACTTTTTGTTTGGCTGCGTGCCAAGCCGATAGGCAAGTCGGCCACCCTCGGACAGTTCCTTGTGGCTGATCCAGAGACGGTCGAGCAGTTTCCCGTTCCACGTGACTGACTGGATATACGGGCCTACTCCGCTTTCGACGGCTATCTCAAGCGTACGGCCCGCCGCGAGCTTCACGCGCGCCTTGCGCACCAATGGCGAAGTCAGCACATATACGGCGCTGACCGGATCCACGGCATAGAGGCCCATCGCGCTCATCACAAACCAGGCCGACATCTGGCCGCAGTCCTCGTTGCCGGCCAGTCCATCAGGCTGATCGTCGTACATCTTTTCCAGAAGAAAGCGCACGCGCTCCTGCGTCTTCCATGGCGCTCCCGCATAGACATACAGGAACGGAATGTGGTGGCTAGGCTCATTGCCATGCGCATACTGGCCCACGAGACCGGCAATGTCGATGGGCGCGTCGGGCGGCAGCGTTGGATCGGCCGAGAAGATACCGTCGAGTTTGGCTTCTAGTTTGCAGCGCCCGCCCATTAGGCGCGCAAGGCCCTCGGGGTCGTGCTGTACGGCAAAGGTTGCTTGCCAAGGGTTGGACTCGGTGTAGTCGCGCCATCGGCTAGAGTGGCCAATTTCATTGGGCGCGAAGGGAAGAGCCCAGGAGCCGTCGGCGAGCCGTGGGCGCATGAATCCGGTTTCGCGATCAAAGAAGTTCTTGTAGTTATGCGCGCGATCGAGAAGCCTTGCGGCAGTCTCGTTGTCGCTTGCCGCAGCAAAGATGCGCGCCATTGCCCAGTCGTTGTAGACAAAGTCGAGGCCATTGCCGATGGACTCTCGGGCCTTGTCGCAGGGAATGTAGCCGAGGCCGCGATACATATCGTGACCGCGATAGTCGCCGGAGAAGGCTATCTTACGGATAGGTTCGAGGAAATCGTGAACACGGATGCCGGGAAATTGCTTTGCCACGGCCTCGGCTACCACGGATATGGAGTGCCAACCGGTCATGGCGAAGGTCTCCTTGCCCTGCAGCGGCCATATGGGTGGCCCAGACGGGCTCTCATTTGCCATCCGGATAAGGCCGTTGACCATCTGCACAGTGCGCTCAGGTTGGATGAGCGTGAAGAGCGGATGGAGAGCGCGATAGGTATCCCACAGCGAGTAGCTGCTGAAGTTTTCGTCGCCTGGCTTGAGCTTGTGGAACTTGCCATCCATGCCGTAGTAGGTTCCATCCGCCTCGCTGAAGATAGTGGGGGCAATCAGACAGTGGTAGAGCGAAGTGTAGAAGAGCGACTTGTCGCGCTCCGAGCCCTCGATGGTAATGCGCGAGAGTTCCCGCTCCCACTGCTTGGCGGCGCGTTCGCGTACGCCCTCGAAGTCCCATGTGGGGATCTCGGCCTGGAGATTGGCCAGCGCATGTTCAACAGAGACCGAGGAGATTGCAACCTTGATGAGCAGCGGCTTGTTGAGGTTGGCGAACTTAATGCCGGCCTTCAGCGCCTTACCTTCCGCGGAGGAGCCGTTGATCGGCTGATCGCCGCTGTAGAGCGTGAGCTTGCTCCAGGGCGTGGAGAAGCGAGCCACGAAGTAGATTTGGCGGCCCTGAATCCAGCAATTGACCGTGCGAGCGCCGATAAGGGTGTCACTGCCGATGGCAGTCACAGAGGCTTGCGCGACAATGTCGCCCTTATTTTCGCGGCGCAGGTAGGCATGGAGCAGATCGAGCAGGACATGCGGGCGGTCGGCGCCTGCCGGGAAGGTGTAGCGATGCAGAGCCGCGCGCTCGGTAGCGGTGAGTTCGACGCCTACCTCGGGGTCGCGTAGGAAGACGCTGTAATACCCCGGAACCGCTTTCTCTTTGGAGTGCGTAAAACGGGAGCGATAGCCGCGCTCGGGCGTATCAAGCGAACTGGGATCAAGCCGCACGGGGCCAACGCCGGGCACCAGCAGAAAGTCCAGCATGTCACCGTCGCCGGTGCCGCTCAGGTGCGTGTGGCTGAAGCCCATCAGCGACTCGTCGGAGTTGTGATAGCCAGAGCAGTGGTCCCATCCGGCGTTCATTGTGTCGGGGCCGACCTGCACCATCCCGAAGGGTACGGTAGCTCCGTAAAACGTGTGGCCGTGGCCACCGGTGCCGACACTCGGATTGACGTAGCGGCTGACGCCCAAAGCGGTTTGCACGGCTCCCGTAACTTTGTCGCCAGCGGCGGCATGGTTGGGTTCGCTGGCCTGGGCTTCGGTAAGACTGAGTGCGGCTACCGACGCTGAGGCAGCAGATAAGAAACGACGGCGTGAGATCACTTTGTTCCTCCAAGGCGTGCGACTGGCAGAAAAATCTCTGCAAAATCGGTGGTTAAATGATGTGCGGTGCGCCCAGAAGTGCAAGCAGCCAGCTTGGACTCGTTCAGCGTACCCGTAACGATAGCTCAATCTTTGGCGGTTCCTCGTGGAAAATGCCATTCCGGAAAACTTCGTCTGTGCTAAACCGTCAGGCACACAAGCGTTGCTTGTACCGGCAGCAATTTTCGGCAAGGAATGAAGCAGCGAAGAGTGACACAGTATGTGTTCGAACCATGGGTAGCGCGCTGTGTGTGCTCAGAGGGTAAAACTCCATCTGTGGTGCGTCTTCAATACGCAGGGTGGTCAGCCATAATGGCTGGCCACCCTGACCGCAGCAAGCGGACAGCGACCTAGTGTCCTGCCTCTAAAATTCGCAGCAAAATGATGGTTGTCATCCTGAGCGAACGGGGCCCCAAGCGTCTTCCAGCTTGGGGGTGGTGAGCCGAAGGATCTGCGGTTGTTTTTCAAATAACTTCTGAGACACCACACTAGTATGAACCGCTTCCGTTTGAGAAATGTCGCTGTTCTGGCAAGATACAACCCGCTGTCGGGCACAACGCTGTTCAATTTGGATTGGAGATACGGAGCAACAGTACATCGTGGGTCGTGAGTTCCACCTGCTGGCCGTCAACGATCTCGACTGTTTTCCCCGTCCAAAGATCCTTGCCTGTCTGAGGGCCATGAAGCCCGAGTTTAGTCAAACTGAGCCGGAATGGGCGGGGAGATTGCCGGTCAAACCCTGTGTTGAAGACGCCGACGGCAAGCGCTCCGCCTTTCAGATTACGAGTCCATACCTCTACCTCGCCATCGGTGTAAGCGCGCGTTCCCTGTTTACCCAATGGATCCTGATCGATTGCGATAACGTCACGATTGGTGAGGATGTTCCGAATCTCCGGCTTCATGTTTGGAAGGTCGTTACCGGCCAGCAAAGGAGCCGCCAAGATGGCCCATAACGAGAAGTGAGAGCGGTTCTCAGCCAGAGTTAGTTTGCCGTTCCCAACTTCAAGCATGTCGGGGTCATTCCAGTGGCCGGGGCCAGCGTATTTTTCCAGGCCAGCTTGGCCAAAGCCGATGATAGCGATGCGATCCCAGTTAGGATGAATATCGTCGGTCGTGCGCCAAAGGTTGCCGCCAAGCGAGGGAGCCCACTCCCACACCGCGTCCCAGCCGTACTGGCAGAAAGAGTAAACAATGGGCCGTCCTGTGCTCTTAAGCGCCATGCCCATCTTTGCGTAGGCGGTCTCCATTAGGCGCATTTGGGCGGCAGGGTCGTTGGGAGCTTGAGCCTGCATTACAGCCGGGCGAAAGCTACACAAGTCGTATTTGAGGTAATCGATGCCCCAGGAAGCATACAGTTGGGCGTCCTGGACTTCGTGGCCCAGTGAGCCTTCGTGGTGGCCGCAGGTTTTGGGGCCCGGCGAGGAATAAATACCAAGTTTAAGCCCCTTGGAGTGAACGTAATCGGCAAGAGCCTTCATGTCGGGGAACTTGGAGTTGGCATGGAGTACGCCGTTGGCGTCGCGCTCGCCTTCCCACGTGTCATCAATATTGACGTAGATGTAGCCGGCGTCTTTCATGCCGCTCGAAACAATCAAGTCGGCTGCGTCGCGGATGTTCTTGTCGGTCACCTTATCTGCGAAGTAATTCCAACTGTTCCAGCCCATGGGCGGAGTGAGGGCTACGGCTTGAGCGTGGACATGTGCGCTTATTGTCATAGCGGACAACGCCACAATGAGTGCGGCCAGGCAACGTGAAGTGAATGTGCGCATGATTCGGTCCTCTTGATCGTAAAATGCCTGTGAAACGGTATCTGGGAAATTCTGCTACCGCGCAGTGTTTTTCCGGGCGCAAAGGCGTGACGCACTATCAACACATATTGCTGCGTCGCACATCCGCGAACATCCAGATAGCTGGCAATCCGTAAAGACTCCGCATATATGTCTCCAATCTTGGCAATTCCGAGTGCGGTCTTATCTGTCATGACAGATCTCTTGTCTGACTACTTGCTCGATGTTTCATCCGAAATCAATAATACGCGACGTCCGTAGGGATGTCCTCCCTGATATGCGCAAGCTGACATTACAGGTGTCGTGAGTGAAACAAACGCTTGTGTGCCGGATGCAGTTCAGTGACGGTTTGAACCTTACGTCATATGGATTCAGCTAATAAGAAAACAGAAAATCGAGGTGGAATTGGGATGGCGAATTGTTGCAGTGAAACAACCGTGAAGCGTGAGGCAATTGCCAACACGCAAACCCGTGGAAATCGCCTGGCAATTCTCAGGCTGCTGATCCCCGTACTGTTTTTGTGCGGGTTCAGCCCCTTGCTCAGGGCGGATAACTACGACACTGTGCGCACACAATGGGTGACGATGCAGGTTGGCACCCTCCAAACGAATAATCCGAACGATCCTGACATAGTTGCAGCCGTTACGTACACATACAACAACGCCAATAACGCATGGAAATCCATGAACACGACTCCCGGTTCTTCCTACCTGTGGAGCGACCTTACCAATTTTTCAAAGTCCGCCACGATCGACAGCATGTACAGCCGTATCGAGGCCATGGCGATAGGCTACGCGCAGCCGAATAATCCTCTCTACGGAAATTCGTCATTGCTGCAGGCTATAACCTATGGGCTCGACTGGTTGAACACAAACTATTACAACCCGAACGTTGTGCCTTTCGATAACTGGTGGGACTGGGAGATCGGAGATGCCCAGGAACTCATGACGACCGCGCTACTGATCTACAATCAGTTAACCCCTACTGAAATTGCGAACTATACTGCGGCGATTGACTTCTTCGATCCCAATCCGGGTTACATGTACACGGCTCCCGGTTCGCCAGAAGTGGCGACAGGCGCCAACCTTACAGACATCAGTTTGGCAGTCGTCCTCCGCGGTATTCTTGGTAAAGACAGCGCCAAGATTACCGCGGCCGAGAACGCTCTTGGTCCGGTCTACCAGTATGTGACCACCAGCGATG
>Ga0326727_10006188_pt1 | contig 33110 bp, 25 predicted proteins | sample MB2enrmetagenome_FD_207643 | JGI IMG/M metagenome (GOLD analysis project Ga0326727, IMG submission 207643) | Lab enriched peat soil microbial communities from McLean, Ithaca, NY, United States - MB29MY | ecosystem: Environmental > Terrestrial > Soil > Wetlands > Peat | place: USA: New York...
CCCAACCACGGGCGGAGCGATGGAAACGCACGGCCCAACCACAGGTGGAGCGACGATGCACGGCCCAACCACCGGCGCAAACACCGGTGGGGGGGGAACGACGACCCACGGCCCAACCACGGGCGGAGCGATGGAAACGCACGGCCCAACCACAGGTGGAGCGACGATGCACGGCCCAACCACCGGCGGAGCGATTTCGCACGGCCCAACGACAGGAGGGGCAACACACGCTACCGATGGTGGGATAACACACGGCCCAACCACGGGCGGAGCGATTTCGCACGGCCCAATTACGGGCGGAGCGGTGGCACATGGCCCAACGACCGGGGGACATGCCATCATGACACCGGTCCGCACCACCACATCCCACACGCTTCCCGGCGGCCATGTAGCTTCGGTGAGCACCCGCCCCAACGGCAGGGTGGCCACGATCCATGCCAACGGACTGGCTATCAACCATGGGGTTCGCGGCGGGCGCGTGATCGTATCCGAGCACAACGGCCGCACCATCGTGAGCGAAGGGCACCACGGTGGCTACGTGCAGCGTCCCTACTTGAACCGCGGCGGCAGGTCGTATTATCAGCGGACCTACTACCGCAACGGGCACGCCTATAGCCGGGCCTACCGCGGGTATGAGTACCACGGCGGGCATTACTATGGCTACGTTCCCGACCATTACTACCACCCGCGCTATTACGGCTGGGCTTACCACCCCTGGAGCAGACCGGTTTACTACAGCCCGGCAGCCTGGGGCTGGGCTGGTTCGCCCTGGTATGGAGCTTACGGCGGATTCTTTACGCCCTACCCCGTATACGCCACCGCCTCGCTCTGGCTCACCGACTACCTGATCGCCTCTAATTTGCAGGCGGCGTACCAAGCCGGCGTCCAAGCCGGGGCGGCAGGGGCGGGGGGTCAACCGCCAGCCGCGGGTAACCAAGCGCCGGACTCGGGGAATCCGGAAGCCAGCACCCAGCAAACCCCGCTGAGTCCGGAAGTCAAGCAGGCGATCGCCGATGAGGTGCAACGCCAAATTGCGGCCGAACAGGCTGCGGCGGCCAATCCCCAAGGCGGCAATCCTCAAGGAGATAATCCTCAAGCCGCCAATCCCCAGGGTGACACTACCCAGGCCACGAATACTCCGCCCGCGCCCGGCCCCGACCAGGTGCCGGACGCGCTAAACCCGGCCGAGCGTGTTTTCGTGGTATCCAGCAGCATCGACGTCACGCCGGCCGGCGGTCAGGAATGCGGACTGACGGCGGGAGACGTGTTGATGCGGCTCTCGGACACTCCGGATGACAACCAAAACGTCACCGCCAGCGTCCAGAGCAGCAAAGCGGGCGATTGCGCCGCCGGCCAGACGGTGGCAGTCTCCGTCCAGGACCTCCAGGAAATGCACAATCATTTCCGGGAGCAGATTGATTCCGGCCTGAAGACGCTTGCCGACAATTCCGGCAAGAACGGTCTGCCCAGCGCTCCGGATACCGGCACCCAGCCCGGAGAGGTTCCGGCGCCAGCGCCCGACGCGGGGGCAGCGGACCAACTCCAGGCACAGGAGCAACAGGCCGATCAGGTTGAGACGCAGGTGCAGCAGAGTAACTAGTAGTTTGGCCGCTGGTTGGGAAGCGGCCTGGCCATTCCCGGTGCTGTCCTAATCTGCGCGTAGCGCCGCGACTTGTCGGGACTTAATTCCGGCGGGAAACCGGCGCTACTGCGGATGAGGAAGCAATTTCGCTACTCACCTACGGGGGAGCGCTTCACCACCGGCGCTCCCCCTTTTCCGCTCGACCGCGCGCCCCACGCGTGCTCGGCGCGAAGGGTTTGGATTACCTACCTCGGAAGGAGGACATAATCATGCGACAGAAGCTTGCCATAACGATTTCCTTGATCACCTTGTGGGTGGCAGCGATTCCCTGCTCCCTCGCTGCCGGACAGGAAGCTGCCGCGCCCTCGTTGCTGGGGCAGCTCCAGGCGCAGTACAAAAGCGTGAAAATGGGGTCGGACTCCAACGGTCCCAACGTGCTGGAAGAGGGTACGGTGCTCGCCATTCAGAAGGGCGGCATTCTGGGGGTACCGCCGGGGAGCGCCAAACCCTGTCCGTCAAAATATGAGAATGGCACGCTCAAACCCCCAGGTATTGTGTGTACGCAGGGAAGGGGGCTAGCTACGAGCAAGGGCTTAAGCTCGCTGAGAAGCCACATCCCCGGGGCCAGTAACGCGCCCGAGGGCAATACCACCAACGCCAGCACGCGATATTTCAATAAAGGGGAGAAGGTGTACCCCTCCACCATCGCCGTCGACCTGAAAAATGAGAAAATCGTCTTTAGTGTTGTGGCCTGCGACACCTGCAACCAGACCGATCCACCCACATATTACAAAGGCGAGGTCGACTTCCAGTTTGCCGCCGGATACCTGGAGAAGGCCGATCCCTCGAAAGTCGAAGATACCATTGGCGAGGTCTTCGCCCTCGACACCTCGACCGCAGCGGCGCCAGCCGCCGCAGCTCCGCCCGACCAACCCGCCGCGGCTCCGCCCGACCAACCCGCCGCAGCACAACCGCCCCCGGCGCCCGCCGCCCCTGCTTCCATCGAGTTGGGACAAACCACCGATCAGGTGGTCGCAGCTCTTGGCCAGCCGGATAAGGTCGTCAAACTGGGAACAAAACAAATCTACGTGTACAAAGACCTGAAGGTCACCTTCGTTAACGGCAAGGTCACGGACGTCCAATAGGATTTGTGCGTGGACGGCGGACCCCATTTTGAGGGGTCCGCGGCCCTTTTGCAATTGTCGATTGCCGATCTTCAATTGCCGATGGTTAATTGTCCAATGACAATTGCCGATTTTCGATTGCCGATTTCCGATTAACCTCATCGGGAATCGTCAATCGTCAATGGACCTTGGAGCGTACCTCCCTCATGGCATCCGGAGCGCGGAGCAGGGCTAAAACCGCGCCTATGCCTCGGGGCTCTGCATTGCCCTATCGTAATTCCTTGTTTTTTTGACAAACATTTTGCGCGTCTCGTAGGGGCTGGGCTTGCCCTGCCCTTGTGGTTTGTGGGTGGACTGGAACGAGGGCAGAGCAAGCCCCGCCCCTACGAGACATGTTTGGATGCGGTTACGCCGCGCGGCGCTACGTTGGCTTGCTATGTTACTCTAAAAGTCTGCCATGGAACCCACCTCCCATCGCCCGACGTGGAAGACCTTGTTGGCCTTCGCCACCATCTATTTGGTGTGGGGAACCACTTTTTTCGCCATTCGTGTGGGTGTTCGCGAAGTTCCGCCATTTCTTCTGGCTTCGATACGTTTCCTGGTGGCGGGATCCGTGCTTTATGGCTGGATGCTCAGTCAGGGCGAACGCTCACCCAGCCGACGCCAATGGACCTCCGCATCGATAATGGCCATCCTGATTTTCGTCGGGGACTACGGACTGGTGTTCTGGGCCGAGCAGCGGGTGCCTTCAGGCCTTACCGCGGTCATGATGGCCACCATCCCGGTGTTCATGTCATTGTCGGAGATTATTATCCTGCGCACCCGGCGCCTCACCCTGCGCCTGGCCTTGGCGCTGTTGATCGGCGTGGGCGGAGTGGCGGTGCTGATGAGCCGCTCACTGAACCTGGGCGGGGAGCCTATCGACACCCTCGGCGCCGTGGCGCTGATCATGGGAGCAATGAGCTGGTCAGTGGCATCGGCGCTGGCGCGCAAGCTGCCCCTGCCGCCTTCCAAAGTCATGAGTTCCGGGGCGCAGATGCTCGCCGGGGGAGTGTTTCTCGGTCTCGTGGCGATGGCGCGGGGCGAATTTCGTGGTTTTCATCCCGGGACGGTTTCCCGCGAGGCGTGGCTCGCGTTGGTCTACCTGATTGTGGCGGGCTCCATCATCGCCTATACCGCCTATGTGTGGCTGATTCATCATGAATCGCCCACCAAAGTCGCCACCTATGCCTACGTGAATCCGGTCATAGCCGTGTTGGTGGGATATTTCCTGGGCGGTGAACCTCTGGGGCTGCGGACGATTATGGGAACCCTGTTGGTTCTGACCAGTGTTTTGGCGCTCACGACGACGCGAGCGAAGCAGGCGTAGCGCGCCGATGCATCGGAACGGCAGGTCCATTGACGACTGCCGGCGGTCGATTTCCCAGGATGTCAATCGACCATCGGCCGGCGAAAATCGGCAAATGCAAAAACCGCGGACCTACACAACAGGTCCACGCTACACTCGGCCGGATCAGAAGGTCTTCCATGACCCGATGACCCGCCTGCGGGCCGAAGCACCGAAGAAGACAGCGGAGAACGTAACCCTTCGGCGGGCGAAGGCCCGATGGCTCGATAACCCGATCACCTCAGTACTCTTTCTCTCTATCGCCAATTTTTACCTTCCCGGCAAAACTGCGATAGACATGAAAGTGATATCCGGCCACCAAAACCATACCCAAAATCCACCACGCCAGACCGATGCGCAGGCCGTAATCGCCGGCTTTGGCATTATCGACGGTGAGCGAGTAAGCGGGATTGGTGCTGGCGGGCAGAACCAGCGGATACAATCCAAAGACGACGCTGGTCAACATGCCCACGATGTACGCGCAGGACGCCAGGAAACTCTTTAAATCATCTCGCTTTCGCATAAACCACAGCATGCCTGCCAATCCCAACAGCGCCAGCGCCGGAAAAATGTAGCCCCATGGGTGGCCGGATAAGTTCGCGGGAACCGCCGGCTGGACTTTGAACGTAATCGCCGTGAGCACGATGGTCATGACCAGCACCATCCACCACGCGCCGCGCGCCACATGCCGGGAGCGATCCTGTAAGGAGCCTTCGGTCTTCAGGGCCACCCACAGGGCGCCATGCAGTACCAACGTAGCAAGAGCTGCGACCCCGACGATGACCGTGTACCAATCCAGAACGCCGGCATTCGGTCCCAAACGAAAATTGGTCCAGAGCGCCTCAAAGAAATAACCCTGACCGTTCAAGGGAACGCCGCGCACCACGTTGCCCAGCGCCGCTCCATAGAAGACCGCAAGCAGAAGACTCGCCCCGGCAAAAACCACGTCCCAAAACTTCAGCCAGACGGCGCTCGCCACCTGCCCGCGGAATTCCATCGCAATGCCCCGCAAAATGAGCAGCCACAGAACAACCATCAGGGGCAGGTAGAAGCCGCTGAAGCCGGAGGCGTAGAGGGCCGGGAAAGCGAAGTACAGCGTGCCTCCTGCCGCCAGCAACCACACCTCGTTGCCGTCCCACACCGGGCCGATGGAGCGGATGACTTGCTGCCGCTCGCCGTCATCCTTCGCCACCCACAAGTGAATGGCCCCGGCGCCGAGGTCAAATCCATCCAGTACCACATACATCGCGATCATGATGGCTACGAGACAAAACCAAACCGTTTGCATGAAAGCGCCTCCTGGGGACAGTTGGCAGTAGGCAGAAAGCAGTAGGCAGTAGGCAGCGAGCGCCTTTTGCGAGTCCCGGCGAGTCGGGAAAAGCAGTAGGCAGCAAGCACCCTTGGCTGGTACCGGGTCCCCGGCAGCGTATTCCCTACCCCAAGTTGAGGGCGGCAGTTATTTTTTCCGCTTGCCACCATCTGTTTGGCGCCTACTGCTTTCTGCTTTCAGCCTTTTGCTTTCCGTTGGTTGCCTACTGCCTGTTGAGTACAGCAAATTATAGTGACAAGACCCCCTCACCCCCGGCCCCTCTCCCCCAAGGGGGCGAGGGGAGTAAATTCAAATTATCGGCTCCTGTGTCCAAAAAGGGGAGCAGTAGCATATTAGAATTAACTCTCCCCTCGCCCCCCGGGGGGAGAGGGGCCGGGGGTGAGGGGGTCGCTCCATCACCGTATTATGCAAAGGTCAGTGGTGCGACTGCCTAGTGCCCACTGCCTACTGCCTACTGCTTACTGCCCCCTCCGGCCCCTTCTCAATGACCCGATAAACCAGGAACAAAAACAGGATGCTCAATACGGTGTACATGCCCATGAAGCCGATCAGGGTGAACCAAACATTGCCGGAGGAAACCTGGGGCGAGATGCCGGCTTCGGTGCGCATCAGCCCGTAAATCAACCAGGGCTGGCGGCCGAATTCCGCCGTCATCCAACCGGCCGTGTTGGCAATGTAAGGAAAGGGCAGTGAGAGCATGAGCGCCCAAAGCATGCCCCGCGAATCATAGAGTGTTCCGCGCCGCAGCTTCCACGCCGCCAGCACCATGATGGCGATGAAGATGGTTCCCAGCCCCACCATAATATGGTAGCTGTAATAGAGCAGGGGAATATTGTCAGGCCAATCACGCGGCGGGAAGGCGTCAAGCCCCTTCACTTCCGACATCCAGCGCCGATAGGTGAGAAAGCTGAGCATGCGCGGCACCACCAGGGGATTGTCCAAGCGCCGATTCTGTACGTCGGGCTGCCCGATAAGGGCAATGGGCGCACCCCGCTGCGTTGCAAACAATCCTTCCATGGCGGCGAGCGTCACGGGCTGATGGGCAGCCAACATGCGGCCTTGCGCGTCGCCCGTGGGTATAAGCTGAAGCAGCGAGGCCACCAGACCCGCGATCACGCCCACCCGCACGAAGGTTTTGGCATGAGTCTGGAACTGTTGGGTGAGTAAATAGAATGCTCCCAGGGCCGCCATCACAAACGAACCCGTGATGACCGCGCCGCTCATGTTGTGCGCGTACTGCCAGAGCGCCCAGGGATTCAGGAGCAGCCCCCAGAAACTCGCCAGCATGATTTCACCGTGCGGGCCTAGCCGGTAAGCCACGGGATTCTGCATCCAGGCATCCGTGGCCACGATGAGGTAGCCTGACATCCAAGATCCCAGGAAAACCAAAAAGGCGGCCCACCAATGGCCGCGCGGGCCCAGGCGCTTTTCCCCGAAAAGGAAAAGTCCCAGAAAGCTTGATTCCAGGAAAAAGGAGAACACGCCTTCCATGCCCAACGTCTGGCCAATCACTCCGCCGGCAGCGCGGGAGAACTGCGCCCAATTGGTGCCGAACTGAAATTCCATGGGAATTCCCGTCACCACACCCATGGCGAAGTTGATGCCGAAAATGTGCGCCCAGAAGCGCGCCGCCTGGTTGTAACGCTCCTCACCGGTTCGCAGCGCCAGCGTCTTCAGGATCACAATCAGCAGCGCCAGTCCCATGGTGAGCTGCGGAAACAGATAATGGAAAGTTACGGTATAGGCAAAGTGCAAACGATGAACGGTAAGTGCGTCAAGCATGAGGGCCTCGAATTCAGTGTGTCAAGATGACTAAACCCTTTCCATCCACACTGTAATGTTGCATGGATATCATTGCCCGGTCTGCGAGTCAAGGCCCGGGGCTGGATCCCTCTCGCCGGCACTGGGCGAAACCGGCAGGGGTGATTTCCGTTTGCGCGCAGGCATAATTCAACCAGTTGGCCGGCATCAAAAAGCCCCCTGCTTCCGCCCCATAGTAGTCGGCGTAATGTTTGCCCGCGCCGAAGACGGGATTGCCCTGGCGAATCTCTCGGCTCAAATCCTCCAGCGCGGCGAGGTTGGGCCGAGGGCGCCCGTACGCCCGCGAGAAAATATACTCCCTCTTCCAGGAGGGATGGAGTCTGATGAGATCCAAATACACCGGGGCGTAATCCCTCAGCTCGCCGTCACTCTTGTCGTACCAGCCAATTTCCACCGCCGGGTTATTGAAGTAAACAGGGCTGACCGCCGGAACAATGTGAATGGGTAACAGCGGTTTCCCCTCCCGGTCCGGAAAGATGCGGAAATCATCCCGATGGATATGGCCTGCGTACATCTCCCGAACCACGCCGCGAAAATCCGTCAATTCGCCAATCAACTTTTGTGTGCAGCGATCTGTCCAGAACGGCCGGGGCGCGCCCGTAAAGGATTTTATGGCGTCGATGCCGGGTAGGACGTGCATGACCAGGGTGGCCGTCCCACCCGCATGCTTGACCCTGCCCAGAACTTCTTCCAGCCATTGGAACTGCCCGCCGGGATCAGGGTCCGCTTCACCACAGGCCTGCGCATTGCGGGCTGACCAGAGGTTGCTGTTCACGATCATCAACTCATTGCCGGGCACGGCGGGGTTGGGCAGCGCATAATTCCCCGCCCCGCTGAAGGAGGCGAGCGCCGCTTCCCGCGTCGCCGCAGGGAGCTTCCCCCACGCGCGGCTCCAATCCAGCCCCACGCTCTGAAGGAAAATCGCACTGGGTCGCTCGTAATCACCCTTGTCCGTGTCGTTGTTTCCCAGCGCGGCGAAAACGGGCACCCCGGGCAGGGCTTGGGCAATCATGCCGTCGACAAAGCTGATCGTGTCGCTGGAAAACTTCGTATAGGCTTCGTCGCCGCCCCTTACACATTTGCGGTAACGCGAGTCGAAATTGTGCGCCAGAAAATCGCCCGTCACGATCACGTAGTCGTAATGGAAATGATTTTCCCGGGCCGTCGCCTCCACCTGGTCGAGCGTCGATTTGAGAAGAGGATAGTTGGTGTCGCTGCCGAATTTCGAGAACGCCCCGGAAGCAGGAGTCTGGCATCCCGCTAACGGCTTTGCTCCCAGCTTCTCCATGATCGCCGGGTCGGAGTACGGGTCAAAGTGAATGTCAGAGAGCATGAGGAACATGCCCGTTCCCGGATAAGGTTGCAATGCAGGGAAGTCATCCGGCAGGCTGATTGCCGGAGTCGTGAGGATTGAAATCAGCACCAGGATTTTGACTGCCGTGCGGCGCAAGTTTTTCCTCCAGGGGTGCGATCAAGGGAGAATGCCTATAATCCAACTTTCAACCTTGGAAGTATACACCGGACTACTCGCCGGCCTGATGCGCCTTACGGCGCTGATCGTCTTGAATGTGAGGGTAGTTGCACGGGCGGCGGAACCGTTGGCCATTTGTCAGTAATGAGGGGTCATGCGCCGCTACTCTCCCGCAGGCGCTGGGACAAGGACCGGGATTTCGTCGACGCGCTCGATTTGGCGCTCGATGTTCTCCACCACTTCGCGGCCATAAGGAATAAAGTGGTGCCCGGAAATCATGAGGGTGGCGGCCATCCAGAGCTTGGGGGGATTCAGTGCGTAGTGGCTGACAATCCGCCATGCGTATTTCCAGTAAACCTTTTTGTAGGATGACCGGAGGCCTTGATGCCAAACCGACCGGCCAACGATGGCCACGATGCCGGCGAGGTTCGGTTGCCGGGCGGCCCGCTGATTTTTTTTGACCTGCCAACATTGCATGGACCGCCACGCGCGCTCGTAAAACGCCTTGGGTTCGTAAATTGCCGCGAGCGTTTTTGCCAGCCCACGCAGCAAAACTGCCGGCGCCAATTTGGTGCGGAAGTTGGGAGGATTGGTGTCGCCGCTTGAATGCTGTGACTCCGCCAGCAGGCGACCTTCCTTCTGCATGCGTTCATAAAGGGCGGTGCGCGGCATGGCGTGCAGGGAATTCAGCAACGCCCAGGGGATGGCGGTGCGCTCGATAAACTCAATCTGGCGGTCAAAGATATCTTCCGTATCGGAATCGAAGCCGACGATGAATCCACCCGTCACCCACAAACCCTTTTCGTGGAGAATATCGATGCAGCTCACCGGGTCCACAGCCAGATTCTGATACTTATGGGTCTCCTGCAAGGATTCCTTGGAAGGACTCTCAATGCCGAGGAAAACGTAGAAGAAGTTGGCCTTCACCATGGCCTCGACCAGGGCCGTCTTGCGGGCCAAATCCATGGAAGCTTCGGTGTAGAACATCACCGGAAATCCGTGCGCCTGCTGCCATTTTTCCAGCTCTCCGCACAACTCCAGCGCCCGGGTGTGATTGCCGATGAAGTTATCATCGACAATGAACACCTGCTTCATCCACCCCAGACTCAAGAGCGCGTCCAGTTCCGCCAAAACCTGTTGCGGATGTTTGGTGCGAGGCTTCCTTCCGTACAAAATGATGATGTCGCAGAATTCACATTGGAACGGACAGCCGCGGGAGAATTGAATCGACATAGAAGCATAACAATTCAGCTTGAGCAGGTCGAAGCGCGGAACCGGAGTGCGGGTGACGTCCGGTTTATCGGTGATTTCATAGAGCCTCTTCGCCGTGCCCGCTTCCAGTGCATCGGCGATTTCCGCAAACACCTCGTCCGGCTCGCCCACCACCACATGATCGGCAAGCGCCAACATGCGTTCCGGCTCACTGCTGGCATAGGGGCCGCCCACGATGGTCCGCCGACCCATGCGGCGCGCGCGAGCCAGGACCTCGTGCATCCCGGCTTTCTGAACTTCCATTCCCCCCACCATGACCAGGTCAGCCCAGTGCAGATCGAGGTCCGTCAACTCTTGCACCGCCTCATCGACGAGCCGCAGCGTCCATTCCGGCGGACAGAGCGCGGCAACCGTAATCAGCCCCAACGGCGGCATCACCACTTTCTCGGGAAGCAATTCCAACATCCCGCTGAATGCCCAGAAGGAATTAGGAATCTTGGGCCAAACAAGGAGCGCCTTAATATTCTTGCCGAGAGGAGGAAAGGGCGAAGTCGCTTCGTGCGGCAGAAGGGCCGTGGGGATCATAAGGGATCCTTTTGCGTGGATTTCCACCCTCGGCGGCCTTGCAGAAGGACAATGGAAGCGCTAATCATTTCGTTACTGTCGTAACCCTGCCGTCAGGATTGGAAACCACTTTGGCCCGTCCGCACGTGTCGCATCTTGGGAGTTGGATTCAAACCGAGATCTTTGTGGACTCGAAATGGCGCGATTGGTGCGTTAGCGAAGATCGTCAGCAAAGTCTTCAGGCCGGGCGTAACTATATACCAGTTCGGGTCGACAAACAATGAAAAGGTGCCAGGTCAGGGGTCAGGGTTTCATCGGCACCCGGCGACTGGCACATCCTCGCAGAATAGGATTCAGGTATTAGATATCGGATGTTAGGGTTTGCCGACACCTGACACCTGGCACCTGACACCTGTTCTGCTCTGCGTCTCAGCGCCTCTTTGGTAAAGATTCTTCACATTTGCACGCCCGTGGTGGTGACGAAGTATTTCGCCAGCATATTGGGCCGCTCCCACGCGGGCATGGATCGCGGCGATGCCATGTACTTCATGAACTCCGCCACCACTTGTGCAAAGTGGGCTTCGTGGCCCACACGGTAACGATCGGGGATGCTAATGTGCAATTCGTCGCCGGCCGTTTCGCACCCGACTCCCGGATAAGTCCTCTGGAGCCGCTCGATACGGGCGCGTACGGCCGTGGTGATATCTGCGTGACGCCCGGTTGCGTTCGGCGCCACAAGCAATTCCGGCCTGTAATTCTCCTTAACCGTCTGGCGCACTTCGACGCTCGCGTGGGTTCCGCGGTAGATGGCATGATGAAAATCCACCCCCGCTGGCGACTCCCAATCCCAAAGCACCCTCAGCCGCACCTGTGCTCCCCGAACTTTGTAATCCACCTGATTGTTGCAGTAGTAATCGAGGCGGTCGCCGTGAACGTAGGGGGCAAGGTCCGCGGGAAATGGCGCCGCGCCGGTGATTTGCTGAAATTGCGCTGCCGTGATGGGAGTAACCCAACGCTTGCCGCCCTGAACATGGATGTCCTGGCGATAATCGAGGGCTCGATCGGGAAAGAGCGTCCAGTGCGCCAAATCGACCAGGTGCGTGCCGACATCGGTAAGGCCTTCCCCTTGATCCAGGATGTCAAAGAAAAACGGGGGACGCGGGTTAGGGGCGCCGGCCACCGTCTTAAGAATGTGATGCGTGCTCTCCATGAAGACGCCGGGATTGTCCGGGTCAGGAGGAATCAACGCGCCAAAAACGTCCGGGTCATTCACCAGCTCGCGCTGAAGAATGGTGGTGATTTCGTGGCGCTCGGTCATCATATCGTACGCCACCAACCCCTTTTGAACCGCCAACGACAGGGTGGCCTCCAGCGCGGGAAAATCTCCCGCACGGATGATCCAGGGCTTGTCCGACAACACATTCAAACCCGCCTCAAGAGAAGCTTTAATCTTGCTGATTTTCGAGCGATTGTGCCCCGCCAGCACCACCATATTGCCTGGCCGCGCGGCGATCATCTCCTCCAGCGACCTCGAGCTACAGTGGACATCAAGCTCCCAGCTCGTGGGATGGTCCAATCGGCTGTTGAATTGTTCAATTAGCCTCAAGTGCGCCAGCAGGTCCGGGCCGAGCGGAGCGTAAACGGCAACCCGCTTGTCAATTCCCGGCAACATCTGTTTTTGCACCAAAGCGGCGTGGAAGTGGGCAGGATCAAGCGTGATGAGTCGGATGAAGTCGGGGTCTCCCATAGGTGCGGCCATTCCTTCCGCTTGCTTCGAGCAGCACTCGGGCTCTGCGGCATGCCCCGCGGGGAAGTCGGGATGCGTGGCGGACGCGGCAACCAGCACGCCCGCCCCTGCCGCTTGCATGAATTCTCGCCGGTTGAGGTACATATCACTCATTATATGCTCCCCGGCATCCACTTAAGACGAGCCACGGTTTGCTCATGCGCGCAGCGCTTTTGGAGTGCGGTCGCAGCAGCTACCGCTTTTCTGGTTCTGCTTTTGCTCAATTTCCGTATGAACCCCGGGCGGAAAGCGGTAGCTGCTGCGACCGCACTCCAAAAGCAGGCTGCGCCAAACAGCCCTCCAGACCTCCAAGGACAAACCCCAACCCGAAAACTCGAGGGAAAACTCAATTCACGTCAGCATAACGGTCTCCCTGGTACTTCGTAATGTGGTAGTAGGCTTCCCAGCCATCCCAGAAAACCGGCGGGGCCAAGTGGGTAAGGGGATCGCTGAGGAATTGGGAGAATACTTCCAGGATCTGGTGGGTGCGATAGACCCCCGTCAGCCAATCTCCCCGGTACCAGTTTTTCCATTGGCCGTACTCGGCTGCCGCCTCCGCCCGATTGATCTCATCGAGCGCCTCGAGGCCCTGCATCGCCGCCTGGCGAGCCTCACTCGTCTTCCCGCTTTGAGCCAACTGGATGGCCTTGGCCACTTCCAGGAGCATCCGGTTGCTTTCCCGATTGATTGCAATCATGGCCAGGACGTGGGCGTGGTAAAAGGGGCGGCGCTCGACGGCTACGAGCGGCTCAGCTTCCAGAGCTTTTTTCCACACCGCATCCCACCGAGGTTGCGCATCACTGCACTGCGCTATCTCCCGCGCGAGAGTAGTGGGGAGCCACCCGCTGCCCATACCCCCCTCGTACGCGCCCAAACCAAAGATGTGAGGCGGAACCCATGGGGGCGCCTGGCTGGGCAGACCGTAAAGTGGAGGGGAGATCATGTAAGTCAACATCATCTGCCGGGCTTCCGTATGATATAGCTGGTCACCGTATTCGTGCGTGGGCTCACCGAAATGCGCCGGCGCGCGGAAGTAATCCTTATACACCTCCGCCACCTTAGTCGCCGCCGGCGCGCCAAACTCGGCGCGCGCCCAGGTCCGAATGTAGTCGTCAGCGGCCTCCGGTCCGCCGGAGGGCACTCCCTTCCAAGCCACGTTCATCACGGCTTTGGCGCTCATGGGAACCGGACGAATGTCGCTGGTGTTGAGAAGCAAATATTGCGTGGCTCCGGCGTTGATGTAGCGGCCCAATTCGGAAAAAATGCGCTCGACCGGAACATTTTCGCTGAGCTGACCGGCGCGTCCATTCATTACGGCCACATGATAGTAAGCGCCCTGCCCTTTCGCCGCCAGGCCCTTGTCCTGGAGGTAGCCGTAACCGTCATCGGCCCACACCGTGCTCACCTCCGAGGGAATGACCAGGTCGCCTTGCTGCACCAGTCTTGCCCCTTCCATCCACAGGCTGGTAATGAACTCGGCGTCGGGGTGGGTGGTTCGGACGACCTGCATTTGATCAGCTATCGCCTTGCTGATGAGATGGCCGAGCGCCTTGTTATCTCGAACGCTCGGGTCCATGGAGGCATAAGTGATGTCGGAGAGGCCGCGCAGGCCCACCGTCCAAATCACCTCCGCACCGGGTGGATACGCCTGCACGGCGTTCTTCCACGCTCGCTCGAGAATTTCCGGGTGGGTGGTGTAGTTATAGGGCACGTCCTTGGGCCAGCGCGCCACGTTCATTCCCAAGGGAATGGCGTGGTGCTGCGTGATGATCAGCCCGCGCTGTCCCGCCAACTTCACCTGCGGTTCGTCCGAGAAAATCCACGTTCCCGGCGTCACCATGTCGCCTTTAAGCCGCAGGATGGTTTCAAATACCTTGTTCCACACGGCGAGGGAGATTCCCGTGCCGTCTTTCCCGCCCGGGGCCCACCCCGTCAACAAATCCTCGTCATTGATGAAAAAACCGCGATGCTTGAAAACGGGAGACGGAAACCTTTTCTCCAGCGAGGCTGGAATTGCAATTTGCGTTCGTTTGGGGGGTTGATGATCGGTCCAGTAATATAAGGGATCGATGCCCAGGTACTCTTCCGCAAACTCGTAGATGGCGTAAATCGCCCCCCGCATGTCAGCACCGGACAAGAGTACGACCTTCGTCTGCGGCTTCCAATCTCCGCTGGTAACGGAAATCTCAAATGACTCCGGGTCCGTCAGACCCGCGGGCCGCATGTCTTCCGGAAGGTTGGATTGCTCGCCGATCAAAATCGTCACCGAGGCGGCGTCCTCGACGCGATTTATGATTCTCGGCTTCTTGCCCATCACCTTCTCAAAATCACCGGCAAGATCTTGAGTTGCTGCCATGACGGACGGGGGCTCGTGGGGACCTAAAAGGATCGTAATTGTGGAATCGATTCTGAGCGGCGCATCCTGAGGCTTCTGGGTGGGACCGGGTCCTGAATCCCCTCGGGCCGATGCCCCGAATGCCAAGGTAAGTGCCAGTATTGAAAGAATTAGAGTTTTCAACCTCTCACCTCTCTTCCTATAAGTCTGTGAATTGCGGTGGTGTTGGTGGAACCATCCGAACAAAGCTGGTGTCCGTTTGCGTGCCACAATGCTGATAATGCCGTCCATCATCCCTACTCACTTCCGGTTCTGCCGGATGACATGGCTTGGAAACAATCAAGCCCTGTTTCGCACAAACGCCTCGCATTGTCAAGGCTGGGGCGAAGACGGCAGGAGCGCCATCAGTAAAATCCCGGCCGGTCCAACGATTTTTGGGGTTCGCTTTTGGATTGGCGCAGCAAAGATGAATCAATTCGCCGACTTCAGAAATCGAAACTCGAAAATCGAGAAGCACAAACCGCAAATCGAAAAACGAAGTGCGAAAGGCGAAACGCGAAGAGCGAAATTCGAAACTCGAAAATCGCCAATCACAAATCGGCAATCACCCGATCTCTCGATCATCCGATGGGCGGGACCCCGCCTCCGCCAGCCCCACCCATCGGCGGAAGTTTCCGGAGAACATTCGCGCCACATCCCGGTCGATCTGCTTCCGAGTAAGGGGATAACCATCTGCAACCAGGCGGGAATAAGATTCGTAGAGGACGCGGGAGATGGCGCGGCGGGAATGCGCCCATTTGTAAATCAATTGATCCAGAATCCGCGCGTCGGAATGCTGCGGGATCATCGTCGAGCCCAGCAATTCCAGGCGTTCCGCCGTGATTTCCCCCACCATCGAAGGGTTGTTAAGGAACCACCAGCATCCGAAAGGCATCAGGTTGCTGAACTTTCGCGCCGCCACGCACAGAGCGTGCTGATTCTCCCGCGACAGCATGGTGACGAGGAAATGCACCTCCGGGTTCTCGGCGCAGATTCGCTCCACCGCAGCCGTGTCCGCATACCCCACGCTATCGCCGGCATCCTTCAGGGCAGGGTTCACATGGCGGGACACACCGATCATCATAGCGAAAGGGAGGTTGTGCTGAAGGCACGTGGGAAGCACAACCTCGCGGATCAAGCGCGTGCGCGGAGAATCATCCGGATAAGTGAAGGTGAAAGGTAGCGAAACCGCGAGGTAAAGGGGGTGGAGGCGGGCAATCCACAGGTCCAAAAAGCGGCGTGTCTCACTGACGGTCTGCACGGTCAAATCTGCGCTGGTTTTGAAACTCGCTGCCGCCATGACCGCGTAGGCTGTTTTCCAGTCGTTGAGCATCGGGTCCATGCGCAAGGCGCGATGGAAACGCTCCGGGTAAGGTTCATTGCGCTCCCACATCGGCCTTTCCATGGGATTGAAGGGATCGTTCGTCATCACCAAGTCCGAAACGTTGGCAAGATTCAAAACATGGTCAATGTGCTGTTCCGCGGTAATCGAGGCAAAATACTCGCGCGCCTGTTTCAGGTCGGGTTGGCAGGGATCAAGTCCCAACTTCACCATGACCGCCACTACACCGGCGGTGGCCTCCGAAAGCGGGGTGTTCTTCACGAACAGAGCGTCCCAAATCAAGTCGGCCTGCTGAGATTTTTCCAGCGCCCAGAATTGCTGCGGGGTCACCGGCGATGATCGAAACAACTCCGCCACCAAATAGTGGTAATTCACCAGTTCATCGATGCCCCACAAACACAGGCCGCGAAAACTCGGCGGGTAAAGGTGCGTGTGAACATCAATCACCTGAGTCCGCTCAATGGCCTCCTCGACATTCCGTTGCAGTTCCGCTGCTGCCACCACGTCGCCCACTTGGGTCATCGGTTCTCTCCTCGACGTTTCTGCTTGGTTCTTTCCCGCCCCCCGTCTACCTGGAGCTAAGCGGGATTGGACGTTTCAGGCCAACTTGCGGGCCGCGGCCAAACCCGGATGGTAATCCATTCCGGCATTGTGTGCCAGCGAGGATTGTGACGCGCTGCAGACTGGCGCTTTTCGGCATTTGCATAAGCCCGGCGTACTTGGAGATTCGAGTTTTGATTATTGCCCGTTGCTTTTTGACTTTCATTTGTGTCTCTGCCGCGCTACGCTTGCTTTCCCGGCGATGCGCTCCGCGCGGCGATACTTGCGATCGTTGTGCCGGAGCGCGCGCCGGGCCCTTCATCCGCCCGCCGGGGGAAGTCCACAAGGCCGGGCGGTGCGACAATGGCCCTTGCGGGCCGGCGAGGTCCTCATGATTATCGCGTCTCAACTCCGTCCGGGTATGATTTTGAAGATGGGCGAGGATATCTTCAAGGTATTCGAGTCCACTTACCACTTGGGACAGGGCAAGATGCCGGGCAGTGTTCACGCCCGCGCCCGCCACGTGGTGAACGGCGCGCTCAAGGAGTTCCGCTTCCGCCCGGAAGAACGGCTGGAGGAAACCCAGCTCCAGAAGCAGGACATGGAATTCCTATACTCGGATGCCGATTCCGTGACCTTCATGAATCCCGAAACGTTCGACCAAGTTTCGATTCCGCGGGAAGCCATCGGCTCGGCGACGAAATTCCTCCAGGCGGAGATGAAGGTGCCCGTGGAGTTTTACGAAGGCCAGCCGGTGAGCATCGACTTTCCCGCTATCGTGGAGGCAAAGGTTTCCACTACGGCGCAGCCTGTCCACCAGCAGCAGGACAACACCCTCAAAGCCGCGACGCTCGAGAATGGGGTGGAAATCATGGTGCCGCACTTCATCAAGCCGGGTGAAACCGTGCGCGTGGAAGTGGCCACGGGGAAATACGTCGACCGCGTCCGCGCCGAATCCAACAAGAGGTTTTGAGGCGGGAGAAAGGGGCGCGGGGAGAGTTGATTGCTGTAGTCGTACTACCAACTCCCCTCGCCCCCTTGGGGAAGAGTGGCCGGGGGTGAGGGGGTTCTCAAATAATCAACGAACTTCTAACTCAGGACACAAGAACGGAGTTAATCCAATCGCATGGCTCAACTGCTTCGACGTCTCGCGCTAGGAATCTCACTCATCATCCTCGCTTCCGGCATCCTGCTGTTCTTTGACGCGAGCCACCGCCATTCCCCCAAATCCAAGATTCCTCGGATTGCGGTGTTTCAGTTCGCCAGCAACCAACTGCTGGATGACGGCGTGGCGGGAATCCTCGACGGTCTGAAAGAACGTGGCTACGCGGAGGGCGGCACGATCCAGATCGATCGCTTCAATGCGCAGAATGACCTTCCCACCGCCAACGGCATTTCCCGGCAGATCGTAGAGGGCGGATACGATCTGGCGCTCACCGTCAGCACGCCTTGCCTCCAATCTCTGGCCGCGGTGAACCGCGCCGGCAAAGTGGCGCACGTCTTCGGACTGGTTACTGACCCGTTTGCCGCGGGCGTGGGCCTGAATCGCGAGCGCCCGGCGGAGCACCCGCGCCACCTTGTTGGGAACGGTACTTTCCAGCCGGTTCGTGACGCCCTGCTCGATGCTCGGCGGTGTTATCCCGCCCTCCGGCGCATTGGCTCCGTGTGGAATGCCGGCGAAGCCTCTTCGGAAGCCTGCATGAGGGTGGCCCGCGCCACCTGCAAGGAGTTGGGAATCGAGTTGATGGAAGTTCAGGTGGAAAACTCCACGGCCGTGGGCGAGGCGGCCAGTTCGCTGGTGGCGCGCGGCGCGGAAGCGATTTTCGTCGGCGGCGACAACACGGTGGAGGTCTCCATCCAATCCGTGGTGAAGGCGGGCAACCAGGGGCGCATTCCCGTGATCGCCTGCGCTCCGGGGGATGTGAAGGTGGGAGTGCTTCTGGGCCTGGGCGCCGATTATCGCGAAGTGGGCCGGGTTGAGGGCCGCCTGGCAGCCGAGATCCTTTCCGGCCATGATCCAGCTTCCATCCCCATCGGCACGGTGATGCCGGAAAAGTTGGGATTGAACCTCTCTGTGCTCCCGAGTCTCGCGGCCAAGTGGCAAATCCCCACGGACCTTCAGGAATCCGCCGCCATCATCGTCGACGCCAATGGGAAGCGACGGAAATAGGGGTTTCGCTTTTGGATTTTGGATTTTGGATTCGGGGTTTTCGATTGTCGATTTGCAAATAGGGAGTTGGCGATGTGGGGTTCTAGATTTGCGATTTGTGATCGGTGATTGGTGGATTTGGGTCGTAGGATTCGGGAATGAGAATCGTCCGCCAACGTCTTCCCTGCCCGTATGAGGCGCTTTGCTCTCTGCTCCTCACACGCCACTCGTCTCTGCTGTTCCGCCCTGCCGCGGCCCGCTAGTAAGGATTGATTTCAGCATACATCCGTAGCAGCGGTTTGCCACAGCCTGGGGTGGGCGTGAATCTCCACTTCCGCACGGAACGAACAACCCAGTCATCCAGCCCCGGAATGTCCCCTTTCTTTTCTATCGTGATGTTCGAAACATCTCCGCGCTCACTGACGTCAAACGAAACGAGCGGAAAATCGTAGAACCAGCGGCCGCGCCACTTCGCTGGCAATCTCAGCTCCGGCTCCTGCAGTGCCTCGATTTCGCACGGGGGCATTACGCCAAATGCCGGCATTTCCTTCTTCATGCTCGGCGTCACCAGCAACACCTTCGTGCCTCCCACCCCAAGGATAAGGTCTGTCGCCATGATGACTGCACCAACCTCAGCGTTTGGGGCTGCATCGACAAAGACCGTCCGGTCGCCGCGAGCGGTCAGGGCTAGTTCCAGGTGCGGTCCCAGTTCCGCGAATGACATGGGGCGACGATTCAGATACAAGTGGTGATGGGCATCGATGCGCACCACCAACGGTTCGTTCCAGGGCTCGTACGCATGGGCGTAGGTTCCAGGCTTCGGGACGTAGACTTTCAACCCCCTGGGAGTGAGCGGGGTTATGGTCATAAAAATCACCCACAAGATGACAAGGACCATGAGCCACATGTAGGAAGACACCCGCAAACTGGAGAGCGGCTTCGTAAGCACAATCAATGGCTTGAGGATGCGACCCACCCGCGTTATCCCCCGGTAAGTAGCGCGGGTCTCGCCCTGTAAACTCAGTTCCTCCGCTTCCCTAACGTCAGACCAAAGCAGCAAGGTAATTCCCATCGCCGTGAGGATGTAGAAGAGTAAATCCGTGACGTCGAATAGCCGTTTGTAGCTTTCTGCAGAGGAGAAAGCTATGTTGGGATACGCGGAAGCTTGGGTTGCCACCCACCATTGCACGCTTACATACAGGAGTCCTGCCAGCAGAAGGAACGCGTAGCCGAGCCGCTTGAAAACCCTACGGTGCGAAGGGGAAGGAACAAAGGCCAGATTGGGAGCAGGAATTTCATCGCTGCTGACGGCACTTCGACGGGCAGTACGTTCGCGTGATTCCTCTTGGCTTGCCTCCCGCGGCATTTCCGGCGGTAGCGGTCCCACTCTCGTCAAAGGAAATTTCGCCAGATTCGCGGCGCGTTTGCTTTGAAACGCAGTGCAGAGGGAGTGCAACAACAGCGCCAGCCCCAGGAGGAAGACCAACGGCAGGTAAACGTCAGACTGTTTATAGAAATCGAATGGATAGTTGTCAATTGCCCTGACCACCCATGAGGCGCCGTCCGCGATGACCGCGAACACGATGAGGCCAACTCCGACTCGTCCGGAGAAACCTATCCGCATAACTCCTCAGACACCGCAAGCGCTTCAAAAGTTCCAGCATTTTGTGAACCATCTTGGAAATTCGAGGCTTGTTACGGCATGCTGCACGGGGTAGGGGGTAGACTCATAAAGGCATTTGCATGTGGCGGCGACACTACGGAGACCCCTTTTCAGTTCTCAGCATCGTTACCTAACAGTCAGCCAATTGTCATTTATTGACTACATTTATTATGTAAGCTGTGCTATATTGCTCTCACCGAAAGCTCATTGAAAGGATGTACTCCTATGGAACGCCAAGCAACGTCACGACAACGGGCACCTCTTCCTGTCGCTCCGAAGGTCGAGCTGAAGCGGCCGACCATCACGGAGAACGACCTGAGGAAGCGTGCCTATGAGATCTACCTGCGACGAGGCACCAATCCAGGCGACGAGCTCGCGGACTGGCTGCAAGCAGAGAAGGAACTCAAGGCAAACTAGCCCCGGGTCAGCACGATTTGAGAGCGGGTCGCTAGCGTCAGGCTCGTCCTGACCGGGGGGTTCTTGTGTCCGAATCCGTGATGGCAACCACGCATCAGCCCCCGGAGCCCCCGGAGGGAGCGAGCGACCCCGCTAGCGTGGCCTTTTGCAAAGCAAGCGGCTGCCGTTCGACCGCCGATAGCTAATAGCTCACAGCCGACAGCCAGGAGTTAGTCCCGATCCCCGTATCCCGGACCCTGAGTTCAGCCCCTGACACCTGGCACCTTTTCCCGCGCCCCGTGTCCCGCAACTCATGTGCCGACTGTGGCCCTAACCCCGACCCCGAAACACCTATTTCTAGACACATTCTCGCAGCGCCCTCTATAATGAACGTTTATCCTCACGACGGAGGACACATGCAAGAACCCCTGGAACTGAAGAAGACGATCAACCTACCCAAAACCTCATTTTCCATGAAAGCCAACTTGCCCCAGAACGAGCCCAAGTGGCTCGCGGCGTGGGCGAAGGAGAATCTCTACGGGCAGATTCGCGAGGCGCGCAAGGACGCGCCGATTTTCACCCTGCACGACGGCCCCCCGTATGCCAACGGGCGTATCCATTTGGGCACCGCGCTCAACAAAATCCTGAAAGACTTCATCGTGAAGATGAAGACCCTGGAGGGATTCAATACCCCCTACGTTCCGGGCTGGGACTGCCACGGCCTTCCCATTGAGATCAACGTGGACAAGGAACTGGGCCCCCGCAAGGCGCAGATGAGCGCGGTGGAAGTGCGCCGCGAGTGTCGCAAGTTCGCCCAGAAATTCGTGGACATCCAGCGCCAGGACTTCATGCGCCTGGGCGTTTTCGGGGAGTGGGATCACCCCTACCTGACGATGGCTTTCGAATACGAAGCGCGCATTGCCGAAGCGTTTCTGATCTTTCTGCGCGAGGGCTATGTTTACCGCGGGCGCAAGGCGGTTTACTGGTGCATTTCCTGCAAGACGGCGCTGGCGGAAGCGGAAGTGGAATACGAGAACGACCGCAGCCCGTCGATCTATGTGCGCTACACCGTGACGTCGGATCCGGCGGCGCTCGATCCGGCGCTGGCAGGCCGCAAGCTTTGGGTCATCATCTGGACCACCACTCCCTGGACCTTGCCTGCCAGCATGGCGGTGGCGTTTCATCCGGATTTCGAATATGTGGTGGTGGGCAACGACGACCCGCGCGGCGACGCCTACATCGTCGAGAGCCGCCGTCAAGGGCCGGTGGTGGAAGCGACGGGCCTCGACGCTTCCCACATCCTCGCCCGCGTTCCCGCCAAGGCGCTGACGAAGATTCAAGTCCGCCATCCCTTTCTTGACCGCGCCATTGTGCCGGTGATGGCGAATTATGTGACTGCTGAGGATGGCACGGGAATCGTCCACACCGCTCCCGGCCACGGCCGTGAAGACAACCTGACCGGCGTCGAGTACGGCATTGATATTTACTGCCCGGTGGATGAGTCCGGGAAGATCACCGAGGGGCTGCCGGAATACGTGGGCAAGCAGGTTTTTGATGCCAACGCCCCCATTATCGAATTGCTGACGGCGCGCGGCGCGCTGATGGGGACGGCGGGTGTGCTCGAACACTCCTACCCGCACTGCTGGCGCTGCCACAATCCCATCATCTTCCGCGCGGCGGAGCAGTGGTTTATCAATCTCGATCATAAGGAACTTCGCCAGCGCGCCCTGAATGAAATCAAGAATACCCGTTGGGTTCCCGCTTGGGGCGAAGAGCGCATTTCCAACATGATCGCCGAGCGCCCGGACTGGTGCATCTCGCGCCAGCGCGTTTGGGGTGTGCCTCTTACCGTGTTCCATTGCGTGGATTGCCAGAAGCCCATTCTGGACGCAAGTCTGGCCGAGCACGCCCTGGAGCTTTTCCGCCGGGAAGGCGCCGACGCTTGGTACGCGCACCCGGAAGCGGAGCTTTTGCCGCCCGACGCCCACTGCCCGCTCTGCCGCGGGAAGAATCTGCGCCGCGAGACCGATATCCTCGACGTCTGGTTTGACTCCGGGTCAAGCCACTATGCGGTTTTGGGACATCGGCCGGACTTGCCCTGGCCTTCCGATATCTATCTGGAAGCGGGAGACCAGTACCGCGGCTGGTTCCATAGTTCCCTGCTGGTGGCCTTGGGCACGCACGGCCGCGCGCCTTACCGCCAGGTGCTAACGCACGGATGGGTGCTCGACGCGCAGGGCCGCGCCATGTCGAAGTCCATTGGCAACGTGATCGAGCCGCAGGAGGTCATCAAGACGCACGGGGCGGAAATCCTGCGCCTTTGGGCCGCCTCGGTGGAGTTCGGCGAGGACGTCTCCATCTCGGCGGATATGCTCACTCGTCTCTCGGAAGCTTATCGCAAGCTGCGTAATACCTTCCGCTATTGCCTGGGCAACCTCTACGATTTCGATCCGGCTCGCGACAGCGTGCAGGCAAGCCAGCTCGAGGAAATCGATAGCTGGGCCCTCGAGCGCACGGCGGAATTGCTGGAGCGTGTGCAAGCCGCTTACGGCGAATATGCTTTTCACAAGGTCTATCGCGGCGTGTATGACTTCGCCACCGTGGACTTGAGCGCGTTCTATTTCGATATCCTCAAGGATCGGCTCTACACCGCGCCCGCGGGCTCCGTGCGGCGGCGGGCCGCGCAAACCACCCTTTACCGCATCGCCGACGCCTTGGTGCGCGTCGTGGCGCCGCTGCTGAGCTTCACCGCGGACGAGGTTTGGACGCACCTTCCCGCTCCTCACCTGCGGGAAAAGAGCGTTCACCTGGCCAAGTATGTTTCCCCCGCCGAGCTGCGCGCCGGAATCTCCACCCCGCACCTTCCGCGCTTGCAGAACTGGCCGCGCTTGATTGCTCTGCGCGAAGAAGTGCTGAAGGCGCTGGAAGTGGCGCGGCAGGAGAAGTTCATTGGCGGATCGCTGGAAGCTCGCGTGGTTCTGGTGGTTGACGGCAACCTTCAACCGCTGGTGGATGAGTATCGCGACTTCCTACGTTATCTTCTCATCGTTTCGCAAGTCGAGATTGCGCAGCAAGCCGTGGAGGGCGCCACTGCCACGGGGTTGAGCGGTCTGAGCGTGAAAATCGAAAAAGCTCTCGGCCAAAAGTGCGACCGGTGCTGGAATTATTCCCAACATGTCGGGGAGGACAAACGCTATCCCACCGTGTGCGAACGATGCTCCGCGGCGCTGAAAGAAATCGAGGCCCCGAGTCATTGAGTGCTCCGGCTATCAGGTCATGGCAAGAACAGAACGCCCAATGGCTCAGTGATCCGATGATCCGATGATCCGATTGCCAGGAGGGAATCCAAAATCCAAAATCTAAAATCCAAAATCATGATGGCCGTAATCGCCGTGGTGGTGTTTGCGGCAGACCAGGTGACCAAACGCCTGGTGGAAAGCCGCATTCCTGATGGCGCTGTCGTCCGCGTGATCCGGGGATTCTTCAACCTGATCAACAGCAAAAACTCCGGGGCAGTGTTTGGACTCTTCAATGATTCCACCGCCGCGTGGAAAACGCCCCTGCTGATTGCCATTTCCGCCGCGCTCTTGATCGTGGTGGTTTTCGTGGTGATCAGAACCCGGCACCTGCGGTGGGGCTCGGCCATCGGACTGTCGCTGATTCTGGGCGGCGCGCTCTCCAACCTCTTCGACCGCGTGCGGACGGGGCTGGTGGAGGACTTTCTCGATTTCTATATCCGCAGTTATCACTGGGCCACATTCAACCTGGCCGATAGCGCCATCGTGGTGGGCGCGAGCTTGATCATCCTGCAAGTGCTCCTTTCCGATTAGGCTAAGGAAAGGACGAAACTCGAAATTCGCAACTCGCGAGCAACTCGATCGAGTTTCGATTTTCGAGTTTCGATTCCATCAATGGGCGTTTAACACCTGACAATTGCGGGGCAGGCATGGCGATTACGCGGCAATTCGTGGTCCCGGCAGAGGCAGCCGGCGACCGTCTGGACGCCTTTCTGGTGCGGCAGATGCCCGACTGGAGCCGCAGCCAGATTCAGCGCCTGATTCACGAAGGCTTGGTGACCCTCGGCTCGGCTCCGGCCAAGAAATCCGGGGAGGAGATCAGTGCCGGAACGCAGATCACCGTTTGCGCGAAACATGACGAGCTGCGCGCCACACCGGAAGACCTGCCGCTGGCCATCATCTACGAAGATTCGGACATCTTGGTGGTGAACAAAGCCGCCGGAATGGTGGTGCACGTCGGCGCGGGTATAAAGTCCGGTACCCTTGTGAATGCTTTATTAGGCCATATTAGGCTATTGTCAAGCCTTGGCGGCGACCTGCGGCCGGGCATCGTGCACCGTCTGGATAAGATGACTTCCGGCTTGGTGGTGGTGGCCAAGAATGACGCTGCGCATCGCCGCCTCAGCGAACAGTTCAAGTCGCGGGAGGTGCATAAGACTTACACGGCGCTAGTCCATGGACGCATCGCCGCCGACAGCGGGGAAATCTCGAAGCCGGTGGGGCGCGACCCGCGACGGCGCACGCGCATGAAGGCGGGGGGAATTGCTCCGCGCGAAGCCTTGACGCAATACCGCGTGCTGCGGCGAATCGGCAGTTTCACGCTGGTTGAAGCCATGCCCCAAACCGGGCGCACGCACCAAATCCGCGTGCATCTGGCCAGCCTCGGCCATCCCGTGGTGGGCGACACGACCTATGGCGCGCCCTCAAGACTTCGACTCGGGGAAAGTGAAGAGCCCACGCTTCCGCGCACATTCTTGCACGCCGCAAAGTTGGCTTTCGCCCATCCCCTCACCGGCGCGCCGCTGCACTTGGAAGCACCGTTGCCGGAAGAGCTTGTGACGTTCCTCGCTCACGCGGAAAGCCGTGAGGGCTAACCTGCAAAGGTCAGGCGAGGCACCATGGCGATTCTCGATCGGTTCAAGTCACAGCGCCTTGTGCCCTTCCGTGTCATCCTCAGAAAGAAGACCGACCAATGCCGCCAGGAGGATGTTATCACCGTGACGAAGAGACTCTTCGCATTCTTGTTTGCTGTGATGTTATCCAGCCCCGGGGTTTTTCCGGCCAGTTTGCCTCTCACCCCTTACCCCAATCAGCTTGAGCTCGGGCAGGGAGTGTTCCATGTAGGAACGCGCGTCAGCATCGACGCCACCAGCAACGCAGAGGAGGATCGCTTTGCCGCGTCGCTTCTTTACGCAGACTTGAGTTCGCTGGACGGAGTGGTGGCCGGCAAGGGGAAAGGCTCGACGCGGATTGTCCTGGCGCGTGCGGATAGCGCAGCCGGCAAGCAAATCCTGGAAAAGTCGGGATTGCAACTCCCTCCTGAGGCTGATGAGGAAGGCTACGTCCTGCTGGTCACTGCCCATGACGCCTCCATTGTGAGCAAGACGGCAGCGGGCATTTTTCATGGCGTGCAAACGCTGCGGCAATTGCTTCACCCAACTAAGGGCGGTGGGGCAGAGGCGCCGGAGGTTCGGATCGTCGACTGGCCGGCCATGCGCTGGCGCGGCGTGAGCCTGGACGTCAGCCGTGGTCCCATCCCCACCCTGGCGTCCTTCCAGCGCGAAATCGCCTTGCTGGCGGAATACAAAATCAACGTCGTCTCTCCCTACATGGAGAACACTTTTGCCTACCCCAGCCTGCCGAATGTCGCCGCGCCGGGCGGGGCCATCACTCCGGATGAAGCGAAAGAACTGGTGCAATACGCAGCGCAATACCACGTGATGATCATCCCCGAACAGGAGTCCTTCGGCCACTTGCACCTGGCGCTCCAGAATGAGCGCTTCCAGGATTTGGTGGAGGTGCCTTACGGCCACGTGCTCTCGCCCACCGCGCCGGGGTCCTTCGCTTTGATTGGCAAGATGTTCGCGGACCTGGCGGCGGTATTCCCCGCCCCTTTCTTCCATATCGGGGCTGATGAAACCGAGGAATTGGGTGAGGGACGCACCAAGCCGGAAGTCGATGCGGAGGGCTACGGCAAGGTTTACATCGATTACCTCCGCAAGATCGACGAGACTTTGAGCACCTATCATCGCAAGATTCTGTTCTGGGGCGACATGGGCGTTCAGCACCCTGAGCACCTCAAGGATCTGCCGCACGATATGATCGCCGTGCCCTGGGACTACGATGCCCGGCCGTCATTCGTAAAATTGATCAAGCCCTTCCGCGATGTGGGCCTGGAAACATGGGTGGCGCCGGGCGTGAACAATTGGAGCCGCATTTATCCTGACTACAGCGTGGCGCTCGCCAACATCCGGCAATTTGTGAATGACGGGAAAGCCCTCGGCGCTACCGGCGTCCTCAACACCACGTGGATGGACGATGGCGAGGGGATGGTGAACTTCACCTGGTACGGCCTCGCCTATGGCGCCGCGCACAGTTGGCAGAAAATCGTGGACGACGAGCAGTTCAACGCGAGTTGGGACTGGACGTTCTATCGCGCCGACGACCATCACTTTGTAGGTCAGGTTAAAAGCCTTTCCGAAATCCACAATCTGCTGCGCCAAGCAGTTCATTCCGACGGCCAGGATTCCTTGACCTGGCATGATGCGTTGACTCCGGAAGGGCAGGCTTTCTACCTCCGTATGGAGCCCGCCGCCCGTCAAATTCGTTTGACTGCCGAAGACGTGGTGGCGGACCTCATGGAGAATTCTCACCTTGCCCGCCGCAATAGGGATTTGTTGGATTACACGGAGTTCGCCGCGCGCCGTTTCGACTTCCTCGGCCAAAAGGCCATTTACGCCAAGTATATTGCTGACCTCTACTCTCAGGCGCAAGCACACTCCTCTGATCGCGTCGCCGTCGGCAAGATCCTGGGCCGCATCAATGGCGTCAATGGCTTAATCCAGGACATGCGCGATCAAACCACCTTGCTGCGCGACATGTACCAGAAACTCTGGTTGGGAGAAAACCGGCCGTACTTCCTGGGCAACATTCTGGCCCGCTACGACGAGGAGTTGGGACGCTGGGAGGAAGCCTCCAACCGAATCAGCCGCAACCGGGCGATCTATAACCAGCACGTGCTGCCGGACCTCATTGATTCGGCGGAACCTGCGGCGAAGTGATTTGCGCGCTGGGGCATATCAATCGGCCTGGGCACAGGGTGCATGGGCGTGGGGCCGGATATGGTCCCCTGTTACCCCTCTCCCTGATGTTGCGCCCTAGTGACCGTGTCGGCTTGAACATCACACCATAATCGTGTACACTAAATTCGTATGAAAAACGTAACCCTCAGTGCCGACGAAGACCTGATCGAGCAGGCGCGGCTCGTTGCTCGCTCGCAGCGCGAAACTCTCAATGCCGCTTTCCGTAAATGGCTGATGCATTATGCCGCGCAGGGGGGAAGCGGGCGTGAAGTCGATTCCCTAATGAAACGATTACGCCACGTCAAGGCGGGCCGCAACTTTACCCGGGATGAGATGAATGAACGGTAGATTCTTTCTTGACACCAACATCTTCGTGTACTCCTTTGACCGAAGCGCGCCCGCGAAAGCCCGTCGCGCCCTGCAGTTGATCCGCGGAGCGATCGAAACCCGGAAAGGGATCATCAGCTACCAGGTGGTGCAGGAGTTCTTCAACGTCGCGCTTCGGCGCTTTGCAAACCCCATGACCCTCACTGACGCTGAACAGTACTTATCCACTGTTTTTCGCCCACTAATAGCCGTCCAATCCTCGCATGGCCTTTACTCAGAAGCCCTCCATCTCAGCGAACGATTCCGCCTCTCCTGGTACGATTCACTCGTCATCGCTGCGGCGATCGAAGGTGAATGCCGCGTTCTGTACAGTGAGGACCTCCAGTCTGGCCAACGATTCGGCGACCTGGAGATTAGGAACCCATTTTTGTAACCCCCGTCCAATCCCACTCGGAATTGCCAGCTTCCCACTCCTATGGCTTATGCCCCTCAAGTCCCTGACCCAGAAGTTACGGATTGAAGCCGTGACGGTGCTTTGCAGCGATCTGGATGGCCGGCTGCATCGGATTTTGACTTCCCCCCCCGCGTCACTTGCGGTGCTAGGCATCGTCACCCAAGGTATCGCTGGGGGGAACAATGCTGTCCGGCTGCGTCGCGCGCGCAATCCACACGGCAATGCCCCACACAATTAATCCGGCGAGGAAACCCTCGACGACGTTTTCCGCCAGCGCCTCCATCAAGCGCAGAGGAACATGGCCGCGCGAGGGGTTGAAGAAGTGAGTCTTGTAAAAGGGCACGGCGGCGGCAAACAGCATGGCCAGGTAGACCCACAAGCGCCACACCCATCCCAGCACCAGGGAAGGAGCCAGGAGTTGGCGGGCCCCCGTCAATCCCTTCCACGCCCCCACCGCACCCAGGTAAAATGCGCTCAGAAAGACCAGTATGGTGGAACTCCAGGCAGCGGTGCGAAAAGGCTCAAGCCCCATGGCCTCGGTCCAAAAACGTACGATCACAAATACTCCCAACATGGCGCCGGGAGCCACCGTCACCGGCCAACGCCAGAGTATGTGAACTACTGTCATCAGCAGCAGGACGATCACAAACAGCACGCCTATTTCCACGATGTGCCCCAGTACGTGCCTGCCCAGATGACTCCAGTTGCCGTAGTCTTCCGGCTCGGCAAAATGAGTCCGGGAGAGACGCAGGACCGCGGAAATGAGGGTCACCAGAATGATCCACGCTTCCGTCCAAGCCGAGAGGATCAAGGCGGGGAGCACATGTTGCGACCATTTAAGCAATCCGCCCCGCAGCGGCCCTGCGGCCGCAAGGTATAACGCCACCAAGGGCAGCGCCACCGTGCCGGAAACATACCGTGTGATATTCTGCGGCACGCCGACGAGTTCCAAAACCAAACGCGCGACGACAAGCATCGCGAGTACGGCCATCGCCCTACGCAGCAAACGAGCAAACGATTTCCCCGAAACTCCTGGAGCTTCCGAAGACATGACGCCTCCTTTGTAAAGCAGGAGTCAGCAGTCAGGAGCTAGAAGTCAGAATAGGGACACGCCGCGCCTTCAGGCACAAGAGTTCGAAGGAAGAGCGTTGGACATCGGACTCTAGACTCCGGACACTGGACTTGTTTTCACACTGACTTCCGACTCCTTACTCCTAACTTCTCTCTCCTGTCTCCTCCTTACTCCTGACTCCTGCCTTTTGTCTCCTGTCTTTTCGCCTTGAATTCTGAACCTGGTTTCCAAACCGGAAAAATTCGGGCATTGGCGACCCGGTGCCGACTTCCCCCAACAGGGCCAAATCCTCCACCGTCCCGCTCAAATCCCAATCAGGTTTTATTTTGTTGGAGGGCTTGTGGTAATCCTCGCTGGTGTACTTGTCGCGCATCTGTAGCCCCCAGCCTTCCGGCTTGCCAATATAATCCACGCCAGGGTCGGGGTCGAGCGCCGGGACCCCTTGCTTGGCAAAATTGAAGTGGTCGGAGCGAAAGTAGAAACCCTTTTCCGGTTGGGCATCAGGTCTAACCACTCTTCCCTGCTCCGCCGCCACGGCTTCGACCACGTCATCCAGCGTCGACTGGCCCAACCCGATGACATCGATATCCCTGGTGCGCCCAAGCATGTTCAGCCCATCCATATTGATATCCGCCAGGGTCTCGGCCAACGGATAGAGGGGATGCTCGGCATAATACTGCGAACCCAGCAGGCCTTTCTCCTCTCCCGTCACCGAGACAAACAGAATCGAACGGCGCGGCTCATCGCCAAAACTGCCCCGAAAACCAGCGAGGCTCCTGCCACGTAGCAAAGGATGTGCTTCGCCCATTCCACGTTGTAATCCCCCGAATAGAGTTCCGCGTATCGTACTTGAGCGCCCGCAGAGATTCAATACGTTTTCGATCCCCCCCCGCCCCGCCCCAGGCACTGGCGAGCTGGCGGCTGGAGTGTAAAACTGCGGGTCGAACGGCCCGGTAGGGTGTATACTCCTGTGTTTCAGAATGCCGGAATGTGCACCCCGGTTGAATAGCGAGGAAATACCAGCAATAATTCCAACTCACTTGCAAGCGCTGCGAAGTGGGAAAGTCGAAGATATAAATGCGGCAAGAAAAGGGGAGATAGGTTATGAAGAAGATCATTCTTTCGCTCATCGCATCCTTTCTTTTGGCCCTGGCCCCGGCGCGGGCATTGGAGAACGGGCTGGCCCAGACTCCGCCCATGGGCTGGAACAGTTGGAATAAATTCGGCTGCAACGTGAGCGAGAAGCTTATCCAGGAAATGGCGGACGCCGTGGTTACGAGCGGAATGAAGGACGCCGGCTATCAGTACGTCGTAATCGACGACTGCTGGCAGGTCGGCCGGGATGCAGAGGGGAACATTGTTCCTGACCCGCAGCGTTTTCCCTCCGGAATGAAGGCGCTGGCGGACTACGTCCACTCCAAGGGCCTGAAGTTTGGAATCTACTCCGACGCCGGTACAGCGACGTGCGGCGGCCGTCCCGGCAGCCGGGGCTATGAATTCCAGGACGCCCACCAATACGCTGCCTGGGGTGTGGACTATCTCAAGTTCGACTGGTGTAATCACGGGACGCAAGAGGTGAAATCGTCCTATGAGACCATGCGCGATGCCTTGAAGGCTTCGGGCCGCCCCATCGTCTTCAGCCTCTGCGAGTGGGGTGAGGAGACCCCGTGGAAATGGGCCGCGGACGTCGGCAACCTCTGGCGCACGACGGGTGACATTACGGATTGCTGGAGCTGTACAGGTCTGTACACGCGCGGGGTGATGGAGATCCTCGACGCGGAGGCGGATATTTGGGAATACGCCGGTCCGGGCCATTGGAACGACCCTGACATGCTCGAGGTCGGCAATCCCGGACTCAGCGTGGAAGAGAGTCGCGCCCACTTCAGCCTTTGGTGCATGCTGGCGGCGCCGCTGATCGCCGGAAACGATGTACGCAACATGCCGGCGGAGATTCGCGAGATTCTGACCAACAAGGAAGTGATCGCTGTTGACCAGGATTCACTTGGCCGACAGGCGGTGAAGCATCGTGATTACGGCAGCCTGCAAGTCTGGAGCAAAGAGTTGAGCGGCCACAGCACGGCCTACGCAGTGTTGAACCGCAGCGATAAGCCCATGGAAGTTTCGGAGTACCTGGGCGGAGCGAAAAAAGTTCGCGACCTGTGGAAGCACGCGGACATCGTGCTCGCCGAGGGCGGGTACTTCCGCGCGACCGTGGCGCCGCACAGCGTGATCTTGTTGAAGGCCACCGGCGAGTAGACAGCACATCCTGGGCTCGGGCAACTCTGATGGAGCAAGGGGACCGCACGGCCTCGCGACTTCCCGACCTCGTTCGCGAAACCGACGCCGCTGTGTCGATCATTTCGACCCGGCGCATTCCGTCACTCCGACGAATGTGAAAACGGCTCGGCAATTTTCTGTAAACCGAAAAGTCACAGGCACTCCGATTTTGAGTTGACAATCGGCGAAAGAGAAGCACTACCCGCTTTCGGGGGCGTTCCAGAGGTCCTTGGAAGTCCCCAGGCGGGGTTGACCAGCCGAAATAAGCCACCATAAGCCATTAGGGCCCTTTTGAAACTATGCTAACCACCTTATTTTCAATAACATAAGAACATTGCCATCTTCCCTATTGTTTTCAGTAACTTACAAGTCGAACCTTCAATTCTGGCGGAGCTAGTGTGGTGTCCGAGAATCAACTGGACAATATTCTCCGGCTCTTTCTGCTGTGAGGCAGCGTACAACCGGGTTGAATCTGTTCCAGAATCTGTCGGCAGCGGGCGAGTTGGGCTTTGATCGATTCCACCGTTGCGGTCCAGACAAAAGGTTTGGGATGTTCCTTCCACACGGCCAGAAATTCCGTAATCGCTTTTTCCAGATCCTCCACGCTGTGGAACGCCCCCCGACGCACTCGTTTGGTCGTCAACTCGGCGAACCAGCGCTCGTGGGGGAAACGGTGTTCTATGAAATGGGATGTCAAGAGAGAATTCTCCTCCGATGACTGGAGCCATAAGTGTAATTATCCCCCGGCAAAGCCGGGGGATAATTACTCCCCATATTCCCACAACTACTAAGTTGAAGTTTCCCTTTGTCGCGGGATCGGCCTGAACGAAACCATAAAGCCTGTATTGACCATCGATCAACTCCATCGAGGCGTACTCTTTCGGGATATTGAGTGCGACAAGGCCGTAGTTACTTCGGCTTGTGCAACGTGTAGGCGTGTGTGGGGCACAGGGAGTGGAGTCTATATATTTGTCATGGGGCCTCATCCATTGTGGTAATTTCTTGTGGTAAGCGGCTCCGCCGCGCCGCTGTGCGGAAAGGCTCCGCCTTTCCGGGCCGCGCTTATTATTGATTTTCTTGGTGAGGCTGCGCCTCACTCATTTCGATGGCTACCATTTCGAGGGACAATCCGTGCCTCTC
>Ga0326727_10006189_pt1 | contig 33108 bp, 33 predicted proteins | sample MB2enrmetagenome_FD_207643 | JGI IMG/M metagenome (GOLD analysis project Ga0326727, IMG submission 207643) | Lab enriched peat soil microbial communities from McLean, Ithaca, NY, United States - MB29MY | ecosystem: Environmental > Terrestrial > Soil > Wetlands > Peat | place: USA: New York...
ACTCACCCTGGTCAGCGAAGAACAGCCATCTGGCCAAGCCATGACGGGCCTCGCCACGGTTGAGTTGGGTCTGGATGCGCAGGCGGAGCGGCTCGTCATGTAGATAGCGCAGGATGTTGCGGGTCTTCACCAGCCGGCCGAGGGCGGTGAGAGCTTTGGCGACACGGTCGGAAGGGCCGCTGGAGGTCAGCCGCTGCAGCACGACATGGGCGGGTGCGGTGCGGGCTTTGAGCGATGCTGCGATACGGACGAGCTGATCCCACTGTTCGGTGATCGCAACTACATCGGCGTTGCCGGCGAACAGGCCGCCAAGCAAGTCAGGGGTCTGGCTGTCATTGCTACGCCAGAGTCGTTGATCGGCCAGATCCTTGAGACGTGGCATGAAGTCGATGCCAAGAAGATAGCACAGACCCCACAAGGACTCGGTGTGGACTGACCCCCTAAACTGAGACACGAAAAAGAGGCACACTGTTCAAACAGGAGAACGAGTGTGCCGAACACCAAGACCCGAACCAAGACCCGCTGGACGCGTGAGTTCAAGCTGCAAGCGCTGGCGCGAATGGAGGCGGCAAGGGACGTCACCGCCCTGGCGGCGGAACTGGGTTGCCGTCGCGAACTGCTCTATATCTGGCGCCGCAAAGTCCGCGCCGGTGGCGCGGACGCGCTGCACCCGATCGGCCGGCCGTCGCATGCCAATCGAGAGTTCGACGAGGCGTCAGCTCCCTCTTCGTCGAGTGCCGCCGGCGCCGAGCCGCAGCGGATCGCCGAGCTGCAGCGGCTGATCGGCCAGCAGCAACTGGACCTGGATTTTTTTCGCGCAGCCTTGCTGCATGTCGGGGAACAACGCCGGAAGACGGGCGTGCCTGGCGCGACGGCGTCTACGCGGTGATCCACGCGCAGACGCAGCAGCAGGGCCATGCGGAGATCGAGCGGCGGTGCGCTTTGGCGGGGGTCAGCCGGGCCGGCTACTACCGGCACTGGCATGCCTCGGCACCGCGCCAGGAGGAGACCGCGGTGCGCGATGAGATCCAGCGGTTGAGTCTGGACAACCGTCACTACGGCTATCGCCGGATCACGGTGCTGCTCAGGCGCACGGGCTGGATGGTGAACCACAAGCGGGTGCAGCGGCTCCGCGCCGAAGATAACCTGCTGTGCGTGCCGAAGACGGCGTTCCGTCCGGCGACGACGGACAGCCGGCACCGCTTCACGGTGTATCCGAACCTGGCGCGCAAGCTGGTGCCGACGGCGGTGAACCAGTTATGGATTGCCGACATCACCTACGTGCGGCTGGCGGAGGAATTCGTCTACCTGGCGGTTGTGCTGGATGCCTTCAGCCGGCGGGTGATCGGCTGGTGCCTGGAGGATCATCTGCGGGCGAGCCTGGCGCTGGGTGCGCTGGAGATGGCGCTGAGCACGCGGGAGGTGATCCCCGGCGGCCTGGTGCACCACTCCGACCGCGGCGTGCAGTATGCCTGCGGGGATTATGTCGCGCGTCTGCGGAGCGCCGGCATCCAGCCGAGCATGAGCCGTCCGGGCTGCCCGTGGGACAACGCGATGGCGGAGAGTTTCATGCGGACATTAAAACGAGAGGAGGTGGACGGCCGGGCCTATCGCGACCGGGCTGACGCGGAGGCATCGATCGGCCCGTTCATCGAGGAGGTCTACAACCGGCAGCGGCTGCACTCGGCGCTGGCCTACCTGTCGCCGGAGGCGTTCGAGGCGAGCCGGCCGCTGCTGCCGGCCCCGGCGGGCGGTGCATGATGCGCCGGGCGGTTTGGCGCCATGCCGACCACGACGGCTTGGCCCATTGTTCTACCCCGCGGCGGCGACCTCAAGCCCGGCGGCTGCGACGCCCCGCTACGCGGCTACGGGGCTTGACCTCGCCGCCGCGGGGTAGAAAGCGGCTGCCAGTGCCGTTAATGGACGGTCATGTCGGCAGTCGGCCCGGGCGGTGCGAGGTTATGCCGGCGTTGAGTAACGGGTGAAAACAGGCTATCAACGAAGTGTGCTTCTTTTCGTGTCTCACTGACGGGGTGCAGTGCAGGTGTGCCTCCCGCAGCGCTGTGATTTCATACGGTAAGGCCCCCCATTTTCGGCTGATTTTGACCTGGACCGGTGCTTCGTTGCGCCATTGTCGGGTTTATGGCGCGTTAACATGGCGCACAATATGGAATGCACGCCATGTTCCGGATCAGGCCGCCATATTGCACGCCATAAACAGGGCCGCTATCCGGGGGGTCAACGTGGCGTGCAATACAGCACAGGCCGCCTTGAACGGCCCTGGTGGCGACGGGGTCGGAACCGAAAACCGCGGGGGGGGGCAACTTGGCGTGCAATACGCTACCGTATAAAATCGCAGCGGTGCGGGAGGCACACCTACTCACCCTCCCACGCCCGCCAGACGTCCCAACCGCCCCAGGCCCGTTGAGCGCCGCCGCTTGAGCTCCTGACGCAGCGCTGCGGCTTCCTCCATCGCCGCCTTCTGAGCCACCCTGGCCTCCGCCAAGGCCGCCTCCGCCTTGTCGGCCCTGGCCCGCTCGCGTTCGAGCTGGCCGCCAAGCGTCGTCAGCGCCGTCGTCAGCGCCCCAAGCGCTGCGGATGTGTCCACAGGATCGCCGGATGACCTGGTTCGCCTGACCGGACGACCGTCGGATGGGCCACCGACCGGGACGAGATTGCCGGGATCCGCCGCGAGCCGGATCAGCTGGCCCTTGGAGAGCGATACCGCCTGACCGTTCGGAGTGTCGTCTCGGTTCGCCATGGCTAACCCTGTTCACCTCTCATTGCCGCCGTCAACCGAAACCGACGTCCGCCGGCACTACACGGCGTTCTTCAGTTCCTTGGCCGGACGGAACGCGATCTTCCTGCTCGCGGCAACCGCGACGGCTTCGCCCGTCGCCGGGTTGCGCGCGGTGCGCGCCGGCCGGTCTCGCGCCTGCAGGATGCCGAGGCCGCTCAGGCGGATTTTGTCCCCCTTGACGAGTTGCCGGGTGATGAGCGCCACGAAATCGTCCAGGACGGATTCGGCGGCCTTTTTTGACAGGTCGTGCCCCTCCGCCAGTTCGGCGGCGATGTGCTTCAGCGTGATGGTGATTTGCGGCGCGGCCTTTGCCGGGGCCGCCTTCATGGCTGGCGCAGCGGCCTTTTTCGCGGGCGCCGCAGCCTTGCCTGGCGGTGCGGCGGTTTTCCCGGTGGCCGGTGCGGCCGTTTTTGCGGCAACCTTCGCCGGCACCGCGGTCTTCTTGGCGGCAGGGGCCGGTTTCTTGGCTGGCGGCATCATGATCTCCCGGGAAAAGCTTGCGTCGCGGCAACCTGCTCGCATCGCCCCGATTCGGCCAACCGCGGCCGCCGCCGGCGCAACCCGGGATCAGCCTGATCGTCAGTATTTTCCCGCCATCTCAGGCAAGGGGGCGCAGACCGTCATCGATCCAGTCGATGCAGCCTCTCCGGCGGGTTCGGCTACGGTCCCGCTCTCAAGCTGGCCGCCGTCGCCTTGTTCCCGCATCGGCTCCACGCGGCCCCGTAGACGGAGGCCGCGAGTGTCCACTTTGGCAATTCGATCTGCCGAGAGTATGATCACCCATCGATGAAAGCAAACACCGTGGCATTTGGCAGACCCTCCGACCCGGACCCGACGGCACCCTCGTTGAACGATCCGATGAAAGCTGCGCACCAGGTCATCCGGTCGCAGGCCGCCCGGGACTATGCGGAACGCGAGCTTGTCCATGCCGAGGCAACCATCCAGGAACTCCGCACCAAGCTGCACCACGCGCATCGGGAGAAAGATGCAGCCCTGGAAGCGGCACGCCTTGCGACGGCGGCAAAGCTCGCGGCTCAGCGCAGCATGCTTGAAGCCGAGGCGTCTCGTGATCGCAGCGATCGGGCGCTGCGAGAGGCTCTTGTGACCAACCGCGATCTGCAAGCGACGTTGGATGCCTTTGCCCGCGGTTTCGAAACCGCAAAGGCGGAACCGGCGGCTGAGCGTCAGGCTCGGCTGAAGGCTGACGATTCACGGCGGGAGGCGGCTCCTCCTGCCAGCCACGATGACGCGGTCATTAAAAAGATCCGGCGACCAGTCGGACGGCCACGCAAGACGGCGGCCCCTGCCCCGGCATCGAACAACATAGACGGGAAGGTCATGAATTCTGACGGGATTATCGCCGAGACGGCAGACAGCCTCCAAAAGAAGGCCCGAAACCGACAGGCCGTGGGACAAGAACCTGTTCGGTGGTGGGTTGAGGGCTGGAACGGGCGGCGGTCATAGGCGGCTGACCCACAGCCACATACGCCGCGCCGGCCGGGATCGACCGATCGCGGAATGGCGGGTCCGGAGCGAGCGAGGCCAGAAACCTGCCGTTCGTTCGGCAATCAGTGACCGGCCAGTTTCGACCCAATCCAGTCACAGGTCGGCTACCAGGTGCTGGTACCGGACGCTCGCGGTCGGTTACATTGCATAATTCAAGAACTCACGGTCCACGGCAAGTCTCGGCCAGAACTATGCTGACGGTGATTTGCATCGCGGGATGGCAAGGTGGATCCGCTCCCGCGTAATCTATGATGATAGCGGATTGTCCGGAACAACTCTGCCGCTCAGGCCGCCGCAGCATGAAAACCCCACGAAACATGATGCTCTCGTTATTGAACACTAACCACGCTGCCAGGTGAGCACGGAGCTGGCCGCATAGTTCCACACCAGGCTCATGACAGCGCCCGCCATGCCTGCAAGCCACCAGGAGGAATGCACGGCCGGGCTGAACAGGAACGAGGAAACACTGACATTGGCCGCCGCCCCCACTGTGCAAATCGCGGCGAAGGTCAGCAGCCCGCGCAGAAACCCCCAGCCGCGCAGGCGGTGATCACGGAAGGTGAACATGTTGTTCAGCCAGAAATTGCCCAGGATCGCGCAGGCCGTAGCGGCCGACTGGGCGGCCGGAAAGTCCATCGCGAGCGGCGCCAAGCACAGCCGCAGCGCGGCCAGATGGGCGGCGATACCCAGCATGCCGACAGCGGCGAACAACAGGAAGCGCACGGGCACGATGTGGCCCACTAGCTTGTCGGCCAGCAGCAACGCATAATCGCGCAGCACGCCCGCATCCAGCTTGCTTTCGCCGGCCAGGCGGCTGCGAAATTCGTACGGCAGTTCGACGATTCGCGGACGTCCAGGCAGCGAAGCGACGATGTCGAGCAGGATCTTGAAGCCCATGGCCGATAGCTGGCGCACCGCCTGTTCGAAGGTCGCCCGGCGAATCATGAAAAAGCCGCTCATCGGATCGGATACCGGCGTTCGCAGCACCATCCGGCTCAGCCTTGTCGCCAAATTCGACATTCCGGCCCGCTTGCGATCCCAGGTGCCGACGCCGCCGCCGTCAACGTAGCGGCTGCCGATAGCGATGTCGTAGCCCTCATCGCGCAACGCGTTCAGCATGCGGGGCAGCACAGTCTCATCGTGCTGCAGGTCGCCGTCCATGGCGGCAACGAACGGCGCGAGGCTGGCCTGCGCGCCCTCGATGAAGGCGGATGATAGGCCGCGCCGTCCGATCCGGTGCAGCAGCCGCACCCGCGGGTCGCGGGCGGCAATCGTCGCGACGGCGGCGCGGGTGCCATCCGTGGAATCGTCATCGACGAAAATCACTTCCCACGCGATGTTCGCAAGCGCCTCTTCGAGGCAATCGACCAGGGCCGCGATGTTGTCCTGCTCATTGAGCACGGGGATCACGACGGTGAGGAGCGGAGCTTCCCCGAGTGCGAACGGTTTCGAGATGATGAAGTTCACGGCGCGCCGTCCTCAAGGACTGGGTTGACATACTGGCGCCTCGCCCATGGCCTCGTTCGGGCAGCGGCACGCGTCTCTGAGCTGCGCGTTTACGCTACATTAACATCGCAGTTCTACAGGAATAGTGTTGATTTAATAACACTATAGTGTCCCGTGTGGACGCCGTCACCGGCCTCGGCGCCGCCTATGGATATGGGTCCGCCGGGATGCCGTTGGCGCGAAGTTCCGTGGTGTCATACCAACGGACGAACGCCGCCTGGGTGTTGACGATCGTTGCCATGGCATCAAAGGGGTAACCAAGTTTGGTAAGCCACGTCCGGAGATAGACATCGAGGTCGTGCGTCTCCGCCCGTTGCCCATTGCGTGTCATCACGGACATCGCATGAAAACCGATCCGCGCGCCGGCGCTTAGCATCCGCGTCTGACCGGCCAGCCAGATTAATGAGCAGGCCGAGGCGCATTGAGCGCCTGCGGGCACCAAGGTCGACCATCCGCGTGTCCGTATCTCGCTGCCGATGGTTACAGCCGTGGCCACGATGCCGCCGGGCCCGGTCGTGAGCACAACGGCCTTGTCCAGCGTTTCCGCCAACTGGTGGAACGCGGTCTCGTCACCCGGCGCGATGACCCCGGAAAGCATGATGCCATGCCCGCTTCCGTCCGGCATGTCCATCGAGCGGAGTTCGGCAGCCCGGGCAACACCGCCCGCGGATGCCAATGCCACCACAGCCGCCAGGATTGCTTGAGCGAATCGCACGATTTCACTCCCGTTCTCATGATAAAGCCGCCGGGTTTGCGGGTTTTATCCGCATCAGGACGGCAGCCAACGGCCGGTTCATTTGCCCACCCGTATGCGCGCAACCCCGCCCGACGGCGTGATCACCCGCGGCAGTCCTCGAGACAGACGCTCGGTCCCTGAAGAGGGAGCTGACGGCGGCGCGGACGCCGGGACAGTCGCGGGCGTAAAATACGCTTCGCCCGAGGTGTAGATGCGTATGCCCATCACCACACGGATTGCCCCGAACGGCCTCGGCCGGATCTGCGTGGCCGTCTGGGTGAGGCCGTGCCAGGTCGCGAACACGGCTTCCCGGTATGACACGCCCAGCAAGGGGCTGGCTGAATGGTAGTAGGCCACCGCCGTTTCCCAGCTTCCCTGGCGGTCATACAATTCCCGCAGGAAGCGCGCGGCATAAGCCGCGTTTGCCGCCGGGTCGAAGGCGACATCGGGCGAGGCGAAGGCCAACGGGTGATATTTCAGGTTGATCTGGAAGCAGCCGACATCGATCGATCTGCTACCTTCGCGCTCCGCGCTGGCGACGTAAGCGGCCGCTTCCTCACGGGACACAAAGAAGCGGCCTTCGCCCTCGCGATTCACCGACCAGGGCCAGGGCAGCACCCCGCCGGTCTGCATATCGAAGCGCCCGCTCTCGCGTTTGCCGATGGCCAGCAGCAGCCCGCTCGGGATGCCGGCGGCACGCTCAGCGATGGCAGCCTGATCGCGGCATGCCTCGCCCATATCGGCGGCCGCCCGGCCCGGCAGTGCGAAACCCAGCAGAAGCGCTGCCGCCTTCGCGCGCCGGGCGGCCGCCGGGCACGCTTTCCTCGAACCTGTCACGGCACCGCTCGGATTACTGCGTAAACTTGGCGGGCGTGCTCAGCGCCTGATTAAGAAACGTCTGGAGTGCAGCGGTAATCCCCGCATTGTCACTTGCTTCGAGGTAGGTGCTGGGCGAGGACGCACACTGCTGAAGGTTATAGGGGATCGAGTTCGTGGCTGCCGGTGCTGACTGAACGATCGAGGCGGCGGACGGTGTCGTCCCGTTCAGATAATATTGGTTCATCAAATCATAATATGGCGTGTAAAGAACGTAGATCGTGTAGCCCATGTTCTTGAACTGGGTGCAAGCGCTTGGATTAAAGGCCGCTATGCGGCGGCTTGCAGGATCGTCCAGGCCGTCGGTCACGATGAACAGCACCTTCTGCGGCGAGGCTGCGCTCGCGCCGGTGCCCGACGCTGTCAGCGTGGACGCAAGGCTTGACATGATCGAGGTGAAGTCGGTGTTGCCGCCGTTGGCTCCAACGTAGGGTGGGATCCCGGTATCGGCCCCGTTCGCTACGCTGGCCGGCCCGCCGACATCGGTGATCGCGGTCGCCCAGTTATTGCTGGCTTCGCCGCTCGACGGATAGACTTGGTTCAAAACGTCGGCAAACCAGAATATACCCACATTGAGGTTATTGAGGGCAGGCAGGTTGTCTTGCTGCATGGTCGTGATCACCTGCTTCACGGCGGCCTTGACCTGGTCGAACCGCAACGTGACCTGGTAGGTCGTGCCGATCGTGCTTCTTGCCAGGCCGTAAAAATCCGCTCCGGTGCCGGGTGCCGAGCTTGTATCAAAATGACACGCGAACGCGCATGGCGGCCCGGCTACGGGGGAATAGCCATTGTAGCTGTAGCCGGGTGTCGTCGGCGTCGGCTTGGGCAAGAGCGACGGGCAGATAGTCGTAGCGGGCTGAGCACCTGTGGCAGGAAAATTCGGATAGCTTATAGTGCCGAGCGTCCCCCCCTGGAGGGGACACAACGGCGACCCGTTATATGTATACGAGCCCGAACTGCAGGCATAAGCGTTGTACGGCTGGCCGGATGAATTGGCTGTATGGTACGGGCTACTTGTGGGAAGGCCGCTAGACTGGACCCATGAATTGCCGGACCCGCATCCCGTTCCATTACAATACCACGCGCCGGTGACCGAACAGGCCGTCAGTTCCTCCATCGTCGCGATATCGCTTGGCGTCGCGCCGATTTCCATCGAGCCTGAATTGTCCAACAGGATTTCAACGTTCAGGTACGGCGCGCTAACCGGGATGCTGGCCGTGGCGATACCGGAAATCGGCCAGCTCGGCACCCCGATCACCGACCCGAGAAACGTATTGTACGTGGTGCTCCAGCTCATTGTCCCGACGATCTTGGTGCCGGATCTGGTCAGCGTCAGCGCGGGGATGGGCGTGGATGCCGAAATGACCTGTCCGGCCTGCGCGAGAAAGCGCTGCATGCCGGCAGTCTTGCCAATCGTAAGGTATGTATTTGGATTGGCGATGACAGCGTTGGCCGCTGTTGTAACCCCGGCAAGCAAGCCGGCATCCGCGGCGGACTCAAGCTTGATCTTCGCGGCGGTAACGCCGGCGAAGTCGATCCCCAGGGCCACAGCCGCCATCAGCGGCACGGCGGCCAGGCCGAATATGATGGCCGAGGCGCCTTTTCGATCCGAGCGGAAGTGCAGGATCTTTCGAATAATCATTGGTATTTCCCTCGGTCGTCGCCTGAGATCAGCTTACGGTCGCCGCCGGGTAGCCGGCGCAGAGTCCGGTCGTGTCATTCGACCCGGACGGAAAATACTGGGTCCAGGCGGTCGTCAGACCCGTGCGCGGAGAAAGATAGGACGATTGTGCCATGACTACGTTGCCAGTAATGAATCTGAAGAACATGGGTTTGTATGTGTAGGTGACGTCCACCACCAGCAGGGGTGCCGCGCTGTAGACGTCGACCGGTAGGGTGGTCGGCGACGGCTTGGCGGTGTCACTGACTGAACTGATTCCCGACGTTCCTTGCGCCGTGTCGCATGGCCGCACCTGCCCGGTGCCCTCGAACACGCCACTCCAGGCGACGTGAGCCGTATAGGTGCAACCGTTCGTGCATCCCGATACGGTCGGTGTCATGACGATCGACGAGATCGTCACGCCGAACGCCGGAGGCGACGACTGCAGCAGCATCGGCAGATACGGATAAACCGCCGAGGCGGCAGCCACTGCCTGACTCTGGCTCAGAATGTTGGTATTGGCGACCGTCGACGCAGCCTCTCCGGTTGCGATCTCGGCGATGGCCAGCGCCGCCGCGGTAACGCGCCGCCACGCGATAAAGGCAGTGGTCAGATCGTACACGCCGGCAAGCATCGCAACCATGATCGGGGCGACGAACGCGAACTCGATCGCCGCGACCCCGTCGCGAGATCGCAACAGTCCCCGCCTCCTCCGCCAAGCCGTGAGGCCCCGGAGCGCCGATCGGGCAGCAATTTTGGCACCGTGTCGCATGGGTGCTCCTAAAACTCGTTCCAATACGCAGCCGTGCCGATCAGTGTCGTCACGTTCAACGGCCAGAGCGGAATCCCCGGCGTGTAGGTGGCTTGCAGTAACATCAGGCTGCCGGAACTGCCCGATGCAAAGGGGGAAGCGGGCGTGGACGTCATAGCCGTCTGGAAGTTGGTGGCAGGCTGCAGCACGACCGTGACTCGGGAACAAGAAATAAACGGCGTGAGGAACGGGCAGAAAACCAGGGATTGGAAGCCCGACTGATTTGCTGCCGTGGCCTGTGCGGTCGCCATGTTCCGGGCGGCCTCTCGGGCGGCGAAGTCCAGCGCTGTCTGCGCGTAGAGCAGAAAACTCAACTCCAACAGCCCCAGCAGGAGGCATAAAAACGCGGGGCCAATCAGTGCGAACTCAAGCGCCACAATCCCGGCGTTGTCGCTCCGCCAACGCAACGGCGTACTCATCGGGCTGCCATCAACTGCACCGCGGCCGGACCGGCGACGACGACAAAGATGCAGGGCAGGATGAACAGGATCATCGGAATGGTCAGCAGTACCGGGATCTTCGCTGCCTTTGCCTCAAAACGCGTCAACACCGTTTGCCGCATCTCCGCCGCCAACACCCGCAGTGCCTGCGTCAAAGGGGTGCCGTACTTCAGGCTCTGGGCGAGCGTGCCGCCAAGCCGGGTCATGGAATCGAGTCCGGTGCGTTTGCCCATGTTCACCAGGGCCTGACGCCGATCGGCCAGCATCTTCATTTCGCTCGCGGTGATACGCAGCTCGTTGGCCGCGGCGCGGGCTCCGTCCCGCGCTTCCTCAGCAACTCGTTCCAATCCCGCCTCGAGCGCCAGCCCGGCTTCGGCGCAGATGATGAGCAGATCAAGCGCGGCCGGCATGCCGGTTTCCACACCTTTGAGGTATCGCTTACGAATGCTGCGCACCATCAAATCAGGCAGCATCAGACCCGTTATTCCGCATCCCCCCATAACCAGCACTGTCGGAACCTGCAGGCTCGCGGCGCTCAGGATGATCCAGGCCAGTGCCGGCAACGCGACGAACAGAACGAGCTTCGCGCCGACGAACAGCGACAGCGCAAGACCGTTACGGTGTCCGGCCGCTGCCATCGTCTGCCGAAGATCTTCGATTGCCTTGGCGGAAAGCAAGCCGCTGCCCAGGATGGTTCGGCCTACTACGTCGAGCAGGCGTATCCAGATGGGGATCGAGGTGGGGGCATCCTCCCTCTGCTGATTGGCCGGCATGCTCACAGACCGGATGCGCGCCTCAACCCGCGCGCTCCGCTGTCCGGCCGGCATCATGAGCACACCGCCCACTGCGCAAAGCAGACAAAGTCCGACTGCCAATTCCCATGCGAACAGAGTGTTCATGATACGCTCTTCTTGATGATTATCTTCATTGAGCCGAACCCAAGACAGAGCAGGACAATACCGACAAACAAAATCTCCTTGCCGAACGAGGTGGAGACCAGCGGCACGAGATAGGCGGGGGTAACAATTATCAGCGCTGCCGCCGTCACGAAGGGCAGGCAGCCCAGCACATACATCGTGGTCTTCGCTTCGGCGGAGAGTGCGATCGCGCGCTGCTTCAAGGCAACGCGCTTGCGCACCACATCCGCCAGGTTCTCCAGCGTTTCGCTGAGACTGCCGCCGGACTGGCTCTGCAGCGACAGCGCAACCGCCAGGAAGCGGTACTCCAGCAGCGCACTGCGATGCGCCAGCTTGACGAGCGCATCCAGCAACGAACCACCGACCCTGATTTCATCGATGACCCGCCGGAACTCGGTCGAGGTTGGCCACTGCCCCTCCTCGCTGACGATCCGCAGCGCGTCCGGAATCGTAAAGCCGACCCGGACCGACCGCACGACCATTGCCATGGCATCGGGCAACTGCGCGTAAAGCTGGGCGCTGCGCCGGTTGTGGAAGAATTTGAAGCCCGTGCGCACAATAAAAAACGCATCGAGCGGCAGCGAGACCCACGCCGCCGGTCCGACAAAGAAGGTAGCACCGGCGGCAAGCGCGACGGCAAACATGCTCGCGACGAAAGCCATCGCCCACCATGGCATCGGATAGAGATCGGGCCTGTCGGGCTCAATGGCGAGATAGGCCAGCGCGCGGTAGAACCCGTTGCCTTCACGGGTTGCTTCCGTCCACGGGCGGCGCGCTTCCTGTACCTGGAAACCTATGGACGCATGGGGGACCGTGACACTGGCAATGCGCTGGCGGGCCGCCTGCGCACGCCGATCGGCTGCGTAGAGCCAGACGCCCGCGGCAATCACGGTGGTGCCGCCCGCCGCCATCATGATCATGGGATTCAACGGCGTGGTCACGCCACCATTCCCTCTTCGAGCGCGGCGGCCCAGGCGCGGTCGAGATTGAAATACTGCAGTCGGGACCAGAAGGCCGGCCGGATGTGGGACAACTTGAAGCGGCCCCGAATGGTGCCGTCCGGATTCTCGCCATCGTACTCGAACTGGAAGATGTCGTTCATGGTCACGACATCGCCTTCCAGCCCGATCACCTCGGTGACCTGGCTGATGCGGCGGACGCCGTCACGCATGCGCTCGAGCTGGATGATCAGGTCCACCGCGCTGACGATCTGGGTGCGGATCGCCCGCAACGGCAGGTTGGGCTGACCCATCTGCACCATGTTCTCGATACGCGTCACCGCGTCGCGCGTCGTGTTGGCGTGGATGGTGCTCATGCTGCCGTCGTGGCCGGTGTTCATTGCCTGAAGCATGTCGAATGCCTCGGCACCGCGGACCTCGCCGACGATCAGCCGGTCCGGACGCATACGAAGGGCGTTGCGCACCAGTTCGCGCTGCGATATTTCGCCCTTGCCTTCCAGGTTGGCCGGTCGTGTCTCCAGCCGCACGACATGCGGCTGCTGCAGTTGCAGTTCCGCGGCGTCCTCGACAGTAACGATGCGCTCGCCCTCATCGATCGTTTGCGACAGAGCATTCATCAGCGTCGTCTTGCCGGCACCCGTGCCACCGGAGATGATGATATTGAGCCGCGCGGCGGAGGCGAGCCGCAGCACCTTGGCCATTTGCAGCGTCGCCGAACCGTTCGCCACAATCGTGTCGAAGTCGATCCGGCGGCGCGCGAACTTGCGGATCGAGATGCAGGCGCCGTTCAGAGCCAGCGGCGGGAAGATGATGTTGACGCGAGACCCGTCGGCCAGGCGCGCATCCACCATCGGGCTGCTCTCATCGACGCGGCGGCCGACGGCGGCGGCGATGCGCTGCGCCACGTTCGCGACATGCGCGAAATCGCGAAAGCGCACCGACGTCAGCACCAGCTTGCCGCGCCGCTCGACGAACACCTTGTCTGGGCCGTTCACCATGATGTCGGTGATCGTCTCGTCGTCGAGCAGCGGCTCGAGCGGACCGAGGCCCACCATGTCATGCACCAGCTCCCCGGCAAGCTGGCGCTGCTCGCGGCCGTTGATCTGAATGTGCTGCTCGTCGGCGATTTCCGAGATCAGGCGCTCGATATCGCCCTGGAGCTGCTCCGGCGTGGCGTCGGCGAGTTGAGCCGCATCGAGCCGCGCGAGGCAGGCGATCCGCAGTTCCGCGGCACCGCTCGGCGGTAGCGCGGGCGGCGCTTCGGACATCCTAGCCGCCGCGGCCTGCACGGGCGCGGGGTGAAAGCCCGACCGGCGCCCGAATGTTGGTCTCGAATCGTTCATGCCCGTGCCTTGCTCGGGCGCCGTAGGCCCAGCCAGGATTTCGCCGGTTCGGCGCGTTGCGGGAGGATTTCATTGGCGAGCTCCGCAATCGCCGCCTGGAAGGCGCCGCGCCGCCGGACGGCCGGCTGCCCCAGGGTAGCGGCGGAGTGCAGCAGCTTGGGAAGCCAGGGCACAACCACGTCGACGTCCGCGCCTAACCCCTCGACGATCTGTTTGCGCGTCAGCGCGCCGGGTGCGCCGAGATGGTTGAGCACCACGATCGGGCGCGACGCCTGGCGTGCTCCGCGCGGCAGCTTGAGATGGCGCAAGGCGTCGCGGAGCGAGGGCAGCGTCGCGTCCATCACCAGCACGCGCACATGGGCAAGTTTGCGCAGTTCTTGGTTCAGCGGCGTCACATGACGCGGCAGGTCCACCACAAGGAAATTGAACCGGTTGCACAGCAGCGACGTGAGATGGCTGGCGGCCCCCTCCGAGTGGGCAATCAACGTGTCAAGCTGTTCCTCCGCCGCAAGAATGTGCAGGCGGTCGCTGATCGCTGCCGCGGACCGTTCGGCAAACAGCACGTCGACCCGCTCCGGACTTTCCAGCGCCGCCCGCAGGCCCCCGCCAGCCGAGGCGGAGAGCATCAGGGCAGCCGCGCCGCTATGCAGGTCGGCATCGAACAGCACGATGTGGTGGCGCGAGCGGTCGGCCAGTTGAACTGCCAGATTGACCGCGATCGTGGTGGCGCCTACACCGCCGCGCGCGCCTGTCACGGTCACGATCCGTCCGCCGCGTGTCGGTGCGCGGGCACCGCTGGTGAGCGCGGACAGCAATATGCGCGCGACGATCTCGCGATTGATCGGCTTGCAGAGATATTCCTGCACGCCCAGGCCGCGGACGACCTGACGATAGAATTCCATGTCCTCGACATCGCCGATAACGAAGACGCGCACCCCGGGCTCGACATAAAGGGCGAGGTCCTCAAGCCGGCCGAGCGGGTCGGACTCGCCGGACACGTCGACCAGAAGCGCTGCGATGGGCGTGTCGAGACGCTGCAGGCCGGTGCGCGCGTCGGCTATCCCGCCCGAACGGAACTCAGCAGTCGGGCCCAGCGCCGGTGAAAGCACGTCGCTCAGTACAGCCAGGCTTTCGCGGTCGTTGGCATAGGCGATCAAGGGCACGCGGGACGAGCGGATGCCCTCATCCGGTGCCGCTTCCGGCAACACCATACCGTCGGCCGGACTCATTGCGTCAGGCCCGCGGAAGGCGAAGCCCCCGATTGGTCCCCCGTGCCCGATATTGGTCCAACATCCATGTTCGGCAGCGGTTTGACGTGATCCGTCAGGAGCCGGTGTACCGCGGCCGCCGACAGTGCGCCCAGGCTCGCGTCGGTGCCGACGCCTTGCTCGAGCTGCCGCGGGTCAGCCACCATCGCGGCGATATTGGCGTCATTGACGTGGTCGGGCCGCCAGGTGCCGGGGCACGCAAACGGGTCGTTCATGCAGGCGCAGCCTGCGGTGCCTGCCAGGAGTGCTAGGCAGGCAAGTTGCCGGAGGCGCCGTGCGGAATTGTTCGGCATGTCATCTTCCCCTTTGCTCAATGCAACACGAAGCCGGCATTGGCGGGCATGTCGGCCGGGCGTGAGGCCGAAGCGAGTGCGGCCTGGGACAGCGGCACGACCATGTTCGGACCGGTTCCTTGTGCCCGCTGGCGCATCAGAAACACCCGGTCGAAGTCACCAGCCGGCACGAAACCGTCGGTCGGCACGCGAAGCTGGTTGGGCGAGCCCACCGGCCGCACGATGTACGGCGTGACGACGATCACGAGCTCGGACTGGTCGCGCTGAAACAGATTGGATTTGAACAGCGCCCCGAGCACCGGGATCTCGCCGGCGTAGGGAAGTCCACGGGCGCTCATCGTGTTCGCCGACGTCAGCAAGCCGGCAACTGCGAAACTCTGCCCGGACCCGAGTTCAACCGTCGTGTCGGCACGACGCACCGTAATCGCGGGAATGGTGATCGTGTTCGAGCCGAACAGGCTTGTGCCGATCGGCAGGGACACCGCACCCGCGTTGGTCAGCTCGCTGACCTCCGGATGCACGTGCAGGCTGATGCGCCCCTCCGACAGCACCGTTGGCACGAAGGCCAGCGATACGCCGTACTGCTTGAACGCCACGGTGATCTGATTGTTCTGTCCGGCAATCGGGATCGGGAACTCCCCGCCCGCCAGGAAGCTCGCCGTTTCGCCGCTGCGCGCGGTGAGGTTCGGTTCGGCCAGCATGGTAATGAGCTGGTCCTGGGCGAGCAGGTCCAGCACGGTGTTGATCGAGTTGCCGGGTGTGTGGATGCCGATGAGGTTCGGCAGGCTCGAGGACGTGTTGAGCCCGTCGGTAACGGCGGCGGTGATGCCCCACTGGCCGATATTGGCCAGCGCAATCCAGTTGATACCAAGCTGGCGCGTGATGTTGCGCGAAATCTCGGCGATCCGCACCCGCAGCGTGACCTGCACCGAGGAGGTGATGCTCGTTTGGTTCTCGACCGTCTGCTTGTCGACGATATAGCGGCGCGCATCCGCAGCCACCTGCTCGGCGGCGGCCGGGTTGGGCACCTGCCCGTTAACGACGATGCCGTCCGGAACTCCAGAGAACTGGACGTTGGCACCCGGGACCGTGCGGCGCACCTCCGCCCCTGCCTGGCTGGCGCCAAACGACGACGGCAGGACCGTGATGGTATATTGCGCCAGCGGGTTGCCGGCCTCATCAAGGGCGGCGACAGAGGTCCGTCCGGGGGCCACGCCGAAGATGTAAACGCTGTTGTGGCTGGCCGGCCGTACTTCAACGACCTTGGGATCGGCTGCAAAGATGCTGGAGATCGTGCCGCCGGTGCGGAACACCCGGCCGGCGCCAGCCTCGAGGACAACGGAACCGGATGTGGCGGCGGAGCGGGCGGGGCGCGGCGGCGATTCGTCGGCACGCGCCATTTGGACGGCCGGGGCGAGCGCGAAAACGGCCGCGGCAACCCGGGCAACACTGCTTATGGCCATTAGAAGTGGACCTCCTCGACGTCCTTCCCGCGGTTCACGCGGATCGTTGCGGACTTGCCGCCCGTGTGGTCGCGCAAGGCAGGGGACACGTCGCCGCCCCAGGCGATCGCGGGAGGAGCGGGCGGCGGAACCGATGCGGTATCCGGAACTTCGGTGCCGGCCGGCGCCATGTCGTCCGCCGCGGAGCGCACCACCAAGGAGAGCCTGCCGAGACGGGAGGCCACGGCAATGCGTTCCGCATCGAAGGTCGTTGCTTCTAGAGTAACGGTCCGGTTGGAGTTGGCGACCGCGGTCGGGTTCGCCTGCGCGCCTTGGCCGCCCTGGACGAGTTGCTGATCGACCGCGATCACCCGGACATTGGTCAGCACGGTTTCGCCGGAGACGCGGCGGTCGAGCGGCTGCTCTTTTTCTTCAATCGCCTGGGTCAGCACCACGTCCACGTGGTCGCCCGGCCAGATCAGCCCGGCGGTGCCGCTGACCGGATCGACGCCGACGGTGACAGCCCGCATGCCCGTGCCAAGGACGGCGGCAAGGAATCCGCGATCGCCCGGGTTCAGCATGTCGCCGGCGACGATCGGCTCGTTCGGAGCCAGACTGCGGCGTACCATCGCGCCACGCAAAGCCGAGCGGGCGCTGATGGTATCGGTGTAGCTGCCCGCCGGCTCCTGTCCGGTCGGCACGTCGATTGCGCCGATGTCCTCCATCACCAACAGGTTTCCGGCGCGCAAGGCGCGGGCGGCGACGAGAATGTGCGGCTTGGGCACGGGCGCCAGCGCGGGTGCCGGCGCAACGGCGACCTGTTGCTCGGGCGCCGGCTTCTGGGCCAGAATAAAGGCTATGCCAATGCCGCTGATACCCACGAGACCGAGCAGCACGGCCATAATGCGGAGGAACATAACGACCTACTGGGAAAGAGTTTCGATGAAGATCGGAAAGGCGCCCACAGCAATCGCGAGGGCGTAAGGCAGAGGTCCGTGCCGGTGCAGGCGCCACGCCTCCGCTTTAAGCACGCGAGCGAGAAAACCGCGCCGCGGCCCCGGCCCTGGTCGCGGGACGACGAACGAGAGCGCCAGATAAATCAGTGCCAGCACACCGCCGGCGAGCGCCACGGACAGAATTAAACCCGGTGTGCCCGATGGCGGCAGAACGAGGGCCACCGCAGGAATGAGTTTCATGTCGCCTCCGCCGATGAAGCCCCGCAGCCAAAGCACGCCCAGGACAATCAGCAGCAGCGCGGCGATGCCGATGCCTGCGATTGCGTTTCCGTCCTGCACCCGCAAAACCAGACCCAAGGCTGCCAGACTGACCGGGATCCAATTAGGAATGGTTCGTAAAGCGGCATCGTGCAGCCCCGCGGCCAAGAGAATCCCGAGGCTGAGGAATACGATTGCGTGTGTAACAAGATCGGTCATTTGAAATCAGTGCCGTAAAGGTCGGGCATGATGGAGGGCTTCGGACCTAACATCGCTGCGGCTCTGGCCATCCATCATGCTGCCGATATCGAGGCCTAAAGGCCGGCGGCGATGGAATTGAACGCGGCTAGCAATTTGGTTCCGATCGTCGTTACGGAACCGATGATCACCACGGAGATCAGTGCCGCGATCATCCCGTATTCGAGAGCGGTGACGCCACGGCGGTCGTTCTTGAGTTGGAGCAGCAGGGAAGCGAGGGTGTTCATCATGTTTTTTTACCTTCCGGAGACGCGGCGACGCCGCCCGTCTGTTGTTGGTTAGCACCAGTTGTTGTGTCAGACCGTTACAGCCTACGACATAACGGTCTTAGAAGGCAGGACGCCGGGCCGTCAACCAAGTTCTCTAATCGTCACGAAAACTTGTCTACATGCTGAGCATTCTCTCAAAAAAGCAGCCACCCATTGCGTGTTCGTTATCACATCTGCTTGATACCTGGCCGAAATCTGGTTTTGGTTGCGGTGCGCATGCACGAGTAAACCCCCCTCACTCGGGGGTTTCTTCCTTTCCGGATACCTTTTCCCTTGGGGGCAAATGCCCGGGCAAGCGCCTAGAAGTCCGACGGAGCCAAATCAATTCTGATATTGCACCTCTTTTCATGAACCCGTGCAAATTTTGGTACTGCAACCTGTTGCTGGTCTCGCCCTGTTTGGTCCGGTTTCCTAATAGGCGCCTAGCGGATCGCCCGCGCCCCGCGTCAAACCGCGTTCGGACGATTGGGGGCTTTGCTAACGCCCTCAGCGGTCTCGCCGATCCGCGTCGCGATCTTCAGCAACCGTATGGGAAGGGGGCGGAGGATGCATAAGCGTTTCACACCGGCCCGCCGGTTCGGCGCGAAGGGTTGTCGACCAAGTCTTGGCCGGCAAGTGGCGAGCACTGTGACAGGCTGAGGCGGACCCCCGTGCCATGATCGGGCCGCGACGACATGGTCTCGAGGCATGGGGAAGGGAGTCGCGGCGGGCGCAACCGGGCGCCCCCGCGTCTTCGGCAGGTGCTGGCAGGTGCCAAACCCGGGAGCGATAGCGACTCTCGGGCGGCCTCCGGGGTCTTGTCCGTCGGTACTATAGCACCGGGAGGACGACGCAGACGGGGACCAACAGCGCCATCACGATGATCGTCAGCCGGAAAAGGCTTCCGGACCAACGCGCCACCACCGCATCAGCAGGATGACGACAGCGAGCGGAACCAAAATCCGCGGCGTTGGCAGGGCGCCGGGCTGGACGAGATCCTCGCACCCCAGGCCCTCGATAAATAGCATGGCATAGCTGACAAGGCGGTGAAGTGCCGCCCAAATTTGGGGTAACGTCCCGGCCGAGTGAAAGTCCACTGGATTCTCCTGCTATGCATAGAGACTATCCCTGCGAGCAAGCCGCAACGCGATCACGCCGCAAGAAGCAGATCGATCTGCATTACCGGTCCATATAATATGATATTATAGTGCAATGATAACATTCACGCTGCTGGTCTTTCTGAGCGGGAGCCGGTTGATGGGCGTTCGATCCAGGTGCCGGCCGCGGTGTGGCGGCATAGCTTTTCGGTGGCCGGCACTCGAGCCGCATGGCACCACATCCGCATGTCCTGTGCCGCGGCCGCACCAGCCGGCAGGCGTTGGCGTGGGCCTACCAGCGCAATAAGCGGTAACGGAGTTGCCGGACCATTACGGGCGGTTCGGCTGTCCGCGTTCAACGCCGCGGACGCTCTGCTGCCGAGGGTCGGGCGATCGATCCATACATCGGCCAGATCCTGTCCGATGTAGATGCTGGGCGTCATCTTCCAGCCCCTTACATTGGACGTGGTCACGACGATCCGGTTCCACCACAAGATCGGCACCGAGCGGGCCTCGGTCAGCGCGCGCTCCTCGAATTCGCGAACGATGCCGGCCCGCTTCAGGGGATCGGTGCTGATTGACTGGCCGATATAGAGCCTGTCCAGTTCCGGATCAGACCAGTTGGCAAAATTCGACGGCACGAGAGAGCGCGAAACATATTTGCCAAGCTGCTGGCTCGGGTCATCGAACGAGCCGCCCGCGAAGTCGAACGCCACCCCGAAATGACCGCTTTCCAGCGCCGTGCGCCAATCCCTGGCGCTCAGCGCGACCTCGTTGGCGGTCACCCCGATAGCGCGCCATGCCTCGATGACGGCATCGGCGTTCGGACCATAGGCGGGCGGCAGGTCGCGGCTGACCAGCTCGATTTTCAGGTCGTGCACCCCAGCCTCGGCCAGCAGCCGCCGCGCTTCTTCGCGGGAGGCGGCGATATCGTGCGAAAAGCCTGGCAGCGCGGCAAGGGTTGCCTCGGGCGTTGCCATCGCGGAACCCGGCCGCATGACCCCGCCGACGAATTTCATCGCCGTGCTGTGGGACAGCGTTTCCGCCATGCCCCACCGGTCAATGGCGAGCGACAGGGCGCGGCGAACACGGGCGTCGTTGAAGGGGGCCTGCCCCGGGTTGAATACGAGCATCAGATTGAACAGCCACGGCGACTCCTGGACACTGACCCGGCCGCCGAGCGTGGTCCGCAGCTCGTCCCGCTCGGCCGGCGTGAAGCTGCGGAAGCCGGCCATGACCTGACCCGCCTCCATGCTCTTGACGACGCTCGCGCCGCTCATGAAATCGGCTTCGTAGCCGTCGAGGTAGGGTTTGCCCGGCTGGAAATAATGCTCCCACCGCCGGCCGGTCCAGGACTGGCCTTTCTTATGCTCGACGAACACGAACGGTCCGGTTCCCAGTACGTGCGTGCGGGGGAATTGCGGGTCAGCAACAAGTTTCGCGCTCTGGTAGATGCAATTCCAGGGTGACGCGAAATTGGCCAGCATCGCCGCGTCGGGATGCTGCAGATGGAAAACCACTGTCAGCGGATCCGGCGTCTCGATCGCACTGATCGCGGCATAGTCGCTTTGACGTGCCGAGATCACGCCCGGCGGCGGATGCAGGATGCGTTCATAGCTTGCCTTGACGTCGGATGACGTAAGCGCCGCACCGTCGTGAAACAGGACGTTGGCCTGCAACCTGAATCTGTAGGTTAGCCTGTCCGGGGAGACGCTCCAGGACTCCGCCAGATCGCCCTTGATCTGCGGATAGTTCGCCGCATCGAATTTCAGCAGCGTGGAGTAGCTGGGCGCCACAGCGTGAAGGAATGAGTACGAAACGTTGGCATGACAATCATAGTTTGCCGGCTCCGATTCCACCGCGAACGTCAGCGTTCCGCCGGTTGCCGGTTGTGCTTGCGCCAAGGCCGGGGTCGAGGCGTTCAGGAGAATGCCGAGCGCGCATGCGAAACGGCAAAGGCCTGCCGTCGGACGCGTGTTCGTTGCGACGTGTTTCATTGTGCCGGCACTACCCGATTGGCCGGGCCGGAACCGGTCCGCCGCGGCCCGCCTGGAAGCGGCCCTTCACGATTCCCGGAGCGCGGGTTTTCAAGAGATGCCCGAACAACGCCTTGATATGTGGCGGGTTCATCCCCGCGGCCTCGCGCCTGGGAGCCACCTCAATCAGACCAGATGCCATTTGATGTTTATTCCTAGTCCGTCAGATTTCTGTCTATATAACGCGGCTTGAGGCGCCCTCCGCTCACCTTTGGTAGTATAACGGTCCCGTGTCGGACACAGAATAGAGTACTGCCGCCGCTTGGAAGTGATTCAGTGTCATTCACACGAATTTGCCGCTGAAACTGCCGACGTACGGCCTGAGAGTCGGTATCAATGCCGGTTAGTATTAGATATTAGCGACTCTTTGATGAATCTTCCTTTATCATATCATAATCTTCAGGATGCCCGGCCGCCGGCAGCCCCTGGACGTTTACAGGAATTTGAGCAGCGTGACTGCTCCTCCGCGCACGGGCCTGGATGATGCCGGCAACTGCCTCGAGCCAACCGGGCCGGACTTGCCAAAGCCGGCAACCGCGCGCAGCACTGCTGCAACCCGTACGAATTCCCGGCGATCTCCGATCACAGTTTAGATAGCAAAGAACGGAGTGCTGTTATTATGCCGACGCCATGACGTATACGGAACGTATGACCCTCCGGCACGGCTGACAGCCGCCGGTAACCCTGGATGCTCATGTACCTTTCGCGCGTGACCGCACGTCCGGATCAGGCCGGGCGCAAGCCCGGGCCATTGCGAACGCCTGGAATGCACCCGAACCGCCATTTCGGCCTTGATGCCCTGCGAGCCGCTGCCATCGGCATGGTGCTGGTTTGCCACCTGCACTCGGAGTTCGATCAGGTGCCCGGCTGGGCCGGTGGCCCCCTCGGCATCCTCGGCGTCGAACTGTTCTTTGTACTGAGCGGCCTGCTCATCGGCGACATCCTGCTGCGAGACCTGGCATCGGGACTTGACGGCAAGCGGCTGCGGCGGTTCTGGATGCGCCGCTGGATGCGTACCCTGCCGGCCTATGCGGCGACCATCGCTATCCTGTTCCTGGCGTTGGGTAACGGCAGTTGGCTGTATGTCGTATTCGCCCAGAATGTCTCCCGACAGGCACTGGACTTTCTCCCCACCTCCTGGTCGCTGTGCGTCGAGGAATGGTTCTATCTGCTGTTTCCCCCCGTATTGCTGGCGCTCAGCCTACGACTGTCCCCGAGAGCGGCATTTCTGGTTGGCGTGGTGGCATTCCTCGTCGTCCCAGCCGCGCTACGGTTCGGCTTGGCATTGGCCGTGACACAGCCGTTCAACGATTTTTATTACCGCCTCCCTCCGCTGCGCCTGGATGCCCCCGCGCTCGGGCTGTTGCTGGCGTGGTTGCGCCGCCACAATCCCGCTATCTGGGGGCGGATGGACGGGCGGATCGGTATGCTGGCGCTGGGCTTGTCGATTTGGGCCGCGGCACTGGCTCTTTTCGCCGTGGACCTGACAGGCAGGCCAGTGGGGGCGCCGGAAATCGCCGGCCTTGCCATGACCACGGTATATTTGCCGCTTATATCCGCCGGCTGTGCCGCGATCATAATTTGGTTGCATGGCGCGCCGCGGTGGCCGACCTGGTCATGTTTGCGTCTTCCGGTGCTATGGGGCAGCCGGCTGAGCTATAGCGTGTATTTGGTGCATCTGCCGATATTCGGCTGGTGGGCCGCACGCATCAGCAACCATCCCGGCGCCGGCGGCATGATCAGTGTGCTCGGTGCCAGCGTTTTCGTGGCGTGGACGCTCCATGTGCTGGTGGAACAGCCGATCCTGGCGCTTCGCGATCGGCCGGATGTGCTGCAACGGCGGCTGAGGACGGATCGATCATTCAGGCGATCGATCCTGACATTCGCGTTCATCAGACGGACCTGACAAAGCCCCCCGGTTGGACTGCCGCCTCATCATCATCGGTTCGTGATCAGGCTAGATGGTGCATTTATGATATGGTGTTTATACCATAACATCCAGGCCGCGCCGTTACCGCCTCGACCGAGTTTGCCGAACCCCGGCCATGGCACCCGCCGGCCCGGAATGGCGGCCTTTGACAACTACTTGCGTGAAGCCTGACCGGAGCGTTGGCGGATGCCCATTGAAGCACGAAAAAACCTCCTGCCGATCGGCGGCGCCTGTCTGCTGTTCGGGCTGGTCGGCTGGGTGCTATACGGCGAGCTTTTCAGTTTCGCGCCGGCCCAGGATTTCATGGTGTTCTTCACCGCCGCACGCTCCTGCATCGAGGGCAATCTGCCGCTGATCTTCGACGGCGATGCCTTCACCGCGCGGATCAACGAGCAGTTCGGCGCATGGCTTGCCAGCCCGCTCAATCTGCATCCATGGGTCTATCCGCCTTTGTTCCTGCTGGTGGTGCTTCCTCTGGGAATGGTCCCGTTCATCGTCTCGTACGGACTTTGGATGGCCATTACTTTCTTGTCGCTCAACGCCGCCCTGCGCTGCTACGTACCGCCCGGCTATCAGCGTGTGGTCTGCGCGGTGGGCCTTCTGCTGTCGCCGGCGGCCGCATTTACCGTGGGGGTGGGACAGAACGCCTTTCTGACGACGGCGCTGCTGGTGGGCGGCTTCGGTCTCATCCGTAGATCGCCGCTGCTCGCGGGCGCGTTGCTCGGCCTGCTGGCCTGCAAGCCGCAGCTTTGGCTGCTGGTTCCGGTGGCGCTGCTGGCCGCCCGGGAATGGCGGGCACTAGGCAGCGCCCTCGCCGCCGCCGCGCTGCTTGCCCTCGCCAGCGCCGCGGTATTCGGCCTTGAGCCGTGGCGGGAATGGCTGACCCTGATGCTCCGGCCGAACCCGGCGTTCGAGCATTGGCTGCAGTACGGCCGGCTCAATGGTCAGAGCGCCTATACTGAAGCCTTTTTGCTCGGTGTGCCGGCGCGTTTCGCCAGCCTGTGCCAGGCAATCGTGATACTGGCCTGCGCGAGCCTGGTGTGGTGGTGCTTCCGGTTCTCCGGCCTGCGCCGCGACCTGCAACTGGCCGTGCTGCTGACGGCCACGGTTCTCGCCGCCCCGCATGTCTCCAACTACGACGCGGTGATGGCTGCTGTCGCCGTCCTGCTGTTCCTGTGCCGCGCGTTGGAGGATGGCTTCCGCTTCGGCGATTCGGCTTTGATCATTTTTGTCTGGAGCATCGAACTGCTCGACCCGCCCAGTGTCTTTCGATGGGGACTGGTTACGCCTGTGGTGTATTGTCTGTTCCTCACCGCGGTGATCGCCAGAGGGCGTTCGCGGCGCGGACCGGCATCGTTTCGTAGCTTTTAGTTGGCGTCAGGGGCATCTGATAGTGCTATTCTGATTTTTATCGGAATATTCTGTTGGGGCACGCCGTTGATAGACCGCGATTTCCATGCACACCTGTTCAAGGCAGCCCCCGCCGCGCTGATCGCGGCCCTGGCGGGCTGCGCGCCGCTCCGCACCCCGCAACCCAGCATCACCGACGATACCCGGGCACGGCTTGCCCAGGCGCTGCAGGATTCCGGCGACACCGCCAATGCCGCCATCGTGCGGAGCCAGACGGCCCAGCAGGCCGGACAGCCGGCTGATCCGCTGACGCATGCCACGGCATTGGTCACGGCCGGGCAGGTGGATGAAGGCATCAAGGTCGCGATGGCCTCAATCGCCTCCCACGGTGATGATATTCCATACGCCTGCGAGGTGGGACGCCTGGCCGTCAAATCGGGCCGGCTCAAGGATGCCGGCGAGGTGTACGAGCAGATCCTGCAGCGCCACCCCAATAGCCCGGAGGCACTGAACGGCATGGGCGTGGTGCTGGCGCAGTTGGGTGACCTGAACGGCGCAGCCGATGCGTTCCGCAAGGCCCTCGCCCAGCGCCCGCAAGACGGGCCGGCCAGTCACAACCTGTCGCTGGTCACGACACTCATCGGCAAAAGCGACGCGGCAGCGCCCGCACCGGACGATTCGAAGCGGTCGGCCGAAGCGTCGCCGGGCAAAGCCACGCTCACACCGTAACGCGTGGAGCTGGAAGACCGGGGGACCGCTCCGGCATGGCCCGATGCGTGCGCACCAGGCACACCGCCATCAGCAGGGCCGGCGCGAGCGGCCCGATCGGAATATGCGTTGCCTGCCCAAAGTAACGCGACGCCAGCGACACCAGGAAGCAGACGAAAAGCACCCATTTCTCCCAGGGCAGGAACCCGGTTGCGCGCCCGGCGCGGACCAGCCAGGCGATCGCCACGGTCAGCAACAGCAGATCGTAGATCAGCGCCAGCGGGACGCTGAGAAGAATGCCCGCCACCAGAGCCGCCGAGCGCGCTGCCGGCCCAGGGTCGCGCCACCAGATCCAACCGGTGGCGGCCGCGGCCAGCACGGAGACCGCAGCTTGCGCCATCTGCGCCGCGTGCGCGCCGACGCCAAGTATGCGCGCCGCCCCGTACGGCGTCACGAAGCCTGTCAGCTCGATCCGCCCGGTTTCGTAAACCGCGCCAGATCCGGCCAGCGCCGTGAGATAGTCGCGCCAGGTATCGATGCCGAACAGCGCCACCGACAGGGCGACCAGGGCCGCCACCATCGCGGCGGCGGCGGCGAAGCTCCGCCAGCGGCCGCCGGCTGCGAGCGCCACCGGGGCCAGCAGCGCCAGATGCGGCTTGTAGCACACCATCCCCAGCAACATGCCCGCGCCGATCGGCCGCTCGTCGAGCAGGAGCGTGGTGGCGCCGAGCAGCGCCGCGGTGAGGAACGCGTTCTGTCCGATCCCCAGAGTCCAGAACACCGCCGGATATGCCAGCATGGGCACGCACCAGTCCCAGCCCGTGACATTCAGGATGCGGCGCATCACCAGCAGCCACAGGCCAAGCGTCACCGCCTGGAACAATACGAATGCAACCATATACGGGAGCAGCGCCAGCGGCGCGCAAAGCAGCAGGTACACCGGCGGATAGAAGAAGTATTGATAGCCGATGCCGGGCGCGGTCGCCGCCACCTCGGCCGCTGCATGGGCGGCCTGATCGTAGGCAAGCGCCGGGGTTCCCGCCAGCGCGAGTTTGCCGGCGGCATAGAAGCTGACGAAGTCGGTCGTTGTTGGCCGATCGATCCGGCCGAAAAAGCCGTGGTGCCACATCACCATGAAGCCGAAGAAAAGCGCCTCCAGGGCCAGCAAAATGCCGCCCCAGGCGACGACGCGGTCGCGATTCAGCCAATCGGCCCAGGCCAGGCGGCCCGGGCGGCGCGCCGCCGGTTCGCTCACGGCCTTATACCGACTTGCGATGATTGTAACTCTCCGGCGGTCTGATCTCCGTCATGCCGGCGAAGGCCGGCATCCACGGAGAACGCCCGGGACCGGACCGGTTCATTGCACCACGGGCTTCAAATTTGCGGGCGCGGATGCCCGCCCGGCTTTCATGTAACGAGGCACCAAGAATACCAAGATTGCTGGTATATTGATCTGATGTCTCCTTCACGATGACACCGTTTTGAGCCGCCGGAATGCTGCATCTTGCTATATTAGACATAGTTCCAGGAATTCCTGCTGAATGAAATATCGCTGACAGCAGACAAACCTGTCCGGCTCGGGGTTGTCTGTGGCTGAAGAACCGTTAACGCCGGCAACACATGTCTCTACTCAGTGAAAGGCGCACCATGAATTCGCCGCTGGCTGGACGCATCTCCGGACATCCTCGGGCAGGTTCAAGCAAGAAAGGCGGAATGCGGGCATACCGCCGGCCGGAGTACGGCCGAACAGTCCGCGCATTTGGCGTATTCAATGTCCTGAGCATGATCGCGGCTCTTTTATCGATGCTCTACGGGGGCTATGAAGCAACGGCACAGGACGACTATATCGGCACCGCGCACCATGCGTTCGATTGCGCCGTGCTGCGGCTGACGCACCTATGGCAACTGGTTGCCACGTCTCTCGGACTGGCGGACAACGCCTTCATGACCTCGGTTGCCGAATTCGCATCGGTGGTCGCAGCCCTGCTCTTCGCCATTTTTGCCGGCATCGGAGGCGCCATTGTATACGGCATCAAATTGTTGCTCCCGGCCTAGCTCGCGTTATTGATTGTATTGCAGAAGCGGCTATCTCGGTGATTTTTGAAATTCGCGTGGCTTCTGTTCTGCACGCCGCCCGGCGGATGCGCTGACGGCGGGTCAGGCCGAGGCCGAACAGAACGACCACGAAGATCGCCAGCGAGGAAGGCTCCGGGACAACGTCGGATGTGACGATGATGTCGTCAAGGAAACCACCGGAGCTGCTATCCGCCAGACCAAAGGTCAGCTGGGTCGAATTGGAATTCGCCGTCTCGGTGAAGGTGTAATTTGTCCATGCATTTGGAATGTCTATAAGATCGGCGATTGGCGGGCCGCCGCCCCATGACACGGTTACCTTACTGGCATTTTGAGGAGACCCTTCGACCATAAAGCTGATCGTGTATTCCGTTCCGGGGGTTGTGGTAAGGGTCTGGTAGAGCGGAAGTAGCCCACTCTCGGAATCGAACAGGAGACCCTCATTGCCGCTGTAAGCAGCCCACGAAGTGACAAAACCGCCCGCGAAATCGCCGTTCCAGTGGGTAAGGCCGTGCTCGAACCCGCAGTTTTCCACCAGATTCCCGAGGACATAGCAAGCGCTTGGGCTTGCGCTGGCCGACCCACAGCACACAACGAAGCCGCCGGCGATAGCCGCCACCAAATTCCGAACAGTCGCCCATTGCATAGCTGCATTCCTCAGAAAGTCGATTTCACTATCAGCACATCGCCGCACACTGTTGCAACAGTGCTGATTACGATATATTAGATGATGTCAACACTTTTGCGTTATCGTAGGGCTATTGTCCTGCCGCCGGAAGCCCATGAACCGCGCGTGTCCGCACCCATCTTGTTGGCCGGAGACTCCAGGTCGGCCGCGCGGGATGCCGCGTAAGCCATGTTCGACAGCTACCGCGCGCGGACCCACCGGGAACTCCGCATCGCCGCACTGGCGATCACCTTCAGCTTCGGCGCTCTGGGCGCGCTAAGCCGGGCGGCGGACGGGATCTGTCCTTGAACCAGTTGCTGCGCCAGCGCGGCAACGCGAACGCGCTGAATCGCGCCGCCGAGCAGAACGAGAACAGCCTGGAAAAGCGCCGCCTGCTGGCGAGGGCCGGGACGCCGGAACCTGACATTCCGGCAACAAGCGCGACGGACGACCTGGTGGCGTTCGTTCGATCAACCTGGAAGGCCGAGAAGGAGGCGGCCGCCGCACAACCCGCTCCTCTGTCCCGCCAGCAAACGTCGTTGGCGCGTTGGTTCCGGCGCGGCGGCGTGGGGCCAGTCTCTTCAGGCCACCTCACCGACCCATAACACACATGTGAGATAATTCTGTGTCTATCGCGTTCCTGTTTGGTATAGTCACTGACTTCGATCTGATCGTAACCAGACCATATTTGGGCACGGCGGCAATATTGCGATGAGGCGGGCGAATGGGCGAGGTCACTACCGCGAAGCGAAACAACCCATCGAAGCCGGGCGGGCATAGCGACGGGACTGATGTGTACATGAATGCCGAGGATGCGGAGCGCCGGAGATACCTCGATCCGCGAAGCACCAAGCGACATGCGAGACTGCTAAACCCATTGCCTGACCCGCCGGCGGGTCAGGCGTGGGACGCCAAGATCGCCACTCGTAAACAGGCGCGGCGGAGCGGCAGGGCCACGACTGAGAGGCGAACTAAAGAGACCTCCTCAAGGCACGTGATCGCGGGTTTGAAGACCTTCAGCGAGGTGGCGGAATGCTACGTCGCCGCTAATCATGCAAGCTGGCGCGCCTGTAAAAGGCACCTGTGGCGAAACACGCTAGGCACATACGCGGCCCCGGTCCTGGGCAAGCTTCCAGTGGTGCAGGTGGACGTCCGCGCAGTCATGCAAGTCCTTGTGCCATTCTGGCGGGAAAATCCGGAAGCGGCATCCCGGTTGCGGAGCAGGATCGAATCGGTGCTGGATTATGCGACGGCGCAGGGATGGCGTGACGGAGAGAATCCGGCTCGCTGGCGTGGTCATCTTGATAAGCTTTTACCCGCAGCCAATTCCAAAGTTGCTCGGGTGCGGGGTGCTAAATCCTTACCGTGGCCCGAGATCGGCAAGTTCATGGCAGCGTTGCAGAAACAGGACGTGACTTCGGCGCTGGCACTTCAATTCGCTATTCTGACTGCTACGCGGACAGCCGAGGTGCTCGGCCTGCGGTGGCACGAGATCGATATGAACGCGGCGGTTTGGACACTGGCACCAAATCGAAAAGTTTCGGGACGGCTGCATCGGGTGCCATTGTCCGATGCAGCGCTGGCATTGCTGCGTGACGCGGCGAAACTGCGGACAAACGAGGCAACCGACTCGTTTGTGTTTCCGGGTGGCAAGGAAGGCAAAGCCCTATCCGGAATGGCCATGCAGATGCTGTTGCGACGAATGCGCCGTGGTAACCTTGCAACCCAAGGTTTCCGCGGTACTTTTCGCGACTGGTGCGCTGAGGCAACTAGTTATCCTCAGGACGTGGCGGAGGCCGCGCTGGGTTACTCGCTGCATGACAATACCAATGAAGAGCATCAGCGAGGTGATCTGCTGGAAACGCGACGCCATTTAATGGCTGAGTGGGCTCTGTTCTGTAGTCGGTTCTGAAGCGCTCAAGCCCCGATGATGACAGTGAATGCCCCCAGGCCGAACGGCTGACCCCGCGCCGTTTCGCTGCCGGTCGCCGCATTCCCCGCCGCGACTTGTCGTAAGACTCCCAAAGGCGGCACACCGCCTGTTACGGCGTAACGGCTCGCCGAAGGCGATTTGGGTGTGCGCCACCGGCCGGCCACCGCCCGCCTAGATCCTGATCCGCTCCAGCTCATCGAGGCTGACCTCCTCGCGTCGCCGGTCATAGAGCTGCGTCGTGCGCAGCGTGCTGGTGTGGTTCGCCATCTGTTACGTGCCGAGGCCAGTGGCTGGCGAGGATGGCGAGCCGGTAAGTCATGTCCTGCCGTCGGAAGACGTCGAGCACTTCAGCTTTTGAAAAGCGCATACGCGACTGCGTCTCGCTCATTTCGGGCGCAAGCTCATCAATACGCCACCTTGAAGGTCGGGCTGTCCTCCGGCCGGGTGCGGCTGGGCCACCTCAGAACGGTCGCGTGCAATATCCTTGACCGGTCGGCCACCTGGACCGGGGCGTCACCAACCAGCCCACAGGAACCCGTGCGGAACCATTTTGAGAACAATATAGTCCCACGAGACTGTGCATGTTACATATACGCAAATCTCGGATTCACGGCAGTGCGCGCAAAGGTAGTGATGAAATTTAATTGAAGGAGATCAGAAATGGGATTCGTCTTGCAATCATCGGGCCGTCGCCGCTAATAATAGTGCCATGACAGAACTGTTTCAGGTACGGCCGTCGCCGTGCGATATGCTGTCCATTACAGAGGATCAAAATAATGCCGGCGCCCCGACCTATCCTGATCATCGAAGATGACGAGGCGATCCGACAGATACTGGTGGAAAACATCGGTTCGACGGGAGGCTTCCATTCGACCGAAGCGTCGACGTTGAGCGAGGCGACACGCTATCTCGACGCAGCGGATGTGCGGTTCGACTCAATCATTCTCGATATCAATCTGCCGGACGGTGACGGGCGAGATTTCTGCGCCCGGCTGCGCCAGCAGGGGCACACGATGCCCATCATCATGCTGACCGGAGCATCCGCTGAGAATGACGTGGTACTCGGGCTGAATGCCGGCGCCAACGACTACATCAGCAAGCCGTTTCGTTCCGGTGAATTGATGGCTCGCCTGCAGGCGCAGCTGCGCACGTTCGACAACAGCGAAGATGCCGTCTTCACCATCGGTCCTTACACGTTTCGCCCGGCCGAGAAGCTGCTGGTGCGGTCCGACAAAAACCAACGCATTCGGCTGACCGGGAAGGAGGTTTCCATCCTGAAGTACCTCTACCGCGCGGGTGACCAGGTGACGTCGCGCAAAGTCCTGCTGAACGAAGTCTGGGGTTACCACGAGGGCGCATCAACTCACACCCTCGAAACCCATATCTACCGGCTGCGCCAGAAGATCGAAACCGACACGACCGATTTCCGTCTGCTTGTCACGGTGTCCGGCGGTTACCGGCTGAATGCGACGGCAATCGTGGGCGCCGGAACCACCGAGGGCAGGCGGCTGACGGCATAAAGCAGCCTTACGATCGGTTCGGCAGGACACAGGCCCCGGGGGTCCTGGTAATGCGCCGCTATGTGTAGCGACGCACAATGATGAACGCCCCGGCGCGCAATCAAGGGCCTTTTTGGCGCACATTAGTTGAGACTGAAGGGGCCGCCTGACGCACGCTATTTGAGACTCAACGCACGGTCGTTTCGTCCATGAATTCTCGCGACCGTAGCCTAGCAAGTGAGGCACTTCCGGCTTCGAGGTAAGCGATACGGCGACGACGGGGCTGGTTTTGAGTTGACGATAGGCACCGACTTTGATCCAGCCGCCAGGCGGTGTGGCTGGTCGACCTGGTGTCGCCCTTCATCAGCTCCTGGATTTCTCAGACGCTGGCGCCGATTAGCAGGCGAGCAGGCGCGCCGGTTACGGGGTAACGTGTAGCGCGACAATCTGGATGAGAGGCGCAGGCCGTGGCTCGGCCCCGTCTTGGCCTGCTGACAGGGCCGGCCTGGGAAGCGGCCCGACCTGCCATCTGCCGCACCCTCGGGTTCTCGACCGATGCATCGGCCGAGGTCGCGCGTCTTGCCGAACGGGTTGATGCCGCCTATCGAAATACGGCGGCGAAATTGGCGGAAATCGCAGATGTGGCAGTTGATGGCAGCGAACTCGTCCTTTCCCCGCTCGACAGGCTGGAAGAGCCGCCGAGCCTGATCGCGCTCAAGGCGGCGGTCGCGGCGCGGTTGCCCAGAGTGGACCTGCCGGAATTGCTGTTGGAGATGCATGCGCGCACCGCCTTCGCTGGCGTGGGTGAACCCCGCTGGCAAAGCCGGTGCGCGCGCAGGCGACGTCGCGACCAGCCTCTGCGCCGTGCTGCTGGCGGAGGCCTGCAACACCGGCTTCGAACCGTTGATCCGGTTGGACACGCCCGCACTGCGCCGCTCGCGACTGAGCTGGGTCCGGCAAAATTACATTCGCGCCGAAACGCTGACCCGTGCCAACGCGGCACTTGTCGCCGCTCAAAACAAGATCGCCCTCGCGCACGCATGGGGCGGCGGGAACGTGGCGTCCGCCGACGGGGTTCGCTTCGTCGTGCCGATTCGCACGGTCCATTCCGGGCCGAACCCACGCTATTTCGGGCAGGAGCGCGGGGTCACGTTCTACAACTTGGTCTCCGACCAGTTCACCGGCCTGAACGGCATCACCGTGCCGGGCACCTTGCGTGACAGCCTGGTGTTGCTCTCGGTCGTGCTGGAGCAGCAGACCGAATTGCAACCGACCGAGATCATGACGGATACCGGGGCCTACACCGACACGATGTTCGGCATTTTCCATCTGCTTGGATATCAGTTCAGTCCGCGTCTCGCCGACATCGGCGGGTCACGCTTCTGGCGCGTCGATCAGAAGGCCGACTACGTGTAGCGACGCGCAATGATGAACGCCCCGACGCGCAATCAATGCCTGTTTCCAGCGCACATTAGTTGAGACTGAAGGGGCGGCCTGACGCACGCTATTTGAGATTGAACGCACGGTCATTGAGACCG